>Ga0224555_1004085_pt1 | contig 13854 bp, 12 predicted proteins | sample 714S23034metaG_FD_180687 | JGI IMG/M metagenome (GOLD analysis project Ga0224555, IMG submission 180687) | Peat soil microbial communities from Stordalen Mire, Sweden - 717 S2 30-34 | ecosystem: Environmental > Terrestrial > Soil > Wetlands > Peat | place: Sweden: Norrbotten County, Stordalen...
ATACTTCCCACAGGCTCGACGACTACCGCTGCCGGAAGGATCGGCAGCACAACCCTAAAACCGGAACAAACTGTAAACCATGTCCCCGGTCTGATGTGTAAAGTAAGTCCCCGGCTGGACAAATGGCGCAAAACGAATGGGCTTCAGCCCCTGAGGGCTGTTCTTCAAACCACTTCGATTCGTCGCATGGTTCAACGAACTTCAGACTCGCCACACCAGGGTTCATTACATTCCGAGTTCGGATTTCAGCCGTCCACCCCGACAGTCCGTGCTTGGATCGCTGTACCCTGCACCCTGTCCCCTGTTCCCCGTCCTCGCCTCCACGACCGCAAGCTCACCACGTACACCCCAATGCAAAACACGTTCGCGGGGATGAAGCCGAACTGCTGAGTTCTGAGCCCGATCACGCAGATCACAATGCTGTTCACGCCCGCCACCAGCAAACCACTCCACATCTTTCTTCCCACCAGCACCGTCGACAGAACCGTCAGCGCGCACGACAGCGTATCCAGCCGAAACATGACAGCAGCATCCTCCGGTTCCAGTCTGCGGACCGCTGGTCACAAAACGCCGTGACCCACCGCACATCCCGGAACGAATACCCTGCAGAACGCGTATCGAATGTCACCCCCGACGTGTGTCCAAACCTGCATGACGATTGTCATTTCGCTTTGCTGACAATCGGCACTGCCATCCCACGACCGCCTCGCGCACCATGAGTGCAGCATGAAGAATACCTCCTCATTGCGGAGCCGCCACGTTGCATCGCTCGCTCTCGCGGCTGTCCTGATCGTTCCCGCCGCGCTTCGTGCGCAGCATTGCCCCGATGGCCTCCGCGTCGAAGGCGCAGTGCTCGATCCCACCGGCGCGGCCCTCCCCAACGCCACCATCGCCGCAAAGAACGGCACGACGACCACCACCGACGCCACCGGCCACTACATTCTCCCGTGCCTCGCGGCTGGAACCGCGCACCTCACCGCGACTGCTCCCGGCTTCTCCGCGGAGGATCTCCCCCTGCACGCGCGCGCCGGCCAAACCCTTCACCTCGACTTCCATCTCGCCCTCGCCACCGTCAACACCAACGTCGAAGTCGGCGACGACAACGACGGCGCCAGTCTCGACTCCGACCACGGCATCGGAACCCACACCCTCACGCAAAAAGACGTCGCCCAGCTCGCCGACGATCCCGACGACTTCCGCCGTGAGCTGCAGATCCTCGCCGCCGCCAACGGGGGCGCGCCCGGCGCCGCCCGCATCACCGTCGACGGCTTCCAGAACTCCAGCGCCCTTCCGCCCAAAGCCTCGATCGCGCGAATTGTAACCGCGCCGGATATGTTTTCCGCCGAGTACGACGAGCCGCCCTACGCCGGAGGACGCGTCGAGATTTATACCAAACCCGGCGCTTCGAAAATTCATGGCGCGCTCTTTCTCACCGACAGCGAAAGCCCCTACAACGCCAACGATCCCTTCTCCACCGTCGCAACTCCAGCCAGCCGCCGCCGCTACGGCTTCGAACTCAGTGGCCCTGTCACCAAAACCCGCAGCGATTTCTTCCTCGCGCTCGAAAAACGCGACATCAACGAATTCAACATCGTCAACGCCATCACTCTTGACGCCAACACGAACCAGGCCGCCTTCCATCAAACCGTCTCCGCACCGCAGCGTCTCTGGATCGGGTCCGCCCGCGCGGACTGGCAGGTGACCCCATCCGACGTTTTCACTGCTTCTTTCGCCGCCAATACCAACAACCTCGGCAACCAGGGCATTGGCGGCCTCGTCCTGCCCAGCGCTGGCTATGACTCCAGCGTGAGCGAATACGATCTGCGCTTCACGAACACGCAAACCATCAGCATCAACCTCCTCCACGAAACCCACGCCGCCTTCACCTGGAAAGACACTGCGCAGGCCCCCCTCTCCACCGCGCCAGGGCTCAATGTCGCCGGTTTCTTCCTCGGCGGCGGCAGTGCCGCGCAAAATCTCAACGACCGCGAGCGCAATCTCGAAGTCGACGAAGACTTCCTCTACACGCATCACAAGCAAACCTGGAAAATCGGCGCGCAGTCGCTCGGCATCTTCGTTCACGAAACCGATCCGAATACCTTCAACGGCTCGTTTACGTTCGGCGGAGGCGCCGCGCCCGCGCTCGACCCCAATAACAATCCCACAGGAGCCACCACCAGCATCTCCGGCCTCGAGCAATACCGCCGCGCGCTCCTCAACCTTCCCGGCGGCACGCCCACCAGCTTCGCCCTTACCACCGGAACCGCGCTCGTCCCCTTCACGCAGTGGCAGCTCGCCCTCTACGCTGAAAACACATTCAAGCTCAGCTCGCGCCTTTCGCTCTCCGGCGGACTCCGCTACGCGCTCCAGACCACGCCCACCAGCTTTGCCAACTTCGCGCCGCGTGCCGGCCTTGCCTGGGCCCTCGACAAGCACTCGAAGACCATCGTCCATCTCCACGCCGGCCTCTTCTCCACCGTCGTCCCTGAAGCCGTCGCCACCGAGGCCTACCGCCTCAACGGCACGCGCCAAACCGAGCAGCTCATTTACTCACCCTCCTTCACCGCGCCGCTCGCGCCAACCGGCCAGTCCATCGACATCACGACCCTCCGCGCGCCTCTCCGCGGCCTCGCCCAGATTCCCGCCTTCCAGAGCGGCCTCGGCGTCGAACACGATTTCCCCCACCACTGGCACGCCCAGGCCAACTTCTACTCCGGCGAAGACTGGAACGATCTCCGCTCGCGCAATATCAACGCGCCCATGCTCAGCGCCAGCACTTCACCCACCCTCGCCGGCGCTCTCGCTGCCCCGCGGCCCCTCGCGCCCAACGAAAACATCTTCGACTTCCAGTCCACCGGCCACCTGACCGGCCGCGTCGTCTTCCTCGGCCTCGACCAGCACAGCTACAAGCGATTCGCCTTCTTCCTCGGCTATCTTTACTTCCACTTCACAACCGACGGCGTCAGCAACGCCGGGTTCGCTCAGTCCTCTTATTCCAACCAGGGCGAAGCCGGGCCGCCCGACTGGGAAGCCCGCCAGCGCCTCTTCTTCTTCGGCAACTACAACCTGCCCAAAAAGCTCTCGCTCTCCGCGCAAATGGATGCGCAGTCCGGCGCGCCTTACAACGTCACCACCGGCACCGACAACAATGGCGACGGCGTCTTCAACGACCGCCCTTCGTACGCCTCCGCGCCCGGCCCCGGCGTCTACGCCACGCGCTTCGGACTTCTCACCCCCGGTACTTTTAACGGCAACGTCCCCCGCAATCTCGGAACCATGCCCACGCTCGTCCACATCGACACCAACCTCAGCCGCGCCTTCAAACTCGGCAAAGCCGACTCCGGCCGCACCCTCACCCTCAACGCCCGCGCCGCCAACCTCCTCAACCACACCAACGTCGCCGCCGTCTCCACCGTCGTCTCCGCGCCCAACTTTGCCCAACCCATCGCAGCAGAGTCCGCCCGCCGCATCGAGTTCGGCGCGCGTTTCACCTTCTGAACTTCAACCGCACCGAACTTTAACCGCAAAGGATCGCCGCCATGTTCCCCAACTTCGCCCGCAACATCGCAACCGCCGCTGCCCTGGCTCTCCCCCTCGCGCTCAGTGCGCAGACCGCCCCCGCCCTCCCGCTCGCCGGCGTCAACTACCGCTACTGGCCCGAGCAGATCGTCCAGTGGGTCGGCCCCGAACTCCCGTACTCAATGATCGTCCTCAGCATCGACGACCGCAGCAAACCCGCCATCTACGATGTGCAGCTCATCCCGCGCCCCGCCGGCCGCCCCGTCCACTACACCAATTCCGCCGAGCAGCTCGGCATTCTTCAGCGCACCGGCCAGGAAGCCCATCAGGTCGCCATGCAGTTCGACGGCCCTTCCGATCCAGCGGTGGGCGCGCAGTACATGCTCCGCTTCAACACCGAAAAAGGTGCGCCTGTCGTCTGGCAGTTCGTCCTCGGGACCGACGTCTCCGAGCAGGGAAGTGGACTCTCCCCCGTCCCCGCACCCCTCCCCATCCTCATGTACCGTGAGCAGGGCGGACTCGCCGCCCAGGGTACCGCGCTCCAGATCGGAGGTGTCACCAGCGCCGCCGACGTCTGGAAAGAAATCGCGCAGCCGCCCTACTTCGTGCCCTACCGCGGTGCGCTCTCCATCGGCGTCCACATCCTCGCCTTCGCCCCTGGCGACACCACATGGAAATCCGCCACCGGCTCCCTCACCAGCTCCGCCGGCAACACGCTCGCTCTCGGCACCACCGGCGACGACACCACCATGACCGATAAAGGCCTCGACGTCGTCGCCACCTACGCCATGTCAGCCGGGGCTGTCACCGGGCTCACCTTCGCCCCCATCGGAGTCAAAGGCAATCACTCCGTCACCTTGAAGTTCTCGCCCGCCCTCACGCCGGGCAGTCAGAGCAGCTTCGACGTAGTCGTCGGGAAGAAAACGAAGATCGCCACCGGCTCCGTTCAGGAATCCTCCGGCCCCGCTGTCACCGAAACCTGGTCCTTCACCTCTCCAGACTCCGTCAGGAACCTCACCGCCAAAGCCACGGCGAGCCTCCAGCCCTGACGAAAGAGGGTGCCCACTCAAACCTTCGCTCGGGCTTGAGTGGGCCCGGAATTTCCCAGTCTCTTCAAACCCGCGTTCATGCCCGTTTCACTGGCCCCGATACGCCCGAACATCCCCGCATACAACACCTCCCCGCCATCGCCCCTCCACCTTCTGGTCATATTCCGCCCCCGAAGCCGGAGATAGCCTTATTGCTGGATCTTCTAACATTCGAGGCTTCATCCATGAAGTTCTTCCGGCATGAATACATCCTGATGGCGGCATTCCTCGCTTTTGCCGCGATCTATCTCCCTCTGCGCGGTCACTCCTTCTCCATCGATGCCGCCCTCTGCGCCAGCTTCAGCGTCCTCGTCTTCGCGTATGCCATCCGTAAACGCGGACTCCTTCTCATCCGCGGCGAGGAAGTCAGACCCATCTCCGAAATCATCTTCGCTCACGTAGTCTGCGTTACCACCCTCGTCCTGATCCTCAGGACCGGGATGTTTGCGTCCACCCTGCCCACCTGGCTCAATCTTCCGGTCGCCGCCGACACCTATGGCCGCCTCGGTCCCAGCGTCTTCCAGCTGCTGCAGGCGCTCGCGGCGTTCTCTCTCGGTTATTGCGAATGGCGCATCCTCATCTCGCCCCGGACGATCGATCCGGAAAAGGAAGAACTAAAAACCAGAATCGCCATCTGGAAAAAGGCAGAGTTCGAGGCCCAGCGCATGAACAGCCTCCGTCTTCCCTGAGACGCGGCCCGGGAAGCGTGCGCTCGCCGATCACGCCGCCAGTCCCTTTGACTTGCCGTCGTCCTTGTGTTCGCCGCTGTCCTGACTGTTCTCCGGGCCGCTCTCCTCTCCGCTCTCTCCCTTCTCTTTGCGCGCCCGCTTCGTCTTCCAGAAGCTGCTCTGCAGGCGCGTCGTTTCCCGAGCCTGCCATTCCTTTCGCCGCAGCTCTGAGTCGTACGGCGACATCTCCTCCACCCGGGTCGCTTCGATCCGCAGCACCCGATTCCAGGGGTAGATCTCGCTGCCCCGGATCAGGAACCCGGATCCAGCCCAGGCCTTCATCAGCTCGGACACTTTGCTTTTGACATCGTGGGTGTCGTCGAACGGCAGCAGTTCGAACGATTCGCCCGACTCCAGATGCACCGTCACATACGCCACCAGAACCGTATCGTTCGCCGGCCCTGCTTTTTCATTCGCATCCGCCATCGCCACGCTCCTCATGAATTTCCTTCATGGGATGAGATGCGTCACCCGGCACTCCAATGGCCTCAACCGGCGGATCCGGCACCCATATCGCCGTCAGTAAGCAACTCTCCAACCGGGGGCTTCATGGCTCCCGCAGCGCCTGATTCGGGTTCATACGCGCAGCACGGTAGGCGGGAAGGCCGCTTGCGGCAACACTCACCAACAGCAACACCGCCGCCATCGCCGCGAACGTCACCGGATCGGAAGACCGGATGCCGTACAGCATGCCCGTCAACGCCTGCGTAACCACAAAGGCAATCGCCAGGCCCGCGATCACACCGGCGAGAGTCAGGATCAGCCCCCGGCGAATAATATGGCGCAGGATATCCGTTCGCTGCGCGCCCAGCGCCATGCGCACTCCAATTTCGCAGCGGCGCTGCACCACCACATACGAAAGCAGGCCATACAAACCGATCGCCGCGAGAATGAGTGCCATCCCGGCGAAGCAACTCAGCAGAAACGTCTGGAAGCGCGGCTGCGCAGCGGACTTCGAAACGTAGTCCTCGAGTGTCGAGACCTGGGAGACCGGCACGCCCTTGTCCATCTGCTGCACTGCCGCGCGGACTGCATCCTGGAGCGCCAGCGGATTGCCACTCGTGCGAATCACGAGATATGGATTCGTCACCACCGCCTGCGCATAGGGCAGGTAATACTCGGGCTGCGCGCCGTCGGTTAATCCTTTAAGCCTGGTATTACCCACCACACCCACAATTTCGCGGACCGATTGCTCAAAAACATCGTCGCCCAATCGCACCTGGATGTGTCGGCCCAGCGGATTCTCGCCCGGGAAATACTTCCTCGCAAACGCCTGGTTAATGATGATGGTCGGCGGGCCCTTCAGCCCATCCTGTTCATCGAAAACGCGCCCCGAGGTGAGCGGGATGCGCATGGTTGCGAAGTAGCCAGGCATGGCCAGACCCAGCGCTTCCTCCGGCTCGTCGCCTCTGGGGACCGGCCGGCCCTGAATATTGAACGTAATCGTCGCATAGGAAGAGCTCATGGGCAGGGCCACCCGGCCGACGCCGACTGCACGCCTGGAATCGCGGCGATGCGGGGCACCAGCTGATCGAAAAACTGCAGGTGCTGATCGTGGCTGTATCTCCCGAACGGAACTCCGACCCTGGCGCTCAACACATGCCCAGGGTCGAAACCGGGATCGACATTCAGGATCCGAACCAGGCTCCGCATCAGAAGACCGGAGCTGACCAGCAGAACCAGGCCAATCGCGGTCTGCGCAACCACCAGTCCGTTGTGGACGCGATGCTGCGCGCGGCCTCCTGCCACCGATCGCGAACCCTCGCGCAGGCTCAGCGCGGGTGCCGACCGCGACATCCTCCATGCCGGAACCACTCCGAACAAGAGCCCGGTGGCCACCGAAACGACCAGCGCGAACACCAGGACCCTCCCGTCCACCGACGCCTCCTGCATCCGTGGAATATCCAGCGGCATCAGCCTGACCAGAGCATGCAGCAAACCGTAACCGAGTCCCACGCCGGCAATCCCGCCGCAAAAGGAGAGGGTCACGGACTCCACCAGCAGCTGCCGGATGATCGCCGCGCGGCTTGCGCCGATGGCGGCTCGCAGAGCGAATTCACCGCTGCGCCGGGCGGCGCGGACCAGCAGCAACCCGGCCACATTGGCGCACACCATGAGCAGCACCAGCATCACCGCCCCAAACAACACCCGAAGCGCAGGCCGGGTATCGCCGGTCATATGCTCGAGCTCCGGCTGCACCAGTGCCGTACTGTCCTCCATGTTGGTGTCGGGATATTGCCGGGCCAGCTCCGCTGCGATCAGGCTAAGATCGGCGTTCGCCCGTTCCGGCGTCACCCCTGTTTTCAGCCTTCCGATCGCAGAGAGAACATCGAAACCGCGCTGGCTCGTTTTCTTCCCCGCGGCATCGTCCGCCATCGATATCCATAAAGCCGGCGCCGGATTCTCCAGCGGAAACTGAAACCCTTTCGGCATCACGCCGGCAACCGTGTAACTATGGTCGTCCATGCGGAGGGTCTCGCCGGCGATGTCCTTTGCCGATCCAAACATCGATTGCCAGATCGAGTAGCTCAGCATCACGGCGCGGTTGCCCGGTTGTTCATCCTCCGGGCGAAAGTCTCTGCCGATCATCGGAGCCACGCCCAGCACCTGAAAGAAATTCGAGGAGACGGTCTGTATATCCAGGCGCTGTGACTCGCCCTTGAGTTGCACCGTGATCCCGCCCCCAACGCAGGTCGCGATGCCCGCGAAGGTATGGTTCTTCGACCGCCAGTCAAAATAATCGGGATAGCTCAGAGATTCCGGCACCACCCCGGGCAGTGAGTGGTTTTGCTGGCTCAGCCACATCAGGCGGTCCGGTTGCGGAAATGGCAGCGGCTGCAGCAAGGCTGCATTCACAACGCTGAAGATCGCGGTAGTTGCGCCGATGCCCAGAGCGAGCACCAGGACGACGGACGCGGTGAATCCCGGGGCCCGGGCAAGTTGTCGCAGCGCGAAGCGAAAGTCCTGCCACCATCGCTCCAGCGGCACCCACCCCCATGTCTCGCGCGTCTGATCCCGGATCAGAGCAGAATTGCCGAAAGCCCGCCGCGCAGCATAGCGGGCCTCTTCCGGCGATAGCCCGCGCTCCCGCTGCTCCTCTTCCTCCAGCGCCAGATCGGCGTTCAGCTCCCGCTCCAGATCCGCGTTCCGCTTCCGAACCTGCCACCACCGCATGTCAGCTCTCCTCAACCGTGGGCCACAGGACGCGTGCCACAGCTTCCGCCATCTGCTTCCATTGTGACTCTTCGACTACCAGCTGCTTTCTGCCTTTTTCTGTCAGGCGGTAATACTTGAATTCACGGTTGCGGTCCGGAGCCGTTTCCCATTTGGAAACCACCCACCCTCTTCGCTCCAGCCGATGCAGAGCGGGATAGAGCGAGCCATGCTGCATCTGCAGAAAGTCGTTGGTGGTCCGCTGAATGTGCTTGCCGATCTCGTGCCCGTGGGCAGGTCCGTAGAGAAGAGTCCGCAGGATGAGCATGTCCAGGGTGCCCTGGAGGAGGTTTGCATGCTGCGGGCTTTGTCTGGCCATAGAAGACGTCCTACCTTCGATGAGAGGCGATGGTAGACATCCGACCATAGAATGTCAAGGCCGCTCGCCATTGATGCCACCAGCGGGAAAATCCCTCATGAATCACCTGCGGCGAGTCATCCGTGAACGCACCCGAGATGGCTTCGCTCAGCCGCCGGTGTAGCCAAGCCAGGACGGATTCTTGATCGTTCCGTCGTAATGCGAGCTGGTTTTGAAGAGCTCAAACTTCCCGGTTATGGCGGCTTCTTTAGTCTTTGCGAGAATGGCGGCGACCTGCTGCTGGTCCATCGGCCTGAAGCTTCGTACAGCCTCGAATGCCTGATCGAGGATTGCCCGAGAATCAAGGCCGGTGATGACCACCGACGCCGGCGAGTTCAGCCCGAAGTGCAAGGCCTCCATGGGCGTCACTGTATTGCTTTGGAGGATGTAGGGATCGCCAAATGTCTTCATGGCGAGAATGGCGGTACCGTGTTCCTCTGCCACCGGCGCGACCCCACTTAAGAACGAGCGGAAATGCGCATCCATCACGTTGATCGGCATCTGTACAGTGTCGAAGTGAAACCCATGCTTGTCGGCAGTCTCAAACATGCGCAGGTGTACGCTGGGGTCCTTGTGACCCGTGAAGCCGATGTAGCGGATTTTGCCCGCCTGCTTCGCTTCCTGAACGGCTTCGACGGCCCCGCCCGGCGCGAAGATAAGATCCGGGTCGTCGAGGCGAATGACCTCGTGAAATTGCAGTAGATCGATCACGTCCGTCTGCAGGCGGCCCAGCGATTCCTCGATCTGCCTGGATGCGGTGTTCTTATCCCTGCCATCGATCTTTGTCATCAGGAAGACTTTTTGCCTGTAACCGTCGCGAAGCCCCTGACCCATCCGGACCTCGCTGATGCCGCCGTTGTAGTCCCAGCAGTTGTCCATGAAAGTGATGCCGCGATCGATTGCGGCGCGGATCAGGCGGATGCTCTCGTCCGGGTCCTGTTGTTTCCCGATGTGAAAGCCTCCCATGCCGATCGCAGACACACGCTCTCCCGTGCGGCCAAGCTCGCGATAGATCATGTTCGGAGACTCAGGACGGCGTGTGGCGAAAGAAGATGATGTGCTTTGTGCGCCCCCAGGCGCAGCCGATCCGGCGGCAGCAACGGTGGCCGTCTTCAGGAAGTTTCTGCGATTCATGATAGAAAACTCCGTTCGAGGTCGGTATCCTCGTCCTCCGTCTCTCGACCGATGACATACGGGGTTATGGCGGCCAAATCCAGGTTGCCGCTCGAATAGACAACGGACGCCAGTACAGATTGGGCGACGGAGGCGGCAGGCAAATCAGCGCCGGACGCCCTCGCGGCATCCATCACCAGATCCATGTCTTTGCTCATCAGCCGCAGCGGAAACTCCGGAGAGTAGTCACCGTCCTTGATCTTCCGGAACTTCCCGGCCATCGCGGGAGCCACTACCGCGGTCTTCGACAGGACATCGAGCAATACGTTCCGATCGATCTGAAGGTGCTCACCGAGCGAAACAGCTTCTGCGATCGCCTGCATGTCGAGGCCGAGCAGAAGGTTGACGACCAGTTTCATCTGAACGCCGGATGATCCCGGACCAATCAGGAACCACTGCCTGGCGATGGATTCAAATATCGGGACACATTGCTCGAAGGTCTCTTTGTCGCCGCCGGCAAGCAGCGTGATCGTTCCGGCGTCGACTGCTGGCGTCGATCCGGAGATGGCCACATCCAGAAAGCTGACACGTCTTGTGCGGGCCTCCTGATGCAGGTTGCGCGACAGTTCGGGCGAGATCGTGCTCATTTCGAGGATGACGGTTCCCGGCTTTGCCGCGGAAAAGACGCCTCCATTGTCGAAGTAAACAGACCGAACGGCGGCATCATTCGCCAGGGAAGAAAGAATTACATCTGAATCCGTTACGAGCTCCGAAACGGATGGTGCACTGGCGATTCCTTCCTTGCTGATCTCAGCTGCCGGTTGTGGACTGCGATTCCATGCGCGAACATTCCACCCGGCTCTGTGCAAGCGCCGCGCGAGCCGGCTTCCCATGAGTCCAAGGCCAATGAATCCAACTTTTGCCGCGAGTTGATCGAGTTTTATTGCTGGCATGTGAATGACGTTATCTCCTCGTCGTCCGGCTGTCGTTTCGCCCCTGTCGGAGATCCATACACGGTTATCTATGGCACGTATCTTGCCACAGCCCAACATCGGTTGGCGACTCCAGGCCAAAGCACTCATCGAGCTGGGGCTGAGCTCCCGATGTTCAGTACGGGGTCTTTCTCCTTAATAATGTTCCGGTGTTCAGCTGTCCCGAGCGCCCCATCGTCGATTCGCGCTCAAACGCCAAACCCCGATTCGCTGCCCTTCAGTACCTCCGTACTGTCTGCCCTTCCGATTTCCCTTGCCGAGGAATTCCCCACATCGCTATCCTGAAAGAGAAGGGGATGGTGTGCCGTGCCGTGCACACGATCCCCTTTGCTGTCCCCGGAGATCCCAGGATCTCCTCGCGCCGATCTTTGAAAATCCAGGTGACCCGACGCGGCGCAACCCTGCCGAGGCGCGAAGATAACTCGCCCGGAAAATCGCAGCTTCTGGCAAGGCCAGGGTAATACCCGGGAGGTATTACCATCGAACAACGGAAAACAAAGGGTTTCTCAAGGCACCCACCCTGGGGGGGTACCCCTTCGGCGATCCTGAGCTCCCGGGAAGGCAAAGTGGTCGCTTCCTGCACCGCCACGCAGTAGAGGACCAGCAGCTCGCGATGTACCGGATCCCGGTGCTCGCATTGACCCACCGCTCGATTTCCCGATAAACTAACAGGGTTTGGCGATTGTGCCTGTCCCGCGCGTCTCCGGGACTGTTCCGGCTGTTTCCCGCCGGAGTCGAAGCTCAGTTTCCGCCCAGCTCAGTTTTCATCGCGCCTGCCGTTTCGGTTTAGTCCGCCGCCGGGCGCCGGAGGAATTATGTACGCGGTCATCCGCACTGGTGGTAAGCAGTACCGGGTCGCTCCCGGCGACCTCGTCAACGTCGAAAGCCTCGCTGCCGGCAAAGACGGCAAAGTCGAATTCGCCGACGTCCTCGGCTTCTCCCGTGAATCCGGCTCGCTCGTCAAGCCGCAGTCGGCAAAGGTCCTCGGCACCGTTGTGAAGCAGGATCGCGACAATAAGATCCTCGTCTTCCACTTCAAGCGCAAGAAGCAGTACAAGAAGCTCCAGGGCCACCGGCAGGGTTACACCCAGGTGCGCATCAGCGAGATTCAGGTCGACGGCAACAGCTACACCGCCTAACCGCGCGTAGCATCATTCAACTCCGCCCCGCGCGGATTCAGGTCAGGATATGGCACACAAAAAAGGTTTAGGAAGTTCAAAAAACGGGCGCGACTCCAACGCACAGCGGCTGGGCGTCAAGATTTTTGCCGGCCAGGTCGTCACGGGTGGCTCCATCATCGTTCGTCAGCGCGGCACAAAACTCAAGCCGGGCCTTAACGTCGGCCGCGGCACGGACGACACGCTCTTCGCCAAAATCGCCGGTCGCGTGAAGTTCATCGACCGCGGCGCCCGCGGACGCTTTGTAGCCGTCGAGGCCGTCGCCGCCGAATAGCGCGGCTTCACCCGAGCGATCCCTGGGCCGGATGCCAGTCCGGCCTATTTTCATGCAGCGATGAAGCCGTCGCGGCGCGCCAGCTGCACATTTCGTCAAAAGCAAAAGCCCCGAGATTCCTCGGGGCTTTTGGGTGAGAAACGAAACTCCTATCGGGGAGCCACCACAGGGTTCTTGGCCAGCACCCGATCGACGACGCCTTCGATGTCCTGAAGGAAGAAGCCGGTCGGCGCACCCACCATAACCGGTTCGGGCATCTGTCCCAGACCCTTGGCGAGAGCATTCCAGCGGGCCAGCATCGAGCTGGGCGGCAGAACGATCATGTTCCGCTCCGCCTCCGGCTCCGGCATCAGGAAGTAGACGACCCACGTGACCAGCACTACGGTCGTGCACACCTGATCGACGAGGTCGGCTGCGGAGATCAGTCCCGGGCAACGGACAGGGATGGCGGCAGAAACCAGATCGGCAGCGGCCTGCAATCCGAATCCCAGGCCAAGGCCGAACAAGCGGCTGCGGAAGGAACGGCCCAGAGAATGGATAGAGAGCGCCAGAAACGCGAGCAGGCAAAGTTCCATCACGCTCACGCACCGCATCGTCTGCATGCAAATGGGACCGATCTTATCTCCCGTTTGGTTATGTTCCGAGAGCGCGTTGGGCAGCGCGATTGCGCCTACGGCAACGACGATGGAAACCACGCTGACCCACCGAAACGCCAGCAGACCGAGCCGGCGCAGCCCGGGAACGGGTTCCATCACGCGTTTGAAGACTTCCTGGGTGACAAAGAAGATGGAAACGGTGATTGCGATGTAGGTGACCCAGTAGCCGTAAAAATAGGCCTGGTAGCGGAAGGTGTTGATCGCAGAAATCCCGCCGCCGAAATTGTAGACAATCTCGAGATAAGCGAGGGAGCCGAGCCGGACAACCAGGTACGTCGCCATGGCTGGCAGGCGCTGCGCCGATCTGGATTTGAAAAACGAAAAGGCCGCCAGCACCACAAGGATCGGCTCAAGTCGTATGAGTAGCTCCTGAAGATGCACCATCGCTTCCTCTCAGACTTCTGAGGATAGCGAAGTAACATGACCGACTCAAGCGAAAACCTCTAGAAAACAAAGAACCGCGCTGCCACTTTCGTGGTAGCGCGGTTACTGTCGTTCGAGCGAATCTTTAGGCTTTCCAGCCGTTGCTGCAGCCCGTTGAATTGGGGCCGCACCGTGGGATCGGCATAGCTGCCACCCAGCCGTTACTGCAGCCGGTGGAATTGGGGCCGCAGCGCGGAATCGGCATGGCCGCCACCCAGCCGTTGCTGCAGCCAGTGGAATTGGGGCCGCAGCGCGGAATCGGCATGGCCGCCACCCAGCCGTTGCTGCAGCCAGTGGAATTGGGGCCGCAGC
>Ga0224555_1004086_pt1 | contig 13854 bp, 15 predicted proteins | sample 714S23034metaG_FD_180687 | JGI IMG/M metagenome (GOLD analysis project Ga0224555, IMG submission 180687) | Peat soil microbial communities from Stordalen Mire, Sweden - 717 S2 30-34 | ecosystem: Environmental > Terrestrial > Soil > Wetlands > Peat | place: Sweden: Norrbotten County, Stordalen...
TGGGGAAACGCTGTCTTTAACCCTGACGGCAGGATAAAAAACAAATTTTCCGCTGTCATAAAGCAGTGAGCCTTTTTCATTCATCGTGGTTATTATAACCGGTATGGAGTGCTTTGCGGACAGTTTTTTAATAAAAGTTTTTAATACCGCAGGGGAGCCGAGTTTTTTGCCGAACGCGCTTTCAAGCTCGTGTATGTTCTGTTTGATGATATGCGGCGCGGCTTTGACGCCGTGGAACAGATACCGCGATGAGGTATCTAGTATCACTCGGGTATCGCGGCGCACGGCACGGACGGCTTTTTCATAAAAATTTTCCGGCAGGGACAGCGGCAGGCTCCCGGAAAAAATCATGTGCGTGCATTTTTTTGCCGCCGCGCCGAGTTTTTCCATAAGGGCGGCCGTATCTTTTTTTGATATGTCGATATCAGATTCGCTGTTGATGACGGTTTCCGAACCGGCCCCGGAAGTTTCGGTTATGAGCAGGCATATTCTGTTTGATCCGGTGCAGGCCACAAGGTCGGGCTCCACGCCGTAGTGTTTTAAAAAATGTTCAGTTTCACGGGAATCCCTTATGCCGGTAAATCCGCAGGAGAGGGCCCGCGCTCCGAGCGATACAAGGGCGCGCGCCACGTTGGTCCCTTTGCCTCCCGGATAGGAATATACGGCCTTTGTGCGCAGCACCGAGCCTTTAACCAGATTTTTTACGGGCGCTACAATGTCAATGGTGGGGTTTAAAGTTACTGTGGCTATCATCTTACAAAATACACTATGACGATTGTGGAAATTATATAAAGGACGATATTTACTATCATGGGGATGTCCTTTAAAAACACATTTTCCGGCGAGCCGCCCAGGTTTTTTTTATGCACCAGGTAAAGGTAGCGGAATATGCCGTATAAAACAAACGGGACAGTTAGCATCATATAATTGTGTTTTTCGGCAGTAGGCGAGGTAAAGGCATAAAGGCTGTAGGCGACCACGGTTGATGCCGTGACCACCGATATCATCTGGTCAAGCAGCGGTATGGAATATTCCTGTAAAACTTTCCTGTGCTTATTCGAGTCCGGAAGGGAGAGTTCGTGGCGCCTTTTTGAAAGGGCCACAAAAAGGGCCACAAGCGTGGTGCATATGAGCAGCCACGGCGATATGGTGACTGAAATAACAAGCGCGCCCGCCGCTGCGCGGATGACAAAACCCGCGGCAATCTCAAAGACGTCGAGAATTACCATGTTCTTTAATTTTAATGTATAAAATACCGTCATTACGGCGTATATAAGCACAATGATAAAGAAGGGAACCGAAAGAAAATAGGAGCAGGCCAGGGATATCGTCATGAGAATGGCGCTTAACGTGTACGCAAAATCTGTTTTTACGGCGCCGGATGCAATGGGCCTGAATTTTTTTTCCGGGTGCAGGCGGTCTTCCTTGCAGTCGTTGATGTCGTTGAATATGTAAAGCGAGGACGACGCGAACGAAAGCAGGAAAAATCCAATCAGGACCTTCAGGAAAAAGGGGAAATTAAAGAGGTTGTTCGTGAATACCAGGGCGGCAAAAATAAGCATGTTTTTCGCCCATTGTTTTACGCGCAGCAGGTCGAATATTACAGACAGCTGGCTTTTCATCTAATTACAGGGCCAGCCTTATGTTATCCAGGTATATTACAACGTCTTTAGGCTGATTTTTTGTGTCCATTGAAAGTGAAAAGGATGTGATGGCCGCGACATCGACCCTGGCTGTTTTTACGTCGTCAACAAGAAGCTCGAGCTTGTTCCTGCCGTTCTTTAACGGCCTCGATGCGGTGTACTGGTTGCCGTGCGCGTCAACGAGGGTTATCGTCAAATCAGGAGCCTGCGGGTCGGCGACATATACGTCAATATCGAATTTTTTATAAACGGACCAGTCGGTGACCTTCAGCGGGGTGAGGGTATTGATGCCCATGGTGACTGAATCCACCCATGAGTCCTTTGACCTTGCGGCCTGAGTGGTTGTCAAAAAGTCAACCGGAACCGAAAAGGTGGCCTTTGCGGAAAATTTGCCCTGGGATGAGTACTTTTTTATCTGTTCAAGTGATACATAACCGTTGGTTTCAAGTTCAAAATCGCCGATGGCCGAATCCGACGCTGTTGTTTCAAAAGAATTCAAAAGGCCCGCGGCCTTTCTCTGGGCCTTTACGTCAGGCCCGCAGCCGGTTATAAATAATAATGAAGAAAACAAAAGCATTACCGTAACAATAGATGATATGCGGCTGTATTTCACAGTTTTCCTCCACGAAATGATGTTATAAATATAAGCCATTTTATCAATTAAGAAAAGGGTTGTCAATAAGATATAGAGGGTCAGGGTGAGGTGAGGGTGCCCTTGGCGCATCTTTTTAATTCATTGCTTTCTTTACAAACCGGCCGGTTTTTGTTATTGTATTGTATGAACGGGCGGGGAAACAGCCTGTTTATCTTTAACACAAATAATTACCAGGGAGCCCCAATATATGCCAGCTGTAAGCCCGGAGTTCAGGGTATTTTTAAAAAAATACAGGATAGAATTCATAATCGCCGCTGTTATCTCTATAATAATGATGGAAATGTCCTTTTCTTTTTCCCACCAGGCGCTGGTCGATTTCATAAAAAATGAAGCCGTAAGGAACGTCTATAACTGGATCCTGTTCATCCTGACCGCATTGATGTTTCTGCTGGCCCTGATATCATACCCCAAGATATATAAATTCAAGATACTGCTCTCGGCCTACGCGCTGGCGGCTTTTTTTATTGTTTATCTCGGGATATCCGTAATCAGGCCCGAGGCCCTCAATGTCATGGGATTTACAATGGATTTCTGGAGGGACGGCAGCCGCTTTTCCCTGAAATTCCTGTCAACCCTGCTTGACGTAAACCTGCTTATAGTGGTTTTGTCGAGGTCGTCGATAAATTACAATAAGGGCAAGAACATCGCAATTACCGCTTTTTTTGTGAACATACTTTTATGTTTCGTGGCGCTCATCCTCATCGAGGGCAATTATTATGTGGCATGGCCGGATAAAACCGGATTTTTAAGATTTACCGGCGCGTTTGTTTATTTTTTTAACAAATACGCCCTTGCCGCAAACCTTGTCATTTTCGCGGTCATGGCGGTGCTTTCGGTATTTAATATCGAGGAGGAGCACAACTACGGCTCGATAATAATGGCCATAGCCGTCATGAATTTCTATATACTCATCGCCATAATGTCACAGCCAAACGGGGACGGATACTACAAGTACAAATACATGCTGCTTTTGATGGACCTGCTCATTATCGTCGGAATTTTTGTCCACTGGATGAGCTGCTTGAACCACAAGGCGCATTACGACCCTCTTTTAAAAATATACAACCGCCAGCACATGGACGCCATAATCAGCGGCCTGGCTGATATAAAACTCGGGAATGATTTTTCCGTATTTATGTGCGACATCGACCATTTTAAAAATGTAAACGACACCTACGGCCACGCGGCCGGAGACGACGTGCTTTTCAAGGTGGCGCAGGTTATCCGGGACACTTCGCTTCCTGAAGGCGTGGTGTGCAGGTACGGCGGCGAGGAAATAATAGTGTTTGTCAGGGACCGTATCGGCGAGGAAGCCTTCATGAAAGCGGAGAAGATAAGAAAAGCCGTCAAAAAAGAATCGGTCAAGACAAGGAGCAAATCCATAAAAGTGACGATGTCCATCGGGGTGGCCTCAACCAGAAAAGGCCTTGATGATATAGGCAAAATGATCAAGACCGCCGACGATAACGTCTATAAAGCAAAAAAAAGGGGCAGGGACAGGGTCGTAGCGGAATAAGTTCTGCCATAATAATTAAAAAAAAGACTTGATTCCGGAAAAATTTGTGATATATTTATTATATAAATTTGATCCAAGTCATATTATTTATGTACCGATTAAATGCGGAGGAAGTTTTGTGAAAAAGCTGGTGTTAATGACGGTTGCTTTTGTAATGGCGGCTGTCTTTGTCTATGGACAGTTTGACGCATACACGGATTTCTATAATTATAAATCCCTGAAGTTCATGGAAAACACCTCTATACCATCCGTATACAAACATTCGAAATATTCCCTCTATAAGAAACACAGCCATAAAAACAGCGAACGCGTCAAACAGGGCGTTGTTTTCGTTTCCGAAGAGTTTAAAAAACCCGTTCAGACGGGTTTCACCGAAATATGCTTTGCAAAAGCCCCACAGGCATTGGGATTTTATTCCGGAGATAATTACTCATATGCCGGCGTAAAAGGGGCTGGAGACTTCCTTATACTAAAAACCCGCAAATAAACCCCATTATTTTTAAAACTTCATTTATTTTTCTGCAAATATGCGTATGCGCATATTCTAAAAAAACAATAAGGAGAATAACCATGAAAAAAATAGTTGTGCTTGCTCTGGTTCTTGCTTTTGCCTCGGCAATGTTAATGGCTGAAATGGCTCCTCCTCCTGGCGCGGCTTCAATGGTTACTTCAACGGCAAAGGCCGGAAAAAATGCGCCGGCTTTGAAAAAAATAAATAAGAAAAAGCAGTCCGTAAAGAAATGGGCCAAACCGCACACAACACCGGCGGCAACAACCGCCACGGCAAAGTAAAAGGGACTATATTTAAAATATGAAAAAGGAGGCATGGAAAATGAAAAAAATCATGATTATGTTGATGGTTGTCCTGTTCGCGGCTTCGATGGCTTTTGCGGCGGATACAAAAACAGCCGATTCCGCATCCACGGGTACGGCAAAAGCGGCGAAAACCGTCAAAACGGTAAAAAAGGCCAAAAAGGCAAGGAAGGCCAAAAAAGCGAAGAAAGTAAAACCAACCGCGGCGGCTCAGACGGCAACACCGGCGGCAAACTAAAAAAAATCCGTTAATGCGCGTGAATTAAGGCGGGGCGCGCTACGGTTAAACTGCGCTTTACAAAACCCGCCAAAAAAAAACAATGGAGGATTTAGAATGAAAAAAGTTATCGTAGTTCTGATGGCATTAATGTTCGCAGTTTCAATGGCATTCGCAGCAGACACAACAGCAGCAGCACCGGCAACAGCGGCAGTAGCACCGGCAACAGCAGACGCGGTTACACCGGCTGCAAAACCGATGAAAAAGAAAGCAAAGAAAGCAAAGAAAGTAAAAAAAGTTGCGACACCGGTAGTTACAGCTCCGGCAGCAGACACAACGACAGCAAAGTAATACCCGCAATATAATTTCAGGCCATGGAGGCGCGTCGGACGCAGTCAAATGCGTGCCATAGCGCAGGACGTGCCTCCATGGCTTTTTTTTTACAATTATAACGCAGGTTGTTTGTTCCATATTATGTTAAAGGAGGTGAATATGATGAAAAAAGCAATCGTTATCGTTCTCGCGGTACTCTTCGCAGCGGCATCGCTTTTCGCGGCCGAGGCAGTGGTTACCACACCGACAACAATTACAGCAGCGCCGGTCACAATGACGGCTGAGGCACCGGTAGTTAAAGAGTCGTTTTTAAAGAGGCTCTGGCACAAATTATTCCCGGCAAAAACAGCCGCGGCCGCGGAAGCAGCCGGCAACACGGAAGCTCCTGTAGCAACAACAGCGACAGCCAAGTAATTTTTTTCATTGAAATAAAAAGGGGACGGATATTCCGTCCCCTTTTTTATTTGTTGTGATATAATGGTGATAATCAGCCGGTTGACACAGGAAAGGTTGCGTTTATTATGATAATCCGGAAGGCGGGAAAAAATGAAAAAAACAAAGATAGTGGCGACACTGGGGCCTGCTACATGCGGCTACGCCGTAATCAGGGAGCTGATGGAATCCGGCGTGAATGTTTTCAGGCTTAATTTTTCGCACGGCGACGCTGCTTTTTTTACGGGAGCCATCGCGTCCATAAACCGCGCGAGGATTTCCACGGGCTTAAGCGCGGCAATACTCCAGGATCTTCAGGGGCCGAAAATAAGAGTTGAAAAATTCGAGGGAAAGATACAGGTTAAAAAAGGGGAAATTTTAACCATAAAAGATAAAATGATAAAAACCTCCGGAGTTGAAAAACATATTGCGGTCGATTATCCGGGGCTTTATAAATACCTTAAACCGGGCAGGAAAATACTCATCAACGACGGCCTGGTACAGCTTATGGTGAAAGAGATAAGAGCGCATGATATTTTATGCGCCGTCACAGCCGGCGGAGACATTGAACCGCGCAAGGGGGTTAACCTTCCCGGGGCAAACCTGCCGCTTTCATCCATCACAAAAAAGGACCGCAGGGATCTCATATTCGGCCTTAAACACGGCGTCGATATTATCTCACTTTCATTCGTGCGCAGCGCGGACGACATAAAAGAACTTAAAAGGCTGATAAAGGGAAAAAACAGACCCCTTATAATAGCAAAGATTGAAAAGCCCGAGGCTCTTGGCGATATTCCCGCAATACTCGATGAAAGCGACGGGATAATGGTGGCAAGGGGGGATCTTGCCGTGGAGGCGGGTTTCGACAGGATACCCGCGATACAGAAAGACCTGGTTAAAAAAGCCAATGAAAAAGGAAAAATAGTCATAGTGGCCACGCAGATGCTGGAATCCATGACGAACAACCCTTTTCCTGAACGCGCGGAAATAACCGATGTATACAACGCCGTGCTTGACGGCGCCGACGCGCTTATGCTTTCCGGGGAGACATCCGTCGGAAAATATCCGGTAAAAACAGCGCGCGTAATGGCTGACCTCATAAAAAAAGCCGAGGCCGAGGGGAGCGAAGTTCCCGGAGGCCCCGAGGTTATAAAGGGCAGGGACATTTACAAGAACGCGGTCTCTTACGCAGGCGCCGCAATGGCAAAGATGATCCCATCGTGCGAGATTGCGGCGAAAATAGCGGATGTATCAGATGTGGCTTACCTGTCTGATTACAGGCCGAAAAAACCGGTTGTCGCGTGTGTGACAGACAGGAAACTTTACCAGAAACTTGCCATATACCACGCCATCCATCCGGTGCTGATGAAAACAGCGTCGGAAACCAATGCCGCGGAATTTGTGCGGAAAAATATCAGAGGGGCCGGAAACCTTGTTTTTCTGGACCTTAACGCCGTCAGCGGGCAGTCGGCAAGGATTTCCGTCATGAAAATAGGCATGGCCCCAAATAAAAATATACGGGAGGCATGATGAAAAAAATATTCTTTGCCGCGCTTTTCGCGGCGGTTTTAATCCAGGCCCCCTCTTACTGCATGGCGGGCGCGGGCGTCTCCGGCGGGGGAAAGAACGGGGCGGACACGGATTATTCAATAGCTTATGTAAATGATTTCAGCGGCGAATGTGAAATAAGGCGTTCCGGCGGGGATTTCAGCGAAGCGGTCCAGGATCTTTATGTCCCCTTATACGAAGGCGACACGGTTTCAACCGACCCTGACAGTTCAATGGAAGTGATTTTTGACGATGCCACGGTTGTTAAACTCGACCCGGACAGCAGGCTTCTCATAAAGGACCTTAAGGGGAAAAATAGTTCCAAAACCGGCCTTGAACTTTTAAAGGGCAGGCTCATGGCGGTTGTAAAAAAACTCCTGGGCAAAGAGGAATTTACGGTAAAAACAAAAATGGCAATGGCCGCTGTAAAGGGGACTGAATTTATCGTTCAGGCCGGCGATGACAGCTCCATCGGGGTATATAACGGCGCGGTCGAGGTATCGGGGCTTGATATGAATGGTAATGTGCTTCACAGGGTGGTCCTGAAAAAAGGCGAGGAAACGACCATCGTGAAATACATGCACGGCCCGGGCAGGATTACCGAGCTGGGCAGCGGATTTATTGCCAGATACAGGGAAATAGGGGATTTAAGGGAAAAAATTGAATACATGCGATCGATGAGGGGCTCGGGAAAGATAAAAAAATACAAGATAGAACGCAGGCTTAAAAGGATAGAGGCGCTCAAAAAAATGAGAAAGATGGACCCGGAGAAATTCAATTCACTCTCCGCAGGGGACAGGGCGCTTGCGGACGAAATCATAAAGGAAGAGCCTTATCTTGACGCCGAAAAAGATACGGAAAAAAACAATGATGAGCAAAGCGGCAGGGATGCCCGCCTTAAGGCAATGCTTGAAAAGCACAAACAGCAGTCCAATGACGCGCAGTAAGGCAGGCCGGGGCTTAATATACCTTGTGTGGCGGGCCAAATAGTAGTATAATAAAAACAGCTAAAAAACCTGGAATTTGAATTGCATGCCCGAAAATTTGATTATGGCTGTTTTGATGATTTCACGGCCACAGTTGAAGAATTTTTTGCTTTTCAAAGCCGTTTGATCCGGCTGGAGATGATATAAATGGCAACACAGCAGAAAGAATTTGTTGAAAGTCTTAATTACCCTTCTAAGAAACTGAGGCCCCTTGCAAAGTGGCCGATTTCCGTTCCCATGGACCCGTTGATATCCGACTACACCCCGTTCAAGGGCAGGGCCATACAGACAAAAAATTATTTTTATTCCCTGTTTTTTACCGCTTTTGACGTCCGGGATTACGGCGCGTCAATATCGAAATTCTTAAAAATAGCGGCCCCGCTCTCGGTTAAAAAAGTTTACCTTGAAAGCTACCGCGACGGGTATACCGTTGACGCGGCGGTTTTAATTGCCGCCAGGGACGCCCTTTTAAAGGAAAAATACATGGTATCCGGGGCGGTTACACCGACGCATTTTTCCACAACTGAAAAAAACCCATACCCGACGGCTTCCGGATGTTTCACCGACAGGGAAGCCAACCGCAGGATGAAAAAGGTATTTGAAATGACGGCTTCCATATTTGACGAAATCATAATCGACGACTGGTTTTTTACGGTATGCGAATGCTCCGCCTGCAAAAAGGCGAAGGGGAAAAAGAGCTGGCAGGAATACAGGTCAAAACTGCTTTTTGACGTCTCAAAAAAATATATAATAGAACCGGCAAAGAAAGTAAACAAGGACGTAAATATTATCCTCAAGCTCCCGCAGTGGTATGAAAGTTTTTATGACAGGGGCTACGACCTTGAAAAGCTCATTCCGCTTTACGACGAGATAGCCGTCGGCACCGAGACGCGCGATTTCAGGCAGGCGCGTTTTATGCCGGTTTACGGCTCCATGTTTTATATGTACATAAAAAACATAGCGCCGGGCAAGGTCAAAAAGGCGTGGTTCGACATTTACCAGTGCGACAGGGAAATATACACCGAGCAGGCATACCAGTCCGTGATCGGCGGGGCCGGGGAAATAATACTGTTCTGCGCCGGAATCCTGCCCCAGCCGCTCATGAGGCCGCTGGTGGAGGAGCTTGTTGAAAAAAGCGAAAAGATAGACCGCCTTCATTCGTTCGGCAGTATATTTTCAATTCCCGTGATAAGGCAGCTCAACACATACGGCGACGAGCTTTTTCTGCAGTATCTGCTCATGGCGGGCGTGCCTGCTTACCTTACGGACAAAAAGAATTTAAGGGAAAAAATAGTCATACTCACGGCGCAGTCGGCAAAGCCGGCGGAGTTTCCGGCGCTTTTCAACCACCTTATAAAAACGGGAAAGAACGTCGTGCTCACGGTGGACGCCGCAAAATACCTGAAGAAACATTTTGAGGTTGAGGAACTCAAGGAAGAGATAAAGGTCGATACGATAACGTTCCGCGGCAATGAGGAGATGGTGGACGACAATATATATATTTCAAATGAGATCCAGAACGGAAAGAGAATAGCCCTGGTCAACAATGCCTATTCGCTGGTGACCGGTTATAAGATAAAAAGAAGCACCGTATGGGTCTTAAACCTTCCTATTACGACTGACGAACTTTCCGGCCACACGGGCGCGGCTTTTTCGGCGAATTACAGGTACATACTGCATAATCCGATTATAACAAAAGTTTTTAAGGCTCCTTTCGAGCCTTACGCCAACATACAGCTTTACGAGGCCATGAGGACCTTTTACAAGCACAAAATCTGATTATTTTCAGGAAGAATGGGGAAATGGAAAAATTCAGGGAATACGGACAGGGACCATTTAATGTCGCTTTCATTCACGGAGGGCCCGGAGCCGCGGGAGAATTAAAGCCCGTGGCAAAGCGTGTCTGTGAATATTGTCCCTCCATCGAGCCGTTCCAGACAGCCATGAATATAAACGGGCAGGTCGAGGAATTAAGGCTCATCATAGAAAGAAAAGCGCCCGGAGGAATCATACTCGCGGGATATTCCTGGGGAGCGTGGCTGTCGTGGATATTTGCCGCGAAATACCCGAAACTTGTAAAAAAAATCATAATGATATCCAGCCCGCCTTTTACAGACGAATATGCCGCGGCTATAATGCCGGCAAGGCTCTCAAGGCTCAAACATCCATTAAGGCAGGAATTTGAATTCCTTTTTTCCAACATAGGCAACAAGGCGGTGCGCGACAAAAGAAGGCTCATGGAGCGCATCGGACAACTGACGCAGCAGTCAGATTTTTTTAACCCGGATTTTTCGGCCGCCGAAAAACCGGAACACAACGCCGACATTTACGAACGCGTATGGAACGAAGCCTCGGCAATGCGCAGCAGCGGGGAGCTTCTTGCGCTTTCGAAATCTGTAAAGTGCCACGTCACGGCCATACACGGGGACTACGACCCGTACCCCGCGGAAGGCGTGAGGGCGCCGCTATCCCGTGTGAAAAGAAAATTCACCTTTCACCTGCTGAAAAACTGCGGCCACACCCCGTGGCTTGAAAAAGAGGCATCCGAAATATTTTTTTCCATTTTAAAGGATGAAATAACCGCGTAATTAAGCCTTTTAATGTTTGTCCTGCTGGATAAACCCCAAAATAAACCCTGTTGAAATTTTACCCCAATGTTGTAATATCTTAAAAAAGCGATATCGTATATACAAACATGGCGGTGAATTTGAACAGAAGACGATATTACAGAAGCATGAAGAGCGCGGTTGATTATATTGAAAGAAACATAAATGAGAGAGTAACCGTTGCGCAGGCAGCCGGCGCCGCATGCATTTCAAAGGACCATTTCTGGAGGCTCTTCAAACAGATTTTCAGGGAAACCGTGGGATGCTACATAAGAAAAAGAAAACTCACCATAATATCCAGGAAACTGCTCTCCACAAAAAAAGACACCGCCGCCCTTGCAATTGAATACGGCTTTGAGTCCAGGGAGGCCTTTTCAAGGTCGTTTAAAAAGGTCTTCGGCACAACGCCGGCCGTTTACAGGAAAAACAGGCGCATTATAATTGACAGGGAAAGGCACAGGCTGACAGAAAGCGAGATACGCCGCATCCTGGCCGGTGGAACACCGCCGGGCAGCGGGAAAAAACGGTGTTAAGCCGCAACCCTCCGGCCACAAAAGCCGTTATGAATGATGAGGAACGCAGATTAACATACGGAGGGAATATGAAAAAAATAATGATACTGCTTTTTTTAGCGGCCGCAGTATGCGGTTATGCCTTCGGCGCGGCCGTAGCCGTAACCGTGAACGTCTCAAAGGATAATTCGGCCATAAGCCCCTATATCTACGGGACGAACCAGGACCTTCCGCCGGATTTGAAAATAACCGCCCGGCGCCTCGGCGGCAACAGGATGACGGGATATAACTGGGAAAACAACGCCTCCAACGCGGGCAGCGACTACCAGCAGTCGTCCGACAATTATCTGGCGGATAATATGGGCATGGAAGGGCCCGCCGACAAGACAGCGGGAGTCATAGAGGCGTTCCATGATAAATCAATAGCGATGAATGCCTACTCGCTGGTCACGGTTGAGCTCGCCGGATATGTGGCAAAGGACAAATCAGGGCCGGTTTCCGCGTCGGATAAAGCGCCTTCAGACAGATGGGCGCAGGTGATTTTTAAAAAACCCGGCGCGTTCGCGGCAGAGCCGGACAAGAACGACAATTATGTCTACCTTGACGAGGAGATAAATTACCTGGTCAAAAAATACGGCAAATCAGATACCGCCACGGGCATAAAGGGGTATTCGCTGGACAACGAACCGGATATCTGGAGCACGACACATCCTCTGCTGCATCCCGACAAGACAGGGGCGGAGGAATACATAAACAAATCCATAGAGGCTTCCATGGTGATAAAATCCCTGGACCCGCACGCGGAGATATTCGGGCCGGCGTCATACGGTTTTAACGGCTATAAAACATTCCAGAACGCGCCGTATTATACAAAACAGCAGTGGATCTACGGGTGGTTCCTCGGATATTACCTTGCCATGATGAAAAAGGCGGAAGTGGTAAAAGGGAAAAGGCTGCTGGACGTGCTCGACGTGCATTATTATCCGGAGGCAACGGGCGCCGGCAAGCGTGTGGTTTTTTCGCAGGGCTCTTCAGAGGATAACGCCGAGGCCAGGGTGGAGGCGCCGCGCTCGCTGTGGGACCCGGAATATTCCGAATCAAGCTGGATATGCTCCTCGGGCAACTGCCCCATGATGCTGATACCGAAATTAAAGGACCTCATAAAAAAATATTATCCCGGCACCAAACTTTCATTCAGTGAATACGAGTTCGGCGCGGGTTTCCACCCGTCAGGCGGAATTGCCGAGGCGGATGCGCTGGGCATATTCGGAAAATACGGCGTGTACATGGCAAATTACTGGATGGTAGAATGGGGGGCATATTCACTGGCGGCATTCAGGCTTTACCGCGACTACGACGGCGCCGGCTCGCAGTTCGGGGACACCTCCGTATACGCCTCGTCCGGTGACAATGAAAAACTTTCCTGCTACGCTTCCATAGACGGAAAAGACGCTTCAAAACTGCACATCATACTGCTGAACAAGGACACGGGCAACACGCTGACAGCCAGGGTGACGCTGATATCAAAAAAGCCGTATAAAAATATCCTGGTCTTCGGGTTCGACAGGTATGCCGGGCCGCAACTGACGCCGCGCGGCGCCCCGGCCGTAAAGGGGAACGTCTTTACCATAGAGATGCCGCCCCTTGCGGGATACCACGCTGTGCTGACCTCAATGTGAGGCCGGAAAAAAACATTGACAAAAAAACCTTTCCGATTTATTCTGCCGGTATAAGGCGGGTATAAATCATGAAAGGAGGGGGTGCTTTATGGCTGAAAATTCAAACAAAACAGCGTCAGGACTGACCGAGAATTTCGAGGCGATGTTATGTTATCTGTTTGGCTGGGTATCGGGGCTTGTTTTTTTTCTGATTGAAAAGGACAACAAGTTCGTCCGTTTCCACGCAATGCAGTCGTTAATAACATTCGCCGGGCTTCTGGTAATAAACATTGTGCTCGGCGCCATACCGGTGCTGGGATGGATAGTCGCGGTTTTTTTGTGGCCGGTTACGCTGATACTCTGGATCTTTTTAATGTACAAAGCGTACAAGGGTGAAAAATTCAAGCTTCCGATAGTCGGCGACATGGCCGAAAAACAGGCCGGATAGACCGGCAGGGCAAAAAATAAAAAGGCGGGGTAAAACCCGCCTTTTTATTTTTATAGCCGGGTGTTATAATACATCAACACAGCATACGGGAGGCATCATGGAAAAGATAACGGTAAGGGTTAAAATGACCGAACAGGAGTTCAGGGGATGGCATTTATCAAGGGTATTTTCACCCACGTTTAAAATAATAAACGCTCTTATAATCCTGCTCATGGCGGGGACGTTTGTCGCAACACTTGCTTCCGGAAGGAGCGCGGCCCATTTTGTAAAAAGCTTTTTGCCGGTGATCATTTTTTACGGCGCATACCTGATAATTATGCCGTCGCTGGTCTATTTCAACGTCAAAAAAATATTCGAGACCGACGACCATATAAAACAGGAACAGACATATATTTTTGATGAAGAGGGTTTCACAATATCGGCGGAATACGGCAACACCTGGATAGGGTGGGACAAGATAATCCTGGCGGTTGCGAATAAAAAATAT
>Ga0224555_1004088_pt1 | contig 13849 bp, 7 predicted proteins | sample 714S23034metaG_FD_180687 | JGI IMG/M metagenome (GOLD analysis project Ga0224555, IMG submission 180687) | Peat soil microbial communities from Stordalen Mire, Sweden - 717 S2 30-34 | ecosystem: Environmental > Terrestrial > Soil > Wetlands > Peat | place: Sweden: Norrbotten County, Stordalen...
CGATCCCAATGCCATCGAGGGTAGCGAGCGCTTCGTCCGGCAGTTCCAGCGTTGCAGCCTTGAGATTCTCCCGCAGATGCTTTGCCGACGACGTACCGGGGATCAGCAGTAAATTCGAAGACCGGTGCAGCAGCCACGCAAGCGCTACCTGCATGGCAGTGGCATCGAGCGACGCGGCTACCTCATTCAGCTCGGATGCCTGCAGCGGAGAGAACCCTCCCAGCGGGAAATAAGGCACATAGGCTATACCCTGCGCGGCGAGAGCATCGACGAATTCGTCGTCGCCGCGCTGGGCCACGTTGTAGAAGTTTTGAACGCAGACAATCTCCGTAATAGCCTGCGCCTCGGCCACCTGCTTGGCAGACACGGTGCTCAAACCGATATGCCGAATCAGGCCCTGCTGCTTGAGTTCGGCAAGCGCCGTCAGTGGTTCTTCAAAGGGTTCGTCCGTTGGCCCGGTAAAGCCGCCAAGGCGAAGATTGACCACATCGAGCGCATCGAGGCCGAGATTTCGCAAATTGTCGTGCACTGCATCGATAATTTCCTGGCGCGAGCGTGCGTGCGGCCATGAGCCATCGCTGCCGCGGCGTCCGCCCACTTTGGTCACGATCACCAGATCGTCCGGGTAAGGATGAATCGCCTGCCGGATGAGTTGATTGGTTACGTGCGGACCGTAAAAGTCGCTGGTATCGATGTGGTTCACGCCGGAGGCGATGACCTCGCGCAGTAAAGCGATCGCGCCCGGAACATCGCGCGGGGGCCCCCAGACCAGCTTCTCGCCATCCCTTCCCGCAAGCTGCATTGCGCCATAGCCCATGCGCTTTACGGTCAACGAAGTGTTGGGAAGGGTAAATGTGCTGCGAAGATCCGATTGTCTCGTCATTTGTTTCCTCTGAAGTCACCGATGGGCGTATCGAAAACTTATGTTCCAATATCGGAAAGTGGGAATATAACAATTAGAGACTTGCGGAGCGTCCAATGAAATCCTCTTCGACATTCATCAAAACGCTGTTGTCCATGATATTACCGTTTTATTTCCTGTCTATACCGGGTTCCTCGGCGCAAGTCCAGAATGCAGTGCCGAAACTGACGGTTGACGGAAACACTGCTGCTCGTTTCTTTTTCAAACCGCCAAATGCAAATTTTATCCTCCCAGCTTTGATTTATCGAGTTGCTGATGTGGGAAGTCCTAATTGGAATACCGCACCCATCGATCCTTATGGTCGGTCCGCGTACATCTCCCTTTCAGAAATGCAGTCTCTTGTTCATCATCTTGATAGTGATGGAATTCTCCGGCAAGTGTCAGCGACCACTAGTTCTTTGGCCGTATGAAAATGTTCCATTTGGAAATGTAGCGCCGGCCTCCCGGCCGGCTGTAATGTGGGCCTCCTGGCCCACGTTCGCTCATTAGATAGAACATCTTCTCCCGGTCACAGACCTAGGTCGATTGAACCATACGAAGAGTTACCAATCGGCGAAGATCTTGTGGTTACAATTTATGCCTCTGACGGTACGGCAACGGCAAGCATACCTTCAAAAGAAATTTGCAAAACTCTTTCTCGACTCAACAGGGTCATTGAGGTGGAACGCGCACACTGGGAGTTTGAGTATTTCCGTCGTGGATGTGGTTGTCATGTGCGTGGCTATAAATTTGGCGCATATCCAAATGACCGGTGAGGTACCTGGGTAGCCTTCATCGTCACGGTGACGGGTGGCTCGCCATTTACTTGACCACAAAAGGGCGGGTGCCCACCCTTTGCTTTTTTCTAGCGAAGGGTGGACAGCACACACTCAAAGCGAACAAAGTTTCTGCGGCGCAAGCCGGCCGGCCCTACCACTGCGCCCAATCGCCGCAACCCAGAACCCACGCGGCCAGCAGCAGATTGCTAATGGCGTGGGCAGCGACCGCGTCGCCCATGCGCCCTCGCCATCTGAGAGCGAAGGCATACGCCAGTCCGGCAACGGTCCCGACCATCCAGTGCTGCCCATGCATCAAGCCAAACGCCGCCGAGGATACAACCACCGGGACAATGCTCAGGCGCGAGAAGGAGACACGGTCGAACTCCCGGTCGACAACCCGGCGGGCCAGATAGCCGCGAAAGGCCAGTTCCTCCGCGATCGGCACGGTGATGGCCGCGGCGGCGACACGGAAGGCAATCCAGACCACGCGGGCCGGGAGCGAAAGCGCAGCCAGTGCTGGCCCGATCGGGCTGGCGGAAGGCTGATGCGCCCACCAGGAGGGCGCGACCCACACCAGAAAGACAGCCACGCCGGTGGCCGGGGCGATCCAGCCAATGCGCCAGTCGAGCTTTTTCAATTCAGGCCAGAAACGCCAGATGGCGATCGCCGCTGCAACAAAGCGCAGCGGATAAAGCCATTCAAAGCTGCCGGAAGCCGCCCTGGAAACGAAGGATGCGGCCAGAATCGCAAGGAACGGAATCAGGTAGGCGCGGATGGCCGGAGATTCTCCGCGCTGTTCGCGCAGATCCACGGATGCGCCCGCGCGCGTTTCCGCGGTGCCCTGGGGAAAGTAGCCGGCCGGGCATAAAACAGGAGATCTTTTCCGCACCCAGGAAAGTCTTTGCATCGCTATGGAGAAAGCCAGTGCGACGGCAGTGAAAACAATCCAGCCGGCCAGGGAGTGAAAGCCGACCATGGCGACTTCCGGACTGACCGAATCGCCGATGAGAATCAGAGCGGCGAGGCGGCCTATGTTCAGCAGCCATATACATCCCAGTGCGCAGGGGATGAGCACAAGCGCCTGTGGAAAACGAATCTCTTTCCTGAAATACCAAAGCCAGAAGGAGGTAAAGGCAAGGATCAGTCCCATACCTTCTATCCCGGAACAAGCGGCGCGAACCTGAACCAGAAAGCGAGGAGTCCCAATCGTGAAGGTCGCGGCGTCGGCGATAAGGCCGGGCACGAAGAAGCCAAGGACCAGCCGCAGGGAACGGAAGCTTGCCATCTGCAGGAAGTGGCCGGGCCCTGTGGCCGGCGCCCTCCAAAGCGAGTACAACGGGTCCCTCAGAACGACCGCAAGCGCGCCCGTAAGAGCCGCATAGATCCACAACGGGCTGGTGGCTCGAAAGGCCCCGATCCAGGTTCGGAGGGGAACGCAGGCCAGGGCCAGTGGAACAACGCTCAATAGAAGCGTGGCGTCGGCGGCAAAAAGCGAGGCATGCGAGAACGGAATGCCGGCCCCAGGGAGCGCCGTCAGCACGCGGAAGCAGACAGCCCCGGCAACGCAAAGGATGTGGCCGCCAAGAAACTTGAACCCGAACGGGAGGCTTTCCCGCTGGGCTTTAAGCCAGGAATGGCCGAAGCCCAGAAACACGGCAAACGAAACGATGGCGAATGGGGCCGGATGCAGGTGAAGAACCGCTTTAACTTCTATCAGGCGCAGAACGCCGCCCACCAGCACAGTCTCCACCGCTACGATAGCGGCCAACAGATAGAGACGCCCGAGAAGACGTCGCGGCAAGGCACGAATCTGCGCCGACTGGGAACAGTTGTCCCCAGTCGAGCCGCAGTTGGGGTGCGTAACCGCTTTCAAGTCCATCCCGGGGTTGCCTCGACTACTGCTTGCGTCGTGCGCCTACAACCGCGAGCGCTCCCGCAAGTAGGGTGAATGCCCCTATGGCCAGGCCTGGGTCAACCTCCGGGACGGCGGCCCTGAAAACCAGACCATGCGCGGCGCTGCTTGTAACTAGCGCGATTCCCATCAGGAAGAATCCATACTTCAAAAAGCTCTTTTTCATGCGAGTATCCTTTCTCGTCCTGGTTCAAAGCTGTTGGAGTTCCAGTGAATCTGCAAATCCTCACCGGTCGGCTTGATTTTGCCGGGGCAAGTCCACTGCAATTCAAAAAACTGAAGCTTTCAGGCCGATGTTTGCAAGCCAGCCTTGGGCCAAGTAACAGTTTCCGGGCTGTGAAGGCTGCTTCCGGTCGGGTTATCCGGAAGGACCGTCGCCGGAAGGGATGGAAGACCTTCGGGGAAAGATTCTCGAGTTATACAACCGGGGTAAGGATTCTCGAATCATACAACGATTCAGGCCAGTCATGGCAAAAACATCGGGGAAATATTCGACAGCGGCCGGGTGCCTGTAGATGATCAAGACGTTGTACCAGCCGGGTGCCCCAGGTCCCGCTTTTGGAACCTGGGCTAACAAGCGTCCACCCCTTCTCTTACTTGTGATAGTTCGGATATGCTGGCCGCTCCGGCTCCGTCCGCGGATGCTCTTTTAAATCCTCAAGCGCCAGCGCTACCGCCTTCTCCAGTTGCGGATCGTGACCCTCGCTCACCGCCTTCGGATCCTGTTCCACCACGTAGTCGGGATCGACGCCGTGATTCTCCACGTCCCACTGCCCCTTCGGCGAGAAGAACGCCACGCTCGGCGAAGTCACCATTCCCCCGTCCATCAGCACCGGAATCGGCCCAATGCCCACCAGTCCGCCCCACGTCCGCTTGCCCACCAGCGGCCCCAGCTTCGCCTGCTTGAAGAGCCACGGCAGCGCATCGCCGCCCGAGCCCGAGTACTCGTTTGCGATCATCACCTTCGGGCCGTAGATGCCGGCATTCGGCGTGTGCTCGACGTCTCCATAGCGCGGCGCCCAGTACGCCTCAATCCGGCGCGACATCACTTCGATAAAGTAGTCGGCCACCTGCCCGCCCGCATTGAAGCGCTCGTCGATCACCGCTCCCTGCTTGTCGGTCTGCGCAAAATAATAGCGGTTGAAGTTCGTAAAACCGCCTCCGCCCGTGTCGGGTAGATAAACATAAGCGAGTTTGCCCGCCGAGAGCTGGTCCACTTTGTGCTGGTTGCCTTCGATCCAGTCGATGTTGCGCAGCCCGGCCTCGCTCGCAACCGGAATCACCGAGATGTCGCGCGGATTCTTGCCGTCGGCCGCGGCGATGCGCAGGCTCGTCACCTGGCCTGCCGTTCCTTCCAGCGGCCGCTGAATGTCGGTTTGCGACGTGAGCTCCGCGCCATTGATGTTCAGAATGCAGTCGCCCACTGAAACGTTCAGTCCCGGCTGCGCCAGCGGCGCCTTGATCTGTGGATTGAACTCGCCGCCCGTGTAGATTTTCTTGAAACAGTAGCGGCCGTTCGCAATTTCGTAGTCCGCGCCCAGCAATCCGCCGGGAACATGGTTGGCCTCGGGAATCTTGCCGCCAAATCCGCGCAAATGACCCACTGAAAACGCGCTCAGCATCTCCTGGAAGATGTAGTTCAGATCGGCGCGCGATGCAATGGACGCAACATACGGCTCAAATCGCTTCTCCTCGGCCGTGGTATCGGTGCCGTGGAAATGCTGATCGTAGAAGTAAGCGCGCTCGATGCGCCACACTTCGTGATACATCTGCGCCCACTCCGCCTTGGGATCGACGCGCACCTTCACTTCGGAGAAGTTCAGCGTGCCATCGCCCGGCTTGACGGGCGCGTCGGCCGGAACCACCACCCACGACGGCGGACCGCCGGGCGAGTCGTCGTCGTGGCCCGGCAATATCTGCACCAGCATCTTGTTGCCGTCCGCTGTAATCTCGAAGCCCCCGACGCGATCCGCCAGCTTTTCGGTCTTGCGCTCTTCCGGCGTCCAGCGGCTCAACGTCCCCGCGCCATCGAACAGCGGCGATGGAGCGCCTTCAAGAAAATACAGGCTGCCCTTCAACCCCGTCCCCAGCGATAGATACACGGCTTCCGGCATCGGCATGGCCACAATCCGCGCACTGATGCCATCCAGTTCGATCTTCACCGGCTTGGGCTCGGCCGCCTTGGCCGCGCTCTCTTCGCTGCTCTCCTTCGCGTCTGTCTTCTTGTCGGCCGCGTCCTTCTTCTTATCCGCCTTGTCGGCAGGCTTTTCATCGCCCAGCTCCGGCGCAATCGGAGACGCCTCGCTCGCCGACAGCACCGCCGCATAAACCTTCGCGGTGGGCAGGTAGAGGTCGCTCGTCATGTCCAGCCCGTCCGACGTCGCGCCATCGTTCGTGCTCGCGGTGAAGTAGAGATACTTCCCGTCGCGATCGAATGCCGGGTTGTCCGCATCCACCATTGCGCTCGTCACCTCGGTCGACTTGCCCGTATCCACCGAGTAAAGATAGATCGCATGAAGATGATTGGGGAGCGAACGCTCATAGGCCAGCCACTTCGAATCCGGCGTCCACGCAAAATCGAACTCCGGGTTTGAGAAGCCGCCAAACTCGTTCTGATCGTTCACCGTCGACAGCTTGTCTGTGCTCGTGTCCAGCACCCAGATCTTCAGCCGGTTGTCGTTGAACACGATCAGCTTTGAGTCCGGCGACCACATCGGATTGAAGTAATAAGCAGCATCCGGAGATAGCGGAAACTTCTTCACCGCGGCAGCGCCCGCAACCGCATTGCCGGCCTGCGGAGCCACGTGCAGCGCGTAGAGACCCGACTCGTCGGAGAAGTACGCAATCGACTGCCCGTCAGGCGACCAGATCGGCGTGCGTTCCTCCACCCCAGGCGTGTTGGTGATGTCGCGCGTAGGCCCGTGCTTGGCGGCTATCGTCAAAATCTCGCCATGAGCTTCCACGGCCACCCGCACCCCGGTCGGAGAAACACTCACGTTCTGGATTTCGCCGGCCACGCTCTCAATGCGCGGGCGCACCTCCGGCAGATCGCCGTCCAACTCGATCGGAACCGCGCTGCTCTTGCCCGTCGCCGTGTCGAAAAGATGAATCTCGCCCAGTTGGTCGTAGACCAGCGTATTGCCTTCGCCGGCCAGCGTGTGAATGTCGGAACCGTGATTGTCGAGCGCCCTGCTCACCGTCTTCGTGGCCGGATCGTATTTGAAAATAGTGATCGGCCCCGCGCGCCCCGAGAGAAAATAAATCGCGCCGCCGGCGTACACGGGATTGAAATCCGACGAGCTCTCGTGCGGAATCTCCACCGAATCGAGCCCCGGAAGCGTCGTGATCCAGATGGTGCTGGCGCGCCCGCCGTGATAGTTGCCCCACGCAACGTATGCCGTGTACCCAAATCCGAAGGCCAGCGGCAGCGGCGAATACGCAATCTGGCTCCCATCCGGCGAAAACTGCCCCTGGTAAGCCATCGGCAGCGGAAGCGCCTTCGCAATGCCGCCCTGCGCCGGCACCGTAAAGAGCTCCACGTAGCGGCTCTTCGACTCGCGATCGGAACGGAATAGAATCTCCTTCCCGTCCGCGCTCCAGCCCACCGCAAAATCAACCGACGGATGATACGTCACGCGAAACGGCACCCCGCCGGCCACTGGAATCGTGAATACATCCGTGTTGCCGTCGTAATCGCCGGTAAACGCGATCGTCTTGCCGTCAGGCGAAAAGATGGGAGTAGTCTCGATGCCCACTCCGGTGGTCAGCCGCGTGGCTCGCCCGCCCGCGCGCGACACCACCCACAGATCGTCGGCATAGCCGAAGGCGATCAGGTCCTTGCTCAGTGCGGGACGCTGATAAATGTGCGGCCTCGGCGCAGCCATGGCCATCGGCGCGCACAGGAACGCAAAAAACGCTGAGACAAAAGTGACGATCGAGACAGCTTTGAGATGACGCATCGCAGGCATGAAAGCCTCCATGGAAGATGGGGACATCTTAAATGATGCCTGCGGCTGAGTGCCTTGCGCTGAAACCTACATAGCCAGAATTTCCGCCCACACCTCCGGCTCCACCGGCAGCCCGAGCTTGCGGTTCTCCGCGCGGACGCGCAGCGTTTCCTCGCCCGGATAGCGCACCCGCCTGCCTTCCTTCGCCGGCTTCGAGTTGTGCAGCGAAGCAACAATCTCGTCCGCAATCTGTGCTACCCGCGCCTCCGGCCCGAATGCTTCCGGATTCATCGCCACGTACATCTGAGAGATGCCCGCCTCAAACACCGGATCGTGCGACAACTGGTGCGTGGCCTGGCCCAGCGACATCATCGCCGCAATCATGTCCAGCACCACTGAAAGCCCCGATCCCTTCCAGTATCCGACCGGCAGCGGCCGCCACGAATTCTCGATCGCCCCCGGATCGCGCGTCAGGTTGCCCTCGGCGTCAAAGCCGCCATCCACGGGCAGCAACTCGCCGCGCTTGCGGTAGCTCTCCAGCGTTCCATAGGAAAACTGCGACATCGCCATGTCCAGCACCACAGGCCCGCCCGGCCTCGGCACCGCGATCACCAGCGGGTTGTTGCCGATCACCCGCTCCGCTCCACCCCACGGAGGCAGATTCGGCATGGTGTTTGTCCAGTTGATGCTTATGAATCCCGCTTCCGCCGCCTGCCAGCCGTATGTTCCGCCGCGCATCCAGTGATTGGTGTTGCCCAGCGTCACGCATCCCACTCCGTGCTCGCGGCTCAATGCCATGGTGCGCTCCATCATCGCCAGCGCGTTCAGATTGCCGGGGCCGCGATGCCCGTCCCAGCGCTCCAGCGCGCCAAACCTTGCCACGCATTCCGGCTCCGCATCCACCACCACCATGCCATTGCGAATGGTGGTCACGTAGCGCGGAAAACGGTTGATGCCGTGCGTGTACACGCCATCGCGCGTGGTCTCGGCAAACAACCGGGCACAAGTCTCCGCGCGCCCCGCCGCAAATCCCAGCTTCACGAGCACGCTCGCCAATTGTTGCTGCACTTCTTCAAACGGTATGCGATTCATAGTTGTGCTCATGAACCTGTATCAAACCATGTGCGGGAAAGGGAATAGCTCCGCTCGAGCGTCAAGCAAGGTTTAAGAGATCTGTCGTATCCCTGCTGACTTGCTGACTCGCTGACTTGCTGACTCGCTACTCCTTCAGCGTCACCGTGATCTTTCTCGCGTCTCCGCCCTCTGACGTAATCGCAATCTCGCCCGTTGCCCGCTTGCGGATGCTCTTGAACTTCTCGCCCCACTCCACCAGCACCAGCGCATCCGGCGTCAGCAGTTCTTCCAGGCCCAGCGTCTCCAGTTGCCGTTCGCCCTCCAGCCGATACACATCCAAATGAAACAGCTTCACCGGCTTGCCATCGCGCGTGCCGTCGTACTCGTGCAGCAGCGTAAACGTGGGGCTGGTCACCTCGTCGGGCTCGGCAGCGTCGAGCGCCAGCGCAATGCCCTTCACCAGCGTGGTCTTGCCGGTGCCCAGATCGCCCCGCAGAACCAGCAGTTGCGGCGGCTTCAGCAAGCCCACCAGCTTGCGGCCCACTTCCACCGTGTCCGCGCCGCTCTGCGTCGTAAACTCGTGAATCCTGCCTTCCACGGTTGCTGCGGTTTCGGTCATTCCTGGGCCTCGCAAGAAACTGCCGCATCAAATGCCCGCGCCGGCAGCCCCTGTATCCAAACATACCCGTTCGAGCCTTGAGAGTAAAAGCGAAAAGCCTGTGAAAGATGCCGCAAGCAGTCCGTAGCCAGCAGCGTGTGCTCGTCGCTCAAGCTCACCGCCAGGTCGCCGGACAGCCCGTGCAGATAAACCGCCGCCTCCACCGCTCGCCCCGGATCGTCAGCGTGCTGCGCCAGCAAACCCGCAATCACCCCGGTCAGCAGGTCGCCGCTCCCGCCCTTTGCCATCCCCGGATTGCCCGTGGTATTCACCCCCACTCGGCCGTCGGGATGCGCAATCAGCGTCCGCGCGCCCTTCAGCACCAGCGTCACGCCCTCGCGCTCCGCAAAGCCGCGCGCCGTCTCCAGCCGATTGGCCTGCACCTCGGCCACCGTAATTCCCAGGAGCCGCGCCATCTCGCCCGGGTGCGGCGTCAGCACCAGCGTCCGCTTGCCGCCGTGCGAGATTTCGGCCAGCAGCCCCGGCCGCGTGGCAAGAATATTCAGCGCGTCCGCGTCAATCACCGCCGGAATCTCCGTCGACGAAAGCAATCCTGTCACAAACCTGGCCGTCTCCGCGCTTTGCCCCAGCCCCGGCCCAATCGCCAGCACGGTTTTTCCCGCCATCAGCGCCGCCAGCCGGTCGGAACCAAGATTTCCTTCCGCGATCGTGCCCGCCTCGCCCGCTTCGAGCGGCCAGGTCATCAATTCCGGCGCAATCGCCGCCACCACTGCCAGCGCCGGCGCGGGCGCCGCGGCCGTCACCAGTCCTGCTCCCGACCTCATCGCCGCCAGCGCGGTCATCGAAGGCGCGCCGGCCTTGCCGCCCGCCGTCCCAAATGTCCCGCCCACTACCAGAACGTGCCCGAAGTTGCCCTTGTTTGCGTCCGCCGCCCGCGCCGTGTGCGTTAGCGCGGCAGACGATCCCGCCCATCCCAGCTTGAGCGCCGAAACCATCGCCTCGTCCGGCGATCCGATAGGAGCCACCACCACCGGCTGGTTCCACTTCCGCGTTAGCTGCCCAAATACATGAGCCGGTTTGGGAGCGCTGAACGTGATCACCGCTTCCGCCGCAAAGACTTCTCCCGCGATCACTGCGCTCGTCTCGTCCGCCGGCCAGCCGGACGGCAAATCGACAGCCAGAATCGCCGCGGAACTGCCCTTCACCCACTCCAACGCCGCCAGCGCCAAACCCCTCAGCGGCGGCTTGAAGCCCGTCCCAACCAGCGCGTCCACAATCAAGTCGGTTTCAAGCGCGGCGTTGTGCCCGGCCAGTTCTTGAGCCGTCTCGATCGAGTGAATGTTTCCGTTCGCGGAGCTCTCCAGTTCGCGCCAGGCCTCCGCGGCATCGCCCTTCAGCCCCTCACAACCGCCCACCAGCAGCGTAGTCACTTCCAGCCCGGCCTCGGCCAGCAGCCGCGCCGTCATCATTCCGTCGCCGCCGTTATTGCCCTTGCCGCAAAGCACGGTCACCCGCCGCGCCCGCGGAAATCGCTCCCGCGCAAACGCCGCCACTGCCGCGGATGCCGCGCGCATCAACTCGATCGATGGGATTCCAAACCGCTCTGAGGTCGCGCGGTCGCAGGCCTGCATCTCCGCTGCCGACAAAACGTGCATGGCAACCATGTTACCCGATTGCACACCAGCCCCTCAGTCCCCTGATCCCCGACCCCAAACCTGAAACTTGAAACCTGACCCCTGACCCCTGTCGTCACCTCATCAGCCGCGCCTGAAGCGCCGTTGGCGCATCCGGCCGCGTAAGAACGCAGAAGGCATTCTTGTCGCAGTGGAAGTGAAAGGCCGCCGGGAAAACCTGCCACCCTGGTGCGCGAGCTCGCACACGGGCTCCCCCCAGTAGAAAAACCCTTCCTCCGCTGGTCTGCACCGTCCCGTTCGTCGGGTTGTCGCCCACGATCACATCGTCGCCATCGATCGGAGCAGGCAAAGGACGAATCCGCGCAGACGGCAACTTGGAGCTGTTCGCCGCGGCCTTCCCCCTGATGGTCGCAACCCGTTCCTGCTCGCGCCCCGCCCATTCCCCCTGGTCGGCGAGGACGGGGAAATTCGTGGCCAGCTCCCAGCCGCTAATCCGCCGATACGACTTGATCCGGCATGGCAGGTCGCCCTCCACCACGATCTCCGCAATCTGACCGTCTCCTCCGTCCACGTTCTGCACCGTGTCGCCCGTAAGCGTCTTCTGCTGCACCGGCGTTGGCGCCTGGTCTGAATCGGGCTCCACCGGCAGATTAAAAGGAATCAGGACTTCCTTCTGGCAAACCTCGTCGCCGTGCCAATCTTTCAGCCGGATCGTGAACGAAAGCGGATGCGGCGGATTGCCGGCCACCGCCGCAAAGCCGCCCGCCTGGTTCGATGTCAGTGGGTCGATGTAAAGCTCGTACTCGGCCTTATCCACCCATCTGGCGATCAGTCGTCCCCTCAGCCCCGCCGCCTCCACCTTGCTCGATCCCAGATCGGCGTACGGAGCTGCCGCTTCCTGGCCTGCGAATTGACGAATGGCTAGAACGATGAGAATCAGGCACACAACTCCGGCGCCCGTGAAGACAAAGGTGCTCGGTGGAATTGGTTTGGGCTTGGCCTTCTCCACCACAGGATCAGGCTCCGGCTCCGCTGGAATCATCTCCGCGCGGTAAGCGTAAAGCTCCTCCTGGAACGGTCTCTCCGCGTATGGCAGGAACCCGTACGGGTTCTTGGCTTCGCCTTCCTGCTCCTGAGGGCTCACTTCCCCAGCATTTTCCTTCGGCCCTGGCCGCTTCTCATCCTTCATCGACAAGCACCCCATTCTCACAGTGTCGGAGATCCGGGACTGGGGGAACTATTGCCATTGAACCACTTAGGGCCCCTTGTGGCAATAACATCGCTGGCCGCCCGACTCACTGGCGGTAACCTCTTCGTGTGAATCCAAATTTAACGGTTACGTTGCCTTGATCCGGCCGGCTCCGCCCGAAGCGTCTTGCGCGTCTTCGCGCCGGAGGTCAGAACTCCACTCGCGCCTGAAATGCAATCATACGCGGAGAACTGTCTCCGCCCAATCCTACGCCTAAGAGGCCGGTTGGCGGTGAGATGGCGCCTTGCAGGGTTCCAAATTCGGGCGGAATGTATTTGCCGGGCACGCCGGCCTCCACACTGCTTGGCAATGCGAAGTTTGGATGGTTAAAGACGTTGAACATCTGCACATCGAAGCGCAGCGTGAGCTGCTCCCAGATGGGGAACCTGCGCGAGACGTAGATGTCGGAGTCAGTGAAGTGCGGGCCGCGCACAGAGTTGCGGCCTGCGTCGCCAAACTGGCAGTTGGCGGGCGTGTCGGGCTCACCAGGGGCGACACCAGTGCAGTCGCCGGTGGTGGGATCGATCACGGAGACAAACGCGTTGGGATTGAGCCATTGCCTGGTTCCGGCGACTGTGACTCCGGCGACCGGGGACTTTTGATAAAGCGGCTGGCCGGAAACGCGGCTGGCAAACTGCGGCCCATTGGCCTGGAAGACGCCGTTGCCGTTGGCCGTGTAAGGCTGACTGAGGACAGAGAACGGAAGGCCGGAATGCAGGAAGGCGGTCTCGGAAAATGACCAGTTTTTGAAGAGGGCGCGCAACAGAAGATGCTTGGACGCAAAAGGAATCTGATAAATGCCGTATGCGGATAGGTTTTGGCGAACATCGTAATCGCAGTTGCTGTATTGGCGGCTCAGCTCGCCGGGCAGCGGCGTGAGAATGCCCTGGGTGGAAAAGGGAAGCAAGCCGCCGTTTGAGACTTCGTCGAGGCAATGACTGAAGGTGTAGTTCGCGTTGAGAGTGAGGGAGTGGAACTGCTCTGTGAGGCTGGTCTGCAGGCCGTTGTAATTGCTGGTGGCGTCGGTGCGGAATTCGTTGACGCTGCCTAATCGCTGATCGAGGGGTTGCGCATAGGGGTAAGGCGCAAAGCATCCGGCGCAAACGGTCTGGTAGCCGTTGAGGCCCACCTGGAACGGCTCGTGGAGTCCGCGGGTGCCGACATAACCAATGCGGACAGCGCCGCGCCCACTCAGCTTCTGCTCAATGCCAAAGTTGTACTGGTAGTAATACGGTGTCTTGAGTGTGCCGGTTGGGAAGGTATTGAGGCTGACCGCGAGAGGGCATGTCGGCGCACCAGGGACAATTCCGGCGCAAGGCGAACCACCGGCGCTGAAGAGCGCCTGAAACTGTTGGTTGGCAGCGGAGGCTGCGTCGGCCGCGCTGTTTGGGACGCCGGGCGCAATGGCGAGGCCGCCCACTTGGCCGCCGATGCCGCCGACAAAGGTGGGCGCGTAGGGAGCGTTGGTAGCAGCGAGGTCGGCAATCTGGGCAGGAATGATGTCGTTGAAGACGCCGAAGCCGAGATGGACCACAGTTCCCGTCCTGACCTGGTAAGCAAGCGAGATGCGCGGCTGCCAAACCAGAACAGGCGTGGAGGGAAACAGACTGCTCACCCCGGTCTGAATGGCATGGTCGAGCGGCTGGTTGATGGAGTGCGAGAGATCGAGGAACGATCCGGCGGGACGCGCGAAGAGGTTTTGCTTGTTGGCGGGATCGGTATTCCAGGTCGTCC
>Ga0224555_1004089_pt1 | contig 13849 bp, 14 predicted proteins | sample 714S23034metaG_FD_180687 | JGI IMG/M metagenome (GOLD analysis project Ga0224555, IMG submission 180687) | Peat soil microbial communities from Stordalen Mire, Sweden - 717 S2 30-34 | ecosystem: Environmental > Terrestrial > Soil > Wetlands > Peat | place: Sweden: Norrbotten County, Stordalen...
GTCAAGACGCAAATCTGGTGCGCTGTCGCCACCTACGTGCTGATCGCCATCGTCAAAAAAGAACTCCAACTGGACGCCTCGCTCTACACTTGTCTACAGATCCTGTCGGTCTCCATCTTCGAGAAAACCCAGATAAAATGCGCCCTTCAGAGCAATCCACACAATTACGATCAGTCAGTCAACCCCAACCAACTGATTCTATTTAACTTCTAGCCGGACAGTAGTGGTTAGTTGTTAGTTGTTAGTTGCTAGTGAAGGCAAGAGCAAAGACAAAGGCAAAGGCGAGATGCGGGGATTCTTCGCTCCGCTCAGAATGACAACAAAAGATATCTCAGAATGACAACAGCAGATATCTTTGAGGTGGAAAAGATGGGACATATGGGAGCGCAGGCGCCGCAAGGGCCGCAGCCTTTGCCGGGAATTGCGCACGTAGTGGCGGTGGGCAGCGGCAAGGGCGGCGTGGGCAAGACGACGATTGCGGTAAACCTGGCGGTGGCGCTGGGCAAGCTCGGGTATCGCGTGGGGCTGCTGGACGCGGACATCTACGGGCCGAACGTGCCGATGATGCTGGGGCAGACGCGGCAGCCGAGCATTGTGGACGGCGACCGGATTGGGCCGCTGCTGGCGCACGGGGTGAAGTTTATTTCGGTCGGGCTGATCTCGCCGGGCGACAAGCCGATGGTGATGCGCGGGCCGATGCTGCACCAGATTATCCGGCAGTTTCTACAGCAGGTGGCGTGGGGCGAGCTGGACTTCCTGATCGTCGACTTGCCTCCGGGCACGGGCGATGTGGTGATCTCGCTGGTGCAGACGGTGCCGCTGACGGGGGCGATCGTGGTGTCGACGCCGAGCGACGTGAGCCTGCAGGACGCGCGCAAGGCGATCGAGATGTTCGGGCAGGTGAAGGTCGAGGTGATCGGGATTGTGGAGAACATGAGCCACTTCACGTGTCCGCACTGCCAGCAGGTGATCGATATCTTCTCCAGCGGCGGGGCGGAGCGGTTGGCACAGCAATATGGGCTGGAGTTTCTAGGGTCGGTGGAACTGGACCCGGAGATCCGGTCGGGCGGAGACCGCGGGCTGCCGGTAACGCTGGCCGGCGAGGAGAGCGTGATCGCCAAGCCGTTCTTCGAGATGGCGCGGAAGGTCGCGGACCGGGCCGTGCAGATTGCCGGGGCGGGCGAGCAGATCCTGGAGATCAGCTAAAGCCCCCTTCAGTATCTCATTTGAGATACAATACTGCTATGAGTTCAAAAGCTACAGTGACTACGATGATTCACGTCCGGGTGGACGAAGACCTGAAGACGCGAGCCTCCGACACATTGGAAAAGATGGGCCTAAGCCTGTCGGATGCGGTGCGGCTGTTGCTGACGCGGATCGCGGCGGAGCAGGCGCTGCCCTTTGAGGTTCGCGTGCCCAACGCGGAGACAGTTGCGGCGATGCAGGCGGGCGACCGAGGCGAGGTGACCAAGGCCTCCAGCGTGGCAGAGATGATAGCGCGGCTGAATGCGAACGATTGAGTGGACCAACGCATTCAAGCGAGATTACAAGAAGGCGTTATCCAATCTCGGTTCGCACAGCGAGCTTTTCTGAGACGCGCAGTGTGCGGGTGGGGTTGACGGATGGAATAAACTGGAACCAGAGGTGGTACAGGGATGGTGGAGGCGGAGCGGATATCGGCGCGGCAGCGGGCGATCCTGACGGCCATCGTCGAGAACTACATTGAGACGGGTGAGCCGGTGGGCTCGGGCACCATCGCGGGGACGATTGCGCGGCTGCAGGCCGGGGGCGGCGCGGGGCTGAGCCCGGCAACCGTGCGCAACGAGATGGCCGAGCTGGCGAACGAGGGGTTGCTGGAGCAGCCGCATACGTCTGCCGGACGGGTGCCGACGGCGCGGGCGTTCCGGATGTATGTGGAGCAGTTGAGCGGCGGAGCCGGGATGGCGCGGCTGGGGCGACGAATCGTGGGAGCTGCGGGTTCGGCGCTGGAATCGCAGCGGCTGCACCTGGAGTCGCAGATCGATTCGAGTTTTGCGGGGGTATCGGGGACACAGGCGCTGCTGGAGCGAACCAGCCACGTGCTGGCGACGGTATCGAGCGGCGTGGGCGTGGCGGTGGCCGTGGTCGCGGGCGGCGACACGCTGGAGCATGTGCATTTTTCGCGGTTGGGCCAGGGCCGGGTGCTGGCTGTGGTGGTCACCACCTCCGGGCTGGTGCGCGACCGGATGCTGACCCTGGATGTGGATGTGACGCCGCGGGAGCTGGAGGCGGCAGCGAATTTTCTGAACGAACATTTCCGCGGATGGAGTGTCGAGCGAGTGCGGGCGGAGATTGGCAGGCTGGTCGAGCGCGAGCGCCGGGAGTACCACCTGATGCTGTCGCAAGTGGAGCAGTTGTGGGCGGGCGCGGTGCCGGAGAGCGGCGCGGAGGTGCAGACGGTGTACGTGGAGGGCGTGGCGAACCTGCTGGGAAACCAGGCAGTGGGCAGCGCGGAAGACGTCGCGCGGCTGCGCGAGTTGATGGCGGCGCTGGAAACGAAGCAGCGGCTGGTGGAGCTGCTGGACGCGTACATCGATGCAAAGCAGGAGAGTGTGCGGGTGATCTTCGATCTGGAAGAACACATGCCGGAGATGGCCGGGCTGGTCCTGATTGCGGCGCCGGCACGGATGGCGGGCGAAGGGCGCGGGACGGTGGGCGTGATCGGGCCAAAGCGCATCCACTACGAGAACACGATGAACGCGGTGAGTTACATTGCGCAGGTGTTTGAGCGGATGCTGTAAGGACAGTGATCAGTGGTCAGTGGTCAGTGACGACGGTGCCGGTGTGTGATGGAGAGGGTGAGTGGTGAGCAGACATAAAGGGAAGCCGATGCAGGAGCCGTGGGGGAAGGTCGCGCGGTGGGCGGGAATCGGCAACAATAAGGAAGACGGGAATTTGAAGGGGAGTGCAGAGGGCATGGCTGAGGACACGATGGTGAAGGAGATGGAAGAGAAGGAACTGCCGGCGCAGAGCGTGACGGATGTGACCCCGGGCTCGGAACGCGCTGATGTGGCCGCGCTGAAGGCCGAGCTGGAGCAGGTGCGCGGCGAGCGGGACCAGTTGCTGGACCGGCTGGCGCGGCTGCAGGCGGAGTTCGAGAACACGCGCCGGCGCGAGGTGAAGGAACGGCAGGATGCGCGCGACTACGCCGTGCAGAACGCGGTTGAGCCGTTTCTGGGAGTGATGGACAACTTCCAACTGGCGCTGAAATCGGATGGCACGCTGGAGCAACTGCGCGCGGGGGTGGAACTGATCCTGAAGCAGATGGAAGAGGCGCTGAAGGGGCTGAATGTGCAGCCGGTGGAGTCGGTAGGGACGCAGTTCGACCCGCGCATCCACGAAGCTCTGGGCAGCATCGAAACCACGGAGTTTCCGGACCACCAGGTGCTGGAAGAGATCCGCAAAGGGTATCGCATTCGCGGGAAGCTGCTGCGGCCGGCGCTGGTGCGGATTGCCAGCAATGCGGCGCAGAAGAGTGAGTGAAGCAGTTGTTAGTTGCTGGTTGTTATGGGTTGGTTGAGAGCAAAGAAAGTGCCGATAGATATTGGTGGGAGTGATTCTTAAGAGATGAGTGCGACGGCAAACGTGACCAAGCTAGATTTCTATGAGGTGTTGGGGGTTTCGCGGGACGCGAGCGATGCGGAGTTGAAGACCAGCTATCGCAAGCTGGCGATGCAGTATCATCCGGACCGCAACCCGAATAATCCCGAGGCCGAGGAACAGTTCAAGGCGTGCAGCGAGGCGTATTCGGTGCTGAGCGACCCGGAGAAGCGCGCAGCGTACGACCGGTTCGGCCATGCGGCGTTCCAGAACGGCGGCGGTGCGGCCGGAAATCCGTTCCAGGGCGCAGGCTTCCAGGGAGACCTGGGCGACATCTTCGGGGACATCTTCGGCGAGATGTTCGGCGGGGGCGGCGGCAGGCGGGCGTCGCGGGTGCAGCGAGGGCGCGACCTGCGCTATGACCTGACGCTGGAGTTCGAGGAGGCGGTCGCCGGCGTAGAGAAGGAGATCATCATCCGGCGGCTGGAGCCGTGCGAAGACTGCCGCGGGACGGGCAGCGCGAACGGCAAGGCTCCGGCAACGTGTACGCAGTGCGGGGGCCGCGGGCAGGTACGGTTCCAGCAGGGATTCTTCTCGGTGGCGAAGACGTGCTCGCGTTGCGGAGGCACGGGTTCGATAATCACCGAGCCGTGCCCGGGATGCCGCGGCGAGGGCCTGCAGCCGAAGCGGCACACCATCCTGGTGAAGGTGCCGGCAGGCGTGGAGCAGGATACGCGGATCCGCTACCAGGGCGAGGGCGAGGCCGGCCGGTTCGGCGGGCCCGCGGGCGATCTGTACGTGATTCTGACGGTGAAGGCGCACAAATTCTTCGAGCGCGACGGCGATGACCTGCACTGCGTAATGCCGATCTCGTTTCCGCAGGCGGCGCTGGGGACGGAGTTGGAGATTGAGACGCTGGACGGGCCGGCGACGATCAAGGTTCCGGAGGGCACGCAGAACGGGCGGCAATTCCGGCTGCGCAACAAGGGCGTGCCGCACCTGAACGAGCACGGCAAAGGCGACCTGGTGGTGGAGATTCGCGTGGCGACGCCGTCGAAGCTGAACAAGCAGCAAAAGGAGCTGCTGCGGCAGTTGGGCGAGACCATGGTGATGGAGAATACGCCGACCAGCCGGGGTCTGTTCGAGAAGATGAAGGATATTTTTAGCTGAGCGAGTCAGCAAGTCAGCAAGACGGGGCGGTCGGGCGAGAGCTCGGCCGCCTTTTATTGCAGACCGAGGAGCTTGGCGGGGTTGGTGCGGGACATGGTGGCGATCTCGGCGGGGGTGATGCCCTCGGCTTCGAGGCCGGTGAAGAAGATGACGAGGCCGTCGGGATGGAGCGGGTTGGCAGGCTGGCCCATGTCGGAGGAGAGGATGCAGTGCTCGGGGCCGACCGCGCGGATGGCCTTGGCGTAGTCTGCGAAGGTGAAGGCTTTGGAGGCGCCGGTGAGGCCGTTGTAGACGAACTCGATGTAGGCGCCGAGCGACGCGGCTTGCTGCATCTGCGGGATGGTGCTGTTGATAGGCGAGAGCATGGCGTGGGTGACAACCATGCGGGTGATGCCGAGCGCGCGCGACTCGCGAATGAGCAACAGGCCTTCTTCGGCGGAGTTGTGGCCGGTGGCCATGACCAGGTCGTACTTCTTGATCATGGCGAGGACCGCTTTGGTCTCAGGAAGTAGCTCTCCGTTGCGCGAGATGGCGACGTAGGGGCGGGCCCGATCCTCCGCGGTTCTTCCCGCGAGGACCTGGGCATGGGTGTCGTAGGTGGCCATCCAGACGAAGCGGCCGAGGTGGCCGGTGGTGAGCGCCATCTTCTCCACGGCAATCGGGTTCATGCCGCCGACGGAGAGGTTGAGGTCGATGCCGCCGAAGGCGAGAATTCCGGGGACCTCCTTCTGGACGAGATAGGCCATATCGGCGGTGGGCTCGAAGTGGTTCTTGTAGACGATGGCGCGCATGCCGCGGCTCTGCGCGAGCCTGGCGAGGTCGATAGCGTCGATGCTGCGCGGGGTGGAGTCGGGTGCAGTGTGGGCGTGGATGTCGATGACGCCGGCGAGCGGATTGGCCTGGGCCAGGGCGGAGTGGGCGAGCAAAGCGGTCGAGAGCAGGATGGCGAAGCGCGTGAGTTTCATGCTGGGTCTCCCGGAGGGCGAGATGAGATGCGCCGACGCGATGGCGATGGCGGCGATGGCCGCGGTTTCGGCGCGGAGGATGCGCGGGCCAAGGGTGACCGCTGTCCAGTGGTGGGCGGTGAAGAGGGCCATTTCCTCTGGAGTCCAGCCGCCTTCGGGGCCGATGGCGAGGGCGAGTTCAGTGGCGTCAAGAACGAAATGCGGGGATTCTTCGCTCCGCTCAGAATGACAATCTTTTTGATCCGCGATGAGGTGCTGCAAAGCGGCGGCGAGGGTTAGGGATTGTTCGGTTTCGCTGAGGAGGATGCGGAAGGGAGCGGCTTCGGCGGCGATGGCGGAGGCGAGCGGCGCGGGATCGGCGATTTCGGGGATGTCGGTGCGGCGGGACTGCTGGGCGGATTCGAGCGCGATGCGGCGCCAGCGTTCGACACGCTTGGGCGCGGCAAGGGCGAGGTGCTTCTCCGTGCGGTGGGCGAGGATGGGCGTGATGCGGGCGACGCCGAGTTCGGTGGCCTTCTCGACCGCCCATTCGAAGTGGTCGAACTTGAAGACAGCGAGCAGCAGATGGATGGGCAGCGCGGCGTCGGCCTCGAGTTCCTCGTGCAGGGTGAAGCGGACTTCCGAGTCGGAGACGGTGGTGATCTCCGCGCGGTGGAGGAAGCCGTTGGCGACGATGTCGTAGACCTGGCCAGGCCGGGCGCGGAGCACGCGCGCAAGATGGGCGGCCTGCTCTCCCGTGAGCGCGGCGCGGCTGGGATGGCCGGTTTGCGGAGACCAGGTGTCGGCAATGAAGCGGCGGCGCATGGAAGGAAAGGTACCAGGTACTCGGTTCCAGGTACTAGGTTTTTGGGATGGGGGCGGTGACGGAGTCCTGGTGATAGAAGTCGATGGTGACGCTGGCGGATTTGCGCTGGTCCCAGTCGGCCTGCGCGAGGGCGTAGTGGAGGATGACCATTCCGTCGAGCTGCGCGCCGGGCTGGATGATGGTTTCGCGAAGCAGCGGGGGGCCGGCCAGCGGGACGAGTTTGGGAAAGACGACAAAGAGGTTGGCGAGGTCGCTCTTCTGGATGGCGGTGGCGGTGGCTTCGGCGTCGCCGGTTGCGGTGATGGCGCCGGTGATGTCGTCGACGGTGATGGGAATCTTGAGGCGGTTGTCGATGTGCACGTTGGTGACCACGTAGAGGTCGTCCTGCGCCGTGGGCTTGGAACCGACGAGTTTGGAATCGGACGCGAAGACGGTGTGCTCGGCGTCGACGGCGGCGTGGGTGACGGTGACCGTGGGGACGCGGTAGGGGTTGATCATGGCGAAGATGCCGATGCCAGCGGCGAGTACGACGAGCGCGATGAGCCCGGGGACCAGGAAGCTGCGGCGTTCAGGTTGGGAGAAAGTGAGTTCCGACATGGGAGACAAGGATAGCAGCGAGGCGAACTGGCGGCGGAAGTTTTTGCCACCCGCCTCAAAAACTAGGCACGTCCGAGCAGGAGGCAAGTCTCCTCATCCTTCTGGATGAAGGCACGTACCGTCTCGTGCGTGGAACGAAGCAGCCTTTCTACCTCAGTCGTCGAACAGTTGCCCAACCGAATCCAGATAACCTTCGGCGGTTCGCCTTCCAGCACACTGCGCTCGGCAAAGTCCGAGTCCTTGGAGACGATCGCAAACCCGTGCGCCTTGGCGTAGTCCCACAGCGCGGAATCGTCCGCCCCTCCTAGTTCCAAGCTGTGAACATGCTGCGATTCCGGATAGAGATCGCTCAGCGACCCCACCAGTCGCGGTGAAAGGTTCTCATCTAGCAGAAGTTTCACGCCACCAGCGTCTCTAACTTCCGCTCGCGATCCGCCGCGAACGCCAGGCACGCGCGAATATCCTCTTCAGTCAGGTACGGAAAGTCGCGCAGAATCTCCGCATGCGTCATTCCAGACGCCAGGTATCCCAGCACGTCTCCAACCGTGATGCGCAGACCGCGAATGCACGGCTTGCCGCTACGCTTCCCCGGCTCCATCGTAATGATCTGCGAGTAGTCCATAAAACGAAGAGTAAGTTATCGGCGGGGTTCAGTAAAGGGAAAACCGCTTCTTACGGCAGATGGCGACTCGATTAAGCGCAGAGCGCGGCGCTGGCTACGCCCGGTCTTTCTGGACGGCGTATTCGTCGAGCAGGACGGCGATGAGGGCGGCGGTGGGGACTGCGACGAGGGCCCCGGGGATGCCTGCGAGCTCGGTGCCGACGATGAGGGCGATGAGGACGGCCAGGCCCATAAGGTTGACGCTGGAGCGCATGATGCGGGGGATGAGCCAGGCGTTTTCGACGTTGATGTAGACGAGGTAGAAGGCGAAGACGCCGGCCATCTTGGCCCAGGAGTCGAGCGCGGCGACCAGGGCGACGAGCAGGATGGTGATGACGCCGCCGGCGATGGGGATGATGTTCATAAGGCCCATGAGGACGCCGAGCAGGACGAAGTAACGGACGCCGAGCAGGCCGAAGGCGATGATGCTGCAAACGCCGAGGATGAGCATGAGGGTGCCCTGGCCGAAGAGCCACTTGCTCATGCGGATCTCCGCCTTGTAAAGAGTGACGGCGAGGCGGAGGCGGTTGTCCGGGGAGAGAAACGACATGAACCAGCCGTAGGCGTGGTCGCCTTCAATCATAAAGTAGACGCAGAGGACGAAGGCGGTGGCGAACTCGAAGATGTGGCCCATCCAGAGGGGGAAGGAGGCGAATAGGTATTCGGCGGTGGCGGAGACGGCGTTTTCGGCCTTCGCGGCGACGGTATCGACGCCTAGCTGGTCGGCGTAGGGGAGGCGCTTGATGCGGGCGACGGTGTCGGGGATGCGGGCGGGCAGGTCGGTGGCGAACTGGTGTAGATCGCGGATGACCGGCGGCAGGCCGAGGATGAGGATGGAGGCGACGACGAAGAAGGCGAAGGCGAGCAGTGCGGCGATGGCCGCGCCGCGCGCGAGATGACGGCCGCCGGGGAGCTTGAAGTTCATGATGTTGTTGACGACGGGCGTCAAGACCACGGCGAAGAGCGCACTGACGTAGACCAGCAGGAGGACTTCGCGAAGACGCCAGAGGAGGGCGAGAGCCACCACGACGGCAAAGGCGAAGAGGATGTGGCCGCGGATGGCGGCGTTGCGGGAATTGTCGGTCAGGGGCGGCGTCGAGGGGTCCGTGGGGCTTCTCCTGCACGCTGGAATGGATGCATGTCTAGTGTGCACCCGACGAGGATGGGCGGGGAAGGATTAAGGCGAGGCGAATCCAGGAGGACACAGAGGAGCTGAAGCTCCTTCGCAGGGACGGCATTTGTGGAGCGGCAAAAGACAAATACGGGGATTCTGGACTCGATGAAACTGGGTCCAGAATGACGAAGCCCAAGTGAGATGAATGGGGCACCCGGCAAGAGCCGAAGAGTTTAGCGGCGGCGGCGGGGCGGCGGCGCGTTGAGGCGGGCGAGCAGCGCGGTGACGGTCTCCTGAGTGGACAGATCGGCGGTGGAGATGGCGTGATGGGCGAGGCGGCGGTAGATGGGCTGGCGGGTGAGGAAGCGCTGCTCGGCGGCGGCGGGGTCGGCGAGATTGGGGCGCTCGGTTGTGCCGGCGTTGAGGGCCTGCAGCATACAGCGGTCGAAGAGCGTGGCAAAGGGAGCATCGAGGAAGACGGTGGCGGTGGCGGGTGTCTGCTCCAGCAGGAGGCGGTTGGTAAGGATCTCGGGCGCGCCGCCGCCAAGGGCGAGGACGACGCGGCTGCGGCCGAGCGCGCAGGCCAAGGCCTGGGACTCAAGCTGACGGAAGTGGGACTCGCCGTGGGTGGCGAAGATGGAGGGTACGCTGAGGCCGGTGCGGGCTTCGATGAGGGCGTCGAGGTCGAGGAAGTCCCAGTTGAGGCGCGCGGCGAGCAGGCGGCCGACGGTGGTCTTGCCGGCGCCCATGAATCCGGTGAGGACGATGCGGCGGAGGGAAGCGGGGAGAAGGTCGGAGGTGGCGGGCTTGGGTCTTGGGCTCACGCTGGGTTCGGCGATCTGGACGGTCATACAACGGCTCCTTTGAATATAGCGACAAAAGCGAGAAGCGAAAGGCAAGAGCGAAATACAGGGATTCTGAGCTGCGCTCAGAATGACGAACGAATTGGGGCAAAACAAAACCGCGACCTTTGTGGGGTCGCGGTTCAGTGGAAGTGGCGGATGCTCTGAAGGGATCTAGTTTTATCTGTTCAGAGTTGCTCGCACGCCCGGCTGACCCGCTCCCTGCCACCAAAAGCAGGGATAGGTAAAGGTGCCGGACTGGAACGAGTGCGAAATCATCCTGAAGCTGAGATTACAACGGGCGGTAATCGGTTGCAAGGGAATTCATGGGTGGAGGGGTCAGTCGATTTCCTTGACTTGGTCCTGGTCCTCCTGGTCCTCCAGATCTTGCTCGGTGGACTCGCCGTTGGCGCCGTGGGCGGCTTCTTCGCGGAGCTTGTTCTGGATGTTGGTCCAGACCTTGTCGCTGGGGTCGCCGACGGGTTCGAAGAGGCTGCGCGCGTGTTCGGCGATGGTTTCGAGGTCGCTGACGAGGGCGGCGCAATCGGGGTGCTGGGCGAGGAACTTCTTCAGGCGGGGGTCTTGGCTGACCTTGCCGTTTCCGGTGGCGAAGAGGTCGGGGAGGTACCGTTCAAACTCCTCGGGCTTGAGGGTGTCGAAGTCGATTTTGCGAGGCAGCGTCATTGCACGGCCTCCGCGGACTGGTCGGGCTGGGGCGGCTCGGACTGGCGGAGCAGTTCGCGAAGCCTCAGGCGGGCCTTGTGCAGCTGGGACTTGCTGTTGCCGGTGGAGCAGTCGAGCATGGTGGCAATCTCATTATGCTCGAAGCCCTCGACGTCGTGAAGAACAAAGACCATGCGGTAGCCGGGGGGTAACAAGGCGACGGCGCGCTCGAGCGAGACGCGGTCGACGGAGCCGGCGAGCACGGAGTCGCGGCTGCCGAAGTCGCGCCTGGGGGAGTCTTCATCGGAAGGGTTGATGGTCTCCTCGAGGGAGACGAGGGTGAGGCCCTTCTTGCGCAGGTGCATGAGGACGAGGTTGACGGTGAGGCGATGCAGCCAGGTGGAGAAGGCGGATTCGCCGCGGAAGCTGCCGAGCTTGCGGAAGAGGTGGAGGAAGGCTTCCTGGGTCATATCCTCGGCCTCGGAGACGTTGCCAAGCATGCGCAGGCAGAGAGTGTAGACGCGGCGCTTGTGCAGGGTATAGAGCTTGGAGAATGCCTCGGCGTCTCCGTTCTTGGCGGCTGCAATGGCTTCCGCCTCCCCGGCGATGGGCGGATTGCGCTTGAATAGCCCAGGGTTCTGTTTTGGAGGGGTAGCTCGCGTCATCAACTGGCCTTCGAAGTTCATGGGTGGCTCCGGGAGTGAAGGTTCGCCGGACTCGCGCCTATTCCAGCGTACCGCATATGCCGGGAATCCAGTATCTAGGAGGTTTGAGCCTATGCAGTTGAAAAAGGTTGCGCAGTGGGCGGGTATTGGTGCGATTGAGGTTAGGCGGCGGGTCAGGCGCCGATGAAGCGTGCATAAAGGGAGCGGGCAACGGTGATGTCGGTGGTGCCGTGGACGATGGCGCGGCCGTCGGCGAAGAGAGTGAGGGTGTGCGGGCCGCGGCGGAAGCGGAGAAGCAGGTCGTTGGAGCGGAGGTCTTCGATGTCGGCGTGGGTGGCGAGGCGGGCGCGCATGGCGGCGAAGTCGACGGGGCGGTGGTGCTCGTGGATCTGGACGGAATCGCGGCCGCAGAGAGTGATGTGGGCGCGGTCCTGGCCGGCGAGGTGGGTGAAGGACCGCCGGCCGCAAACCTCGCAGCCGGGACGCGGCACGGAGGCGGCGATCTCGGAGCGGTCCAGGTATCCGCTGCCCTCGGGTGACAGGAGCGCAGGACTCCAGAGGTCGAAGGAGAGCAGGGTGCGGCGCATGAGATGAGGCTGGCCGGTGAGGAACTTGAGCGCCTCGGTGACCTGAATGGAGGCGGCCAGGTTGACGGCGGTGGAAAGGATGCCGGAGGTGTCGCAGGTTTCCAGGTTGCCGGCGGGCGGCTTGGGGAAGATGCAGGCGAGACAGGCGGTGGGCCTCACGTTGTCCGTTGTTCGTTCTTCGTTGTTCGTGGAAGGCAGCGCGGGCAGGATGTTCATAGTGGCGGCGTAGGCGCCGACGGCTGCGGCGTAGATCCAGGGCGTGCCCTGCTGAACGGCGAAATCGTTGATGAGGTAGCGAGTTTCGAAGTTATCGGTGGCGTCGAGCAGGATGTCCGCGCCGGCGAGCAATGCGGCGATGTTGGTGGGGACGAGGTCCGCGATGTGCGCATGGACGGCGACGCTGGAGTTGAATTGGGCGATGTGGCGGCGGGCTGCCTCGGCCTTGGGCAGAGATTCCAGGGCGTCGGCCTCGTCAAAGAGGACCTGGCGCTGGAGGTTGGAGGGCTCGACGAAGTCGCGGTCGATGAGGGTGAGGGTACCAACACCGGCGCGGGCAAGCAGCGATGCGGAGGCTGCGCCCATGGCCCCGCAGCCGACGATGGCGACATGGGCGGCGGCCAGCCGCTGCTGGCCCTGCTGGCCGATGCCGGGGAACAGGACCTGGCGCGAATAACGGTCGGTGTCGGTGATGGGCAGGGATTTCGCCGTCGAAGCCTGCGGATGAGGCTGGGGCTGGAACTGGTCGGGGGCCGGGACGGATTCGTCTAAAGGCATCGTTCTTCGTAGTATAGGGAATTGAAGGGCGGGCTTGCTGAGAGCTGGCGCGGACCCGTGGGTCCTCGTTTGGGCATCCATCTCAAGTGGGGAAGGCAAAGGGGAAACAGGTTGCGTGTTGCACAGGATGCAGTGACCGGAGGAACGAACGCGAACGACTGGCGCGAGACGGGCAAGGACGCGGCGCGGGGGAGTCGTGGCCGGAGACTGCATGCAGGCGGCGCGATTCTGATTCTCTGCACGGTGATGCTGGGAAGAGGTTATGCGGCGGGTCAGCAGGTGCCGGGTGCGCCGTCGTCTGCCGCAGCGCCGCCGTCGTCTGCCGCAGCGCCGCCGTCGTCTGCCCCAGCGCTATCCGCTGCTGCGGTGCAGACTGCCGAAGAGGCGAAGTCGCTGAGCGCGACGGCCGCGAGCCTGGCGAGTTGGAAAGGGTTGCGGGTGGACCGGGTGGAGTTCCGCGGAGTCGTATTCGCGGCCAAAGACCCGCTGCCGGTGCAACTTCCGCAGCAGGCCGGTGAGCCGCTGGATCCGGCCAAGGTGACGGCGAGCATCCGGCGGCTGTTCGCCAGCGGCAGATATCGCGACATCAGCGTGATGGGCGAACGCAATGGCGCGGGAGCGACGCTGATCTACGCGGGGACGCCGCGCTACTTTGTGGGTCGGGTGACGATTGCGGGAGTGAAGGACGAGCGGCTGGCGTCGTCGCTGGAGTATTCGACCAAGCTGCAGCCGGGAGCGCCGTTCACCGACGCGGACGTTCCGGCAGGGACGGACGGGGTGCGACAGGCGCTGCAGAACAGCGGATACTTTCAGGCAACGATAACTCCGCAGACGGCGGTGGACGACGCGGGCAGCCAGGTGAGCGTGACCTACACGGTGAACGTCGGGCCGCAGGCGCGGGTGGGCGCGGTGACGCTGGAGGGCAAGGACGCGGGGTTTTCGACGGATGATTTCCGCAAGAAGGCGGGGCTGAAGCAAGGGCGAAAGGTGGGGCGCGAGACGGTGAGCAACGCGCTGACGAAGGTGCGCAAGCAGTATGAGAAGAGAGACCGGCTGGAGGCGACCACGACGCTGCGCCAACTGACTTACAACCAGGCGCGCAAGCAGGTGGACTACGACTTCAATGCCAGCCAGGGGCCGCTGGTGAAGGTCGTGGTCGACGGGGCGAAGCTGTCGCAGAGCCGGCTGAAGCTGCTGGTGCCGATCTACCAGGAGGGAACGGTCGATAACGACCTGGTAAATGAGGGGACGTTCAACATCAAGGATTTTCTGTTCCAGGAGGGCTACTTCGACGCGACCGTAACGGTGCGGGTGGAGGGGGCCGGCACACCGTCGGAGCGCGTGGTGTACAGCGTGAACGAGGGGGTGAAGCACAAGGTGGCCTCAGTGACGATCGTGGGCAATCACTACTTCGATACGGATCTGCT
>Ga0224555_1004091_pt1 | contig 13844 bp, 13 predicted proteins | sample 714S23034metaG_FD_180687 | JGI IMG/M metagenome (GOLD analysis project Ga0224555, IMG submission 180687) | Peat soil microbial communities from Stordalen Mire, Sweden - 717 S2 30-34 | ecosystem: Environmental > Terrestrial > Soil > Wetlands > Peat | place: Sweden: Norrbotten County, Stordalen...
TGGCTCCGTCCCGCTAATCCATCGGGTGGTTGCCGATGACCGCCTGGCAGTGATGCTGGCCAAGGATCTCGTCGACCTAGACATTGCTGTCCCTGGAGATTGGAAAAGGGCGGATAGCGACCCAACATCCTTCACCAGGCTTACGCTTGAGCGGTTGATCAAGGCGCATGGGGGATCAGCCATCCGTCGTCGCTTCCTGCTCGTTGCCAGCATCAGCAACACTCCCTGTGAATGGGCAGAGCGTGATGAGACCAGTCCCAACCGGTTGTTCCTCACCGTCGAGCCCTCCGACGCAAGCTGCGGTTGCGTGACCTTCGGCGCAACGCTGGAGCTGCTGGAGAAAGTTCACCCACAACTGCCAGTGACGTTCTTCAACGTCTTTCTCGGAGCGCTCAACAGGTACATCAGAACCTATGATTACCGTGATGCCGAGGAACGAGCCGAGACGCTGCGGGAGTGGGCGTCACAGGAAGCTGATGCTGACCAGTATGAGATCCCCGATGTCGAAGGGTCGATCCCACCATGCATGCGGCTGGAGGCGCTGAATGAGTGTGAGCTTGCTCACCTCAAGGACACGATTAACGACCCACTGGCAAAGAACCTGGTGGATGCCGTACTCGCCTTCGATCACCTTTCCGCCCAGGCAGAGCGACCTGAGCTTGATGACGACATCGGCCAACAGCTCTCCGATTGCAATCCAGCCCTGCCTTGCCTGCTGGCTGTGTTTGCTGAAGGCGATGCAATAGCGGGCTGCTTTGACGAAGAGGCCGAGGGAATGATGGAAGTGACACCGGAGCCCAATCTCATCATCCCATTTGACCCCACGGATACGGAGAGCGTTCATGGTGCTTTCCAGGTGTTCGGGGTGGTCTGCCAGACCGTTGCCGCGGTAAGCCGGGTGATCGACCTGATGCCAGGCAATGACCAATGGATCATTTCAAGGTGACAGCCATGCAAGCCTACGTCAATATTGGAGCGAACCACGAATTCAGGCTAAACGAAGCAGTTCTTGTTTATCGGGGTGGAGACAATGGCGCCTTCGCTAGCCTGCACCAAGTCAAGCAGGCTGAGAACGGAGTTCCTTATCTCGCGCCCGGTGAAAACCTCACCACAGCTTTCGTGCGCACCCTTGCTCAAGGGCTTGGAGCGCAGGTGAAGCCGGAAATCTTTCCCGATAACGTCCTGGCGCGCACTCCTGACATGCTGGTGTGGTGGTCACGGCCCCAGCGCAGGATCATGTTCTTCGGCGGAACTAACTAGGAAGCACGAAGGCTTAACGGTCTCGTCCTCCCTCACCCGGCGCTGATTTTCAAAGTTGCAGGGAAGGATCTCTTTGTGCGGGCGATGGCGACCACTTCACGCCCCAAGCCTGAAACGCCCATGAAGACCGCTCCTTATTGGAACACGGCTAGTCGAGGCTTGGTTTGTGCTGGCACCATGCGCGTACCTGAGTCTTCCGACATCGCTTCCATATCTGGTTGGCAAGATTCATATTTTCAATCCGAGTTCACCCATGCAGCCGGAGCTGTGCGGCTTGCCAGTCATCCTGGAGGATTCATCGGGCTATGGAAGGGTCTTGCAGGCAAGAAGAGGTTCCCTGTCCAGCATCTGATCGACACCGGCGAGACGCTACAAGACTTCGTCGCACGCGGAAGCGAGCGCTGAGGAGTTGGCCATGGAGACTCACCGCATCCACCCGGAGTTGCTCGAACGGCAGGTATGCATGCTGGTAGTGGGCTGTGGAGGAACCGGCAGTGCCATTGTTGCGGGGCTCCCGTACCTGCATCAATCTCTGGTGGCGCGTGGCCATCCTGGAGGATTGGATGTCACAGTTGTTGATGGCGATACGATCTCAGTCATCAATTGTGTTCGCCAACCTTTTGCTCGGGCCGAGGTCGGCCTCAACAAAGCGATAGTTTTGGTCAATAGGCTGAATCTGTTCTGGGGACTGACGTGGGAAGCATTCCCTGTTCACTTGCGGCAGGGGACCTTCATCTCCCGCAGCTACTCTGGTGATGACCTCCGTGCTCACATTGTTATAGGGTGCGTGGATACACGGGCCGCACGGGCTGCAATCCGCGATGCGGTTGGAAATTGGAGCACGGTTTCGTATTGGCTCGATCTGGGCAACAATGCAGATAGCGGGCAGTTCATCCTGGGGGAGCCACTTAACCAGCGGAACCGAAGGGCAAGGCTGCGATTGCGGACAGCGGCTGAACTCTTCCATGAGATAGCAGACCCCGATCTCGACAACGACGGAGAACCAAGTTGTAGCTCCGCTGAGGCACTGGAGCGCCAGGAGCCTTTTGTTAACTCCACCCTCGCGCAACACGCCCTAGCATTGCTGGCGCGGTTGTTCCGATACGGGACGCTTTGTTACCACGGCGGTTTTATCAGCCTCTCGACAGGCATAAGCAGCCGTCTGCCTATTGATGCCTCTTTGTGGAAGCGACTCCGACGGCAGTGTAAGCGTGAACGGAGCAAAGCATGAGACCCCTGCCGCGGCATCATGTCCAGTCCAACCTACTGAGACTCCCAATCAAGTACGACGTGCCTATGCTGCTTCAGGGGCACGCGTACAGGTTCAACTCGGAGCGAAAAGGGGCTAAACTCCAATGATCTCTGATGAGCTTTTCGACGCGTACCTCAAATGTAAGACCAAAGCGCAGTTGACTTTCGGTCAGGCGAGTGCGGGTGACTCTTCGCACGCAATCAGCAACTGGCAACGGCACCTCGCTGAACACTATCAGACCGACTGTAGTAATCGTCTCGAGTTTGGCGACGGCGCAGACTGCCTCGTTGGCAGCCCGCACCCAAAAGACCTGAGAAGTGCCAAATATCGGCTGATCATTCAACCATACATAACCGCTGAGGGTGTTGGATCCAACATTCACGCGCTCGAACGAGGGTCTGCACAAACCCAAAAGCGTCACAGCCCCTACGCCCCAATCAGGTTCGTCCCATTAGAGAAGACCTCCACACATCCCAAGCGCATGCTTGCATTTGACGCCTTCGTCCTCTGGAAGGCTTCCGGCAAGATGCCGACCGAGGGAATGATTATTCACGGTTCGCAGCATGCGACTCTTGGGGTCAAACTCCACGCCCGGATTCACGAAGTGGAGTCACTTGTCGAGAAGCTGCGAGCTTTCCTAGCAAAGGGCACCTCCCCCGAACCTGCCTTGATCAAGCACTGCTCCGAGTGCATCTTCGAGGCTTATTGCAGGAAGCGAGTGACCGAAAAGGATGATCTCAGCCTCCTGGATGGCCTCGGCCCGACGGACCGAGCCAAGCTGAACGCCAAGGGAATATTCACGGTTACTCAACTCGCCTACACATTTCGCCCTCGCCGCCGGCCCAAGCATCAGGCATCGCGCAGAGAAAAATACCACCATGCTCTCAAGGCGTTGGCAATTCGAGACCGAAAGATTCATGTCGTTGGGAAGCCGGAGTTAGCAATCAATGGAACCCCGGTCTATCTTGATGTCGAAAGTCTGCCGGATCGTGATTTCTATTACCTGGTCGGGCTGCGAATCCCTGAGGGATCCTCATTTCTTCAGCACAGCCTCTGGGCTGATGAGCCCAGTGACGAGGAGAAGATCTGGAGATCCTTTCTTGGTATCCTGCAGGGCATCGACAATCCGGTGCTGATCCACTATGGAGCCTATGAAACAAGCTTCCTCAAACGGCTTGCGATCCGTTATCCCACATCAACCGCAGAGACAGCCTTTGTCGACGCACTCATTAAGCGCGCGGTCAATCTATTGACGATCACCTATTCGCAGATTTACTTCCCCACGTATTCAAATGGGCTCAAAGATGTTGCCCGGCACCTTGGGTTCCAGTGGTCACATCCTTCCGCGTCGGGCCTCCAATCCGTAATCTGGCGACAGCAATGGGAGGAAACAACCGACCCTTCAATCAAGCAGACGATTGTCACCTACAACAAGGAGGACTGTGAAGCTCTCGAACTGGTTACACACGCCGTCGAACGTGTTGCGGTCTTTGCAGAGCGGCGTGACGAGCCCGGCGCTAATGCAAATGAGGTCTGCGTTCACGCAGACGACGTACAGAAAGCGTCGAAGTGGTGCAGGTTTACAAGTCCTATTCCGGCCTTGGAAGTGATCAACAAGGCGGCCCACTGGGATTATCAACGCGACAGGATCTATTTAAGGAACAGCGACCGACGCAGGAGATCCAATCCCTTGCGCACCCCGCCACGAAATGTGAGGCCGCATGTAAATAAGGCGGTTGTATGTTCTGTACCTTCACGCTGTCCAGTGTGTCGCGGCAAGAATCTGAAAGTGGGACCGCAACGCTCCAAGATCATACTTGACCTTCACTTCGGAAAGGCCAGCATCAAAAGGTGGATTGTCAAATACTTCTTCCACAGCTGTGAGTGCCTTAGGTGCGGCGAACAAATTCATCCGCTGGAGCGGACGTGGGGGCGTGGGAAGTACGGTTGGAACTTGATCGCATTCCTGATTTACGAAATTGTGGAGCTATCCATCCCGCAGCGCGTGGCAACGCGTCAGGCAAACCGTTTGTTTGGTCTCACCCTACCTCGCAGTTCGGTGGCAGAACAGAAAACGATGGTGGCAAGACAGTACGAGGAGAGCCGGCAAATACTGCTTCGGCGGATCATAGCAGGAACGCTGGTTCATGTTGACGAGACGCCGATCGTTACGCAGGGCAAACGAGCTTTTGTCTGGGTGTTTTGCAATTTCGAAGACGTAGTCTATATCTACAGCGAAAACCGCGAGGCAGGGACAGTTCAGACGATCCTAAAGGACTTCAAAGGAGTTTTGGTCTCTGACTTCTATTCCGCCTACGACTCGCTGGACTGCCCACAGCAGAAGTGCCTGATTCACCTCATGCGCGATTTGAATGACGACATGCTGAAGAGTCCGTACGACGATGAAATGCGACAGATAGTGCACCAATTCGCCGAACTACTCAGGCCTATTGTAGATACCGTTGATCGGCGTGGGCTGAAAAAGCACTTCCTGAAGAAGCATGTCTCGGACGTGAAGCGGTTCTACAAATGGCTTGTGACGCGGCAGTGGCAAAGCGAAGTGGCCGAGAAGTGCAGACAGCGTTTGGAGAAGAACCGGGAGAAGCTCTTTACTTTCCTCAGCTATGACGGCGTGCCATGGAATAACAATAACGCTGAACACGCGATGAAGGCATTTGCCGCCCTTCGGGACGTTATTGAAGGACCGGCAACGCCGGTCGGAATTGAAGAATACCTCATCCTTCTGAGTGTTTCGGAGACGTGCAGATACAAGAATGTGGATTTCTTGGAGTTCCTGCGATCCCGCGTGAAGGATATCAACGCCTTTTTGACAAGCCGAGGGCATACAAAGGTGGCGGAAAAGCATTGAGAGACCGGCAGCTTACCGCAACTCACGGAGTTTGGTGCTAGTTGGCCCTTAAGAGAGAACACACATGTTTTTCTGAGGAAGGAGGCCCACATTGCGCTTTGAGGGCAAAAGTCGGCTTGGGTTTTACCCCCTGCCATTATCCGAAGCCCAGCGGATTCGTGGATTCCTCATGTTCCCAGGCACTCCGTCGTCCGCGATCGACCCGTGTGTTGGCGATGGCGTGGCGTTCGAGGTTATCACCAGCGGTGCTGAGGTGCTTCGCTACGGTATCGAGCTTGATGCCTACCGCGCCGAGCAAGCCAGGCAGCGGATTCCCAACATCGTCCAGGGAAATACGCTTGAAGTGCAATGCTCTGTCGAGTGCTTCGGCCTCCTATATTTGAATCCGCCTTACGATTGGGCCCTTGGGCCGGCTGCCAGTCGGCGCACAGAGCAGGCGTTCCTGAGCCACACCTATCGCTGGCTCAAGCCCGGTGGGGTTCTGGTGTTTGTCATCCCCGGTGAGAGGTTGGCTGAGTGTAGTCAGATTCTCGCCACCCACTTCCGCGATGTCCGGGTTTTCCGCCTTGAGGCGCCGGAGTGTGTGCGCTACAAGCAGGTGATTGCCTTCGGAGTACGGCGGAATCGACGTGAAAAGGAACGCCTCACTGACAGCGACATCACTCAGGCACGGCTGTACTACGCTAGCCTGGCGAGGAATTCGTCGCAAATCGCGGTCCTGCCTTCTGAACCCGAAACACGATACGAAGTTCCCGCAGGCGGACCAGCACAATTGGTCTACCGTGGACTGCCGCTGGATGAGATCGAGGATCTTCTGCAGCAGTCAGCGGCCTATCGACAGGCAGGACGCATTCTCTTTGCTGAGCCTGTGTCGGCCACAGGCCGACCCCTCACACCTTTGCACGCAGGCCATGTCGGCCTCCTTGCCTGTTCAGGACTTTTGAATGGTATCTTTTGGAATAATGATGACCGTCATATATCCTTCTGGCAGGCAGTGAAGGTTGTGGACAAAACAGAAGAAGAAGAGGATGGCGTAATCACAGTGAGAGAAAAGGAAAGATTCTCGAACGAGCTGACAGTCGTCTTCAGCACGGGCCAGGTCGCGATACTGAAGTAGTCCTGCCTTTCTCACTTTAGCTCCCCCCGCAGCCAAATCTCACGAATCCCAAGAGGACAACCATCATGAAGAATGCCCACGAGCGCTTCGGGGTGTTGGAATACACGAAGCGAATGAAGGACACCACCACGCGAATCCGGCTGCGGCTGGACCGATTTATTGGAGAGGTCGAAGACGGCCTGAACGGCAAGGCCCACCTCATCTCGGTCCTGGGCGGGGACTCTGACGTTGGCGCCATCTGGGCAGCCGTCATCGAGCAGAACCACTTCAGCGTGGAAGCTCCGGGGATTGATTCAATCACTGTCAGCCTCGGTGAAGGCGCGCAGTGCTTCCGGGGAACAATCAATATTGCCGGACGCAGACCCGTCAGGCACCTGGTTGCAATCTCGACTGAACTGGCCAAGACACGTCCAGGAACGGACCCGGAAGGCAAGCGGACCGTCCTGTGTGACAGCGATCCGACATTCGTGCTTTACCGCATCGCGCAGCGGTATGGATTGCCCGTCGTGCCGGAGTGGGCGACTTGGTTCAACCAGGAACTCACCCGGCATAGGATGATCCAAGCGATCGTGGGCTTGGGATGTTCGCCGGTGCTGGTCAGAGGGTCGAAGAAAGTGTTCCTGAAATGGATTGGCAGGGGACTACGGCAGAAGAGGATCGTGTTTCCCGAAAGCAGTGGGCCCGTCCACTGGAGCTTTGGCACCAACTTCTTCCGGACTGGCGAGATTGGGCCGGAAGACGACAGCCCCCAGGAAGCGTGCAGCGAAATTCCCACCTTGCCCGCGACACAGGAAGGAGAATCATGCGTATCTTATTGAAGGTTACCAGCAGCAACGAATATTGCGATGGGGGATGTGAATTCGCCCTGGTGGATCTGAGCCCGGAACTTGCTGCCCTGGCGCTTCAAAGGATCGCCGCGCTCAGAGACCAGATGACCCTCGATCCGAACATTGACCAGACATCTTACTGGGCCTGCTTTGTGGCCTGCTATTTCTCCGCTTATGCCGGCTCGGCGATTGACGATCAGGAAGTCGAAGGCACAGGTATTGGCCTGGGGGACTGGCTTGGCAACCTTCAGATTGAAGAAAGGGAAGTAGTTCATGTTCCCGAGATCTTCCAGGTGCCTTCCAGTTACATCGCCGCCGTGTAATGTGGAGAACTCAGTAATGTGGAGCAGCGGCAGGGGTTTCCTGTAAATACAGGCTTTCCCTCGATGGGAACTCCCCATTTTGAATAGCATTAGAGCCCGTGCCTTACGGCACTGAATTCACTTCAGGAGGCTCTAATGCTTGTTAAACTCTTTCCCAGAACATGTCGTCGGTATTTGTCTCTTCCGCTGTTCGGGCCAGTGATGGATGATTTCGATGACTGGCTGTTGGAGCAGGGTTACGCTCGTAGCACCCGCAGCCGGTTGCTCCTTCCCAACGTCGCGCAAGTTGATCGACAATTGCGTCGGCGCGGCGTTAATCACATCAAGAATTTAACTCCGCTTGCCTTGCAGCGGTGTTGGGATCTCTTGCATCGCCGCTTTCCAATGAAAGCGGCAGCAGCCCGTGTGATGGAGCGATTCTTGAAGGGGCGCAAGCTTTTACCATCGCCTCCCACCCCAGACTCCACCGCCTTACAACTCCAAGTGGCAGCCTATGCCGACTACCTGCGACAGGTACGGGGATTTTCACGATCCACTGTTGAGAGCCATATTCGTACTGCGACCCGATTTCTGACCTTTTTACAGGTCGATAAGACGCCGTCAGTGTTGGCTCGCGTGGATGTTAGCCATGTTGAGAGGTTTGTGCGGAAGGAAGGCAAAGGTGTCAGTCGCGGAACGCTTCAACACGCGATTGCAGCACTTCGGGGCTTGCTGCGATTTCTCGCGGTTTTCGGTAAAGTCACTCCTGGGTTGGAGACCCAAATCGATACTCCGCTCCTTTATAAAGAGGAACGACTCCCACGCGCTTTGCCTTGGGAGACGGTTCGGTCTTTCCTCCAATCGATTCCCCGGACGACTCCGATGGGCCGCCGCGACCACGCCATGTTTTTCCTCATTGCCACTTACGGCCTACGCGTTAGTGAAGTGGTGGCCCTAACACTGGATGACCTTGCCTGGCGATCCGCTCAGATTCGTATTTCCCAAGTGAAGATTCGCGGCGCGATGATTTTGCCCTTAATGGATGAAGTGGCGGCCGTGCTCGCGGACTATCTTAGACACGTTCAGCGCCCCACGGGCTTTCGCCACCTTTTCTTTCGCGTTCGGGCACCCTTCGGCCCGCTTAAGCGGGCAGATGTGTCCAAAGCCTTTGAGGCTTGGTCACGCCGCAGTGGATTGAATATTCCCTTTCAAGGCGCCCACTGTCTCCGCCATTCGTATGCCGTTCAACTGCTGCGCCATGGTACTTCGCTGAAGACGATTGGGGATATCCTCGGTCACCGGTCGCCGGAAAGTACTGCGCACTATTTGCGGCTTGCCACCGAAGATCTGCGCGAAGTCGGGCTGTCGGTGCCCCGGCCCAACTCCCAGATGGAGGTGCGGGCATGAACATCGCCTTCTCGTCATCTTTGGCTTTGCTCCTCCGACGTTACATTACCCTCAAACAGACTCTGGGACGAGAATATGTCAAAGAAACCGGAGTGTTGCTATCCCTCGACCAGTTCCTGGCTGATCCGAAGAACCCAGACCACAATCTCAATTTCGACACCTTCCACCGGTGGTGTCAAAAAAAAGAAAGACTTCGCCCTGGAACGCGAAGAACCCAAATGCGAATTGTGCGCAACTTCTGCCTCTATCGCCGCCGTAGTGAGCCCCAGTGCTTCGTGCCCGAGATCGCACTTTTTCCCCGACCCCATCAACCCCTCAAGCCCTATATCTTCTCTCCGACCGAAGTCCAAGAACTGCTCGCTCAGTGCTCGCGCCTGAGGCCCATACCCCATTCTCCCGTGCGGCCTCAAGTCTACCGCCTCGTCGTGGTGCTCCTGTTTACCACCGGAATGCGGTTGGGAGAACTGCTACGCCTGACCGTGGCAGACTACGACTCCCGACAGGGTACTTTGCTGATTCGGGCCTCCAAATTTCACAAGTCACGGCTTCTGCCTCTGCCCGACGATGTGCGGCGAGAGATTGAGGTCTATTTTGACGATCGGCGGCGTCGCTCGCTGCCGATGACTCCTGATACCCCGTTCGTCTGGAATAGTTCGCACGGCGGACGCGCCTATGCGGAGTCGTCACTTTGGTGCGGGCTGCAACTACTCTTCAAGGGCGCGAAGATTCAGACTGCACAGGGCCGACACCCACGCATTCATGATTTTCGTCACAGTTTTGCTGTGAACGCCTTGGTCCGCTGGTACCAACAGGGCGCAGACGTTCAATCCAAGTTGCCGTTCCTGGCGGCTTATCTAGGGCATGCCACCCCCCTCTCGACCTATTATTACTTACATTTTGTCGAGCCCCTGCGGGCGCTGGCCAGCCAGCGCTTCGCCGAGCACTACGGGCGGTTGGTCAGTCCCTACCTTCATCCGAAAGGAGGTGCTCGATGAGCGTACAGCACCCCAACCTACTGGCCACCTCCCTGCGGAACTTCTTTGGCGACTATCTACCCCGCCTCCGTGGCGTCAGTCCCCATACGATTCAGAGCTGCCTTGTCCTGCTTCTGCGTTTCTTGGCTACCCAGGGGCACCGTGGGGTCGCCGATTTGGATCTTTCGGATCTCAACCCTACGGCAATGGTCGCCTTTCTGGCGCATTTGGAGCAGGAACGTAAGGTATGCATAGCAACGCGCAACGTCCGTTTGGCGGCTATTCACGCTTTCTTCCGCTTCTTCGCCGCCCAGCACCCCGATCAACTCGAAATGGTCCAGCGCATTTTGGGCATTCCCTTCAAACGTACTCCAAAACGCGGCGTGGAGTACCTCGAGGAGGAGGAAATCGAAGCCGTCCTTTCGGCCATCGACCGCTCCACTCGGGACGGACGACGCGATTACGTCTTGTTGGCAACCATGTTCAACTCAGGTGGCCGGGTCCAAGAAATTATCGATCTTCGAGTTTGCGACCTTCAGTTGACTGCACCTTTTCAACTCCGACTTTTCGGTAAGGGTAGGAAGGAACGCTTCTGCCCTCTTTGGCCGCAAACGGCTCGGTTGTTGCGCGACTTTGCAAAGGAGCGACAGTGGGACCTCCGGTCCGACACTCGCGTCTTCCTCAACCACCGCCAGCAGCCTTTAACGCGGTTCGGCGTCCGTTATATCCTGGCCAAGCATCTCGTCCGCGCGCGCCGCCGAGCGCCCAACCTCGCAAGGAAGAAGCTTCATCCTCACAGCATCCGCCACAGCAACGCCGTAGCCCTACTCAAGTCGGGCGTAGATCTTTCCACTATCAGTCAGTGGCTCGGACATGCCAGCCTAAATACCACCAACCACTATGCGACTGTCGATTTGGAAATGAAGCGGCAGGCGATCGCACGCGTCCATCAAGTTCCACGCAAGGGTGCGATTGCATGGCGGAAGAACCGAACGATTTTGGCGTGGCTGGAAGCGCTATAAGGCAGTTAGAAATGTGGAGTTGCTTTCGCCGTTAGCCTTGATTTCACGGGGCGCGGCGGGAGCAACTCCACGTTATTGAGTTCTCCACATTACACGGCTAATGTGTCGCGACACATTAGCCGTGGAGTGCGAGAAAATGCTCGTGCGTGCCGATTCGATCGCGTTCAAGGCCATCCCGAGACATGCCAGCTTCTATGTGCAGACGGTAGAGATTCCTCTCGCCATGCTCGAAGCCGCTTTAGCCATCAGCCCTTCGACCACCCAAGCCTAACGCACCAAAGATTGCCCACCCGAACGAACCACACGTAGACCACGAGAACTGCCAGTAGCATTGAGCTTATAGCGAAAGGAGGAGATCGTGCCTCTGCCTGACTCGATCTCGGATTACTTGCGAACTCACTCCTCACTGCTCGGAGCGAGAATCTTGGAGAGTTTTCCGCCCCTGCATGCGATCGACGACCCGCCGTCGCCCATGATTGGCAAGCTCCTTCGGAAGCCCTATCCGGCTCAGACGCTCGCCGTCATGGGCCTAGTCAAGCGCTGGCAACAGGCTCGTGCAGGTGCTGTCATTGCAGAGTGCGGCACGGGCAAGACCCTGATCTCGCTGGGAGCCGTCTACACCCACGCCGAAGGCCGATCCTTTACCGCGCTCGCGATGGTCCCTCCACAACTAGTCGAGAAGTGGTGCCGGGAAGCGATCCTCACCCTGCCGCGTGTCCGCGTGTTCATCATCGACGGGCTACGCACGCCCACCAACTCCAACACTCACCACGGCGTGAACGAAGTGAAGCTGCGCAACAAACGCATTGTGCGTGAGGGATTGCGGACCAGCTTGAGCGAGTTGCGGTTGCGCAAGTCATATTCCTCTGCGCGTAAACGTTGGGATTCGCTGTGTGATTCGCCTGCAATATTCGTGGTCGGAAGGGACAGAGCCAAGCTCGGGTATTTCTGGCGGCATGCCTACCAAGTTGCCCGCTGCGGGCGTTATCAGGGCAGCGTGGTCAATCCGGACAGCGGGTGCCCGGTCTACCTCGGCAGTGAAGGCGAGCGCCTGCTGGCGATGGACTTCAAAAAGGTGAAGCTCAGCGAAGTACTGGGTCAAGGCGAGGGAACCAATCATGCCCGTCGGCCTCTCTACAGTGCGCTTTGGCAGGCAGATGGCCACAAGATTCGACGCTTTGCACCCGTCGACTTCATCGGCCGTTACATGGACAACTTCTTCGACTATGCCATTGCTGATGAGGTGCACGAACTGAAGGGAGGAGACACGGCACAGGGCAATGCCCTTGGCACGCTGGCTTCGTCCGCCCGCCACATTGCGGTGCTCACTGGCACTCTGCTGGGCGGCTACGCCCTGGACTTGTTCAACATCCTGTTTCGTCTCGAACCCTCCAGGATGCTGGAAGAGGGCTTCGAGCACGGGGAAGCTGGTGTTCGGGCCTTTACCGAAACCTACGGGCTGCTGGAGAAGATTACGGTGATTGAGCCTGCCGACAACGCCTGTTCTGAGGCACGAGTCACAACCCGGGTCCGGCATCGGCCAGGAGCTTCACCGCTGCTCTTCGGCCGCTTCCTGATGAGCCTTGGTGCCTTCGTGTCCTTGGAAGACATCTCCGATGCTCTCCCTCCCTACCGGGAGGAAGTTGTCAGCGTGGAGATGGATGAGCCGTTGCAGAAGGCTTACGAGGACCTGGAACAGGACATCAAGAAGGCCCTGCGCGAGCATCGAGGTAACCAGTCGGTCGCGAGCGTCGCCTTGAATGCTCTGCTGGCTTACCCTGACCGGCCCTTCGGCTTCGGGGATTTGATAGGGCGGGAATTCAATCCCGAAACTCAACGTCGCGAGCCGTTCCTGATTGCAGAGACTCACGACCTGGATCAGAACCTGGTCTACGCCAAGGAACGGCGGCTGGTTGAAGAGGTGAAAGCCTCCCTTGAGCGCGGGAGGAAGGTGCAGGTCTACGCGGTCTACACTCAGAAACGGGATGGCACACGTCGGTTGGAGAGCATCCTGGCGAAAGAAGGCATTCGTGTAGCCGTGCTGACCACGGAGATTGCCCCGGAGCAGCGGGAGTCCTGGTATGAGAGGCAACTGCGGGCAGGCGTGCAGGTCGTGATTGCACACCCGCGGTTGGTTCAGACAGGACTCGACCTGTGGTCTTTCCCGGACATCTTCTTCTACGAGACCGGCTATTCCATCTACACCCTGCGGCAGGCCAGCCGGCGTTCATGGAGGATTGGACAGTGGTCAAACGTCAACGTCAAGTTCTTCTACTACGCCGGCACCATGCAGGAAGCATGTTTGAGGCTGATGGGGAAGAAGCTGCTGGTTTCGCTGGCGATGGAAGGGAAGTTCGCCACTGACGGCCTGCAAGCGATCGACGAAGGCGATGACATCCTGATGGCGATGGCGCGGGAGCTGGTGACGGAGAAGGGCATCGGGGAGAGTGCAGATGCGGTGTGGAAAAGGCTCGTGGAGAAGCAGGCGGAAGTATTCGGAGTTCGTACTGTGGACACGTCACCATCGGAGGTGGAGGCAGAACCTCCGGAGGGGGATGTACCAGAAGTCATCATTCCACCGCCAGCACCGATCCCGGCAGTGGTGACGCAGCTTCTGATGTTCGGCATTTCACTTGAAAGTGTACCCAGGCGTAAAGCCTCACGCAGGACATCGAGTACCACCACGACGTCAGATCAGCTGGGATTGTTTCAGAGCTAAAGGTGAGACGAGCGGCGCCCGGCAGCAGTCTCTTACTGGCTAAAGTGCGCCGTCACTCGGCCAGAAGCGCGGATTGCCCCTGCGGAATCGTCGAT
>Ga0224555_1004095_pt1 | contig 13832 bp, 9 predicted proteins | sample 714S23034metaG_FD_180687 | JGI IMG/M metagenome (GOLD analysis project Ga0224555, IMG submission 180687) | Peat soil microbial communities from Stordalen Mire, Sweden - 717 S2 30-34 | ecosystem: Environmental > Terrestrial > Soil > Wetlands > Peat | place: Sweden: Norrbotten County, Stordalen...
GCTCTCGAACACGGCGGCATTGACCTGATCCTTTCGGACTGCTCGCTGCCTGCCTTCGACGGGATGGCGGCATTGAAAATCGCGCACGCCCAATGGCCGGCCATCCCTTTAATTCTTGTGTCCGGGACGCTGGGCGAGGAACTGGCCATTGATTCGCTCAAGAACGGCGCGACGGATTATGTCCTGAAGGAACGTCTCGTCCGACTCGCTCCGGCAGTGCGCCGTGCCATGCAGGAAGTCGAAGCGCGCGCCGAACGCCGGCGGCTGGAGACGCAGTTCATCGAAGCGCAAAAAATGGAAGTGATCGGCCAGCTCGCCAGCGGCGTGGCACATGACTTTAACAACATCCTCGCGGTCATCATGGGGTACAGCGATTTGATGATGCAGGATCTCGGCCCCGAGGATCGCCTGCGCAAACATGTCGGGGAAATCCGGGATGCGTCAGAGCGCGCCGCAGGGTTGACGCGGCAACTGCTCGTCTTCAGCCGCAAACAAACGGTGCATCCCGTCGTGCTCGATCTCAATGACGTGGTCAAAGACCTGGACAAAATACTGCAGCGGTTCATTAACGAGAACATCGAAATGACAATTGTTCCAGGAAAACAACTCGGACGCATCAAGGCCGACTCCGGCTACGTCGGGCAAGTGCTGATGAATCTGGTCCTTAATGCCCGCGATGCCATGCCCAACGGCGGCCAGTTCACCATCGCAACAAACAATGTCACGCTCGATGAAAACCGCGCGCGCACCCACACGGGCGCAATTCCCGGCGACTACGTGATGCTCAGTGTCAGTGACACGGGAACCGGCATGACCGACGAAGTCAAAGCGCGCTTGTTCGAGGCGTTTTTCACGACGAAGCCATTGGGCAAGGGCACTGGTTTGGGCCTGGCGACCTGCCAGACCATCGTCCAACAATCCGGCGGTCACATCGGCGTTCACAGTGAGGTTGGCAGAGGCACGACCTTCAAAATCTATTTTCCGCGGGTCGAGCAGTCGCTGGATGTCGCGGCCAGACCGATCCGGACCGGGCCGTTGCCGCGCGGGACGGAAACCTTGCTGGTCGTGGAAGATGAGCCATCCGTAAGGTATCTGGCTCGCGGTGTATTGGAAAGCCAGGGCTATAAAGTGCTGTCGGCCTCGAACGGCCAGGATGCATTGCACGTGGCGCGTGCGCATCAAGGATCACCCATTCGTTTGGTGGTCACCGATGTCATCATGCCGCTGATGGGCGGCAAAGTGATGGCAGAGTGGCTGAAAACAACTTATCCCGGTCTCAAAATCCTGTTCACTTCGGGTTACACGGATGACGCCATCGCCCACCATGGCGTGCTGAAGCCGGACCTCGCATTTCTTCCAAAACCCTACACGCCGGCGGTCCTTTCACGCAAAGTGCGCGAGCTGTTGGATGCCGAATGAATCCAGACCCGTATGTTCAAACAACTGTCATTCCGGAAATGGATTTTGTCCGGCGCAGCGTTGGCGCTCGTGTTGTATGCGAACAAATTGCCGGTGCTCATTGATGGCCGCACCGTTTATGCGCCGGTGGCCGCCTTCTTTGTCTCAATGCGGTTGGAGCGTGTGATCTACGGCCCCGTCCTGCAACTGGCGCAGGCCGTGCAGACGGTCGCGCTGGAAAAGAATTAACATGAATAGTATGCCTGGCGGCAAAAATCGGCGCGTGCTGGTCATCGATGACAATCGTTCAATCCACAATGATTTTCGCAAGATTCTGTCCCCCGCCACCGCCGCAGTTGCGGCTTTGGTCGCGGCGGAGACGGAGGTGTTTGGGCGCCTCACGGACGCGGTCCGGCAAACCCAATTTGAAGTTGACTCGGCCTGCCAGGGACAGGACGGAGTGATGCTGGTGAAGAAGTCACTTGAAGAAGGACGTCCTTACGCGATGGCTTTTGTGGATATGCGGATGCCGCCCGGATGGGACGGCGTGGAAACAACCCAAAACATCTGGGGGCTTGATCCCGGAGTCCAGGTTGTCCTCTGCACGGCCTACGCCGACTATTCGTGGGATGAGATGTTTGCAAAGATCGGCAATTGCGACGGACTGGTTATTCTCAAAAAACCGTTTGACGCCGTGGAAGTGCTCCAACTGGCGCACGCGCTCACGGAGAAATGGTGGTTGCACCAACAATCCCGGCGAAAAATGGACGAGTTGGAGAGCCGGGTCGCCGAGCGCACCCGCGAGTTGCAACAGACCAACCACACGCTCCAGACGGAAGTCGTCGAACACACGCGAGCGGAGGAGGAGTTGCGATGGAAGACGGCGTTCCTTGAGGCCCAGGTGAATTCCTCCATTGATGGAATTTTGGTCGTTGACCAGGAGGGAAAGAAGATTCTTCAAAACCAGAAGCTTGCCGACTTAATGAAAATTCCCCAGCACATCGCGGACGATAAAGACGACGAGACACAGCACCGGTGGGTCACGGGCATGACCAAGAATCCCGGGCAGTTCATTGAAAAGGTCGTTTATCTTAATTCTCACCCGAACGAAATCAGCCGCGATGAAATCGAGCTCAAGGACGGGACGATTCTGGATCGGTACTCATCTCCCGTTGTTGGCAAAGACGGAAAACACTACGGCAGAATCTGGACGTTCCGCGACATCACCGGACGCCGACGGCTCGAAACCCAGTTGTTTCAATCCCAGAAAATGGAAACCGTCGGCAAACTGGCAGGCGGTATCGCGCATGAGTTCAACAGCATCCTGACGGCCATCCTCGGCCAGAGTGAATTACTGCTCGGCGATCTTCCCGCCGGGAGTCCGCTGGCCAAAAACGCGACCGAAATCAGCAAAGCCGCCGGTCGTGCCGCCACGCTGACCCGGCAACTCCTGGCCTACGGCCGCAAGCAATTTCTCCAACCGGAAACCCTTGATCTAAACCATGTCCTGGCGAGCATGGAAGGCATGTTTCACCATCTCATGGGCGGTGATGTGGACCTGCGCATCGTTCCCGCCGCTGGCCTGAAGGCGGTGAAAGCGGACGCCGGACAGATTGAACAGGTCATCATGAACATGGCCATCAACGCGCGCGATGCCATGCCTAACGGCGGCAAACTCACGTTGGAAACCGCGAACGTCTCGTTCGACCAGGAGAGTGTGGGCCGTTATCCGGAATTGAAACCGGGCGACTACGTGATGCTGGCCATCACGGACACCGGCACGGGGATGAGCGAGGAAGTGAAGGCGCGCATGTTCGAGCCGTTCTTTTCCACCAAAGCCGTTGGCCAAGGGACAGGTTTGGGCTTGTCCACCTGTTACGGCATCACCAAACAAAGCGGCGGCCATATCAGCGTCTATAGCGAACTTGCCCGGGGCGCCACCTTCAAAGTTTATCTCCCGCAGGTCGAGCAGCAGACGAAGATTCCTTCGCGGCGCCTTGACACGCCTGATTTGCCGCGCGGGACGGAAACCATCCTGCTCGTCGAGGACGATCCCGCCTTGCGTGAGATGGCTGCGACATTGTTAAGACGACTGGGTTATACGGTTTTGGCGGCGGCCAATGGCATCGAAGCCTTGAGCCTGAAACAACAGCGCGACATCGGACACATTGATTTGTTGTTCACCGATGTCGTCATGCCGCACATGAGCGGCAAGGAATTGGCTGACCGTGTGCGGGCATTATATCCGCACACCCGGATTCTTTTCACCTCCGCCTACACCGAGAATGCCATCGTCCATCAGGGCGTGTTGAACAAAGGCGTGACGCTTCTGCAGAAACCGTTCACGCCGTCCGCGCTGGCGCACACGGTACGGGAAGTGCTGGATCAACTGAATGCTTCGAAACCGGACGCCGCGCAGAGAACATTCGGATTCACGAGCATCTCCGATGAGGTGAAGACACCCGGGAACTGATTATGGCAAAATGGATGCAGAATCGAAGACTCACGACGTTCACGCGCGTGGTGGTTCTCATCGCGCTTTACTTCGTCGGGGGATTGGTCGGCAAAGAGACATCGTTCCTCTCCGGCAGCGTGGCGTTGGTCTGGCCGCCGGCGGGCATCGCGCTTGCCGCCATTTTGTTGTTCGGCTACCGGTTTTGGCCGGGCGTGGCTTTGGGAGCGGTCCTGTTTTCGTTCATGAATGGAATGCCGCTCGGATTCTTCACGCTCGGAACGGCCATTGGCAATACCATGGGTGCCATCGTCTGCGCTTTCCTGCTGAAAAAAATCAGCGCCTTCGACAATGCCATGGAGCGCACACGCGATGTAACCAGCTACATCGGGCTGGCGTGTTTTCTGGGCACGACGGTCAATGCGGCGTTCAATGTCGTGAGCCTCGCCTACAGCGGCGGGGTGGCGTGGGACGATTTATTTGCCACCACCCTGGTGTGGTGGGTGCCCAATGCGCTGGCCGGGCTGGTGGTCGCGCCGTTCATTATCACTTGGGCGACGCCATCGGCCACCCGCTGGAATGCCAGGCTGATTGCCGAAGCGGTCATCTGCGGCGCAGGGTTGGTGGGCGGCACGCTGATTTCTTTCAACTCCTGGTTTGTCTATGGGATTCAAAATTATCCGCTGGCCTACCTGCCTTTTCCCTTTCTCGTCTGGGGTGCGCTGCGATTTGGCCAGCGCGGCGCAACCGCCGGAACGTTGCTGGTGTCGGCGCTGGCCATCTTCTCACTTCTTCACGGAACCGGGCCGTTCGTCACGAATGCCGAGAAGGATAGCCTGATGCTGATCGGCAGTTATATCGGGATTCTGGCGGTCACCAATATGCTGCTGGCCGCCGCCGCCGCCGAACGCCGCGCCGCGGAACGCGCGGTGTCGGAGAGTGAAAAACGTTTCCGCGCGGTGGTGGAAGACCAGACAGATTTGATTTGCCGGTTCACGCCGGACGGCCTGCTCACTTTTGTCAATGAAGCGTTCTGTCGCTTCCATGGCAAACGTAGTGATGAACTGATCGGCACACATTTTTTTCAAACCCTTTCCGAAGAGGATGCCGCCGTTCCATTAAGCTATATCAACTCACTGCCGGCGGATGAACCGGTGGTTTCATTCGACCACCGCCTGCATTCGCCGGACAATCAGGTGGTATGGCATCAATACCGGGTCCGGCGCCTGTTTCAGGAAAAAGGCGACACGCGGCAGTTTCAGGCGGTGATTCAGGATATCACGCAGCGCAAACAATCCGAGCAAGCCTTGCGCGCGAGCGAGGAAAAATATCGTTCGCTCATTGATCATATCCCGGATGTGGTCTGGACGGCCGATTCAAACCAGGACCTGATTTATATCAGCGGCAACGCCGTCAAGGTGCTGGGTTACAGTTCTGAAGAACTCCTCGGAGAACAACTGTGGCTGAATCGGATTCATCCTGAAGACGCGGCGCGCGTGGGGCAGGCTTATCAGAAACTTTTTTCCGATGGCGAAAAGTTCGACGTGGAATACCGCATCTGCCGGAAAGACGGCGGGTGGATTTGGTTGCACAACCGCGCGCTCACCACGCGCCTAGGCGAGGGAATCATGTGTGCCGACGGCATTTTTTTGGACATCACGCAACGCCGGCAGGCCGAAGTCGCCATCCAGCATACCAAGGATGCCGCCGAATCCGCGAATCTCGCCAAGAGCCAGTTCCTCGCCAATATGAGCCACGAGTTGCGCACGCCGCTCAACGCCATCATCGGCTTTTCGGAAATCCTCGCCGACAGAACGTTTGGCGACCTGAACGACCGTCAACTCAAATACAGCAACAACATTCTCAACAGCGGACGCCACCTGCTCCAGCTCATCAACGATATCCTCGATCTGGCCAAGGTGGAGGCCGGACGCGTGGAACTGATGCGCAACACGTTCAGCGTCGCCACAGCGTTGTCGGAGGTGCAAACCATCGTCAAAACGCTGGCCAACAAAAAACATATCAGCCTCGAGTTCGAGGCGGCCCCGGACCTGCCATCGCTGTTCGCTGATGAAGCGAAGTTCAAGCAGGTCATGTATAACCTGCTCAGCAACGCGATCAAGTTCACACCGGACGGCGGGAACGTTTTTGTGACCGCTGCCATCCAAAACGCAACCAGCGCCGATTCGAGTCCGGCGGGCGAGTACTTGCTGGTAGCCGTTACTGACACGGGCATTGGCATTGGGGTGAGTGACCAGGAGCGCGTTTTCAAAGAGTTCGAACAAGTGGACTCCTCCTACGGCCGGCAGCAGCAAGGCACTGGCTTGGGATTGGCATTGACCAAACGACTTGTCGAAATGCACGGCGGACGCATCTGGGTGGAGAGTGAAGGCGTCGAAGGCAAAGGCAGCACCTTCACGTTCCTGCTTCCGCTTCCAAAGGCCGAAGCCCGGCCGACACAACTGACCGACAAGCCGGACCCGCGCGACGACACCATCCGTCCATTGGTTTTAGTCGTGACGAATGATGACTCCCATCAGCAACTGATTTGCCATTACCTGACGGGTGTGGGTTACGACGTTGCGGTGGTTTCCGAAACTGCGGCGATGATTGCGGCGTTAAAAGCCCGGCGGCCCTATGCCGTGGTGATTGACCGGAAAATGGGCAGCACGGGCGACTGGCCGGGCAACGCAGGCCAGCCGCCGGAACAACCCAAATCCGATTTTTCGGACACGCTCATACAACACAAGTGCCGCTCATGCATCCCGGCCGCAATGCCGCAGGTGATCGTTTCGGAGGACGGGAATGGCGGGCTGGCGTTCAGCTTATTGGGCAAGGAAGGTTCTGTTTCGGAGCGGACGAGTTCCCGCCTGGTGGACGCTATCCGCCAATCCGACAAAACCATCGGCAAAGAACTCAAAACAGTTCTGGTCATTGATGACGAGCCGGCCATTTTGGAATTGCTGACGACAACTCTGCTGCAAAAAGGTTTTAGCGTTCTGCGGACTTCGGAGGGTCGGAGCGGCGTGGAGTTCGCCACGAAGTATCTTCCCGAAGTCATCATTCTGGATTTCAACATGCCCGACTTCAATGGAGTTCAGATCGTCGAACAACTTCGCGCGCACCCTCGCACGAAAAACATTCCCATTCTGATCAACACCGGCACCGTGCTTAATGAAGAAGAGCGACAACGCTTGGCCGGTCATGTGCAGGCGATTACCTCCAAAGCGGAACGGGGAAGTCTGCTCGCCGAATTGGAACGCCTGGGTGCGTTGAGTGATAAGGCGGTTGCAGCGGGAGCGAACTTATGACCGGCAACAAAATTCTCATCATCGAGGACAACCCGTTGAACCTTGAGCTGGCCGCCGACTTGTTGGAGGCGAACGGCTTCATCGTTCATTCGGCGCAGACGGCTGAAGAAGGGCTGCGGATGGCGCGCGAGCTTTTGCCGGACCTGGTGCTGATGGATTTCAGTCTGCCCGACATGGATGGCCTGTCCGCGGCCAAAAAACTCAAAGCCGATCCGGTGACGCGCCACCTCACCGTGGTCGGTCTCACGGCCCACGCGATGAGGGGCGACGAGCAAATCGCGCTGAACGCGGGCTGCGATGGCTATCTGACCAAGCCGATTGACACCCGGACATTCGTGGCAACCGTAACCAAATTCATCGCGTCGGCAAATGTGCGCCAGACAAACAAATAATTCCTTGGAGAGGACAATGATGCAAAGTGAAACCCAAAACCTGAAGCCCGCTGCCACCCAGCCGGCGCCAGACCGGGGATTCGTGCTGGTGGTGGACGACGAAGAGCAAAACCGCAGTCTGCTGCGAGACCCATTGGAAGCGCGCGGCTATGAAATTGCGGAGGCCGAAAATGGTTTGCAGGCGCTGGAGAAAGTTGCCGGCCGTCCGCCCGACGTCATCCTGCTCGACCTGATGATGCCCAAGATGGACGGCTTCGAAGTCTGCCGCCGGTTGAAAAAAGATTCCAAGACGGCGCACATTCCCATCTTGATGGCGACCGCGCTATCCGAACGCAAGGAACGGCTGATGGGCATTCAAGCCGGCGCGAACGATTTTTTGACTAAACCGATTGATATTCAAGACGTGATCCTGCGGGTGGACAACGCCGTTTACGCCAAACAGCTCCATGACCAGCTTCAGGTCGAACAGGAGAAGTCCGAACAGTTGCTGCTGAGCATTCTCCCCAAACCCATCGCTGAACGGATGAAAAATGGGGAGACAAACATCGCCGACAGCTATCCCGATGTCACGGTGCTGCTGGCGGACCTGGTCGGCTTCACCTCACTGTCAGCCCACATCGGTCCGGAGCAGATCGTCCAGTTATTGAACGAGATTTTTTCTGCTTTTGATCTTTTGGCGGAAAAGCACGGCCTAGAAACAATTAAAACCATCGGCGACGCTTACATGGTGGCTGGCGGCATTTCTTTTCCCCGGCCCGACCATGCCGAAGCGAGCGCCGAACTGGCGATCAATCTGCGGGAAGAGATTGAGCGACTCAACCAGCAGTATAACACCTCCGTCCGTCTCCGGATTGGCATTTGCACCGGCCCGGTCGTCGCGGGTGTCATTGGATGCAGGAGATTCGCCTACGACCTTTGGGGTGAAACCGTCAACCTCGCCTGCTGCCTGGAAGCAACGGGCGAAGCGGGAAAAATTCAAATCGCCGAATCGACCTACGAACGGTTGAAACACAAATATCATTTTGAACCGAAGCACAGCATTGACGTCAAGGGACACGACCCTTTTTCTGCCTACTGGCTCGACAAACGGACATGACCTTGGATGGGGTAAACACCCCATAGGTACCACCCGGTTTTTCGTGCTTACTTCCGGCCGTGGCAGAACAACGATTCCTCCGTAGCCGGCAGTCGGCAGCCTCACAACCGCTGACGCCGAACTCGAACCGAGCCGGAATCCAAATCGATTGGAGGGAAGCGGTGGCCAAACCAATTGAGATTCGGCATCGTCCTGTCGAGATGGCCGCGAAGGTATGCTGCATCCATGTGAAACCAGGTTGTCGGCAAGGACTCGATGCGCGCCTTGCGTTGGACGCCCGAGCCGCAATGATTCTCACCTCAAAGCCAGAAAGGCGAGCGACTTGAAAAACCAACCGGGCCGGAGAATTCGAAGTTCGGAGCTGGCGGTGCTGGTGTTCCTGTCGTTGTGCCTCTCGCCATTCGCGCACGGGCAGGAGCCGGCCGTTGGCTTCACGAGGCCGCCCGCAGCGGAGACCGTTGTTCTCCCCAAATCCGTCCCCGACCCCATCGAACCGGTGAATCGGGTGATGTGGGCCTTCAACAAGGGGCTTATGACCGATGCCGTCAAGCCGACGAGCAAAGTTTATCGGTTTGTCGTCGTGAAACCGGTCCGAACCGGAATCGGAAATTTTGGCAAGAACCTTACTTACCCGGGACGATTGATCAACAATCTGCTCCAGGGAAAGTGGAGCGGCGCCCGCGATGAATCCTACCGGTTCGTTTGCAATACCACCGTCGGGGTGGGCGGGTTCTTCGACGTGGGGACCAAATGGAAGATTCCGAAATCGGACGCGGATTTTGGCCAGACGTTCGGCCAGTGGGGCTGGAAGCCTGCCTGCTTCCTGATGCTGCCGATTTTTGGACCGAGCAATGAACGGGATACCATTGGCCTGGCCGCTGACACGGCGGCCAATCCGTTAATCTATATCGCTCCCTACAAATTCGTCGCGAACGATCCGCTGACCTATCTCGGCCCCTACACCTATTTCACCTACGCGGTCATGTATAATGATCTCGCCGACTCCGTGGATGAATATGTGCGCTTCAGCCAGGCCGAAATGGACCCGTATTCCGAGATTCAATACGCCTGGACGTTCGCGCGAGCCAACCGGGTGGCGAATTTCCAAGTGAAGGGAAAACAAGACAAAGCCTCGCTGGAAACCCTCGAATCCGTCTTCTTCACCTTCAAAGACCCTGAATTCCCGGATCGGGGCAAGACCCGGTCGGTTTTGATTCCGGCAACGGGTCGGAAATTAAAATTTACGTTTTGGTTGCAACCGGGAAAGGCGAACGTGGTCTATATCGTTCCCGGGCTGGGTTCGCATCGTCTGGCCGAACCCTCCCTGGCGCTGGCCGAGTTGGTTTACAAAAATGGCTTCTCCGCCGTGTGCGTCAGCAGCCCTTTCAACTCCGAGTTCATGGAACACGCTTCGACTGCGGCAATGCCGGCTTATCTGCCGGTGGATGGTCACGACTTGCACGTTGCTCTCACCGAGATTGATCACCGCTTGAATACGTTGTATCCAGACCGGGTGGGCAACAAAGCGCTGATGGGTTATTCCATGGGCGCATTCCAATCTCTGTTCGTCGCGGCCACCGAACCGACGAATCAGTTGCCGTTGATTAAATTTGACCGAATCGTCGCCATCAATACACCCGTCCGAATGGCGTATGGGATTTCCAAGCTGGATGAATTTTACCGGGCGCCCCTGAACTGGCCGGACGCGGAACGAGCCGACGACATCGAAAACACCTTTCTCAAGGTGGCCGCCTTGAGCAAACTCTCACTCACGCCGCGATCCTCCCTGCCGTTCAGCGCCATCGAATCCAAGTTTCTCATCGGAATGACGTTTCGATTCATGCTGCGGGATATTATTTACAGCAGTCAGCGGCGAAATAATGAGGGAGTCCTGCAACATCGGATCAGGAATTTCAGGCGCACCCCCGTGTATCAGGAAATTCTTAAGTATTCCTACCAGGATTATTTTGAGAAGTTTGCGATTCCGTATTATCAGGCCCGAGGCATGGCCTCGCCGGCGGCGGAAACGCTGGAAAAAGCCGGTGATTTACGGACGTATGACGCCGGTCTGCGCGCCAACCCCGACATCCGCATCATCGTCAATCAAAATGATTTTCTCCTGACGGACGAAGACCTGGCCTGGCTCCACGCCACTTTTGCCCCGGAACAATTGACGGTCTTCGCGCAAGGCGGTCACTTGGGAAATCTTTCCAATCCGACGGTGCAAAAGGCCATTTTGGCAGCGCTGACGCCTATGAAGCCGCCCCAACCCAAATCTGAATGAGCCCCGGCGGGGAGTAAGGCAGCCAACTCGGCGGCGGTCTCGGCTTGCAGACGCTCCAGCGTGCCCACCTGCGTCTGCAACGCGGACACCGCATATAGGAGGTAGGGTTATACCCCATAGAGAAGTCCCTGCCCATCACGTAACGTCACTCCAGAAAGCGACCCAAACTGAATATGAAAAGAGTCCTGTTTTTAACCGGCATTATCGCCCTCATCACCACTACCGGATGTATTGTTCCGGAAGGCGAACGGCACGGGCACGCGAGATACGAAAGACATCCCGAAGTCATAGTAGGACCTCCGGCAGTCGTAGTGCGCCCGCCGGAAGTCATCGTGCGGTAGTTCGCGTTCGTGATGAGTAACGGCAGCCTGGTTGAAAAGCGGCTCAATCACAAAGACCGGGGCTTTCATGACGCGCCAAGCGGTTTGAAAATGTCCCACTACAAAATTCCACTGGCCGCCAAAGTGGCCGGGACCGTCTTTCTCGCCGTTCTCGTTCCGATTTATTTGAACACCTATGGGCCCGCCAATTTTTTATGGTTCTGTGATGCCGCCCTCCTTCTCACGGTGGCGGGCATGTGGTTGGAAAGCTCCCTGCTCATCAGCATGTGCTCCGTGGGCATTCTGCTTCCGCAATGCCTCTGGCTTGCGGACTTCGGCGGCAACCTTCTGGGGATTCACCTTCTGAGCCTGACCGGTTACATGTTCGAACCCGGACTTCCGCTTTTCACTCGCGGGCTTTCGCTTTTTCATGGATGGCTGCCCTTGCTGCTCGTCTGGCTCCTGGTCCGCCTGGGCTACGATAAACGGGCATTGTCTGCCTGGACCGGCCTGGCCGCAGGGTTGGTGCTCGTCTGCTACCTTTTTACCCCGCCCGCGGGCGCCCACCTGGCCAACCCCAACATCCCCATCAACCTCAATTACATTTACGGATTCAACGACCGGCAGCCGCAACACTGGGTCAACCAAAATCTTTATGTCATCCTGTGGCTTGGCGTGCTGTGGCTCGGCGCCTTTCTCCCCACCCACCTGGCCTTGCGCCACATCTTCGCCGCGCCACCGCCGGCGGCCGGCCTGAAACTCGCCATTCGATTGCTTGAATCATCCCAGCGTGCTCGCCAGGGCTGGATTCATAAATGTTTGGTAGGGTAACACCCCATGGCGCCCACACGCTTTTGGATTATTCTCATTCCATGAATAACCAAGCGAACCACATTCGCACATTGAAAGGAACATTATGTTGGGAACTATTCTATTGATTCTACTCATTCTTATGTTGATCGGCGCACTTCCTACGTGGCCACACAGCCGGAGTTGGGGTTATTACCCGAGCGGCGGACTGGGCTTGCTTTTGGTTGTTCTGGTTATCCTGCTTCTGCTGGGCAGAATTTGAAGCGGGTGGGCTGTACTCCATCGGTGGCAAGGGTTCGCAGTCGAATGGATCAAATGCCGGGCACGTTATCGCAGGCGATCAACAAAAGAAGAATCAGTTGATGAAAACCTCCAGCCGGCGACCTCTGACAAAGCCGGAGGCTTGCAGGGTTGGAGGCGGCTCAAGGCCACCGGGCTGCGCCGCGATCATGCTCGGTTTACTGTTGCTGGTTGGATATTCCAGTCCGACCTCACGGCTGGCTGGCGCGCCATTGTTTCCACTCACGGACAAACGCGGGGCCAACATGGCGCCTGAATCGGCCGGGCCAACCCTCCACCTGGACTATGGTCGCGGCAAATCGCCAGGCAATCCGGTTGCCGAATTCATGTATTTCGTGCCGCTAATCTCGCTGGAGCCGGTTTTCGTCGTCAAGAGTCCCGGCAACACGCAACGCGTGCGGATAGTGTCCGCCACACGGTCCTTCACGGCCACGTCATTCCTGGTGACCTGCGAATTCGAGTTCGCCGGCGAAGGCAATCAACAAAACGTTTTTGACCACACAGAGAAAATCCGCCGGCACGAGCGAGAGCTCGAGGAAGGCGGCTCGCTCAACCATCAGCTCGGTTCCATCAACGTCGAAGAGGCAGGCTGGGTCAGCATCGAGGTGGAGGGAACGATGACCGGCCGCGTTCCGACCGTGACTGAGGTCCGGCTGCGATTCAATGGCCGCGGACGGCCGAGCCCCGTGACCATTGGTCTCCACGACATCCGGTATCTCGACGGCGCAATCCGGATCCGCAATGAAAGTGTTGCACGAGTCAACACCCTGACTTTTCGAAGAAAGCCAGGTCCGGCCAGAATGGATATTACGGTGGGGTCGGTGAAACGGAAGGACGCGGGCAGTAATTTTTGGCAGAACCTCATGGGCGGCCTGAAGGCGACTACGGTGAACCTGCTTCTCGAGCCGATCCCGGTGGAACCAGCCGGCAACGAAACGATGCTCGAATTCGGTTTCGCCCTCGCGTCGAAAGCTCCGGCGTTCACCTTCCCGCGCGCCAGAAACTTGAAAGCGGGCGCCATGTTATCTGCGCACGAAGCGATTGCGTCAGACTGATTCTTTGAACGCATGAAAGCAAATCCACTGAAGGAAAAGCCCTTGACCGGGAATTCCGCCGGCAGCGGTGTGGGGATCCCGGGGACGGGGTGAACACCTCGTAGCGCCGGCAAGCGTCTCCCCCTTATTTTTTATCCTGATATGAAAGGTAGGGTAACACCCCATACACCCGCAGGGTCTTGGGGTGCATAATGGTGGTGTGAAATGGAACACTCTTCCAAAGTCAAGAGTTGGCCGTTCCGATGCATCACCCGCTATGAAACACAACCAACACCACGACAACGCCGCGAGCGCCGGCCTTCAACTGCAGCCGGTACGCTTTGAATTGACTCATCCGAGCGCCACCACCGTTTCGGTGGCGGGCACATTCAACGACTGGCACCCGACCACCAAATCCATGCATTTCGTGGGAAA
>Ga0224555_1004097_pt1 | contig 13830 bp, 13 predicted proteins | sample 714S23034metaG_FD_180687 | JGI IMG/M metagenome (GOLD analysis project Ga0224555, IMG submission 180687) | Peat soil microbial communities from Stordalen Mire, Sweden - 717 S2 30-34 | ecosystem: Environmental > Terrestrial > Soil > Wetlands > Peat | place: Sweden: Norrbotten County, Stordalen...
TTGGTTCGAACCTCAATCAGGCCGTCCATGTGCTGAATGCCAGCGGAGCCATTGGACTTGCCCAGGAGTTTCGCTCCACGCTCGTCGTTATCCGCGAAGCCGCCGCCGCCATCCGGGAGATCGTGGGGCGCAAGGACCGAGCATGATCGCCAAGGGGACCGCCCACAACAACGGCGCGAAGCTTGCCCGGTACATGACCACCGGCAAGGACGGCGAGCGCGCCGAATTGTGGCAGCTTCGCGGCTTCGCGGCCGACAACATCAAGGACGCTTTCCGCGACGTGCATGTCATGGCCGAGGGGACGAAGTGCCAAAACCCGTTCCTGCATGTGCAGGTTCGTAACCCCGAGGGCGAAACGCTTTCGCGCGAACAGTGGGAGCGTGTCGCCGACCGCATCGAATCGAAACTCGGCCTGAGCGGCCAGCCTCGGGCTATTGCTTTTCATAGAGACGAGAAGACTGGCCATGAGCACATGCACCTTGCATGGAGCCGCATCGATCAGGACACACTTAAAGCTATCCCGCTGCCGTTTTTCAAATATCGGCTCAAGGAAGTCAGCCGCGAACTGGAGATCGAGCTTGGGTTGACGAGGATAAAGAACGAACGCGATGGTCCGATCAAATACGCTCCCACGCGGGCCGAGGAGGAACAGAGCCGCCGCCTCGGCGTGGATATTCACGCGATACGGAACACGATCCGCGACTGTTACGACCGCTCGGATTGCGGACGCAGCTTTGAGGCCGCGCTTGCCAATGAAGGGCTGCTCCTGGCCCAGGGCGACCGGCGGGATTTCGTCGTGATCGATCCCCAAGGCGGAATGCACGCCCTTGGCAAACGCATCCTCGGCGTATCGGCAAGAGAAACCCGCGACAAGCTTTCCGATCTTGTCCGTGAACACATGCCGACCGTGGAACAGGTCCGGGCTCATATCGCCGAGCAGCAACGCGACCGGCAGGGGCGGAAGACGGAGCCTCTCCGCGATCCTTACCGCGATGAACTCAAATGGCAGGACGCTCTGGCCAAAGCCGCGATTGAAAAAGAAAAGACCGACCGCAGATTTGTCGAGCCGGGGCAGGGGAGAAGGAAAGAGCCGGACGGTAGGGAAACGAAAAAATGGCCGGTGAAGCCGCCGGAGCCGGAGCGCGTCTGGACGACGTTCGAGGAAGCCAAAAAAGAGGCGACGAACGACGCCCGGCCCGAGAAACTCAGAGGCCCCGCCGTTGAAATCTGGAAAGCCTGGATCAACAGCGACAGCGCCAAAGCTTACAAAGAAGCCCTCGATGAAAAAGGCATTGCCCTTGCCAGAGTTACGAAGGATGAAGCCGCGCGCAGCCAGAGGGAAGCCGCTTTTGCGAAACAGATCGGCAACTATGCGCCGCGCTACCGCGAAGGCGAAATCGTGGTTGTGACGAAACCGGGTTTCCTCCGGCACCGCGACGGCGAATATGTCGAGCCGAACCGCGTCCACAGGATCGACCAGAGCCTTGCTCAGAAATTTATCCTCCCGTTCGACAAGACCCAGGTGCAGGGGATTGATGCAACCAAGAAAGCGTTACAGGACCGGGCGCAGCAGCGTTCCTCCGATTGGCAGGCGATCCGGCTTCAGAACGCGATGAAGAAACGCGGGGCTGCGCGATCCATTGGAAAGACTATGCCGGCCGCGCTCGACCGGGACTCGCTGCGCAGCATCGGCAAGCTGTTCGATGTGTTCAGCAGCGGCTTTGAATCCCTCCTTACGCCAATTGAGACGCCCGAGCAAAAGCAGGATGCCGCCCAGGCCAAGCGCGAACGCGAGGCCGAGGCCGCGGACAGGATCGATGTGTCGCGCTATCTTGCCGACCGCGAACAGGAACGCCAGCGGCAGCAGGACCAGGAGCGCGCGAACGCGCAGAGGAGAGAGCGCGGCGGCCGAGACCGATGAGAGCCGGGGAGATGGCGAAATCCCCCGGCGAGAACCAGAACGCAGCACCGGCCAAATACTTTTGGAGCAATTCCGGGAGCTGGCGAAATGGGTGGCGCAGGCCGTGCATATCCCGAAGCGCAAGAGCCGCGGCACCAGGGATACGACCGGCGCATTCAAAATGTGGGCTCGCAAGATCACACGGCGCGACACATTAAGAGCCATCTATGCGCATGTCATCGATCACGTCGTCCCGGTATGGGATGCTGTGGATTGGCTGCGTCTCTGGGAGCCGACCGGATACGAAAGTGACATGGCCGGCATGGATCTTGATCGGGACGCGAGCGCGGGGGAATTCGATCATGGCTTCCTGCCGCCCGAAACGGATCGCCAATCTTCGGGCTTGTTTCCCGAACCGTGACTATGTTAGGAAACGCCCTGTCACAACCAGAGCGTGTCCATGAAGGCGAGACCCACACATACTGCTTACTGCGGGAAACGGGAAGGCCCGGTGATTCGCTGGCTCGAAGTCGGCGTCGCGACGAAGCACCAGGACGGCTTAGGATTCGATGTCGTCCTCGACCGGCTTCCCGTGGGCGCATTCAGCGGGCGCATCCTCGTGCGCGACAACGGCGCGCCCCGTCCCGAGCCGGAATTGCCCCCGCCGCCTTCCGAATAGCGGGGCCAAGACAGTCTTCCTTCTTCCACCGCGAGCGGTAATTCCTTAACAAAAGATTCCGTTTGTCTGGTCCAAAAGAAAATGCTAATCGCCTTGGGTCAATCAACCTCCGGTTGGGAGCCCCATCATGCCGCACGACACGATGTCCCTGGAATTTTCCCTCGACGGTGCTGACGAAATTCTCTCATCACACAAGAAAGGCGGAGACATCATCTCCGCGTTTCACGCGCTGGGCGATGCGATCCTAAAGCCGGTCAGGCGCGCCGGGGGCAAGGCTGTCCTCGCGGCGATGATTGCAGCCTCTGCATTGCTGTGTGCCCCGCAAGACGCTAAGGGACAAGCCATTCCAACCTACCTTTCTTACTCAAACAGCCTGAATGATTGCCAACCCAATAATAATTCCGGCGAGCAATGCGCATATGGGGACATACAGTTTTCGTTTAATACGACCACTGGTGCTTTGAGTGGCACCATGATTGGACTGCCGCTGACGAATATCCAATTCGAGTTCGATGTTTTCACTTACGTCGGGTATCAGCCTACTGGCTGGAATGATTTCGTTTTCGCTGTTAACGAGCTCGGTGATGCCGGTATGGCTTCTTTTCCAGGTTATGGTATCACCGTAAACAATGTCCCTGTGACGGTATACGATTTAGCACAAGGTGAGTTCGGCGGTGGAGGGGAAATTGCTTGGTCCTCGCAACCCGGCACCTGGGCGATTGGTCTTCTGCAAAACCCCAAAACGCTCGGCGGCCCGGGTGTCGGTCAAGCTGGCGGCAATGGGACAGGCGCTCCCAGCTCTTCCAATCCCGGCGGCTCCAGTCCTAGCGGTTCCAGTCCAGGCACCGGGACAGACAATAGCTTTGACGGGTCGTGCTACTGCGGCGACCCGATCAATGTCGCTACCGGAAACCTTTTTGAACAGATTGTCGATTACCAAACGGCAGGTCAGAACACGCTCGGGTTTACGCGTTACTACAACAGCCTCGGTAGCGGCGCTCCCACCTATGCCGTGGAGCTTGGCACTAACTGGCGCTCGACATATGATCGCTATTTAAGATTCACGTCAGGTGTTTCCGGAACGTCAGGCGTCATCGCCGAGAGGGCCGACGGCCAGCAATTGACCTTTACGTTGCAAGGCAGCACATGGACGCCCGACAGCGATGTGGATATGACGCTCACAAATGTGGGATCGACCTGGACGCTGACGGATCACAACGACAATGTCGAAACCTACACCGTCGTGGGAAATCAGGGGATTCTTCAGTCAGCCAAGGCACGCAACGGTTACACCCACACGCTGTCCTACAACAGCAGCAACCAGCTTCAATCCGTCACGGACAGCTACGACCGTTCGCTGAATTTTACGTACAACGGCACTCTCCTTAGTACGGTAACAACGCCGGACGGTCTGACGCTTACTTACGGGTACAATTCCAGCGGCACGAATCCCGTCAATCCGGCGACACTTGACCGTCTTGCGTCGATCACTTATTCAACCAGTCCAGCGACAAGCCAAACCTATGTTTATGGTGATAGTAATCTGCCGTTTGCTCTTACCGGCATTATTGACGAGAATAACAACCGCTACGCGACATGGACCTATAACGATCCAACCGGACAAGCCATAACCAGCCAGCACGGCACGGGCACGTCCACGAACAATCTCACCACGTTTACATTCAACAGCAACGGCACGACAACGGTGACGAACGCCTTTGGCGTGGCCGACACCTACACGTTTACGATTCTGCAAGGCGTTCCGAAAGTGACGCAGATCAGCCGCGCCGCGACCTCGACCACAGCGGCGGCAACACGCACATTTGGCTACGACACGAATGGCTACCTGAACAGCGAGACGGACTGGAACGGCAATCAGACGACGTATGTGAACGACACGCACGGCGATCCGACGACGATCAATTATGCCGTGGGTTCGCCCGTGGCCTATAGCGTCGGCATTCAATACGATACCCCGAACTTCCCACAGTTACCCGAAATCATTACCTCCCCCGGCGTGACGAGCACCTATCACCGTGACGGCAACGGCAATCCGCTGTCGCGCACGGATGTGGACACTACGACCACGACGGTGCCTTACAGCACGAATGGCCAGTCGCGCGAGACGCAATGGACATGGACCAGCACCGGGCAGGAGCTTTCGGTGCAACTCCCGCGCACAGATAAGACGGCGAAGACGCAATTCGGGTATACGGGCGGCACGCTGACCAGCATCACAGATGCCCTCGGCCACGAAACGCAGATCACGCATTACACCCCCGGCGGCTTGCCGAAGACCATCATTGATCCCAACAACGTCACGACAACAAACACCTACGATCTGCGTCTCAATCTCCACACAAGCACGCTGAGCACGACAGCGGGTTCCCTTACGACCATCTGGACCTACAATCCCACGAACGAATTGCAAAGCCTACAACTGCCCGACGGTTCCCAGCTTACCTACGGCTACGACACGGCGCACCGGCTCACGACCACCACGGATCTCTTCAACAATGTCATAACCAACACGCTCGACGCCCTGGGCGGCGCGACGCTGACCAATGTCACCAATTCTTCCGGCACGGTGACACGCACAAGCTCGGCGGTGTTCGATGCGCTCGATCGCATGACGAGCTATATCGGCGGCGAGGGGCAGACGACGGTTATCGGCTACGATCCGATGACCAATATCACGAGCATCACGCCACCTTCGCCGAGTGGGGCCATGTCGCAGACCTTCGATGCGCTGAACCGGCTCTCGACGCATGTCGATCCCGCACCGGGCGGCACCACGACCACGACTTATAATTCTTTTAACTTCCCCCTTTCAGTACAGGACGCGAACGGCAACAGCACATCCTACGTCTATGACGGCTTCAACGACCGCATTGAGACCGCCAGCCCCGACAGTGGCGACAGCGTGTTTTATTTCAATCCCGACCGCGATCTCACAAAATCGGTGCTGCCCGGCAGCCTGACGATGACCGCGACCTTCGATGCGCTCGACCGGATTCTTACCAACACCTACACCAACGGTACGGCGCTCGACGTCTCGCGAACCTACGACCAGACGACCGGCCACGGTTTCGGCGTCGGACGCCTCACGAGCGCCACGGATCAGGTCGGCTCATTGAGCCTGACTTATGACGAGCGGGGGAACATCACCGCCGAGAGCCGCACGGCAACAGGCGTCGGCACGCTCGCTATGTCTACGACCTATGACAATGCGAGCCGCGTTGCCTCGATCACGTATCCGTCCACGACCTTCGTGCAATACTCGCGCGACATTATGGGCCGGGTCACGGGAGTGACAGCCACGCCTCCCGGATCGTCGGCGAGCAATGTCGTAAGCGGCGTCACCTATGAACCGTTTGGCCCCGAAACGGCGCTTACGTTCGGCAACGGCGCGACAGGAGCCTATGGCTTCGATCTTGACTACCGCCCGACCACGCGCCTCGATGCGGGAACAAGCTCGATCCTGAAACTTTCCTACGCCTATTACGCCAATGACAGCGTTAAGAAAATTACGGATTTCGTGAACGCGGCGAATACGCAGACGCTTAACTATAATGCCGTCGATCAGTTGACGAGCGCCACTAGTGGCACTGGCGGCTACGGTACGTTTTCCTTCACCTGGGATCCTGTCGGCAACATCAAGACCGAAACCGTGAATGGCACCGAGACGACCTTCCACCTCGCAAGCGGCACCAACCGGCTCTCGGGTTTTGTTACCGGCTCGACCACCGAGACAATCGCGAGTTCACCCACCGGCAACATGACCGTCTTCAAGGAAGGCAGCACGACGCTCGAAACTCTCGCCTATAACAAGGCAAACCAGTTGGCGAGCGCGACGACGACCTCGACCTCCGCAAACTACGAATACGGCCTCGACGGGCGGCGGCTTGAGAAGGCCCAGCCGGGAGACAATCCCATCCTGTACCAGTTTGGCAGCGCCGCGAAAGAATTGCTGTCCGAGAATGATTTGCACGGCGGCACGACGGCGGATTACATCTATCTGAATGGCAGACCCATCGGGCAGATCAATCCCACGACCGGCGCGCTGTATTTCACGAGCACCGACCGGCTCGGAACGCCGCAAACCCTGACTGGCAGCACGCAGGCTGTTGCCTGGACAACCACCTATCAGCCATTTGGTGCGACGAACTTGATTACCGGGCCGCTCATTACACAAAGCCTCCGTTTTCCTGGCCAGCAGTTCGATCCCGAAACCGGCTACAGCCGCAACGGCTTCCGCGACTATGCTTCTACGTTGACCCGCTATATCGAATCTGACCCCATCGGCCTCGCCGGGGGAATGAACACCTATCAATATGCGAGAGGCAACCCGTTTAAATTTACCGACAGAAGAGGGCTGTGTGGAGAAGACCTGTGCATAGGTGAAACAGGCTTTGTTATTTACCTGGGACTGGAGCAGATCGGGGCTGGAGAAGAAGTAACCGCCCTATTTTCGCAAATTCCCTATGCAACATATTTCGCCATCAATGCGAGCCCATCTCTTTCTCTTGTCTATGGGTTTGGAGCAACATATCTAGGGGCTGAAGACATCGCCGAAACACTAGTCAGTCCGAATGCCGCAACGTGGGCAGCATACGGTTCAGCAGCAGCACAAATACGAGACGCACTTTCAAATGATGAAGACGCGTCTCCGCCTGAACGTCCTTCCCTCCAGCAGGGATGTCCCACGACCTACTCTAAGACGCCGTAAAGCGATATGAGATGTCTTGGATGAAAAACATCATTACACCTTCATCCGTTCGGAAGGCGGTAACCTCTCCGCCAATGATATTCGTAATGATCGTCATTGTACTGGTTGTCTTGACCGAGTCCTGTTTCCGCTTTGAGGATTATCTCCCTTCTTTCATTGCTCTAGTTTGCCATAAGCCGCTGTTCAGGCTATGAATGCAGGAGCCTTCCCTGACGTTGAGAAAGAATAGGTCAACATGAAGCAGTCTCTGCCTTCACGCAGGTTTGTAATCAACGTCGCCGTCTGGCTGGCACTGTCGCTGTTTTATGAAGTGTATTCTTTGTTGAGTAAAACCCAGATCGTTTCCACTCTGCAAGTCGCGTTGCGCAATGCGCATATCTACATTGCCACAAACCTGACGTTGTGGTGTGTTTGGTGTGGTCTTGTGTCGCTTGTCTCCACCGCTGTGGTAGTACACGTTTCAGCCGAAACCTCGGTTCGGCGGCAGTGGCTTTTTGACCTTGCCCTAATCACGATCTGCACGGTTGTGGTTTTGGCCGTCTTTGGCGTCATCATAACCTCCTTTTTATCCCCGAATGGTGACCAGGAAGCCAAAATGTTCGTGATCTCAATCGCCGATACTGTCCTGTTTTACGGTTTGGCAACTAACCTCTTCATCGCATGTGTGCTATTAGGACTTGCCAATGCGTCTAGTCGCCGCACTTCGGCTTAACTGTTTTATGAGGCGACTGAAACTAAGGACTTTTGAAACTGCTCGCGGCATGGTAAGAGGTTTGTCGATTCGCATATAAGCCTGAACCGTCATACGAACAACCTTGAGTAGCGGAAGACAAAACGAATGTTTCACTATGCCAAGCGTCTGAAGGGAGGCTTCACGCTCGTCGAACTTGCTATCGTTCTGGCGGTTGCGGGATTGATGTTCGTCGGTATTTGGCGACTCTTGGCGAGCGGCAACGAGCAGGTACGCGACCAAAGCGCCGCGACCCTGCAGCAGCAACTGATCTCGGCGGTGAAAGGATACCTGGCTTCTCCCGAAGGGCAGGGTACTTATTTTGGGGGCATTCTGGCGGGTAAATCGAGAACACTTCCCCTGCCAAGTGCAGCCAATCCTGCGGGTTCGACGGGCTGTCCCACGGATGGGAATGTGGTAGGAATAGATCCTGGGATTTGCGGTTATCTTTCGGCAGGTTTCTCAGCAGGCACGCCCAATTCCTACGGCCAGATATATAGTGTTCGGGTTCTCAGGGACGGCACATCTCCTCCATCGCCGCCCAACACCTACTCCTTCATGATCGTGACTTCGGGCGGAGACACGATACCGGATACGGACGGCGGGCGCATCTCGGCTTTCATTGGCAATGACGGCGGATTTATCTACAGCGCTCCTCCTACCGGTGTTTGCGGCCTGCCATTGAATCAGATGGCCTGCGGCTCCTACGGGACATGGTCCGTCAATTCGGCGAACACATACGGCTTTGGTGCGACAACCAGCGGAACGATTGCTTCCCGCACCTACGTGTCGCCGCTGGCAGACAGTCAACTTCCGTGGCTAGAGCGCAACCTGACCCTCCAGCCCGATCCTACGTACAGCTGGAACACAATGACGACCGATCTGTATATGGGCGGCGTGTCGACGCAAACGCCACCGACTTACGGCAATATTTACATGGCACCCTCTGGCACCACAACGGGCGGCGGCACGATCAATTTGGAGGGCGGGGCGATTAGAAGATGACGCATCCGGCGACGTAGACGCTTCGGCATGGTTTGACCATCCGGTTGCAGAGGGTTCTTATATCCACGAGCACTCCATTCGTAGCTATCAGGGCTTCGTTCTGTCACTTCTCTGGTGGCGCGACGAGGCAATGGTCATCAAGCTCGACGAATATGAGGAAGACCGTGCCGCACGGCGTGCGGATTCGTGGCGTCGCTGACTGCGGACGGCACGCTGGTTACAACACTTCTGCAGGTCAATCTGGACGGCCATTATTGACACGTACACTCACCTACACTTACGTCGAAGGGTCTCGGCATGATCCCGATACGCCTACCGTATTCGCTCCCGCCGAATGTTTCGCGCGGACGGTAGACAGTCCAAGTTCCGTCAGGTTCCTCCCTAACCAGATACTTGAGATCTCTCAATCCGTAAGAATCGCTAGTTCTGTGCACGAATCACAGCAGATTCACGCTGTCTCCTTTTCGCGGAATGTCAGTTTTTACGCTACACCGTGGCAGGGCGCACCGCGCGGTCAACGGGCGGCCCGCTCCAAGAATCCGTGTTGCCCGTTTCCCTGGCGGTGACCGCACGGCTAACCCGCCCCGCCTCGTCTCCGCTCACTGACAACCCACGAAAGGAGACGGCCATGAACAATTCGAAATCGGCAATAAGCAACTACGAACGTTACCGGCGGGCTCGTGCAAAGCTCGCCGCAGGAAACAAGCGCGCAATCTTCAAAGGGCTCGCAGAAGCGAAGATCACTGAAGTGAGAGTCGCTTTCGACGGCGAGGGAGACAGCGGCCAAATCGAAACCATTACTGCCTTTCGAGACAACGAACGCGTCAATCTACCCACAACAACCATCCCCTTTCGCCAGGTGCCGCGCACAGGGACAAGACCTGTCACCGTCTTGGAACTCCCTTCCGAAGCCATTGAGGCGCTCTGCTACGACTATCTCGAAGATTCGCATGGCGGCTGGGAGAACAATGACGGAGCCTTTGGCGAATTTCGTCTCTGCGTTTCGCGGCGCACAATCGAACTCCTATTCAACGCGCGCTTCACCGATACCTTCACCAGCAACCACACGTTTTGAGAGAGGCGACAATGGCACACCCTTATCATCATTCTCTCTCCAGCGTGAGGAAGTGGGGCGGCAGTGTCGCCGACTACCAGCGCATCCACGATTGGTTCGACGAGTCCAAGAAGATCATCGCCGATTTTCGGCATCGCGCATTGCGTCACCACGCCGAGGGCATCTTCATGGCGGAAACCATTTTCGGCTCGACCATCACGCTATCGACCGGGCGGGTTATTCCGGTCCGGTGGATCGGCGAACAGCACGTCCGCGAAGACCTCGGCTTCATTCCTTCCTTCGCAGACTGGATGAAAGCCATTCGGCCCGAGCCGTGGATGGGCCGTGCCATCCGGCTTGAACCCACTCTCGAAACCCTCACCGAACCCTCAGCGCAAGCAGACCGCCAATGACGAAGCCCCCAAATACTACCGTCCAGCAGCTCTCGCGGCAGATTCTATCCACCCGCCCAGATTGCTGTAGCCGTCATCTGTTTCCCAATCGTAGATGGGGAAAAGATTTGACAAAGTGTGGTTGGTGCGGTCGCCAAGATTGTAGCTCACGTTCCCTAGTGGCATAGATGAAACATCCCTCGCAGGCTCCCAGCCCGTCGTCATGTATTCCTTGAACCGAAGACGATCTTTATCGACCCAAAAAGCCAAACTGACGAATGGATCGCTCCCGGCTAGGGTTGCCGGATTATTCAAAGATGCGATGCTGTTTATCCGCACTGCGAGCAGGCCATTACCCCGGATGAAGCTTCGAAATATTTCGTATCTTACCCACCTTCGTAATGACGTGTACTGCCCAACCAAAACGCAAGTAACGGTGGTATTTTCAAGGCCTCGACGTAAAAAGCCCTTAAGCGCATCGTCACTTTCGCGCTGCTCCGCTTCGAAAACTGAACTATCGAAGAAACCGGCATCATCACGCTGGCCTTGTGCGACCTTTGTGACCCACGAGTTGCGCACGATCCAAGACCGGTGCACATCTGGTTTGTAATGGAACGAAAAAAAAGTACGACGTGCCATTCGCCACTTCCTTCACAGTGTAAATTCGGAGCGCCCTTGTCAGCGACCAGCTTTCTTTGCGGCTGCCTCGATCCAGTCGCCGATATTCTTCCGTCCATCATCGTTCGCCCAGTCATAAGTTGGATATACGTATATCCCTAGCATCCCCTTGCTCAGGCGATGGCTTTCCTTGATTTCGTAACTAACATGCGGACGTGTTGAAGTTTCAGCCCCGATCAGAACCACCGTTACGGAAGTCCCCGTCATTTGTTCGTCAATCCACTTTTGAACGGTTGGGATATCCTTCTTCTTAACTGATTCCCATGCTGCCGAATCCCAAAAGCCTGCATCTTCCCGGTCTTGCGTGACCCAGCAATTCCGAACTTGTCCCGCCCGCCAAACGTCACCGGAATGATGAAAACTGAAAAAAGCTCGTCGTGCCATGTGCTACTCCTCTTTCCTATGGTAGTTGAGTTCTTGCTTCATCCGGGCGGACTGCCAATTCCGTGTAAAAGAGCCGCGCGAAATCCACATTTTGCAATTCTGGCTCATCTGTGTCGCCGAGATTTTCGGCAAGCTGGCGTGCAGCGCCTCCCGGCGCGGGAACAGCGAGAATCTTGGCACTCGGATGAAATTCGGTGAACAGCGTGTGTTCCTCCAGAACGCCTTCCATACCCCCTATGAATACGGCCGCGACAAGATCTTGCCGTGAGAGCATCGTTCTCCGCATCTTAAGTAGACTCGCCTCCCTATCATCGGGAATCGAGTCTACGTATTCAACGTTGCCAAAATGCTTATTCTCTTCAGGGAATATGTCGCTGAAATATCTGCTCTGGTAAAGAACGACCGACCTTGCGAAATCGACGCCGAGATCTTCGCATACTGCCCAAACCATCGGTGTGATCGCCGGGTGACCTCCCCAGACAATCAAACGCCTGCCCAGCACCAGTGTCACAAACTCTCTCACTGCACTCTGAATGAGAAACGGATCGGCGCTCTCGTAGTAATTTCCCCGGCCAATGACCGGTACGCTCGACGACAAGAAGATCGCGCTCATGACACTCCCCAGCCAGCAAGACTCCACGCTGCTTCGCTGACTTTGATCCAGCGAGCTGCTTGAATATTGGTACCAAGCCAGTCCAAATGATCCAGCCATCTTCTATGGAGGCCAATATGGTCGAAAACGATAGCAACGGCTCGGCCTGCTCCATGAACAATCGCGTCGTTTAGCGTAACCGAAGTCGGCACTCCAACTGTCGGGTAAGCCACGATTTCCCTGCCATCAGGCAATGTGAGATAGATAGCATTATGCAGTCCCACGCCGGAAACTTTCCCGCCGATGCACTCAACAGCTAGGCGAAGGTTACTGAAAAGATTCAGATTCCGAACGGCGTGGCTCTGTCCTCGCACGGTTTCGACATGCATACAAATTCGTTCAATCGCATCCTCCGCTAGGCGACCCGTTGTGCTATCGACCTCAACGGCAGCGAGATCTACTCGGCTGGCAGTCGCGGTACGCGGAGATGAATTGACGCCCGGCCACCCAACGCGTAGCACCGAAATTTGTTTCGCAAGGGCACGCCCATATTCCGCGTTTGTCCAGCGACTTTCAAAATAACCGGGCGTATCGAGCATGATAAGAACGTCCGAGTCACACAGCCGATGCCATAACACCGCCTGGAAATCTTCGCCGGGGGCAATTCCATGCGTGTCCAGAAACACGTCAAAGACTCGCGCCGAAAGGGCGTTGAACAACTGGAGTGCTGCTTCTCGGGCACCATCACGCCGGTAACTCACAAACACCCTTCGCTGGCGTGGGAGCAAGCCCACGCATTCGAGGAGGGCTGTTGCAATTCTTTGGGGTCCGTGACCAGCGTAGGTCAAGCAGTTCAGGGGCTTAAGACTGCTCGGGATCTCAGCGCCGATATTAGTTTCCGCAGATGCGATTGGGAGGATAGAAATTCCGTGACGCAAAGCTGCGTCTACGCCGGCTTCTGCAATTCCGCTGCCGCCAAAAAAAGCTATAGCCGCCGGAATCTTCTGAGGTACTTTGAAATCAGTCGGACAAACGGACCAGGTAACCTCCTGTCCCAAATGCAATCCGAACCGTTCTATCCCTTCGGAAACGTACCGCTCCAATTCGTCTATCTGCCCGGCGGCCGCAGCGCCCATAACAGCAAGTTCATAGAGAGCCATCAACCGTTCCAATCTGCAATCATTGTCGGCACCTCAGTATAGGGATCGAAAGTCGCCTGCCTGTATGTTGCGTCACCATTAGTTGCTGAACTACCCAGCGGTCAAGAAGCGCGAATCTGTCCCCATAGATCAGGCCCCAGGTCCATGCATCTCAGGCTGTCGCAAAGCCCCCACCATGATGGTACTAGTCGATTCCAACGGCGCGCAATTCCAGCCCGAGGCCCGTTTTCTGGCCCCCTTCAAAGCGACGCCGAACGGCACTTCAAAGGTCGGCACTTTCGTCTGAAATCCCCTGCTCTGCCTGTATTCGACCCGCCGTCTTCGTCATCGTGCACCTTGCCGAGTGACTATGCAACCGACCGCATCGATGCAAGCTAATAGCCGCCGCTCCACAAGGGTATCTTCGCTGCACAACCCCTTTCCCCATTCGGTGTTCTTGGCCGAAGTCGTTTTCTCTCCATTTTTTTCCCCACTCAACCCGCGCCTGACAAGACCGGCGTAATCCAGCGGTGCTCCCTGTCAAGGGT
>Ga0224555_1004098_pt1 | contig 13827 bp, 14 predicted proteins | sample 714S23034metaG_FD_180687 | JGI IMG/M metagenome (GOLD analysis project Ga0224555, IMG submission 180687) | Peat soil microbial communities from Stordalen Mire, Sweden - 717 S2 30-34 | ecosystem: Environmental > Terrestrial > Soil > Wetlands > Peat | place: Sweden: Norrbotten County, Stordalen...
CGCCTCCGGTAGGTTTATCCGAAGGCGGCGGGAATTTCATTTTCTGGCGGATTTTTCATCCATTTTCAATTATTCTATTGCGATTACTGGGTTTTTATCCATCCTGGCATAATTTGCCAAAGTCGAGAAAGTTATTATATGCGGAAAGAAGCAGCATAATAAATATAACCACAAACGCAATTGAAACGGATTTTGCGGATTTAAAACAACTTAAAAAATTAAATATAAATACAAGTGCAAAAAAAGCAACGCATGGTATCGCGGCAACCGTCCTCAAACTCTGTGGTGATTCAATTGTAAAAAAACCGGCGCACATAAATATAATAAATGACGTTGTAAAAAAAAAATAAACGGGATTGGAAAGCCGGGTTAGAGCATACAAGAAACCGATCAAAGCAAATATGCCCGTAAAAAAGTCAAGTTCGGGCTGTCCTGGCAGGTTATGTCGCTCGTTGGCGTCCCCTTTATAATTAAACATCAGCATCCCAGCTTGAATGTTGTAAAAAAGCATATTGTACCATGTTTTTTGTGACCGCCAAGTTTGCTCCTGTATTGAGTCCTTAAAGTTATAATTATTCTTGTTGACTATGGAAACTTCTGCCTGACGGCTAAAAAATGCGTTAAAATGATTTGCAATATATATGCCCATGGGTACAAACACTACAACGGCGACAGCGACTGCAAGAGCAATCTTCCGCAAATTTTTTCTGTAAAAATTCCTTTCATAAAAAAATACATATATCATAAAAATAATTAATACAAAAAAACAAAGTCTTGCACTTTGATATGTATAGAAAGAAAAAGAGAACGTAATACCGAGAAAAATAAAATCATACGTTTTTTTTGAATAAAAAGACCTTAATGCAAAATATAGCACGAATATCACCGCAACGACCGCAAAAGCAGCGTGAAATGCTATCCTGCTGAAAATAATATGCCAGCGCATTAAAGCCAATATAAAAGAGCCTGTCAAAGCCGGTCCCGCTCCACCGATATAGCGGATAAGGAAATAAAATGCAGGCACTGCGAGAATGCCAAGAAACGCCGGTGTAAGCCTTAACTGGGTTGCGCCAATGCCAAATAATTTGAATATGACCGCTATATAATACATAAAAACAGCGGCGTTATTAGGGGCCTGTGGCCCGATATATACCGGCAATGATCTTCCATTAAGTATATCAAGGGCTGTCAGTCCATTCAGGGCTTCATCAGAGAAACATCCTGAAGGTATTGAATCAATCATAAAAAGGCGCATAAATGCCGCGATTATCAGCACAAAAAATAATAGGATAATTTCTGTCTTTAAAGACGGGTTAAAACTAACACTAAATATATTTTTACTGTCCTCGGTTTCTTTGCCGGATTTTTTTAAGCCAATTATCAGGCAAACGGCGGCGACAATGAAAAAAAACAGTCCAACAGGAACATTCTTTATCAAATATAGATATACTTGCCCAACAATGCCTGACATCAGTGAAATAGAGGCTAACCAGCCGGAATTAATTGATTGAAACTTTTCCATAAAGCCGGAATGTTGTACTTTTATTTTCAAATTTGCTTTTATCCTTTTCGAGTTATTTAAAAATTTTTATATCACACCAAATTAAAAATTCCCCTTTTTTATTCCATGCCCCAATTATACGCCCTGCCTCTTTCCAAGGCAATTCCTTTTTCTCTGCTTTACAATTCCCCTTCCCTATCCATTTACTGTTCCCTGCCTTAGCCTTTTCCGATACCGTTATCCTGCGTGCACTTCATCCCCTTCCGCACGGATCCAAACCCCGTTATATTACATTCACCAATCCCCCTTTTGCTTTATTTGCCTTGCATTTTAGTCCCCTATCCGTATTTTCGCGTTCAGTCCCCTGCCCCAAATCCCCTTTCCTTCCAGTACTTTCAAGCATTTTCTATAATTATCATTAAGATATTAAAGGATTTTAGATTTTGATAAGTTGCCCACGCCCCCTACCCTGTTCCACAACATATTGGGCTCTGGAAAAAATACCACCACAAAGGCTTAAGCCGGAAAGATTTTGATAAGTTGCCCACGCTCTTAATAAAATAAGGGATTTTTTAAGGATTAAAGAATTTGATAAGTTGCCCACACCATAATAAAATAAGGCAAATATTAAAGGATTTTAGATTTTGATAAGTTGCCCACGCCCCTATTGAAATAAGGCGTATTCATGAATATTAGATTTTGATAGTTTGCCCACACATAGCAATAAAATATGATATTAAATAGGAAAAAAGATTTTGATGAGTTGCCCACGGTATTTGATAAGTTGCCCACGGCCCTGGTTAAAAATAAAGGATTTAAAGGAAAAAGATTTTGATAAGTTGCTCACGGTATTTGATAAGTTGCCCACGGTTTTCGTTTTTTTACTAATAAAAATAAGCCATTAATAAGCCTTAAGTCTTACGATTAAGTATTAATGATTTATAGCATTTTAAAATCAAACGATATAAGTCGTTACGAAATTTTCAATTTGATGTTTATAAGAACCGGAAAAAACACCTTCAATAACAGTTTAAAAGGGGTCAATTTACGGCCTGAGTGCCTCCACAGTGCATTATTTTGAGTTAAATCAGGGGTAATTGACCCTCAAGCCGGCTTTTAAGCCTTTAAAGCGTTTTTATACACATTTTTATCAAAGAATCAGGGTTTAAGGAACCGCGCCGCACAAAACATTATAATATATAAAAAAGAGCATTGACAGAAAATCTGTATTTGTGTAAAATGTGCAAAACGTGCGATAAGTGAAAAACGTGTAAATTACAAAAAGAAAGGGGGCAACATGCCGGAACTAAAAAAGAAAAAATCCACAGGCCGTGTCTGGGCCAGTGTGAATGAAGAAACCTATCTTGCCATCGAAAAAAAAGCGCTTGAAGAACGAAGAAAAATTCCCCAACTAGTCCGGATCATTCTTGAAGACTATTTTTTAAAGTATAGAAAATCCGATAAGGAGAAAAAATAAATGAACAAAAAAGTTAAGAGGCCTGTTGTTATAAGTTTTTTTAACAACAAGGGCGGGGTCGGAAAATCGACGCTATCTATAAATCTTGCAAGCGCATTTGCCGACGATTACAAAGTGCTAATTATTGACAATGACCCGCAGGGCAACTGCTCGGAACTTTTAAGCCAGGAGCAGGACGCCGAAATAAAGAACGCTTACCTGGGTAAAGAGATAAATATCAGAAAAATCAATTTCAACGCATTGCTTGAAAGCCTTGAACTGCGCAAACGGACGAAGAAGGATTTATCGATTATAACCGGAGGCATGGCGCTGCTGGACGTTGAAACCATATTAAAGGATAAGCCCGCCGGCGAAACAGTACTTGCCCGCAACCTTAAAGAAACAATAAAGGATTTTGATTTTGTTTTCATTGACAATCCGCCATCGCTTTCAATATTTGTCTGGAACGCCCTGTGCCTGTCCAATCATATCATTATTCCATTCAAACCCGGGCGTTCTGAGTTTACAGGTATTACAAACCTCTTAAAGATAGCCGCTACGGTCCGCACTGAATTGAAACACAATATAAACATATTGGGAATTCTCACCAATATGTTTACAGACACTTCTGTAAGCAGTATGTATGTTGCAGACCTTGAAAAAAGCCTTGATTCAAACATGATGTTTGAGAATGGAGTGAAAGCGACTGTAAAATTAATGCAAGCCGCGACATTCGGTTTGCCGGTCGATCTGTTGTTCCCTGAAAAAGAAGAAGCTGTAGTTGCCATGCAGGACATTAAAAAAGAAATAATAAAAAAACTGGAGGATGAAAAATGAATATGAGAGAAGCCATGAAAAACAAAATAAACAAACAGATTGAAAGTGGCCTGGATAAACATCCGGATGTTAAGAAAAAGATTGAGATTACAGAGGACCTTAAAGCCGCCGGCCAGATAGTAGAAATACCGGTCAAAGATATACTAGACGACACCACCTTTCAGATCCGCACCGAATCAATAAGCAAGGAGGATTTTGAATCATTAAAATCATCAATTCAAAAGCACGGCCTTAAAGTACCCATATTTGTACGCCGCGCGCCGATGGTTGAGGGTAAATACCAGGTTATCGCGGGATTTAACCGTCTGCGGGCCTGCAAAGAGCTCAACATAAAGACGATTAAGGCGATATTCAACGATATAAAAGACGAAGAAGCGTATGTGGTAAGCGAAATTGAAAACCTTATCCGTACTCAGCTTTCATTTTTTGATATGCTCTGCTATATCAAAAAACTTGAAACGCGCGGCCTGTCATCCAAAGACATTGCAGAACGTCTGGACAAACATTACCGCACCATAAATCTTTACAAACAAATAGGCGAACATGAAAAACTTACGAACCTTGTTAAGGATGGCAAAATTAATTTCTTTGAGGCCACACGGCTCATTAAACTTCCTATTGACGATTTAAACAGGGCGGTAAACAAGATTGAAAGCAGGGATTCAAAGGAAGAAACAAAGAGCACTGTAAAAAAATCGACTGAAAAACCGCCGGTGCTCATTGACAAAGAAAAAGGAACTATAAAAATAAATTTGGTGGGAACAATAAAAAACAAAGAAGCGATATTAAAAGAACTTAAAAAGATCATTATTGAGATTGAAAAGGCAGAGGAAGCTAAATGATCCAGGACATAATTGTACTATGTGTAAGCATTGTTTACTATCTGTGCGATTATTTTTTACTTCATTTGCACCTGTCGGAAACACCCGTAATTTCAATATTAGCGGGTGTTATTGATTTTGCTCTGCTGTGCTACGTAATCGCACAATTTTTTCATTACAAAAAAGCTTCGCACATATTGGCGGCAATATTATTATTGCCGCTATTCTGGTTTATCAAAGATGCAATCAGGTATTTGCCGGCAATAACTTTTTTGTCGGTAATACCTGATTGGACAATTCTTTTGATATTTTGTGCAGGTTATTATTTTTTTATTGCAAACGCTCCGGGTGTCAAAAAAAAGAACGTAACAGACCGCAAAAAGAAAACAACGGATGAAAGCAATCTGGGCGATTATCCAATATACATTACGCCGGATTTGGTATTTAAAACCGATGACCGGTTTACACACACGCAGATTATAGGATCAACTGGTTCAGGCAAGACATGGCTTGTTTTTTTCCCCTGGATATATCAGGATATTAAAAATGGCGCAGGCGTGTTTATTTTTGATATAAAATCAAACATGCGTGACAACATTGAAACGGCGGTTACGGCGAATAATGCAAACCGTGATATGGATTACTACAGATTCAGCCTAGGCGATCCGACATCCCATAGTTACAATCCTCTCGCCGGCGATGACGCCGGAGAAATATTCAACCGCGCGGCCTCGGCTCTTTATTTTGAAAAAAAGGGCGGCGAGCCTTTCTATGAAGATTCACAAAAACTATTTTTGCGGGCGGCAATAGCAGTTTTGCAAAAGCAATACGGAACAATTACTTTTAACGACGTTTATCAGGCGACACTTAAACCGGCCCTTTATTTTAAATCAATATGCCCCAAAATGGGCAACGATGCCAACGCAAAGTATTTGTTGGAAAAAATAAAGGACCCTGACCTGAACAAAATTTTAACCGGACTTGTCAACAGACTCGGCCGGTTTGTAATGCCTCCATGGACGGCGCAGATTAATACCCGAAATCCGGACATCGATGTTGCCGATATTATCGTCAACAATCGAATACTTCTTTTTCAGGCAAACAGCGGCGTTTATTCACAGGATTATAAGCCGCTATCAATACTCATGATGATGCACTTACAGGCCGAGATTTCAAAACGATATGAAAAAAAGTCGGAAAAACCTTTTTTCATATATTTGGATGAGTTTTACAATATTCTATATCCGGATTTTCCGGAGCTTATAAACAAGGCGCGTGAAGCAAAGGTGGGCCTGATATTTGGGCACCAGGCTCTTGGAGACCTTGAAGGATACGGCATGAATATTAAAAATATAATTCTCACCAACGCGCGTAACAAGGTGGTTTTGAATATTGAGGATCCAATCACGGCAGAGTATTTTTCAAAAAGCTGGGGAACAGACGTAATTGAAAAGAAACAATCAAGTTTTGCAATAAGGAACGGAAGCACATCAGAGTCTGGATTTTCATTTAAAGAAGAAAATCAATTTGTTGTACATCCTGACGAATTAAAATATTTAAAACTCAAAGAGGGATATATTAAACTAGAAACAAAGCAAGGCGGGAAGATTATAAAAAGGGTAAATTTTACGCCTTTTGATTTCAATAAGATTAAAACACATAAGCTTCACATACGGCACGTTGTAAAGACTAAGATTGCAGAACCAGCCGGCGAAATTGCCGCAGAAGAACAACCTGTTTCAATGAAAAAGAAATTTTCCACTATGGATATAACAAAAACCGCTCCAAAAGATTTAAAAGAGGCTTTGAAAGAGGATTTTCCTGATCAACTAAAAGATTCAAAGAAAAATGACGACAAAAAGCCGGAGTAATTCATGACTAAAAACCAGCAGATTAAGAGAATGAATGAAGTATTATATTTTATATGGCGCGTTAAGGCGGTCCTGATTCGACATATAGAAAAAATGTACTTTAAAACAAACGTACACACGCGCCGGTATCTATTGGCACTTGAAAAAAAGGGCTATCTGGGCCATATGCAGCGGCTTATGCCTGAAATTAACGCACACCCGGGCGCGCATCCGGAAAAAGTCTATTTTTTAACTTATTCAGGGATTCAATACCTTAAAAAAGCCGGATATGAAGTTGTCAGATACATAATACACCAGCAGGCCATGCAGCACGACCTCATGGTAACTGATATATTGATATATTTTATCAAAAATTTTGATGGATTTAAGAGTTATAGAACGGATTATGAATTGCGCAGGGAAAACCACAAGAAAAAAAAGAAGTTTAAGACGCCAGATTTTACGTTTGAAGACAAAGACGGTAGAAAATACCTGGTTGAATACCAACTAACGAGAAAAACGAAAGCTATAATTAAAGACTATCTGTCCGACTATCATGCATTCGATGAACTAAAAAAACATGACATCATATATATCGTACCAAAACCACGCATGGTCTGGTATTCAGAGATATTCAAAGACTCAAGTTTAAAGCACTGGCATGTAATGTCATATGACCCGCAAAAAGGACTTGAAACAGCAGCTGAAGGCTAGGGTTTGAAGTTAAAAACGCTTCGCGTTTATTATAAAGGCCTGTAAAACAAGGCCAAAAACGACATTGGGAAATGATTTCCCAATGTAACACCACGGATACACTCTGACTTCCACCAAACCCTTTTAGAATCATACCTTCCGCGTCGTCATGCGTAAAGACCCAAACTCTCCCAAAAGCAGTATGTTGGGAGAGTTTGGGTCTTTACTTTTCCTTTGGCGGTGAGGTACAAAGGGTTTGGTGGAAGTCAGAGTGTAGGAAGAGAAGAGAGGAAGAACAGAACAAAGACAAGGGCAAAAACAAGAATAACAAAGCGATAGAACTGTATAAAACTTCAAAAAACAATACAAAATAAAGCTTATAAGTGTTTTGGGAAATGATTTTCCAATTTGGTTTTTATATGAACTTCCAAAATTATTATACTTTTCAGACATATTTTTTTGTAATTGTTATTTTTGCCGTTGATTTTTGCAGTCAATTTTTTTAAGTGTGTTTTAAATAGATGATATTTTAGACGTCTGTGTATTCGGGCGTTGCACCTTTCACTTCCCCTACACTTTGTCGTTTCGGTGACGTCGCAAGTATTTTATAGTGCTCCAGTAGCTATTCCTGAGTCATAAGACTTCGGACGGAATGCTTGCCTTGCTTTTGCCTTTTGCAGTGATATAATAGTGCTATGAAAAAACAGATAAAAGGGAAGAAAATTAATAAAGATACCAAACCAAACGTGTTAGGTTGGATTAGTGTTTTTATATCTTCGTTCTGTTGGATTTGTTCCGTTGCTTATAATGGTTATGTTCTTTATAATTTGATCTCATTGAGTTCAGAGTTGTCTGCCAGCGAAGCCGGAGGGATGGGATTAGGAGGTACGCTTATATTAATGCTCACTATTCCGTTGTCATTGATTGCGTTTACAATAGGTCTAATTTCATTTTTCAAAACAAAAAGTCGGTTATCTTTAACTGCAACAATAATGCCAAGTGCATACCTATTGCTTCATTTAATCTTTTTTGTGCTGTTAATTTTAGTTATGTCCCGGCGAATTCCCTTATAAGAGGCTCCAAACATTAATGTTTTTGGGCGTTGCCCTCCGCAAGGATCCGCGTAGTGCCGTTCTGGGGGCCTTCGGCGCAAGCCCCGCCATTTATCCATTCCACTTTGCTACATGGACGGACTTTATTATAGTTCATAGGTTGAGGTTGTCCAGGCCGGCGGGTCCTGCCCGCTTTTGCGGCCCCGGTCACTAACGCAAGGGCTATAAAGCAAGAACATGATAAAGCAAGAGCGGTTGGAGAATCAGGGGCAACCGCTATACAGCCAGGCATGACACAGTGGGTCCCTATATTCCCACTGTTGAGGCATGCGGCGTAACAGAACACGCCGCATAGATCAAGAGCGGTTGGAAAATCAGGGGCAACCGCTATACAGCCAGTCAATGCCCTCTAAGGTATGTTTATGTTTCTGCTTGATACATTAAGGTTCACCTGCTCCGCTGCGCTTTGCCCCAGGGGGTGACAGCCCCGTCTTAAAGTATTCACAAAGAGCCGTTTCGCGTGGAGCGATAGATAGGCTGGCACCTATCGATAGCGGGTTCGATTCCCGCACGGCTCTCCGGCTCTTTGTCTTTTTATTTTACGGGGCTGTCAAGGTGAAGCGCGCTATGATAGGCAGAAACATAAACGTTATGATAATCCCACCCGCCCGGCGTCCGCGAGGATCCGCGGCCGCTTTAACTGCATTAAAAGCAAAAGCCCCGGCGATTTCTCGTCGGGGCTTTTTTGTTTCGTGTGGAGCTGGCACCTATGCTTATATAATAGCATAATTTTACAGCCTTTCAAGCACAAATGAAAAAGCCCCTTGAATTTCTCCAAGGGGCTTTTTACCGCTCACTGTGTACGCTCCAACTATAATAATTATACCTTTTACCATGCCAGCAGTACAGAGCAAAAGGGGGCGGCCTGCCCCCTTTCATCCATTGTAAAAACTCAATGGACGTCGCCTATTATAATAAATTAATGTGCTCCAGCCCCCGGCCAAAGGGTTTATAAACCCTTTGGAATCCCTTTACCTGGTAATGTAACAAAGTTTCAGGCACAGGCGGGTTAAAAAATTCCACAACAATAAAAATCCGCAAAAGCGAAGGTTGCGGCGTGCTCGTAAAATTCTCGGCCCCGGCCGGAATTTTACGGCACTTAATATCCTATTATCCCTTTTGCGCTCGATTTTTATTAGCAGTAGGTTAAATAAAAAACATTCCGCTTGGCATGCCCCTTCCCCTGGAAGGGATCATGCCAGCAATACAGCTCCATGTTTTTATATTTACCCTCACCAGTATTCTAATTTTTTAACCCGCCTGCTTAAAGGGCATAACCTCGCCCAACCCTGCTAGCAAGTATCAGGGTTGGGCGAGGTTATTGGCGCGGCAACAAACAAATACTGGAGGTTTTGAAATGGTTGAGAAGAAAGCAGTCGTTGAGAAGTCGGGTTTTACGTTTGGGGTTTTTGCACCGTATTTGAAGAAGTCATTAGCCGAGAAAATAGCGGCTTATGATTATAGGCGGTTGTCCGAAGTTTTAGCCCTGCCGACGTTATCCGAGCAGGAGGCGGGATTTTTTACAGCTTTAAAGGGTTTTTCAGAAGCTTATTTGCTTAATAAGTTTATAGGCGAGAAATACAGCGCAAACAGCCAGAGGGATATTATTAATTACTTTCACATGGCTTGCGGCGACGCAAAGAAAGAAAGCGTTTATCTTTTATTTTTGAACGCAAAAAGCAAGATAATCAGCGCCGTTAAGGTATGCGACGGCACATTGACGCACAGCCTTGTATATCCAAGGGAAATAATATTACAGGCTATCACCAAAGGCGCGCTGTCGATTATTTTGGTTCACAACCACCCGTCAGGCGACCCAACGCCAAGCGAAGCCGACAAGATAATGACAAAAAAACTTGTTTTTTCCATGGCTCCAATTGACATTTCTTTTCTTGACCACGTCATCATTGGAGAGGGTTCAAAAGGATATTTCAGCTTTTACGAGGACGGATTAATTGAACAGTACAAACAGAGTTTTAAAAGAATATCGGAAGAATCCGAAAGGGGGTTTTAAGGCATGAAAACAGCGGCTTACCATTACGGGGAATTTTCAGGCATTGAGGACATCAGTAAAAGGCTTTTAAAGGACATGGAGGAACTATCAGAACAGGCGTTATTAGGTTTTTATACGCGCAAGCAGGACGAGGGAAAGACATTTTATGCCAATCCGGATTATGTAGACGAGGGCGCGGACGGTATCGCCGTCAAATGGGCTTATGCCATAGAGCCGGAGGAGGCGAACAGATGAAAAAGCTTAAATTCAATGTGGAACTGGAACGCGACGGCGAAATTTACAAGGTGGAAAGCAAAGAACTAAAGCAATCAAAAGACGACCCAGAAATGACAACCGTTTTTTCCACCTGTAATTTTTGCTTTGATGTTTACACATCAAGAATAATTGCAATAACAAAAATATAAGGAGCAAACACCATGAAAAAATTTACAAAGGACAATCTTCAACTTACAGTAAACAGCGTTAACGAGCTTTTCAGGTACAAAAATTATAACATCCGCTATGAAATCGGCTACAAAGCAATAAAGGAAACAATAACCATAAGCCCAAGGGTTTCAAAAAGTAATGTTCACGCAGTAAACAGCGGAACAATAAAAGAACTTGTTATTTTTGCATGGGGATTACAGGCAATTGCGGCCGTCTTGCCTGTATTAAAAAAGAAAGGGGGTGTATAATGGAAACCACATTAAAACAGACTTCAACCTATATTTCAAAAACACGGCTTGAAGAATTAAGGCGAGGCGACCGGATTATTATTGACCATTACAGCCAAGGCGAAAAAAATTGGTGGGAATTTGGAAAATTTTTGTGGAGAAATAAGGATGGGAAAACATTTACAGCAAAGCCACTTGACCCAGACGACCGCCGGACGTTTTTAAAACAAGAAAATTTTGAAAATACACAATACTTTGATAAAGTATCGAGGGGGTTAAAAAATGGAAAAATCTAAATGGGAACTGGAAGAAACTTATAAGGACGATTTAACGCGGAAAGAAATAGAACACGCTTTCAGTGGCATAAGTTTTGACCCCGAACGCCGCGCAACTGACAGGCTGAGGGAATGGCCGCCTTATATGGCGTCCTTGTATCAGGATTTAAAAGAGGAAGCCGAAAAAGGCGGGATGCTTGACGCCCTGCCTGCGGAATTTGAACGTTTTCACGGAAAATATGTATCTTTAATGCACGGATATTATTCCGCAATGTCCCGCGAGGTTTCGTCTATGATTGCCGGCCCGTCCAAATTCCCGACCGAACGCATGCGCAAGCGCGCGAACTGGACGCATAATAAAAGCGAAGCCATGGAGGATTATAAAAAGCGTGCCTTTGCCGCAATCAAAAGGATTTTGCGGCCTGACCTTGCGCCCGTGAGGATTGAGGACGGTAACGCCATTGAACGACTGGACGATAAGGCGCAAGCGTTAATTTCAAGACATGCGGCATTAAAAACGCTTGCCGCGTTTTGCCGCAAGAATACAGACACAAAGGCCCGCGCCGCTGAAATTATCCGGCTTAAAATTGACACAAAAGGGGAAGACAGATTTTATTTGACGCCAGATTTTGGTGTTGAATCTTATGCGCTGTCAAACCTATCAACAAAAATACACGCGGCAAAAAGCAGGGTGAAAACCGTTGAGTATAAAAAGGGGCAAGAAGCAAAAGAAATTAAAACAGAAGCAGGGATAAAATACGTTGAAGCACCGGCAGAAAACAGGGTCAGAGTGTTTTACCCAGGGAAACCGGCGCCGGAAGTAATCAAGGAACTTAAAGGCTCCGGTTTCCGGTGGACGCCTTCGCTTGGTTGTTGGCAGGCATATCATAACAGCATATCAATTATGCGCGCGAAAAAATTTGCGGGCATAGAGGAACAAGCAGACGCAAAAAGCCTGTAAAAGAAAATCACAAAGGGCGGGCGAAATTTTCCACGGCCCGCCTTTTGTGATGAATTGCGAAGCGGCGGCCACTATGCCATGAAACCGGCAAGCGGCCGCAATATTGAAACACCGGCGCACTTCCACGCGGTCAATAAAACTCTGCCCGCATTTCCGCGCGCCGGTTGAAAAACGATACCTCTCGTCTGGTTAATGCCCAGACTTGACCGGGTACAGATAAATTCCTGCTGCTACAATGCCCTACAAACGACTTTTAGGATCGTGCAAGGGGTATTTTATAGGTATATACAGTGATATGGCCTGATGAAAACTTATTATTGATATTAAGGTCTACAAAGAGTATGCTTAAATTATATTAAGTGGCTTTTACAGAAAAGGGGTAAATGGAAGTGAAAACAATTTGTGGTGGATAGTTGTTGCTGGATTAATTGTGGCGAGTCTTATCGTTACATCAGTTTCAGGACAAAACAAGTCCCAAGCAAGTAATTAATAGTCGTATCATCAAAATAGAAAATTTATATGCACATAAGGCAATTAAACAAAAACTGAAGGAGGGTTTATGACCAAAGAAGAAGAAGTAATAAAATTTTTATCAGAAAATGTTTTCAATCCTATTTTGACTTCAAAGGTATCATCAGTACAATTAAAACAAGGTGTCAACTGGACAATCATGTGTATGAAAAAATTAAAGGCTAACAAAATGGTGCAATACTATTGGGATTCTATCGTTGGCACTGATAACAGTTCTAAATTTGCAAAACAAATGAAAGCGGAGGGTTTTACCCGGTTTGAAGAAGTAATTGACGCCTTTAGGGATAAATTTAATGATAAATGGCTAAGAAAAAAATAATTTTTTTGATATTATTTTCACAAATAATCTGAGATTAAAGGGGGCTTTATGAAAAAAATTATGTTTTGTTTGATACTAGCAACATTCATAATTTCATCTTTAAATGCCAAAGAAAGTAAACAAGCATTAAAAATAAAGGCTATTGATTTTATTAAAAACAGTCCATATTACAATAGTATGTTTAATATGAATTTTGATGAATTTACACAAAACAAGTTAGATTTTGAAACTAACGGTTTGTTTTGTGGCGAATCATATTTAGCCACTGAGGCCCCCCAAAAAGGTTTGGATACTTTTATTTACTTAATACCTCCATTTGTACAATCATGGACTTCTCTGAAAGAATCAAAAGGTAAATATACCAGCATGGATAATAAATTATGGTCCACCATGAATAAAGAGCAACAGCTATTGGTTTATTATTTGGCCAAGTTATATTTTGAAAATCCTAAAGAATTTATAAAATTATATAGCAAAAACGAGGCACAATTTAATGCTGGACCAGTACCGTTTCCTTACAGAATGATACATTATATTTTATTTTTATTAAAAGCAAAAAACTCAAGTGATATTTCTAGGCAAGTTGCAAGTTTTATTGCACCAGGGCTAAAATATCCCATGTGTTTTTTGTAACTTTCTGCCTTATCATGTCGTTGGCTGTTTGGTAGTTAAATATCCCTCTCGGATAGTTATTCATCCAATTCTGGATCTTTCTTATTGTTTCCACCGTAACCTTGCCAATATCAGTTCCTTTAGGTATAAACCGTCTTATTATTCGGTTCCCGTTTTCGTTCGTCCCGCGCT
>Ga0224555_1004099_pt1 | contig 13827 bp, 9 predicted proteins | sample 714S23034metaG_FD_180687 | JGI IMG/M metagenome (GOLD analysis project Ga0224555, IMG submission 180687) | Peat soil microbial communities from Stordalen Mire, Sweden - 717 S2 30-34 | ecosystem: Environmental > Terrestrial > Soil > Wetlands > Peat | place: Sweden: Norrbotten County, Stordalen...
CGGCCGCACAAAACAAGATACGGAAAGCCACAATCCCTGATTCAATTTTAGTCCAGTCGCCGGCAGTTTTTATACTGAAGAACACGATTACTCGCCGGAGTGAATTGCTTTGTGCCGGCTCACGCCGTCTCCGTCGCCACTGCGCAGACTGCTGAAGACAAATGTAGAGAGAATCGTGAGAGCGCCAAGAAGCAGAAATGCTCTATGCAGCCCGCGGATTGCTTCGAGCGGCTCGGAATGACGCGTGGCCGGAAGAAAGAACGCGGTGGTGAGGCCCGCAATCGCAACTCCGAAACTTATCGACATCTGTTGCGTCGTGCTGGCGATGGAACTGGCGCTGCTGGTCTCGGCTTCGGTGGTATCGGCAAAGGCAAGCGTGTTCATGCTGGTGTATTGCAGGGAAGAGAAAGCGCCGTAAACAAATGCAAGAAGCACGATGACCCACACCGGCGTGTGCAGGCCGATGGCCGCGAATCCCATCATCAGAACGCCGACAATGATGGTGTTTGAAATGAGCACGCCGCGATAGCCAAGAAGGTTGAGAACCCGCGAGAGGACCGCCTTGATGCCCATGGCCCCAAGCGCCTGGGGCATGATCAGAAGCCCCGACTGAATAGCCGTGTAGCCAAGCCCCAGTTGATAAAGCAGCGGCAGAAGGAATGGAATCCCGCCCATCCCCAGCCGCGAAAAGAAGCTTCCGCTCACCGCGGCCCGGAACGTGCGGATGCGAAACAGCGGAAGGTTGAGCAATGGAAACGGTGCACTTCGTCCGTGCAGCCAGTAGCCGGTAAGCAGAAGAAGTGATAGCGCCAGCAAGCCTATAACTTCGGCGGTACCGAGAGTATGTTCGCCGAAGATCTCAAGCACATACGACAACAACGCAATTCCGGAACCGAATAGGATGAGGCCGACCACGTCGAGTGGCTTTACATCCTCCTCGAAGTAATTGGGAAGATGAAGATAGACCATAACAAGCCCTATAAGTCCGATGGGAATATTGAGAAAGAAGATATACCGCCAGTGAAGATAGCCGACAATAAGACCGCCGGCAATGGGCCCGAGCATCGGGGCCACCAGCGCCGGAATGGAGATGAAACTCATGGCGCTGAGGAGTTCCGACTTGGAGAAGGTCCGCACCAGCGTGAGCCGGCCGACCGGGACCATCATGGCGCCGCCGCAACCTTGCAGAACACGGCAGGCGACGAGCACATGAATATTGGAAGAGATGCCGCACAGAAGCGAGCCAAGAGTAAAGAGGCCGATAGCGGATGCAAAGACACGCCGGGTTCCGAACCGGTCGGCCATCCAGCCGCTGATGGGAATGAAAACGGCGAGGCTGAGCGTATAACTCGCGAGAACGGCTTTCATGCTCAGCGGACCGACCTTGAGAGCCGCTGCGACGGTCGGGACGGCCGTGTTGAGAATCGTTGTGTCCAGCGATTCCATGAACATTGCCACCGCGACCAGCCAAGGCAGAAGGCTTTTGCTGGTTGCGGAAAGCGCTGTCGTCTGTGCGCCTGAAGAGGGCCTTGCGGGTTGAAGCGCGGCTGCATCGCCAGGAGACTTCTCCGCACCCGCATCTTCGTGTGTCATGCGAATCCTCCTGGATCTAAGATGACGGACAAGCTCAAACAAGTTAGCTGAAGAAGAGTTCGCTAAGCCCCGAGTTCCTGGCGAATGGCGTCGGCGATGGCATTGGCGTGGTGATGCATCAGGGCTTCGGATTCGGCTTCAATCATGACGCGAGCAAGCGCTTCCGTGCCGCTATAGCGGATGACTACCCTCCCCGAATCCGCTAACTCCTCTTCCGCGGCGCGAATGGCCGCGACGACGGCAGGAATCGAATCGAGCGGCCTTTTCTCGCGCACCTTCACATTCACAATCACCTGCGGGAAAACTTTCAAATCCGCGGTGAGCGCCTCGATGCTCTTTCCGGTGCGCGCAATCAGGTCGAGTACCACCAGCGCCGTCAGCAGTCCGTCACCCGTGGTGGCCAGGTGCGGCAAGAGGATGTGACCCGATTGCTCGCCGCCAAGAGCAGCGTGGTGTTCGAGCATTTGCTCGAGCACGTAGCGGTCTCCCACGGGAGCGCGCAGCATGCGGATGCCGCTGCGCTTGAGCGCTGCTTCAAGTCCCATGTTCGACATGGTGGTTGCCACAACCAGATCGCCAGTAAGCAGGCCCCGCGATTTCAAGTCGCGCGCCGCCATCAGCAGGATCGCGTCGCCGTTGACGACGTTATGATGAGCGCCCGCCAGCATGCAGCGATCGGCGTCGCCGTCGAAAGTGAGACCCAGGTCCGCGCCGCGTGCGACCACTTCCGCAGCCACAAACTTTGGATGAAGCGCACCGCAATTGTCATTGATGTTGCGGCCATTGGGCGCGATGTTGAGGAGCGTGACGTCGGCTGATTGATCGCTGGTGAGACGCCGGAAGAGCTCTGGAGCGACGGCTGCGGCAGCGCCGTTGGCGCAGTCCACAACAATGCGCAGGCCACCCAGCGAAAGCCCAGGGACAGAGTCGATGAGGAACTGAATGTAGTCCGCCTGAAGAGCCGGATTGTCTTCGACAAGCGGAAAGCTCTCTGGATTCGGCACGTCATGAATGGTCGCGGCGTGATGAAGGATCTCTTCTTCCATTGCCAATTCCACGGCATCGGGGAGCTTGAAGCCGTCCGCGCCGAAGAGCTTGATGCCGTTGTCTCGCCACGGATTATGCGAAGCGGAGAGCACCACGCCTGCTTGAAATCCGTGGGTGCGCGCCAGAAAAGCGACAGCAGGCGTGGGCACGATGCCGGCGCTTTCAACGCAGGCTCCGGCCTTGCGCAAGCCGGCGGCAAGCGTCGCGGCGATCCACGGACTGGACTCCCGTGTGTCGCGGCCCAGCAGGACTTTGGGTTCGGCGGCTGTTTTACGCAGCGTGTGCGCGAGCGCCAGGCCGGTGGCGAAGATGGTAGTCGGATCCAGCGGCGATTCGCCCGCGACGGCCCGAATCCCGTCGGTGCCAAAGAGTTTGCGTGCCGGTGCTGAGGTCATGGTCTCAATTCTTTTGCTTTTTACTTGAGGCGTTTCGCCTGGAAGCGGGTTTGCTGGATGAAGTCGCTTCAAGCTTGTTGGGAGAGGTCGTTTCGACACGACTCGCAAATGCGCCGTCGGCGAGGCGTGTGGTGAGCTGATCGCCGCCATTTATCTGGCTGACAGAGCGAACCAGAGCGCCATCCGCACTCAGCACCAGGGCATAGCCGCGCTCGAGCACAGCAAGCGGCGAGAGCGAATGGAGATGCGCATCGAGTGCGCCGATGCGCACAGCGGCGCGCTGCAAGGTGCGTTCCAGCGAGCGGTCAATGCGCGTGCAACATGCGACGAGGTGTTCGCGGGCGTGGGCAAGAGCGTAGCGCGGATTGTGGTGCATGACAGCAGCGGCGAGTTCGCCTACATGACGCTGCTGCTCGCGCAGCTTGCTGCTGACCGCGTCTTCCTGACGAAAGGCCAGATCGTCGAGCCGCTGGGCGAGACGGCTCAACAGCGCGGAGATGCGCGCTTCGGCGCGGCTTACGGGCAAACGAGTCAGGCGTTGCCGCGCCTGGAGGAATTGAAAGCTGGCCGCACGTTCCAATCGGTGAGCCTGATTGGCCAGACGCTCGGCAATCTTGTGCTGGGCCTCGGTGATGAGCTCGGCGGCGGCTGAAGGCGTGGGAGCGCGCAAGTCGGCGGCGAAGTCGGCGATGGTGAAATCCGTCTCGTGGCCGATGGCCGAGACCACAGGCAAATTCGACGCGGCGATGGCGCGGGCGACGCGCTCGCTGTTGAAGGCCGCCAGGTCTTCCAGCGATCCGCCTCCGCGCGCCAGCACAATCACGTCGACAAGTCCGGAGGCGTTGAGCGCGGCAATCGCTGCTTCCACTTCGACTGGCGCCTGGTCGCCTTGTACAGACACGGGGAAGAGAAGCACGCTGAGGCCCGAGTGGCGGCGCGCGACGATATTGAGGAAATCGCGAATCACGGCGCCTGTCGGCGATGTAACGATGCCCACGGCGCGGGGAAATGCGGGCAACGGCCGCTTGCGGTCGGCATCGAAGAGGCCTTCCGCTTTAAGCCGTTCCTTCAGTTGTTCAAAAGCCAGTTGCAGCGAGCCGGCGCCCACCGGCTCCATGGTCTCGGCCACCAACTGCATCTGGCCGCGCTGCTCATACACGCTCACTTTTCCGCGCACCAGCACATGCAGGCCGTCTTCAGGACGGAAGCGGAGCAACATGGCCTGGCGCCGGAACAGCACCACGGGCAGTTGCGCGTCGGCGTCCTTGAGCGTGAAGTAGAGATGACCGGAAGGAGCGGGCCGGAAGTTGGAGATTTCGCCCTCGACCCAGACGTCGCCGTATTTCTGCTCCACAAGTTCGCGAACCACACCGACCAGCTCGCGCACCGGCCAGATGCGGCGCGCGGTTTGAGGCTCTTCAAAGCTGAAGTCCAGTTGGGGCGCAGAGGTATCGGGTCGAAGCATTCCCTACAAAGTGTAATTGGTGGGGGCTTGTTCAACGCCGGACGCCGGGAAACAGGCAATCAAATCGTGCCGGTTGCGACCCGAAGACGCCCGCGTGCGCAGTTATACCAGGGCATGTTTCATCGCATGGGTGCGGGTTACTGAAATGACGCTGATGTCGTCCTCCTGCCCGAACTTCTGCGCGGCACTGGCTACCTCCGCGGCGCTCTTCGACTTGCGCACCAGCTCATGAACACGCTCGAAGCCGAACAGATTTCCGGCAGCGTCCATGGCCTCCACAATCCCGTCCGACATCAGCACCAGCTGATCGCCTTCCGCCAGCCTGAAGCGCGTAATAGACAATTCCATATCGAGGCTCATTCCCAGCGGCAGAGCGCCCTCGATGGGCATTGGATCGCCGTTCAAATACGGTGGAATATGCCCCGCGTTGGCCAGCAGAACATCGCCGTTCGCGCCGATGCGAAGGGCCAGGCACGTCGCTTGCGCGTCCTTGCGCCCAACCAGCAGGCGGTTCAGCGCTTTCAGCACAACGATCGGATCGGCACTCCATTCCACCGTGGTGCGGATTGCTCCCACCAGAAACGCGACCAGCATGCCCGCCTTCAGGCCCTTGCCTGTGATGTCTCCGGCGACAATCAGCAGGCTGTCGTCGAGTGGCCGCGGAATAATCTGAAAGAAATCGCCGCCGACCGCGCGGGCGGGCCGATACTCGCTCTCGATCAGCAGGCCTGGCAACTGCGTGCGCGCTTCCGGCAGAATGACCTGCTGTACCTCCTGCGCCTGCTTTACCTCCATCGCCATCAGATATTGATCTTGCCCGGACTTGAGCAGTCGCTGGTTGATGTCCTGCGCCATCAGCCGTTGCTGGTGCAGAGACATGAGCAGCCGCCGCAGCAGCAGAAAGCCAATGATTGCGGCCATCAGAAGGTTGCATATCTGCGAAACGGAGATGTCCAGGCCAAGCGGAGTGCCATTGGATTGGATATGCAGCGCCGAATGCTCCGTCTGAAACTGCCCCAGCCCGCGCAGCAGAACGATGGGAAAGACCAGCCAGCCTTCCGTTTTCTTGCGCTGAATTCCCAGCGCAACAACCCACACCAGGAGGACAAAAAAGAGCACCCGCAGCACCAGCGAGACGGGAAGAAATGCGGTCGCTACGGAGTGCCGGACAAAGGGAAGCAACAACTCCCCGTCGATGGTGTTGGCCACGATCAACAGCACTGTCATCAGGTCAATGGCGCGCGGCAGCCAGGGCGGCCGATGCAGCCTGAACCAGACCCACCACAGCATCACCCATCCGGCGCAGATGAGTGGAGTCAGGAAGCTGTCTCGCAGGATGGTCGGCAGCAGAAAATTGAGGTACGTTGTCCACGAGCTGATCGCCGACAGGGCGAAATCGACGGCCGTGAGCAGCAAAAGCGTCCCCGCCCAGAGATATACACGGTCTGATCGGTCAAACAGCATCATGCTGAAGGCCATCAAAGCCACCAGCGCATAAATCAGCGCCTCAAATGTCAGGGGCGTGTATGCTTCAAGCAGTTTCTGCCATCGCACCTGATAATTGGCTGCTATGGCTCCGGCGTCCCCCAACAGGGGCGGATTGTGAAGACCCCCAGCCTCCGGTTGCTGCAGCAGTGTGTGCGTGCCCATCCATACCCTGAAGGCCAGCACCAGTTCCTGCGAAGCTAAGTTGCCGTTGACTTGTCCCAGCGAGAAAATCCGTGGCTGAGCGAAGGAGATCACTGGCGCTTTTTCGCTGAAATCGCCGAAGCTGCCCATCAGTTTTCCGTCGCCGAACACCTGGTAGGCGTCGTCAACATCGGCCGGTCCGGCCAGGGCCAGCTTCGCTCCCGGTTGCGCTTCCACCTTCACACGGATGCGGTACCACGCATAGCCGGAGTACCCGGCATGGCCTCTGGACGTCCAGCCTGGAACATACCCTGACGCTCCGCTCCATGGTTCGAATGTGCCTTTCGGCGGTGTCAGGTCAACGGTTTCCCATTTTGAGTCGTCAAATCCCGGCTCGGCCCAAAGCGGTCCGCCTGTCGCCGGATCGCGCGGTGAGTCTCCGATCTCGAACCTCCACGGCCCGTTCAGCTGGACAACGGCTTGGCCCAGACCGATCTTCGGGACCCCTCCCATCTCGCCCTCGCCCACCACGGGCGCAGCCAGCCCGGCTGCCCATCCGCAACCGCAGAGCAGGAGAATCGTGAGAATCATGAAGGGTCTGCGTTGCGCCAAGGGGCCTCTTCTTTTGGAGAACCGCTGTTCGCACTATACCCATTCACCGGCAGGGAAGTAACTATGTTTTTCACTTCAAACCGTTTGGATAGGAATGGGCATCCCGATTTGGTTGCGAATCCCGCTTATCTCTTTCCCTTGCCGCCTCACATGCGGCTCTCGATGATCGTGCGCAACCTGGAAGCGATTTCAATAAGCCGCGCAGCGCTCACCGGGTCGTGGCCGCAAGTGTCCGCGTAGAGAACCTCAGCCTCGCGGGCCAGAATTGTGCCCTCGTCCAGACCAAAGGTTCCCAGCGTGCCCGCCAGTTTGTGGGCTGCCCCGTGTGCGGCTGCCCACTCCTCGGCTGAGAGCCGGTTGGCGGCAAAGGCGGCGGCAGCGGCCTCAAGAACCGCAACCCGTTCCTTTATCTGCGGCAGAAACTTGATCCACATGCGGTCGAGTGCTTCTTTTAGGGCCGCCTGACCCGCTTCGGGCTCACGCGAGGAATCCATGACCGCAGCCTCTCTTATTCCCAGCCCAGCACATCGGCGATTTGGGTCCCCAGCGTCAGCGGGTCAAAGGGTTTGAAGAGAATCGCTTCCACGCCCAGGTCGGCGAAGCGGCGCTGATCGGAACTCTGCACCTTGGCGGTCAGCAGCAGCACCGGGATGTGAGAGGTTGCGGGATTCTTGCGCAGTTCGCGAAAGGTTGTAGGGCCGTCCATTCCCGGCATCATCACGTCCAGCAGAACGGCGTCCGGCTGGTACTCGATGGCGCGGGCCAAACCCAGCGCGCCGGAGCTGGCTGTCTCCACTTCCCAGCCGGCTACGGTCTCCAGGCTGAGTGCGGCAACTTCGCGAATATCGTCTTCGTCATCGATGATCAAAATGCGTCGTGCCACGGTTCACCAGGTTCTACGTCCGGGTTACAACTTGCGTTTCTGCGATAGAGTGAATTTCCGGCCTGTACTCCACTCGAAAAAAACTTCCTCGAATCCAATCATGGATTGGAAATCGGCGATTCAGGCGGATAGGCCTCCTCTATCTGACGCGAACTGCGCAACATCGTCAAAATCAGAGCTTCCAGCTCCTGCGGTTGCACACGGGCTTTGGTCAGAAAGTGTGTGGGGCCAAGCGTAAGCTGCCGGCGCTCCGCCTGGGAGAGTTCGCGCCCGGAATAAACCACCAGCGGCAGCCGCGCCAGGTTTTCGTGCTGGCGCAGCCAATAGACCACGTTGAAACCGTCCCCGTCGGGCAGGCTGATGTCCAGCACCAGCAGGTGGGGCTGGAAGGAAAAGCAAGCGTCCAGGGCCTCCTGCAGAGAATAGGCCAGCTTGACGGTCACCATGTCGCGGGCAAACACCTCGCCGATTACGCGGGCCAGGTCCTTGTCGTCTTCAACCACCAGGATGCGAGCCTTCTCGCCGGGTCCGCAGAGCACGCGCGCCAGCTCACCCAGGAGGGCATCCTCATCCAGCGGCTTGGCAACCCATCCCTCGGCGTGCGCCGCAAGCTCGCCGGCCTCGTGCCGGTTGTCCAGGCTCAACAGCACCACCGGAGTCTTGGCCTCAGGGTCAAGCCGCCGCAACAGGGGAAGAATCTCCCAGCCATTCATCCCGTCAAGAGACGTATCCAGCAGGATGGCCTGGACGCCCTCGTGAGCCGCGGCCAGGGTGTGCTCCACGGTCGCTGTCTCGATCACGCGGTAGCCGTGGCGCGTCAACTGCGCGGCAATCTGCGGGCGCGTGGCGCCATTGGCGTCCGCCAGCAGAACTGTGCCTTCGCCGGCTTCCCGGTCGAATACGGTGCCGGGCGTTTCCGCCGGCACAGGCTGGTAGGGCAGGAAGACTCGAAAGGTCGAGCCGCGGACCGGATTGCGTTCCGCCCAGATGCGGCCCGAGTGCTGCAAAACGATGGTGCGGCAGATGGCCAGGCCCAGGCCGCTCCCGCCTTTCTGCCGCGAATCCGAGGCGTCCACCTGCTGAAACCGTCCGAAAATGGCTTCCAGCTTGTCGGCGGGAATACCCCGGCCCTGGTCGATGACCGAGAGGGTCACGCCGTTGACGCCGGGTCGCATCATCACCGAGATGGTCGAGTTGGGAGGAGAGAACTTGACCGCGTTGGACAGCAGGTTGGTCAGCACCTGGAGCAGCCGGTCGGGGTCGGCGGCAATTTCCACCTGCGTGGTGTCGTGGATCAGCTGCACTCCGGCTGCCTCGGCCACGGGCGCCATGCCGTCAATGGCCTGGCCCACAATCTCCGCCAACTGCACGTTCCGGAAAGCAAGTGGCTCGCGCCCGCTCTGGATCCGTTCCAGGTCGAGAATGTCGTTGATCAGGCGGACCAGGCGATCCGAATTGGTGAGCGCGATGCGGAGCAGGTTGGTTGCCTTATCGTTGACCTCGCCCAGAATCCCCGACGAGAGCAGCCCCAGGGCTCCGCGAATGGAGGTGAGCGGGGTACGCAATTCGTGGCTCACGGTGGAGATGAACTCGTCCTTCAGGCGGTCCAGCGTATAGCGCTGGCTGATGTCCCGGAAGCTCAGCACTGAACCCGAAAAGCGGCCCTGGTCGAGAATGGGCGTGAGGAAATACTCGGCCGGGAACGAAGTCCCGTCTGTCCGAAAGATGGTGTCTTCCCCTGACGCCGGCGTGTGATTCTTGGTGGCCCGCCTCAGCGCGCAATCCTGACCGCATTGGCGATTCGGTGGCGCGGAGCCGTGCAGCAGATCGTGAACCGGCTTGCCCGTCAGGCTGGCAGCCGCCGCACCCAGCACGCGGGCAGCCGCCGGATTGGCAAAACTCACCATGCCGTGACGGTCCGCCCCGCAAATGCCATCGGCCACTGAATCCAGCAGAATCTCCTGCCGCCGCGAAAGCTCTTCCGCCCGCCCCTGTTCATGGGAGCGCGCCATCATCTGCCCCAGCGAGGCGGCCACCGTCTCCACCGCCGCCAAAGCCTCACGGTCTTCGCGCAACGACAAATGGCAATAAAACTCGAGAACCGCCAGCACCTTGGCGCCGACGCGCACCGGAACCGCCCAACCTGAAACCATCTCCTGCCGCAGCGCCATTTGGATTCGCCCGGTGCGAGGCATCGACGCGAGGTCGGCGATCCACACCGGCCGTCCGTCCTGCCACGCCTTTCCGGGCAGGTCTTTGCCTTTTGCCAGCCTCACGCTCATGCTCTCCTGGATAAGAGCCTCCGCGCGCCGCCCGGGAGCACCCCATGCGGTGCAGAATTCCAGCTCGTTTCCCTCCGCGTTTACCTCCCATTTGAAGGCCACATCCACACCCTGGGACACGCACAGGGCCTCCAGAATGCGCGTGGCCGCCACCACCATCGAGGAGTTCTCGCCCACGATCTGGCTCACCACCAGTTGCAGAGCCAGGCGGTGTTCTCGTTGCCGTTGCTGCGTCACATCGCGCACCACGCAGCGCACCGCAAGCGGGTTGCCGGCCTTTTGCCGCTGGCTCAGGCTCAACTCCAACTCCAGCAACCGCCCGTCATGTGTGTGGTGACGCAGCGGCGCCCGGTCCACCGCCTCGCCGTCCAGCGCGCGGCGGAAGAGTGCGGCAACCTCGCCGCGGCAGGTTGGCCCGAACAGCTCCTCAAACGAGTTGAGAGACACAAGCGCCGCCGTGTCCTTGCCGAAACACCTCTTCCATGCCGGATTGGCATAGAGAAACTGTCCCGACGGGCTAAGCGTTGCAATCATTTCAGTGGAGCTCTCGAAAAGATCGCGATACCGCTCCTGCGACTCGCGAAGCGCCTGCTCCTGGTGGATCGACGCACTCTGGTCCACGGCCACCGCAAGCAACCCGGTCAGCGTCCCGTTTCCGTCGCGAAGGGACGAAATGTGAAGTGTAACCGGGAAGAAGTTGCCGTTCTTCTCCCGCAACTGGGTTTGGAAGCTGGGTACCTGGCTGGGCGGAAGTGCACGAATGGAATCAAGATAGACCGCCAGCCCATCGCTCCCCTTGAGCCCCTCGCTGCCCGATAGTTCTCCCGGCTTGGCGATGCCGGCAAACTTTCGCATCTCTATGATCAGGCGTTGTCCCTCGCCGGGGGGCAGAATGTCTCCCGCGTTCGGCATGCTCAGCAATTCCGATGCGTGGTAGCCGAGCGCCCGTTCCGTTGCCGGGTTCACATACGTAAAGCGCCCGTCGAGCCCGGCCGACATCACCATCGGCCCGGCTGAGTCCAGAAGTTCCTTCAAGGGTTCCCCGCCCGGTGCAACAGGTTCAACTCCGGCGGGATCGTCAACCAGGAGGCGCACCGCCAGCATTGCTGCCGAGGCTCCGGCAAAGAAAAGTAGCAGTCCATCCCCTTTGGGACCCTCTACCAGGCGTGCAATCACCGCTGCCAAAGCCAGCACCAGCGACGCAACCACAAGCCAGGGAAGGGAAGAGTCGCTCCGCGCATTGCGCGCGGAGCCACTTTCTCCGCCGATCCCTTCTGCGCTGGCCTGCTCCTGCATGCTTCCTCCAGGTCGGTTTCGCCGTCTCTTGCTGGTTGAGCGGAGGCTCTTCACCCGCGCCCTCGGTACCCGGCCTTCGCTCAAAACTCAACGTACCCCTATCCACAAGGATACGACCATAGTTCGTTCGAGATTTGCAGGTAGTATAAGCGTTTGTCCTCAGACTCTCTAGCCAAATCGGAGCAACACGCATTGGGGAGAAACGATGCGGTTACCGCCGCCCAGATACTTTTGAGACACTTTCCTGAAGGCATTTCCAGGCAGATGGGGCACGTGGCCCACTCGCTCGGTAACAGGGGTTGTGCCCCGTTCATCGCAGCTTTATCGCGATGAGCGGGTCTTCGGACAAAGCGCGGGCGCACGGTTTGCTCCATATTCAAACTCCGCGCGCCGCCTGGAATCGTATACTTTGCCCATGTCGCGCTTGCCGCTTTTTCCCCGTCCAGTTTCGACAGCACTGTCCATTTCCGTGCTGTCTTGCCTTGTCCTTCAGCCGCTGCCTGCCGGCGCATGGGGTAACGAGGGTCACCGGTTGATTAACAGGCTTGCGGCCAGCTCCCTGCCCGCCGATGTTCCCGCCTTCCTTCGTTCCGAGTCGGCCATCAACGAGATCGAGTACCTCGGCCCTGAGCCGGATCGCTGGCGCTCCCGTGCCGAGCCGGAGCTGTCCGCCGCGCAAGCCCCCGAGCACTTCATCGACCTTGAACCGGCCGATGCGCTCGGCCCCCTGCCGCGCAATCGCCTGGACTTCGAGGCCAAAGTCTTCGCCGCCGGCCAGCGTCCCGAAAAAATCGGCCTCCAGCCCTGGGAGACCGTCGAAGTCTGGGAGCGCCTCAAGGCCGCGCTGCGCGAGTACCGCAATCTATCCGCCGCCAAACAGGACACGCGCGGCGTGGAAGCAGCCGTGCTCTTTTACGCCGGATGGCTCGGCCATTACGTCGGCGACGGGTCGCAGCCGCTCCATACCACCGACAAGTACAACGGCTGGGTAGGACCGAATCCCAACGGCTACACCACGGCACATCAGATTCATTGGCAGTTCGAAGGCCCGTTTGTAGCCGCCAACGAGCATGAGGCCGAGGTTCGCGCCCGCATGACTGCCCCAAAAGCCATCGACGGTGACATCTTCGAAAGCTATGTAGCCTACCTCCGCCACACCGCAACCTATGTCGAGAAGGTCTATCAACTCGACAAAGCGGGAGGCTTCGCAGGCGCGGGCTCGGCCGAGTCGCGCGACTTTACCGCCGATCGCCTCGCCGCCGGAGCCAGCATGTTGCGCGACATGATTTATACCGCATGGATTGACAGCGCCAAACCCGTCCCCGACCCCTACGCCGGCAAGTAATCCAGGCTCTGTCGAATGCATTCTTTCGCTATTAGCTGAAGACGCGGGTGCCCCATCCTTCGCCAGAAAAAAGGCGAAGGGTGGGAGGCCACAACGTTCGACCATCCCACTCTCAACCCATCAACAAAGGCGGGTGCCCCATCCTTCGCCTTTGTTCTGGCGAAGGGTGGGAGGCCACAACGTTCGACCATCCCACTCTCAACCCATCAACAAAGGCGGGTGCCCCATCCTTCGCCTTTTTTCTGGCGAAGGGTGGGAGGCCACAACACTAGAGAGTCCACTCTCAACCCTCCAACAAACCAGGTTGGGAAGCCACCAGTCCCATGCGAAAGCCTGCTAGCTTCAGTCCCCGGCCCCAGCGGGCTCCAGGGCCGGTACTCTCCGCAGCACCACGGTCAGCAGCCACGTCAGCAGCAAAACAGCGGGAACGGCAATCAACAGCCAGGCCAGCAATGCATGGCCGAAGATACCCGTCAACTGGGTGACCAGGTCGACAGGCGAAGTGTGCAGCAGAGCCTTAATCTGCGCAGCATGAATCGGTCCGGCGTCAAACAGCCATCCGCCCAGCCGGACGAATGGCACAATCAGCAGCAATTGCAGCGGCATGGCCGCGTAGTTTGCTACCTCGATGGCGGGAAGGTTCAGCCGCAGCGCCAGCGCCAGCCCAGCGCAGACCAGCGTCGGGATGCCCACCACCGGAACGCAGCCGATGGCAAATCCCAGCGCAAGTGTGAGGGCCAGGCGCCGCGGCGAAATGCCCTGCCGCAGCCGGTCGGCCACCCACCGCTTCATTGCCTCCAGGGATTTCCTCACCATTGCCCTCGCCGCACTTCGATAGTGCCTTCAATCTAGAGATTTAGATGCTGCAAATTGATCTTTGTGAGCTGAAACTTCCCGAAAAGGAACCAGAATTGTCAGTAGAAAATTGCAGATTGTGATGGATCGGCCATTTGCGGTATCCGAACGCTGCTCTCAGCTTGGCAGTTGCAGTTCGGAGATTTCGGAGGGAGCAGGGGGGTACCCCCGAAAGATGGGATATGGACGTGGCATTTAGGCCCGGACATTTGCCGGTCCTCCCGCGTGAGCCAAATACTACCGTAGTACTAAGCCGAAAATCCGCGCTTGCGCATTTCGGTCAATACCCGCTCCACCTTCCAGTCCAGCGCTCCCGCTCCATCCACCACCAGGTCGGCGTTGGCGGCGGAGGGCCGCACGATGGCCAGGCTCGAAGGCCGAACCGTGGCGTCATATTGCCTGCGAACCGACTCCGGCGTGCGCCC
>Ga0224555_1004102_pt1 | contig 13820 bp, 13 predicted proteins | sample 714S23034metaG_FD_180687 | JGI IMG/M metagenome (GOLD analysis project Ga0224555, IMG submission 180687) | Peat soil microbial communities from Stordalen Mire, Sweden - 717 S2 30-34 | ecosystem: Environmental > Terrestrial > Soil > Wetlands > Peat | place: Sweden: Norrbotten County, Stordalen...
GAAACCGCTGCCTTCCCTGCGCTCCAGCAACTCATTTGCTTCATCAACCCTTGTTAACTCATAAGGGACTCCCCCATAGCTAACGTTCTTTATTTGCAACAAAACACCGCTTAATTCTGGGGAAAATAGGGACGCCGCGACCCATCGGGCGATGCCGGGCGTTGCGCAATCTTGTCGCGCATGGGCGGTTCACCCTAACGCAAGTACTCCTCCTCGCTCACCTGCTCCATCCACTCCACAACCTTGCCATCCAGCTTTTCCTGCACTGCGATGTGCGTCATGCCCGTCGTCCGCGTCGCCCCGTGCCAGTGCTTCTCTCCTGGCGCGAACCACACCACATCTCCCGGCCGAATCTCCTCCACCGGCCCGCCCATCCGCTGAGCCCATCCACATCCCGCTGTCACCACCAGCGTCTGCCCCAGCGGATGCGTATGCCACGCCGTCCGCGCGCCCGGCTCGAACGTCACGCTCGCTCCTTGCACCAGTGCCGGCTCCGGCGCCTGAAACAGTGGATCGATCCGCACCGCCCCCGTAAACCACTCCGCCGGCCCCTTCACCGAAGCCTGCGTCCCAACCCGTTTGATTTCCATGCTCCACCTCCCGTCAACTCCATTATTCCACCTCGGCGAAGCGCTCTGCCGCCACAACTTCCCCGCCAAACTCGCGTCTATTCCAATGCATGCGGCATCCAACCCGCTGACAGTAATAACGGCCGCCCCAGGCCGCGCGAGGGAAACAATGAACGCTTTCGGAAAGGCCTTTTCTGCCGCAATCACCCTTACTCTCACCACGTTCGCGCTCGCGCAGGCGCCCATCGTCCGCCAGCCGCCCTCAGCGCCGCCCGACCAGCAGCCGCAATACTCTGCTCCACCATCCAACCAGGGCCAACCGCCTGCCCCGCCGAACTACGATCAGACGGCCCAGATGGCCCAGCAGAACGCGCCTCCGCCCGCGCCGCTCCCGCCAGACCAACTCGACGGCCTGGTCAACCGCATCGCGCTCTACCCCGATCCGTTGCTGGCGCAGGTGCTCACCGCATCCACTTACTGGGACGAGGTCCCTGACGCCGCCGTCTGGGCCGCCGCGCACAGCTATCTCAAGGGCGATGCGCTCAGCGCTGCCATCCAGGCCGACAACCTCCCGTGGGACCCCAGCGTGCTCGCGCTTCTGCCCTTCCCATCCGTACTCGACATGATGGCCGGCGATCCCAACTGGACCGGCCAGCTCGGCAACGCGGTTCTCGTCCAGCGCGCCGACGTGATGGACTCCGTCCAGCGCCTGCGCCGCCAGGCGTACGGCTACGGCTATCTCGCCTCCAACTCCGATGTTGACGTCGTCGATCAGGGCGGTTACGTCGAAATCGAGCCCTACAATCCTTACCTCTACTATGTCCCCGTCTACGATCCCTTCATCGTCTTCGGCCCGCCGCGGCCCGGCTTCTTCGTCGGTGGCGCCATCCGCTTCGGTCCCGCCGTAACCCTCGGCGTCACCTTCGGACGCTTCGGATGGTTCGGCGCGGGCTTCGGCTGGGGCGCGCACACGCTTCTCATCGACCATCGCCCATGGACACGCACCTACGTCAACCGTGGAATCTACGCTCATCCCTATGCGCACCCGTATGTGCGGCCGGTCGCGCCTCGGGTGGAGCGCCACCCGGTTGCCGCCGGCCGCGCGAACGATCGGGGAAAGAGATAGCCCTTCAGCACGGCAGCCCTGCCGACGGCTCGCTGCGGCTCTGCTGATGCAGGGTTGCGCGCAGTTGGCGTATCTTTTTATCAGCGATTTCATCGGGTTCGCTTCGCGTCGCCGAAGCGGCTTGAAGCCCTGTGGGGAGTCCACCATGAGCACTCTGGTCCTGAACATCAATGGCGCGAAGATGCCTGTCGACGCGCCCGGCGACGAGACCCTTCTCTCCGTCCTGCGCAATCGCCTCGCGCTCACCGGCACCAAGTACGGCTGCGGCGAGGGTGAGTGCGGCGCCTGCACCGTCCTGCTCGACGGCAAGGCCGTCAAGTCCTGCCAAACGCTCGTCTCGGAAGCTGCCGGCGCGAAGATCACAACCGTCGAAGGGTTGGAGCAGAACGGCAGGCTCACCCCGGTGCAGCAGGCCTTCGTCGACGCCGGCGCCTACCAGTGCGGCTTTTGCACTTCGGGAATGGTGATGCGGGCCACCGCGCTGCTGGCCGCTACGCCCAGGCCCACGCAGGCTGAGATCGTCGCCCGCATGAACGGCAATGTATGCCGCTGCGGCACCTATCCTCGCATCGTCGACGCGGTGCAACGAGCCTCGATGTCCAGCACCAAAGGAGGCGCGCGATGAGCACTCTCCTCACCGACCTTCCCGGCCTCACACTCCCCGACCCGACCAACGCGCCGCGCTGTTTCCAACTCGACCGCCGCACCTTCCTCCAGCTCTTTGGCGGAGGCCTGCTGGTTTGCCTTAGCGATGCGCCCGGGTTGGCGCAGGAATCCGGCCGCGCCTTCGGTGGCCGCCAGCAGGTCCCCAGCGACGTCTCGGCATGGATCCACGTCGCCGCCGACAACAGGATCACGGTCTTCACCGGCAAGGTTGAAGTGGGCCAGAACATCCGCACTTCGCTCGCCCAACTGGTCGCCGAAGAGCTCGCAGTCCCGTTCGACGCCATCACCATGGTCATGGGCGACACCGATCTCACGCCCTGGGACGCCGGCACCTTCGGCAGCCAGACCACGCCGCAGATGGGACCGCGCCTGCGCACCATGGCCGCGGCAGCCCGGCAAACGCTGGTGGATATGGCCGCCAAACGCTGGAGCTGCGACGCCGCAGCCCTCATCGTTGCTAACGGCAAGATCACCGCCCCCAATGCCAACCAGTCACTCACGTACGGCGAGCTTACAAAGGGCGAAAAGCTGGTCGCCAATGTCTCCGGCAACGTGCCTCTCACTCCAGCCAAGGATTGGAAGATCGCCGGAACACCCGTCCCCAAGGCCAATGGCCGGGATTTTGTAACCGGAAAGCATCAGTATCCATCGGACATCGCGCTGCCCGGCATGATGTTCGGAAAGATCGTGCGCCCCCAGGGCTACAACGCCACCCTCGACTCCATCGACACCACGGCGGCGGAGAAGATGCCGGGCGTCAAGCTCGTCCGCGACGGTGACTTCATCGGCCTGGTCGCTCCCGACGCGTGGACTGCCGAGCAAGCTCTCGCCTCGATTAAATCGAAGTGGAATGTTGCCGCGGGACAGCCCTCCAACCAGACGATCTTCGACTACCTCAAGGCCAACTCCAACTCCAACTCCGAGGCGCCGCGCGGCGGCTCACGCGCGAACGCTGAAGCTGCGCCTGCCGCCACCGCCGCGCCGTCTCCCGGCGCTATCGACCTAGCGCAGTCCTACACCGTCCAGTACATCGCGCACGCTCCGCTCGAACCCCGCGCCGCCGTCGCCCAATGGGACGCGACCGGCAAGCTCACCGTCTGGACCGGCACGCAGCGCCCGTTCGGCGTCAAGGACGAACTCGTCGCCGCCTTCCACATTGACCCGAGCAAGGTACGGGTCATCCAACCCGACATGGGCTCCGGCTACGGCGGCAAACACACCGGAGAAGCTGCCGTCGAGGCGGCGCGCCTCGCCAAGGCCGCCGGCCAGCCGGTGAAACTCGTCTGGACCCGCGAAGAGGAATTCACCTGGGCCTACTTCCGCCCCGCCGGCCTCATGGAGCTCAAAGCCTCCGTCCAGCACGACGGCACCCTCGCCTCATGGGAGCATCACAACTACAACTCCGGCAACGCCGGCCTCCCGACGCCCTATAACGTAACCAGTCCTGTTACCGAATATCACGCGTCCAAGTCGCCGCTCCGCATAGGCTCCTATCGCGCGCTGGCTTCCACGGCCAACCACTTCGCGCGCGAGTCCTTTATGGATGAGCTGGCTCACAGCGTCGGCATGGACCCGCTCGCCTTCCGCCTGAAGAACCTGACCGAGCCCCGCCTGCTTGCCTGCCTCAACGCCGCCGCGGACAAGTTCGGCTGGGCGAATGCGAAGTCCACGCCCACCCGCGGATTCGGCATCGCCTGCGGAATGGAAAAAGGCGGCCACACCGCCACCTGCGCCGAAGTCGCGATCGATCCCGCAACCAAGAAAGTAAAAATCGTTCGCGTCGTCCAGGCCTGGGAGTCGGGGGCCGTCGTCAACCCCGACGGCTTGCGCAATCAGAACATGGGCGCCATCGTCCAGGGCATCGGCGGCGCGCTCTTTGAGGCCATCCCTGTTCGGCGACGGCCACATCCAGAACCCGCACTTCGAGGGCTATCGCCTTCCCCGCTTCAGCGACACGCCGCAAGTCGAGATCGTGCTCATCGACCGCAAGGACATCGCCTCCGCCGGCGCCGGTGAAACCGGCCTGGTCTGCCTGGCCCCGGCTGTCGGCAACGCCATCTTCGCCGCCACCGGCGCCCGCCTGCGCAACATGCCCATGGCCCCGGACACCGCCGTCCCCGGCATCGCGCCCAGCGAGTTCAAAGCCTGATCTACGCCTTGCGCCTGGCCGATTGCGCCTGCCGCTCTGATTCCCGCTTCTTCGTCTCTGCGGCGTGTCGGAGCTTATCGACGTCAACCAGATCTTGAGGTCTCCCAGCAGCCAGCTTGTTCACTATCAGGTTCTCCTGCGAGATGTATCGCACGGGGATCTCATCGTCCACCATCCCCGGCTTGGAGGTCTCATAAGCCTCGTCGAAGGTCAGTCCGTCGATGCTACAGATGATGTCGATTCTGAAAGGGGCGACGCCGATCTGAAAGATCAAGCCAGGACTGGCGAAGTCGGCAATGGTCACGTCGGCAAGATAGGATCCGTAGTCCGCCAACGCCTTGTAGGTGGCGATTGCGTTCTTGGGATCTGGCTGGACAAAAAGGTCGAGGTCTTTGGTCGTGCGCGGCTCGGTGTACTCCGCGTAAGCGTAGCCGCCGACGATCAGGTAGCGAACGTTATGCGCGTTGAATGCGGACAACAGATCTTTGAAGTCCTTGTGCATCTTGCGCGAGCCCCTTCATGCGATACATCTCCAGCGTGAACTCCCACGTCGCATTCATCCGCTCCGAGCTGGTACGGCTCTGCCAGTAACGGTATGTCTCCGCCTGCTGCTCCGCGAGATCGGTAACCTTGCGAATGGTCTTGTCCATTGGATCGCCTATCTCCATTATACCGGGGAGTACTGAAAGTCCCGCTAATTGCTCAACTTGGCAGTGCGTCGATCTCAGTTCCCTTTTGCATTGCATGGCTTTCAGACAGTGTCGGCGCAGCCAGCGGAATCGGAGTCCTTCGGCTGCGGCTTCGCGCTAATGCTTTTGGGCGGCGTCCAGGCAACCGGCACGTCCGCGACCGGCCGCGCATATAATCGGGCGTTCTCGATTCCGGTTCAAATGCGCGCCCCTAAGGAACGAATCGCGGTGGCTCAAGCTCCGTTTTCCCTGGTCAAGTGGTACATGGACTGCGTCACAGAGTCCGGGACGACGGCGATTCTCTACTGTGCGGAACTACGCTGGCGAGGCATTCGCGCGTCCTATAGCAGTGTTCTTTTGGCAGACGAGCACACCATCACGACGCGAACTTCGATGAAGCGTCATCGTTTGAGTTCCGATGGCGATCGCATCTCCGTCGAGTTTCCGCCGTTGAGTGTGATGGGAACGTGGAAGGCTGTCGCCGCGCCTGTCGAGCACACTGTGTTTGAGGATGCTCGTGGATCGGTGCTCTGGAATTGCGTCCAGCCGGGATCGTCAGCACACGTTACCGTCGGGGATCGCGAACTGAACGGCTTAGGCTACGCTGAATGCCTCACTTTGACGTTGCCCCCATGGCAGTTGCCACTGCGCCAACTAAGATGGGGCCGGTTTGTATCGGCGCAGGACTCGCTGGCCTGGATCGACTGGCAAGGCCCCTATTCCACCAGGATTGCTGTCCACAATAGCCGGAAATGTGAAGCGCTTTCCATCTCCGAGACCGAAGTTGTGCTCGACGATTCCAGATTGCGCATCGACCAGCCTTTCTCTCTCCGCTCCGGTCGATTAGGCTCAACCATCCTCCCCGGCGCACCCATGCTTCGGAATCTGTTTCCCCGTTCGCTGTTCAACGTCGACGAGAAAAAGTGGCGAAGCCGCGGGACTTTGGACATACAGGACCATCAAAGCCGCGGCTGGGTCATTCACGAGGTCGTCAATTGGAACGGTTGACCCACTCTCGATTGGCCAAGGCGCTCTACGGAATGCTGTTCATGGTCATCGTCCCGCTTGCGCTTGCAGCGTGGGCTCACGGTGCAGCAAACACGGTCCATCTGCCGGCGCTGCATTCTGTGTTTCGTGGTGCGATGCTCGCGGCACTTGGCGTCGGTATCATGGCGCTCGGCATGTTATCCCTCTGGATCTACGGAGGCGGATTGCCGATGAATGCATTTCCTCCCCCTCGCCTGGTCGAGAAGAGCATCTACAGCCTGGTTCCTCATCCCATCTACGAAGGATTCGTGATCGCCTGCGCCGGAGTCGCCATCCTCTTCGGTTCGGCCAGCGGGCTGTGGCTGGTCACTCCGGCTGTAGCCTTGGCCTGCGCTGCGTTGGTGCTCGGCTACGAACTGCCCGATCTGCGCAGCCGCTTTGGACCGCGGAAGTCGACTCCATGGCTTCCACTCGATCGACCGGAAGCCCCGTCGCTTCTGGAACGCTTCCGCATCTATCTGGTGGTCCTGTTGCCATGGTTGGTGGTTTTTCAGATGTTGGGCGCGCTCGGAAAAGCGTCCGGCTCGGTGGACACCTACCTGCCATTTGAAGCGCGCTGGCCGGTAATCCAACAAACAGAACTGCTCTACGCCAGCACATATGTTGTTGTTCTCCTTGTCCCCCTGCTGGCTCGCTCCGGAAGCGGTCTGAAGCAATTTGCGCAGCGAGGACTCATCGCCATGGCGCTGATTTTTCCGCTCTACCTTTTCCTGCCCTTCTTCGTTCCACCGCGGGCCTTTCATCCCACGACCGTCCTCGGGCAGTTGCTGCTGTGGGAAAGAACGCCCTATTCAGGAACTGCTGCACTTCCTTCCTTCCACGTCGTCTGGGCCTTGATTGCAGCTTCAACTCTGGGCGAAGGAAGGCAATGGAGGAAGTACTTCTGGTGGACTTGGGCAGTTCTTGTTTCGCTTAGCTGCATCGCCACCGGAATGCATTCGATCGCCGACGTACTGGCCGGAGTCATCGCCTATCTGGTCGTGATCCGAATGCACGACATCTGGAATGCCCTCCTGCTGACTGCAGAACACATTGCCAATTCCTGGAAGGAATGGCGATTCGGCCCCGTCCGCATCATCAACCACGGCGGATTTGCGGCTGCTGGAATCCTGTTCGGCATGGGCATGATCGATACCATGCTTGGCCCAGGACGAGGAATAATCACCGTCAGCTTCTTCCTTTGCTCTACCGTCGGAGCGCTGCTGTGGGCTCAGTGGATCGAAGGGTCTCCGGCCCTTTTGCGTCCGATGGGCTTCTACGGCGGACTACTGGGAGGAATACTGGGGGCTATTTCCGGACTCTTCCTGCACGTCAATCTCTGGATTGTGCTCGCCGCCATTAGCGTGGCAGCACCAGTGATCCAAGGCATCGGCAGGCTGCGCTGTCTGGTGCAGGGATGTTGCCACGGCCGAGTGGCCGAATCAGTCCCCGGCATCCGCTACACCGATCCGCATTCGCGAGTCTGCAGGCTCGCGAATCTGTCCGGAGTTCCCGTCCACGCTACGCCTCTGTACTCCATCCTTTGGAACGTCGTCGTGGAGTTGGCCCTGCTGCGCCTTCTCCAGTTGAACGCTCCGTGCACTCTCATCTGCGGCATCTACCTGTTCCTGTCCAGCGCCGGGCGCTTCGTGGAGGAGGCGTACCGCGGTGAGCCTCAGACAGCGACCATATCCGGCCTCCATCTCTATCAGTGGATCGCGATTTTTATGGCCATCGCCGGAGCCGTAATCACCACCGTAAAGAGTTCCCCCCTACCGTCCTTGACCCACTTGCGTCTGAGTTCCGTTCTCCTCGCGATGGGATGCGGCGCCGTCGCCTGGTTTGTTACGGGAATCGATTTTCCCGAATCGTCGCGCCGCTTTGCGCGCCTGACTTGAGCTGCCGGTATACGCAACGAAGCGAAGAACCGTACCGCATTGGGAAACATGCGGGGATTCTTCGCTTCGTTCAGAATGACAAGCGCAGCCGGCAGCCTGAGCTGGATTACAGGCCCTTCTTCACGAGGAACAGGATCAGGTCCTTCACCCGGCTGGAGTAGCCCCACTCGTTGTCGTACCACGCGATCACTTTGCCCGTATTCCCGACGACCTTGGTCAGCTTCGAGTCGAAGGTGCTCGACATCGGGTCGCCCTTGAAGTCGGAGCTGACGAGCTCTTCTTCGGTGTAGGCGAGGATCCCCTTCAGCGGACCTTCCGCAGCTGCCTTCACCGCGGCGTTGATGCTGTCTACCGTGATCGGCTTCTCGGCGACGAACGTCAAATCGACCACAGACACATTCGGCGTCGGGACGCGGATGGCGAAGCCGTCCAGCTTGCCTGCCATCTCGGGAATCACCAGCTTCAACGCCTTGGCGGCGCCGGTCGAGCTGGGAATCATGCTCAGCGCAGCGGCGCGCGCGCGACGCATGTCCTTGTGCGGTTGGTCCAGAATCACCTGGTCGTTGGTGTAGCTGTGGATGGTGGTCATGATGCCGCTGGCAATGCCAAACGTATCGTTCAGCACCTTCACCACCGGCGCCAGGCAGTTCGTCGTGCAGGAGGCGTTCGAGAGGATGTTGTGCTTCGCTGCGTCGTACTTGTCGTCATTCACGCCCAGCACGACGGTCAGGTCCTCGTTCGTCGCCGGAGCCGAGATGATCACCTTCTTGACCGTCGAGCCCAGGTGCGCCTTGGCCTTGGTCGCGTCGGTAAAGAACCCGGTCGACTCGATCACAATCTGCGCGCCGACGGAAGCCCAGTCCAGCTTGGCCGGGTCGCGTTCGGCAAAGACCTTCATCTTTTTGCCGTCGACCGCGATAAAGTCCGCCCCGTGGGTGACCTCATTCTTCAGGTTGCCCAGAATCGAGTCGTACTTCAGCAGATGAGCCAGCATCGCCGGGGTGGTAAGGTCGTTGACCGCGACAAAGTCGATGTCAGGGTTGCCGAGTGCTGCGCGAAACACGTTGCGTCCGATGCGGCCGAAGCCGTTGATGCCTACCTTCACTGCCATAATCTTGCCTGCTCCTGTATGTGTTGCTCGGTGGGGATTTCGAGGTCTTTTCCCGGACGGGATTCGAGCTCTCAGTCCTGTTTAATTGAGGGATTTTCCTGTTTTAGTCGTCACTTCGATGCTAGCACCCGGGTGGGAGCGGTGCAATGTGACCGGAATCACACACCTCTCTTCGCCGCAAATTGCCGCGCGGAAATGCACCATCGCGTGCGGAAGGTGTCGCGGCGGATGCGCGCCATTTGCCGCAGCCTCCGCGCTCTGTTACAAACGACCTATGCGCAATATGCGCGGATGGATAAGCGACCTCATGAGAAGACGTTCCAGACGTGGTCCGAACGAATCGGAATCCACGGGCAAGAGCGGGCAGGAACTGCCCTCCAATCAACCCGCCCCCTTAAGACCTTCCTATCCTGAACCACTGGCGCCGCCGCCCGCGACAACGCTGGCCGCCCGCTCGCCAAAGGCCGCCGCTCCGGCTGCTCCTCCCCCGCCGGAAAAGCAAATGGTGGTCGAGACCCAGCCCGATTCGCTCTCCACCCCGCCCGCCGAGCAGCTCAGCGTCTCGCCCAAGGAGCCTCGCGGCTATGTCGTTCTTACCATTGGCCTTCCTGGCTCCGGAAAGACCACCTGGTACAAGCGCCGCGGCGTCACCCCGCTCTCCAGCGACCTGCTCCGCTCCATCCTCTTCGACGACATTACTGAGCAGCGCTACCAGGGCCTGGTCTTCTCCACGCTGCGCAGCCTGCTGCGCGCCCGGCTTATCGCCAAGATGCCGTGGAACTACGTCGACGCAACCAACCTCAGCCCGCACGAGCGCAAGCAGTGGATCAAGATGGCCAAGAGCTTCGGCTACGAAGTGCAGGCGGTTTTCTTCGACGTGCCACTCGCCGTCTGCCTGGAGCGCAACTCCAAGCGCGATCGCCAGGTCACCGACGAGGTGATGCACAAGATGGCCGAACGCCTGCGCCCGCCCACCTTCAAGGAAGGCTTCGAGAAGATCACCGTCGTCCGCGTCAAAGGCCAGCCCGGCACCATGCCCGTCTCCATCGCCGGCGAAGACGCCCCCGCGGAGACACCATCCGAAGCGGCCGAGTAGTCCTCGCAGGCCGGAAAAGCTGCGGGCTGAAGAGGCTGCTGAAAAAGCGCTTTTTCGTTAAGGGCACGGATTTATCCGTGCCGGAAAAGCCGCAAAATCGTCGCGGCTTCAGCCGCTGAGGTCACCGTTCGCGAGGCTGCCTTTTTTCATCACCCTCTGAAGGCCCGCGCTACGCTTATCCTGAAGAACAACCAATATGCCCGGCGCCGGCATCAGCTTCGCGAATGTCAGCTACTCGCTGCCCACCGGCCGCGTCCTGCTCCGCGACATCTCCCTCGCCCTCACCCCCTGCACCACCACCGCTATCCTCGGCCGCAGCGGCAGCGGCAAGACCACCCTGCTGCGCATGGTCAACGGCATGGTCCAGCCCACCTCCGGCACCGTCCTCGTCGGCGGCCAATCCACGCGCGACCGCGACCAGTTTGAACTGCGCCGCGGCATCGGCTACGTCATCCAGGAAACCGGCCTCTTCCCCCACATGACCGTCGAGCGCAACGCCGGCCTCGCGCTCGAACTCGCCGGCACGCCCGCCCCCGAAAAAACCCGCCGCACCGCCGAAGTCCTCGCCCTCACCGGCCTCGACTTCGCCGAGTTCCGCGCCCGCTACCCGCGGCAACTCTCCGGCGGACAACGCCAGCGCGTCGGCCTGGCCCGCGCGCTCGCGACTGACCCCGCAGTCCTGCTGATGGACGAGCCCTTCGGCGCGCTCGACCCCCTTACCCGCGCCGAGATGCAGACCATGCTGCGCGACCTGCTCGCCCGCGTCGGCAAGACCGTGCTCCTGGTCACGCATGACCTCGACGAGGCCCTTTACCTCGCCCAGCGCGTCATCTTCCTGGAAGCGGGCGAAGTCGTCGCAGACCTCGCCGCAGCCGACGTCCTGCACTCGCAGAACCCGCATGTTCGCGATTACGTGAACGCCGTCCACCGCTTGCCTCCCGATTCGCTTAAGGGCACGACTTCAGAGGGCACTGAAAAGGTAGCTTTCGTTAAGGGCACGGATTTATCCGTGCCGTAAAAGCCGCAAAATCACCGCGGCTTTAGCCGCTGAGGTCACGTTCCATCGCGGCCGCAAAAGAAAGGGGAGTTGTTGCAGATGAATCAATTCCTTTCGGCACACGGCTACGAGATCGCCCGCCTCACCTTCGAGCACCTCTGGCTCACGCTGTCCGCGATGCTCCTCGCCGCAGCCATAGGCCTCCCGCTCGGCATTCTCCTCACCCGCCGCGAACGCCTCGCGAAGCCTGTTATCGCCGTGGCCAACATTATCCAGACCATCCCCTCGCTCGCCCTCTTCGGCCTATTGCTCCCCGTCCCGTGGCTGGGCGAGAACGCCGCGCGCCTGGCCATCCTCGCCCTCACCGGCTACGCGCTGCTACCCATCCTGCGCAACACCTACGCCGGCATTCGCAGCGTCGATCCCGCTCTCGAGGACGTCGCCCGCGCCCTCGGCATGACCTCCTGGCAGCGCCTCACCAAGGTCGAGTTGCCGCTCGCCGCCAGTGTCATCCTCGCCGGTCTCCGCACTGCCACGGTCACCTGCGTCGGCATCACGACCATCGCCGCAGCCATCGGCGCCGGAGGCCTCGGCGAACTCATCTTCCGCGGCGTCGCCAGCGTGGACAACTCGCTCGTCCTCGCCGGCGCCATCCCCGCCGCACTCCTCGCCCTCGCCGCCGACGCATCCCTCGGCTGGATCGAGCACAAGGTCGCGGTCCGCCGATGAACCCGCAGGCGATCAGTCGGCGCCGGAAGCGTCACCGGGCAGGCCATCCTCGACGAAATTTCAACCGCCAAGCAGCGGGTCAATTTGAAGGGATGATAGAACTGCCGAAAGCCTGACTTTTGGGGAGTCTGAGTCTTCGAAATATTGTTGGAGCCCGAGGCGGCAGAGTTGCGTAGTATTCCAGACGAGGTGAGCATGTTGAGAAAATGCACGGTTCAGGCGTGGACGACGTTTTCAGGCGGGATTGCGGTTGTACTGGTAGCGGCGGCGGTGCTTGGCAGTAGGGCGTCGCAGGCACAGGACGGGGCCGGCACACAGTCCGCGAAGATGATGGCGAAGGACGCGCATCCGGTGTTCGAGGCGGCGACGATCAAGCCGAGCGATCCGGAGAGCCGCGGTGCAGTTGGAATGGTTGCGCAAGGCCGTCATATTATGTATACCAACCAGTCGTTGAAGGACCTCGTTCTGCTTGCCTATGGCATACAAGAAAAGCAGCTGGTGGACGCGCCGGCATGGCTCGGAACCGAGAAGTACGACATCGACGGCGTGCCGGACATAGAGGGCACGCCCAATTGGCCGCAGATGCTGGAGATGTATCGCAACCTGCTGGTTGACCGCTTCAGCCTCAAAGTGCACTGGGGGAAGAGGGACCTCGCGGTCTATGCGCTGACGCCCGGAAAGGGCGGCCCGAAGATTGATAAGAGCCAGGGAGACCCGAACGGCGGGTCGTCCACGAGGATTACGCGCCTGACGCCTCAACTCATCACGCTGGAGGTTACCAATGCGTCGATGGCGGATTTCATGCGTGAGATGCAGATGATCCTGGACAAGCCCATGGTGGATCAGACAGGGCTGACGGGCAGATTCGACTTTACTTTGCAATGGGCGCCGGACGAGTCTCAACTGAGCGTCTTCGGTATCCACACTTCCCCGCCCGCGGATAGTCCGAATGCACAGCCGGGTTTCTTTACGGCGATCCAGGAGCAGCTGGGGCTGAGGGCGGAGGCAGTGAAGGCTCCGGCGGATGTGCTGGTGATTGACAAGGTGGAGAAGCCATCGGCAAATTAGTCGGCAGCGCGATAGAAGCTTACAGGCGGGTGGCACACCCACAAACCAGGGTGCCCCATTCATGACAGCTTTATCGTCATGGGTGGGGTCCGATCTCCCGCTCACCCCAAAATGCCAACCCTCTGACTTTACGGGAACCGCTGACTTGGGCACCGTTATACCCGTCTCTCAGCTCACCAGCCGCCTCATTCGACGTACAATCTTTGTCAAACCAAGCGATTGCTGAGAGGTGATGAATGTTCCGAACCCTTCGACGCTCACTCTTCATTGTGGGGGTAGCGCGCTTGTGCCCCATCTACTCTCGCCATAAACTCGACGTGCTGTTGACTTGGAGTACCCGCGTGATGAGGTCAGCGAGTGCCAAAGGTCGCGACTCCAGACTGCCGAAGCCTGCAACCCGCAGGCTGATTGAGGCATTCGCTCGACAATTGATTCCCCGAAACTTTCTAAGATCGGCACTGGTCCTCTTCCTTGTCTCGCTTCAAGTCTTCCCCGCGTCTGCATGGGTATTTCCTGAACACCGTGACATTGCCGCCCTTGCCATGCAAAAGCTCGACGCAGACAGACAAGCCCGCCTGCAGGCGCTCTGGTCAGAGGCTCGCACCGGGTACGAACAGCGGCTCTGTGCACAGTCCTCCGATCCGGCGCAAACAAGTTGTGTCGACTTCGCAGCGTGGGCTGCGATCTCGGGAGACC
>Ga0224555_1004105_pt1 | contig 13807 bp, 11 predicted proteins | sample 714S23034metaG_FD_180687 | JGI IMG/M metagenome (GOLD analysis project Ga0224555, IMG submission 180687) | Peat soil microbial communities from Stordalen Mire, Sweden - 717 S2 30-34 | ecosystem: Environmental > Terrestrial > Soil > Wetlands > Peat | place: Sweden: Norrbotten County, Stordalen...
AAGTCTTCCCCATCATGTCGACGGCCTTTACGAACAATCCCGACTCCACCGGGTTGCTGCGCTTTCCGCTGGCCTATCGAAATTATTTCGCAGTCCGATTGGCCTATAGTGCGTTCGATCCGGCGACCGCCGTGGGCAGCTTTTGGCTCCTCGGAATCCTGGCGGGCGTAACCTTCGCAAAACCTGCCTTGCTGCCGTGGACGATTCTGGTATTGCTCGCCTTCGCCGCCTTTAACTTGCTGTTTCTGCAAATGATCTTTGCCTGGGTGGAACGCTGGCTGGCGCAGCGCCGCACCCGCGAACTCATGGGCATTTTGTTCGTCCTGGGCATCCTGTGCTTTCAGCTGACCGGGCCGCTTTTGGCGCATTTTGGGAGGCAGGCTCGCCATAAGGCGCACGGGTTTGTGGGCGCCGTTGTCCCGGTGCAAAACATTCTTCCTCCCGGTCTGGCCGCCGATGCCATCGCGCAAGCTTTGTATCCGCATGTGATGGTGGCCTTCAGTTCGATGGCGCTGCTCTGCGCTTTTGTTCTGATCGTCGGCTATTGCCTGCACGTTCGTCTGCGGGCTCAATATCGCGGGGAAAACTTGACGGAAGTGGCCGCGGCTTCGACCCCGCCATCCGATCGCTCGTTGCGCCTGGGTTGGAATCTTCCTGGCTTCGGTTCGCCCGTGGCCGCCACTATCGAAAAAGAAGTCCGCTATCTGATGCGCAGCGGCCCCATGCTGCTCACCCTGGTCATGCCCGTTTTCATGCTGCTCATTTTTCGCTTCGGAGCCATGAACCCGGCGCGCGGCGGTTCCCTTCTGGCGCACACACCCGTCATGGCTTTTCCCGCTGCCGCCGCCTATACGCTCCTGATGCTGACCAATCTCGCCTACAACAACTTTGGCGCCGATGGCGGCGGCATTCAATTCTTCTTCGCGTCCCCAGTGCCATTCCGTGAGATTGTTCTGGGCAAGAATCTTACCCATGCGGGCGTTCTAATTTTGGAAATGGCGCTGGCATGGATCGCGGTCAGCATTCTTTACGCGCCTCCCAGACTTGACATCACCATTGCGACGCTGGCTGGACTCCTGTTCGCCGCGCCGGTGAACTTTTCGGCGGGAAATATACTGTCCATCTACTCGCCAAAAAAGGTGGACTATTCCACTTTCGGCCGCCAGCGCGCCTCCCAGATGATTGTGCTCATCAGCCTGGGTGTACAAATCTCTCTGATCGTCGTGGGCATGCTGGCTTTTTGGCTGGCGCGGCATTACGGATCGATCTGGATCGCAACCGTCATCCTGCTCGCGTTAGCCGCGATTTCGCTCTCCGTCTATCACATGATCCTCAACCGCATCGACGGCCTCGCGCTGCAGCGCCGGGAAACGCTGGTTGCTGAACTTTGCCGGGCGTAACCAGATGCCGGCTTTACTTCTTTTCCGGATTCGCCAGAAACCGATATCCCACCCCACGCACGGTGAGCAAATGCCGTGGCTGCGCCGGATCGTCTTCGATATAACGCCGCAACCGCACCATGAAGTTGTCGATGGCACGCGTGTCGGTGTCTTCGTGCAGTCCCCAAACTTCTTCAAGAATCTGTTTGCGCGAAACCACCCGGCCATCGTTTCGCACCAGGTGACGCAACAACTCCGACTCCATCAGCGTCAGGTGGATGACATGATCGGAGGTGCGCAATTCCAGCGTGCCAAAATCAATCGTCTTGTCGCTGAAAGAAAATATGCCGAAGTCGCCCACATGGCCCGCGTCAGAAGTGGATTGAACTCCTTGCGAGACTCCCGCGGCGCTCTCCGCATTCGGCGTCCCATGCCCCGCGCGCATCCATTCACTGCGCCGCAACAATCCCTGCAACCGCGCCAGCAGGATCGATAGATCAAAAGGCTTGGGCAAATAATCGTCCGCTCCCGCCGCAAAACCCTTCAACACATCTTCTGGACGGCTGCGCGCGGTCAGCATAAGCACGGGCACATAGTTCCGCGCCGCGCGCAACTCCGAAACCACGCTGAAACCATCTTTGCCCGGCAGCATAATGTCGAGCACCACCGCATCGAAGTTTTCTTTCTTATCCAGTAGCCGATCCGTAGCCGATTCTCCATCGCCCGCGATTTCGGCGGAGTAGCCTTCGGCTTCGAGATTAAAACGCAATCCCTGCGCCAGATGCGCCTCATCCTCGACCACCAGAACCCGGCTCATACTTTCGCCCTCGGCAGTTCCATCGTGATCGTAGTTCCCTTCCCGTCGCCCGCGCTATCGGCCGAAACTCTGCCACCGTGTTTCTCGGCAACGGACTTTACGATAAACAGCCCCAGCCCCGTCCCTTTCACATGCGCCAGAGAGCGGTGCGGCACGCGGTAAAAGCGTTTGAAGATGCGTTTCATATCGTCCGGCGCAATTCCCACACCGTGATCCCGCACACTGAGTACAATGCGCTTTTCATCGCGCACCTGCAATGAGACGCGCACGTCCACATGATCGCCGGAATATTTGATGGCATTGTCCAGAACATTGAACACAGCCGTGCGGAGATCCTCATCACTGCCCAGCACGCGCAATCCCGCTCCATTGCTCGCCGCCTCCTCATAGCGCAGAGCTTCCACGGGCAAGTGATGTCGGATGCGCGCAGCCTCCATGCATTCGCGCACCAGTTCCCGGAAGTCGACGGCCGACTTTTCTCTTCCCGCTTTCTTGTCACCGGCACGCCCCGCGCGCAGCACCTGTTCTACCGTCTGCGTGAGTCGGTCAGTGTCGCTGAGCATCACGCGATAGAATTCCTGCCTCTGCGTCTCCGGCAACTCGCGGCGCTGCAAGGTTTCCAGATGCAGCCGGATCGACGCCACCGGCGTTTTCAGTTCGTGGGTAACGGCGTTGATGAAGCTATCGTGTTGTTCGCTGCGGCGAATCTCGCGCAACAGAAAGGTAGTGTTCACGATCATGCCGGCAATGATCAGCGCAAAGAAAATCACACCGAAGAACAGCAGCACCCGCAAGCGCCAGTTGAGAATGATCCATCCGACGTTAAGAGCAACCGCGAGCGCGACCAGGCCAATGCCCAGACAAAGAAAGAAGACGATGGTTCCGCGGCGGCTCGTGATGCGCATGGCGTCACGCTGATTTTACCGCGCTGGAGCATGCCACGGCATGATCTATGCTGGTTTGATCCAGGCAGGCTCCGCACCGCTGGGCACTGGCGCAAAGACGTTACCTGGTAATCGTGATCCGCCGGGCATTCTCGCCCGCCCGCTCCAGCGAAATCTCCACATCCCGCTCGCGAACCAACCGCGGAAACTTCTCGCCCCACTCGATCAGCAAAATGCTTCCCGCCTCGGAGCGCATATCTTCCAATCCCAACGTCTCCAATTCACGCGGCGTGTCGATGCGGTAAAGATCGATGTGATAAAGACTGGCGCGCGGCCCGCGATACTCGTGCACCAGCGTGAAGGTAGGACTAGTGACGTCTGGTTCTTCGGCCGCTTCGAACGCCGCGGCGATTCCCTTGACCAGCGTGGTTTTTCCCGCCCCAAGGTCGCCACGCAAGAGGACCAGCTTCGGCGGCGCCAGCAGTTCAGCCAGCGTCCGCCCGAAGGCGATTGTCTCCTCCGCCGACTGTGTGATGATCTCCTGCGCCATCTCGACAGTATATCGAGAGTGCACAATCAAAGGATGACTCGCGCCGCGTCCTGCGCGGCATGTCTCCGCAAACTTCGCGATGGCTCAGATGGTTCGTGGCGCGGTGAAGAGAGACGATTTTAGACCGCCAAACAGGCTCCGATCCACTACATCATCGAGCGACGTCCGCAAGCGCCGGTGATCGTCGTCGTCGAGCGCCACGAAGCGAAACGGTTGAAGCACGCCGTCTTTCGCCTGCCGCATTGGGCTGAGGATCTCGGCCATGCCGCGCACCGGCCCGGAATGTGTATCAAACGCGAGCTCGACAAATGCGCCCGCTCCCAGCGCACGCGGCAGTTGCAGCAGGCCGCCGGTCGCCGAAATGGTTTGCAGTTTAGCTTGAGCGTGCCGGCCGTCTTCTAAACGAATCGCAGCCAGGACAGTTGCACCTAGCTGGACCCGGGCCGCGCGCCGCGAAGGGTGCGGTTGGGGGAAGTGGGTCATAAGCTAGCTGCACTATCGCACCGGACAGGAACGGGTAACAGGTTACGGAAGCAGAGTGTCCGGATTCCCGCGCTGCTAGCCCGGTTCCAGCCGTAAGTGTCCGCCTTCCTGAAACTTAAGGTGTATGTACTGTTAAGATAATGTCCCTGAACCAGAATTAGTCCGCCCATCGAGGTTTCTATGCGTTCGCTTTTGCTTTCGGTTCTGGCTTTTCTTTCTGTTTTTCTGGCAGCTGCAAATTGTGCCAGCCAGTCCGCCTCTGCACAGGCCTCAACTCCGCTCCGCGTAGGCATCGTCGGCTTGGTTCATGGACATGTTCAGGGTTTCCTGGAACACTCGCTGCACAACCCTCAGATCGAAATCGTCGGAATCGCCGAGCCGGACACACAACTCGGGGCACAGTACGCAACCCGCTATGGCTTTGACCGGAGCTTGCTCTTTTCCGATCTGGAAGACATGCTTCAACGAAGGCACCCGCAGGCTGTGCTCGTTTATACCAATACCTATGACCATCGCCGTGTGGTGGAGATCTGCGCCCGGCGCGGCGTTCACGTCATGATGGAAAAGCCGCTGGCCGTCACTTTCGAAGACGCACTAGCCATAAAAAAAGCGGCCGAAGCCGGAAGAATTCAAGTCCTCGTCAACTACGAAACCACGTGGTATCGCAGCAATCGCGCCGCCTACGACCTGGTTCACGAAAATGCGCTGGGCGAAGTGCGCAAAGTAGTCGTGCATGACGGTCACAGCGGGCCCCAAGAGATTGGCGTCGGTCCCGAATTTCTTAGCTGGCTCACCGATCCAAAGCTGAATGGCGGAGGCGCACTCTACGACTTCGGATGTTACGGCGCCGACTTGATGACGTGGCTGATGAACGGCCAGCGCCCCGAAACCGTGACTGCCGTCACGCAGCAGATCAAGCCGAATATTTATCCGCGAGTCGATGACGAGGCCACGATTGTTTTGACCTATCCGAAGGCCCAGGCTATTGTGCAAGCTTCGTGGAACTGGCCCTTCGACCGCAAAGACATGGAGGTCTACGGGCAAACCGGATATGTATTCACCGTGAAGCACGATGACATCCGCGTGCGGCGCGCCGGAGAAAGCGTCGATCAGCAAGTCGCCGCGAAGCCTTTGCCCGCGCCCGAAGCCGACTCGATTTCGTATTTGCGGGCGGTACTCATGGACGGAATGAAAGCAGACGGGCCCTCGTCTCTCGAGGTCAATGTCACGGTCGCCGAAATCCTGGATGCGGCGCGCCGATCCGCCAATTCCGGAAAAACCATTCGTTTGCCTGCATCCAGATAAAGGTTGGCTCAGAACTTCCAACACACCAATTTTTTCTTCGCCATTTCGTCGGTGCGGCGAAAAGCCTCGGACAATCCGACCAACAGATCGGTCGCGACCAGCGAATGCTCGCCCACCCGCTCAGCCATAACATCGCCGGCGAGTCCATGCAGATGCACCGCCGCCAGCACGGCTTCAAAAACATTCTTCGGCTGCTGCGCGATCATTCCCGCAGTCATGCCGGTCAGGATGTCTCCCGTTCCCCCAGTCGCCATCCCGGGATTTCCGGTCGTATTCACCCAAGCCTCGCCGTCCGGCTGAACCACGAGCGTACGATGCCCTTTGAGCACGACGATCAGTTCATGTTCCCGCGCGAAATTCCGTGCCGTTCCCAAACGATCTTTTTGCACTTCAGGAATCGAACACCCCGCCAACCGGGCCATCTCGCCGGGATGCGGAGTGATGACCAGGGTCCGGCCTTGGCCGTTCAATTCTTCAGTGCGCCCGTCGAACGCGTTCAGGCCATCGGCATCGAGCACGATCGGAACCTGCAGCTTTGCCATCAAAGTCCGCACCAGTTGTGCGGTTTGCGGCTCGAGCGAAATTCCGGGTCCGATCGCGACTACGCTCTTCCCTTTCGCCAGTTCCTCAATTCGAGCCAGCGCGGCGCCAGAAATCGTCCCGGCATCCGTCTCGGACAATGGCTCCGTCATCAACTCAGGATGAAATCCCGCCACTGTAGACAACCCAGACTTCGCCGTAGCCACAGTCGAAAGCCCAGCTCCCGCCCGCAACGCGGCCATCCCCGCCATGGCCACCGATCCTGCCTTGCCCAGCGATCCGCCCACCACCAGCACGTGACCGTAACTGCCTTTATTCGATTCCGCCGGACGCGCCGCTACGAACGACCGAATGTCCTGCGCGGTGATTACATTCAATTGCAACCCCGAAATAATCGCCTCTGGCGGCGATCCAATCTCAGCCACACAGGTCGATCCCGCAGTCAGTGAACCGAAAACGTGCGCCGGGCGCGGTGCCGTAAATGTGACAATCGCGTCGGCTCGTGCGATTGTCCCCGACTGCGGGCCCATTCCGTCCGCATCTGCACCGGACGGAATATCGACTGCGATCACGGGCGCCCGGCTCGCATTCATAATCTCAATCGCATCCGCATACAGTCCCTTCACCGGAGGCTTGAAACCCGTGCCCAGCAGCGCATCCACGAAGAGGTCTGCCGACAAACATGCCTCGACCCGCTCGCCCTTCAATTCTTCGCTGGAATGCACCGCGATGACCTCACTCTGCAACTGGCCGAACATCACCGCGGCATCACCTCTCAATTCCGCCGGGTCGGCCAACAAGATGACCTGAACTTGTTTCCCTGCCTTATGAAGACGCCGCGCCGCCACCAATCCATCCCCGCCGTTGTTTCCCTTGCCGCAGAACACAACGACGCGCTTGGCCGCAGCATAGTGCGAAAGAACGTAATCAGCGATGGCCGCGCCGGCATTTTCCATCAGTGTAAGCGACGGCACTCCGAAGCGCTCGCTCGTAGCTCGATCGATGGCGCGCATTTCTTCTGCAGTAACGATTTTCATAAAAGCAGTGGCCAGTGTTCAGTGACCAGTGGCCAGTAAAGCACTTCCTTCCGACTATAAAACAAAAAGACCCTCCGCGTAGTGCGGAGGGCCTTTGACTTTACTGGCCACTAACCACTGATCACTGGCCACTGTTGTTCGATCACTGACCACTGCCCTTCAGTAGCCCTTGCACCCGGCTGTGCTTCACGCTATAGCTGAAGTACACGATCAAGCCGATCAGAAGCCAGCCGACCAGCCGGATCCAGTTCCACATTCCCAGGTTCAGCATCATGTATCCATTCGCCAGCACTCCCAGGATTGGAATCAGAGGCACCCACGGTGTGCGGAACGGCCGCGGCTGGTTGGGATTCGTATGCCGCAACACCATCACCGAAAGCGACACAATCACAAAGGCCAGCAGCGTGCCGATGTTTACCATCTTTCCAATTTCGTCGATCGGAGTCACGCTGCCCACAATCGCTGCTATAAGGCCCACCAGAATCGTATTCTTCCACGGCGTGCGAAACTTAGGATGAATGTCGGCAAAGAACGTCTTGGGCAACAGGCCGTCATTGGCCATGGAATAAAGAACGCGCGTTTGCCCCAGCAACATCACCAGCATCACGCTCGTCAGCCCCGCCAGCGCCCCCAGCGTAATGATGTTCGCGGCGACGGGCAAGCCCCGGTCCAGGAATGCAACCGCAACCGGCGCCTCAATGTTGACCTGCTGCCAATGCACCATCCCCGTGAGCACGCCGGCCACGGCGATGTACAAGACCGTACAGATTGCCAGCGAGGCGATCATGCCAATCGGCAAGTCGCGCTGCGGATTCTTTGCCTCCTGCGCCGTGGTCGAGACCGCATCGAAGCCAATGTAGGCGAAGAATATGTAAGCTGCGCCTTGCCAGATTCCGGTCATGCCGTGCGGCGCATAGGCGTGCCAGTCCATCCCCCAGTTGGCGCGGCTGATGTAGTGGGAGCCCAGCCCGATCACGAAGAGCACGACCGACACCTTAATCACGACGATGGTAGCGTTAAACCGCGCACTCTCCTTGATGCCGACCACCAGAATCGCCGTGATCACCAGCGCGATGAGGAATGCCGGAAGGTTGAAACCGATCTCCGATCCAAAAAGGTGTGGCGCTCCCAGTAGTTCGTGCGCCCGCTGCAACAAGTCTGGAGACTGGGCGCTCATGATCGCACTCACTTTATCGAGGAACGCTTGCGTGGTCTTCCCCAGCGAAGGATCCGCAGCCTGCACCATCTGCCGGGCAACTATATTTTCGGCCGTCTTCAAGCCCGTCCAGTAATCGTAGGCCAGCCACAGCGGCATCTTGATGTGGAAGATATTCAGCAGTTCGATGAAGTGGTTCGACCATCCCGAAGATACCGTGCTCGCGCCCATCGCGTATTCCAGCGTGAGATCCCAGCCGATGATCCACGCCAGGAGTTCGCCCAGCGTAGCGTAGGCATAGGTGTATGCGCTGCCGGCCAGCGGAATCATCGCCGCGAACTCGGCGTAACAGAGTCCGGCAAACGCGCAACCCAACCCGGAGAGAACGAACGACAGTGAAAGTCCCGGGCCGGCGTAGTGCGCTCCCAGTCCTACCATCACAAAAATTCCCGCCCCGATGATGGCGCCCACGCCCAGCGCAGTGAGTTGAAAAACTCCCAGCGTGCGTTTCAGGCTGTGACCGCCGCTGTCGCCGGCTTCCTCCATCAGCAGGCTCATGGGCTTGGTTGCGAATAGATTCGCCATTCGTTTGGTTTCTCCCTTGACGGTTACGCTAGGTATCGCGTGCTTCTTTCCTCGGGTTCGGGTTTGCGCTACGCGACCACGCGTAATATACCGGGATGCCACACAACACCACAATCAACCCCGGCCACGTGTATTGCGGCTTGTAGCGCAATAATACGACATCGATGAATAAAGCCATCCCAATATAAATGATCGGCAAGAACGGGTAACCAACCGCTTTGTAAGGCCGCTTCGCATCGGGGCGCGTTCGCCGCAACACGAACAATCCCACAATCGTCAGAATATAAAACACCAGCACGGCAAAAATTATGTAATCGAGAAGCTGACCGTAGGTGCCGGAAACACAGAGCAGGCACGCCCAAACCATCTGTGCCATCAGCGAAACTACGGGCGTCTTGTAGCTGGGATGCAGCTTCGCAACACTGCGGAAAAAGAGCCCGTCCTTGGCCATCGCGTAATAAACTCGCGCGCCCGAAAGAATCAGCCCGTTGGCGCAGCCAAAGGTGGAAATCAAAATGGCCGCCGCCATCAGCAGTCCGCCAGCGGCGCCGAACATCTGCGTCATCACCGCCGTAGCTACGCGATCTTCAGCCGCATACTTGATGCCACGTCCCAGAATCGTTGCCCCGCCCGGCATTCCGTCGAGCGGCAGCGCGTTCAGATAAATAAAGTTGCAGGCAATATAAAGCGCGATCACTACACCCGTGCCCATGGCCAGAGACAACGGTAAATTGCGGCTGGGATTTTTTACTTCTCCCGCCGTGAACGTGACGTTGTTCCAGGCATCGGAGGAAAACAACGTTCCTACCTGCGCCACCGCCAGAATCGTCAGCGTGCCCACCATGACGACCGGTCCGCCCACTCCGACCTGCACCGCATGCTGCGCGCCGAATCCCGCATGGCGCCAGAAATGTCCGCTGAAATTTACCGCCAGCGCCTGCGCGTTGCGGCCCAGCGCGATGCCGAACAGCGCGAGTCCCAACAATGCCGAGACCTTGGCCGCGGTAAACACATTCTGAATCAGCGCCCCGGTCTTTACTCCAAAAATGTTAACGATCGAAAGAAAAATCACGAGCAGGATGGCCATCAGATTCTGCGTATTGATTCCGACATCCATGTTGCCCAGAACAATCGGCCCCAAAGGAATCGGCGGAACTTTCCACAGGTGAAGAATCCAGTGAGAAGAAGAAATGGCAGGAAAGAAAACTCCGAGGAACTTGCCGAAAGCCACGCCCACAGCGGCAATCGTGCCCGTCTGAATGACGAGAAATAAAGTCCAGCCGTAGAGAAATCCCCACAACGGCCCCAGCGCCTCGCGCAGATAAACGTACTGCCCGCCGGCGCGTGGCATCATCGCCGCCAGTTCTCCATAACTAAGCGCGGCGACAATCGTCATGAATCCGGCCACGGCCCACGCAGCAATCAGCAGTGCTGGCGAATCGACTTCGCGGGCAATCTCCGCCGACACAATAAATATGCCGGAGCCGATCATCGACCCCATGACCAGCATGGTGGCGCTGGTCAGGCCCAGGCCCTGGATCAGCTCTTTGTCTTGATGGCTATGAATTTCCCAGTCGCTGCCCGCAGCCGTAGTCGGTGTGCTCAGGTTTCCTCCATGGCCGGCTTGGTAGTTGCCTCTTGCCAAGCGAAATATTATCGCTTGTCATCCTGAGCCGCGTACTTTGCGGCGAAGGACCTATGCATTTTACTTCGCGCACGCAGAATGCATGGGTCCTTCGCTTCGCTCAGGATGACAGTAAAACAAACACTAACAACGCTTGAACTCTACCTTAATATCCGGAAAAATTCCTCTGCTGATTTGCGGGGATGCAGTAACAGATCGGATATCACCGCCACGGAATCGGCCCCGGCCTCGATGACTGACACGGCATTTGCCCGCGTAATGCCGCCGATCGCCACCAGCGGCTTGCGCGTCAATTGGCGCGCCCGCCGCACACCTTCGAGGCCAATCACTGGATCAGGCTTCTCTTTACTGGAAGTAGAAAAGACGGGACCGATAGCCAGGTAATCCGCCGATGTTTGATCGGCTTCGGCGAGCTGTTCAGGATTGTGCGTGGAAACTCCGAGCCAGCGCTCGGGGCCGATGATCTTGCGCACTGACTCCGGTAACAGATCATCCTGCCCGACGTGTACGCCGTCAAAATCAGCGGCCAGCGCCAGATCCGCACGGTCATTCATGATGAGCTTGATGGATACAGGCAGGCGGCTTCTTAATTCCCGCGCCTGCTCCAGCATGCGGCGCGCATTCCCGCTCTTGTTGCGGTATTGCAGCAGTGTGCATCCACCCGCATGCAGTTCTTCGGCGAATGCCACCAACTCATCCGTTGTCGAAAAGAACGCCGCATCCACGATGGGATAAAGACGGGGAAGCGAAATCACGCCGCCGCATCCTTCTTCCCGTTCTTCCCGTTCTTAATCAGGAATCTTTCGATGAAGCCGGTATCGAAATTCCCCGCGCGGAAATCCGGATCAGCCAGAATTTTCCGGTGCAACGGAATCGTCGTGTGCACGCCTTCGACAATAAACATCTCAAGTGCCCGCGACATGCGCGAGACCGCCTCATTGCGGTCTTTGGCGCGCACAATCAGCTTAGCAATCAGCGAATCATAATAAGGAGGAATCACGCCCTCGGTATAAGCCGCCGTATCGACGCGCACTCCCGTTCCGCCCGCCGGATGAAAGGCCGTAATCTTTCCCGCCGACGGCGTGAATTTCTCCGGATGCTCGGCATTGATGCGGCACTCGATCGAGTGCCCGCGATGCACAATCGGCCCTTGCAGCACATCTCGCATGTGCGCCCCAGCGGCAATCATGATCTGGCTCTTCACCAGGTCCACATCTGTGACCATCTCGGTCACCGGATGCTCCACCTGAATGCGCGTATTCATCTCGATGAAATGCAGCTTGTGATCCTGATCCATCAAAAACTCAATCGTCCCGGCATTGGTGTAGCCGATGTGGGTCAGCGACTTGCATAAGACCGTGCCGATCTGGTCGCGCAACTCCGGCGTCACCTGGGTCGACGGAGACTCCTCCAACAATTTCTGATGCCGCCGCTGGATGGTACACTCGCGCTCGCCGAGGCTCACCACGTGGCCATGCTCGTCAGCCAGCACCTGAAACTCAATGTGCCGCGGATGCTCGACATACTTCTCCATATAAAGGTCGCCATTGCCGAAGGCTCCGGCCGCCTCCGCCTGCGCGGCTCTGAAATGGCCGGGCAACTCTTCTGCGTTGCGGACGATGCGCATCCCGCGCCCGCCGCCGCCCGCGGAAGCCTTCACGATCACCGGAAAGCCCACCTGGCGCGCCCACTCCACGGCCTCGCCTTCCGAGGCAATAATCCCATCCGACCCCGGCAGAATCGGCACACCTGCCTTCTTCATCGCGGCGCGCGCTTTTTCTTTTTCTCCCATCAGCCGCATCACATCCGGCTGCGGCCCGATGAACTTGATCCCGCTGGTGTCGCACACTTCCGCAAAGTTCGCGTTCTCCGCCAACAAACCATAACCGGGATGGATCGCGTCCACATTCGCTATCTCCGCCGCGCTGATGACCGCCGGAATGTTCAGATAGCTCAGCGCCAGTTGCGGCGGTCCAATGCAGATGGCCTCATCGGCAAAGCGAACCGGCAGGGAATGGCGGTCGGCCTCGCTGTAAATGGCCACAGTGCGCACGCCCAGTTCTTTGCAGGCGCAAATAATGCGCAGCGCAATTTCTCCGCGATTTGCAATCAGTATTTTTTTAAACATGAGTCGGGCTATGCGATTAGAGATTTGAGCTCGAGGTACGACGCTCGCAGCTCAAAACTCGCAGACAAAAAAGGCGCGACTCGGCGCGCCCTGCTTGAAAATCTGAAGATCACTGTTTCGGTCTTATTGCGAACAACTCCTGCCCGTATTCAATCGCCTGCCCATTGCTGCCCATCTTCTTGACGATCTCGCCGGCCGCATCGCATTCAATCTCATTCAGCAGCTTCATCGCCTCGACAATGCACAGCACCTGGCCGACTTCCACGGTGTCTCCAACTTTGACGAACGGGGGTGCGCCCGGCGAGGGCGCCTCGTAAAACGTCCCCACGATGGGCGACTTCACCATGTGCAGAATCTCTTCCGCAACCGGCTCGGCGACCGGCGCTGCCGCAGTCACACCCGCAAACGGCAGGGACGCAGCCTGCATGCCGGGCTGCACCGGCACCGTAACAAAGGGCACTTCGGCGTGCGTGTGCACGACGGTCTGCTCGCCGGCGCGCTTGATCTTCACTTTCACATCGCCGCGCTCCAACTCAAACTCGGCAATGTCTTTTTCGATTAAGAACTCGATGAGTTCCTTCAGCTCTTTTAGGTTCATTCGTGTATGGCGGGACTGCTCTCGCTACGGGCTTAACCGGTTCGAACTAAGAAGGCTTAAATTGCCAGGAAATCCTTGCTCGTTGGGGTTAACACTTCGCAGCCGTCCTCCGTGACAGCCACCATGTCCTCGATTCTGATGCCCCATTCGCCGGGAAAGTATACCCCGGGCTCAATCGTGATGACCATACCGGGCTTCAGCACTTCTTTCTGGCCGGTCGCCACCCGCGGCGATTCGTGGATCTCTAAACCCACGCCATGGCCAGTCGAATGGGTAAAATATCGGCCTAACCCAGCTTTACGCAATACCTTGCGGGCAGCCGCGTCGACCTCACCCGTGCTCACGCCCGGCCGAACGGCTGCGCTTGCGGCCGCTTGCGCCTCTCTTACCGCTTCATAGGCGTGGCGCGCTTCAGTTGCGTCCGCGCCAGAGGCCGAGCCGACCCAAACAGTCCGCGTCTGGTCGGAACAATAACCTGCGAGTATAACACCGAAGTCGCAGACCACGAATGCTCCCGGAGCGATCGCTTGCTCGGCAGCCCTGCCATGCGGCAACGCCGACCGAGCCCCGGAGGCAATAATGGTAGGAAACGACATCGCCTCGGCCCCCGCCTGCCGCGCGGAATATTCCATCTCGGCCGCCACTTCGGATTCCTTCACCCCCGCCCGCAGCACCTCGAGCGCACGGTCAAACAGAGTCG
>Ga0224555_1004109_pt1 | contig 13794 bp, 12 predicted proteins | sample 714S23034metaG_FD_180687 | JGI IMG/M metagenome (GOLD analysis project Ga0224555, IMG submission 180687) | Peat soil microbial communities from Stordalen Mire, Sweden - 717 S2 30-34 | ecosystem: Environmental > Terrestrial > Soil > Wetlands > Peat | place: Sweden: Norrbotten County, Stordalen...
CCTGTTCCAGTTCCTCGATTCGATGGAAGGGCGCGCCGGCGTCTGTACCTGTCACTCCAAACTACGGTAACCCAAGATCGCGGAAATGTCCAGCGAATAGCGCCCAGTTGCCGCTAATCAATTACGTCTCAAGGCAAGCGACCGGTCGGAGGCTTGCCTTATGTGGTCGGTCGCCTCATTGATTGGCCGCGTCAATGTCTGCTTGCGGCGCACCTTGGACATCACGCAGTTGTTTTCAATTCGCAGCCGGGAAGCGGCTCGACCCGGCAATTCTGGCCTCGACGAGATTAATGTGAGCCTTTGTGCCGTGTTTCTGTAACAAGTGAAGTAGATTAGCGCCGCTAAGCAGCGTGATGGGTTTGCCGTTTGCGAATTGGTAGGCGTCCGGTCCGTAATCCGAAGTCGTGACTAAGATCCCTTTGGTCGCGCCCTCGTTCATTAGCGTGCCATAGAGATCCCGCACTGCCGACACCCCGACCGTATGGGTATACCGCTTTGCCTGAATTACAATCTTCCCTCCCCGGATCGGATCAGGATCGAACGCGACCGCGTCAACGCCGCCATCCCGACTGGCCTGGGTTACCCGCACTTCTCCTCCTGATGCTGTAAACTCCTTCTCAAAAATCTCGCGAATGAGGTGCTCGAAATCCTCCCAGTCCATCGCAGCGAGGTTGAAGCCCTCGTCCAGTCTCTCCGCAATGCCACGCGACCGTATAAATCGTTCGTCGTCCCGGCGCAGATCGATGATCGGCGCGACTGGGGTGATGCTGTGCAATTTGGAACTTCCAACGCCCTTCAATTGGCGGAAGCACGCTCTCGGGTCAACCATCGCCAGATTGATAGCCCGGAGCGCTTCCCTGGATGCCTGTATCGAGATAATGCAGGCGGTGACCTCATTCCCGGTCCCTTTATCAACAGCAGTGACGAAACCATTGAAGACGACACTTCCTAAGGCGGTTGCCTGATCGGATTCAAGCAGTTCATTCAACGTTCGCAGTGCGATCTGATAGATGAGGTCGTCATAGAGCTTCGCTGAAGCTGCCTCCGACAAGCGCATCTCTGAGAAGGTGTCGCTGGATTGAGTGTACTTGACTTCGCTAAGCGTTGGGATATCGGAGGGAGAGGGAAGCTTGTAGTTCACGACGAGAAGGCCGGTCGCAGGGTTGAAGTCAATGTCACTTTCTTTTGGCAGGCACCCAGGGTACTCAGAATTTGCCAGGACCATTTCGCAGTACGCTGTGATTGCTCCTGATTCCCTGGACTCATACCGCGTACGAAGCGTCTCGATAGCCTCGTGCTGTTCGCTTTGCTTGGATCGGAAGGCCTTTGCTTCCGCTTGCCACTGTCCCAGCTCCCGCGAGAATTTCCAATCCAAGTCTTCTAGTACCGTGTTGTATTCCTCCAGTTCCGCTTCGTAATTTGCGACTATTTTATCGCGCGTGGCTTCCCATTCCTTTGTATCCGCCTCAAAACTGCCCGCTTTCTGAGATTCCTTCTCTAATCGACGGGACTTGATGAGCTTGTCCAGCAAGGTAAACTTGGGCTGGTATTTCACAGATGCGCGGGACGGGGGATCTGGTATCGATTTCTGTTCGGGCTCTACAGGCGGTTTGGAGGTCTTAGGTACTTGTTTTGCGAACGGTGACCGGTCCTTTAGTTGTTCCCAGTCGAGAGCTTTTGCGTTAGGAAAAGAAGATGACAGTACTTCGCGCAATGCTTGGAGCGCTCTCTGAGCCTCGACCGTCCTTTCGGCTGCTTCTTCCTTTCTGCGTTCGGCGGTCCTCATTTGCTGCTGGGCGGCAACTCTCTTTGTCCAGGCCTCGTTCCACTCCGCAGCCTGGATACGCGCCTTCGCCCAAACGACTGTACTATCCGGCCCCCGAATAAGCCGATGCTTGTGCAATCCCTCATGAGAGACTTCCAGTAACACTGTCATTGCCCCCCGCGCACCTTGTTTTACTTGTACTTTACCAAACTTAGTCGTCATTAAAGACTCGGGGCCTTGCTTTAACGTAACCCCAAGCTTCGTACTGCAACTGGGACAAATCACGTGGTCATCGTGAAACGTGGCCTCAATCTTCCCACCGCAGCGGGGGCAAATCGCTTGCTGGTTGCCCTCAATCGTGAACTTCACACTACAACGGGGGCAAGTCATGCCCGGATTATCTCGAAGCCGTCGAAGGGTCTCTTGGAATTCATGATCGCAGGCGGGACACCTGAGGGCGACTTGGGCGTCAGCGCCCACACCCAGGCCAAAAATCGAAGTTCCTGACATGAGCCGATTCTAGCACCGGCGCGCGATAGCCAGAGGGAACGGCCCAGCCGGGTGCGCACGGGTATCGTTTCCTGTATCGGTGCGACGCGGTGGCAGCGTGCGCCGAAATCATAAGATTGGAGCGGGTCGTGACAGCCAAGGCAAGGAAACCGAACCGAGACCATCCCCCTGGCCAAGAATTGCGATGTGGTCACTACACCGTCCGCTACAGTCCAGCAATTCTGCGGAGCGTTTCCGTTGATAGCAAGCACCTTTAAGGCACACTCATCGGGACGGCTGCTGACCGAATGGTTGGCGCCAAAATCGCATACCCGATTTCGGCAAGTCTTGGTAATGCGCGTCGGGAGCAGTGGCAAGTATAGCGGGTGGCGCAACCTATACGCCGTACGTGCTGTCTCGCCGCCCTACTGCCCAGCTTGCAATGGCGTGCAAGGGTCGGTGGAACGAAATAGCAAATATGGCGGGTGGCGCAACCCGGGGCGCGTCGTAGGTCGCGGGCCGCATTGTCGCGCGGGTTGAGGCCCCTGTCCAAAACCGACGTGTAAACGCGCACTTACGGTGAACATCTGATTAAAACTCAGATGCTCTGGGCGCCAGCTTAAGGGACTTACGCGCCTTTTCCCGAGCTTTGTGCTGTAGGTGTGCAGTATCATAACTATCGGGCGTTTGTTTCAAGTAACATACACTCCTGGAAGCAATCAGTCAGTAGAAAGTTGTTGACTTTCTGATCCTGGGTTGACAAGATTGGTAGTAGGAAGAGTTTCGAGTTTCCGGCCTGCGCCAGAATTGGTTGCAGGCCGTTTGTGTCTCTGGCCCCGGCGCGGGCCGTAGTTCGTCTTTTTCTTCCTCCATTCGCTTTTTGATCGAATTTCGGCCTACAGCCAGCATGATCGGCGTGGGCCATTCTTATTTAGGGAGTCGAATGCCGGAAGACTACTGCACTGCTGGAGAAGGTGTACGAGGTTAATTTTGACGGTTTATAGGCCGAGGGTCCATCTTGGAAATGGAGAGCACCATGCGTGAGCGCATCAACGCCTTCTTTGACATTCTTGAGCTGCTGGTAGTCCGCCTAACGCTCCTCATTCTTCTCGTTCTTGGTGCCTACGCCTTGATCCGCGGCCATCCATAGTGGTTCTAGTACCACCCTTCCTTCTCCCTCTTCCCTAGCCGGTCCTTCAACCGCTATAATCAAACGTTTGATTTAATCACCTGTGAACGACACCAAAGAACGCATTCTCGATACCGCCGAACGACTGTTTGCCAAACAGGGCTACGCCGCCACTTCCCTGCGGGGCATCATTGCCGAAGCGGGCGTGAATCTGGCTGCGGTCCATTATCACTTTCACTCCAAAGAGGCGCTTCTGGAAGCCGTCATTTTGCGCCGGTCGGTACCCGCGAATCGCGAGCGTTTGGCTTTGCTCGACCGATTTGAAGAAGAAGGGGAAGGAAATCCGCCTTCGCTCGAGAAGGTGATCGAGGCCTTCGTGGCCCCCACCCTGCGGATGTCCCGCGATCCCCAGAGCGGGGGCATCGTTTTCATGAAACTTCTGGGCCGTTTGCACGCGGAAGGCGTTCTGCTGCCCCGCATTCTCACCTCGCAGTTCGGCGATGTGCTGGAGCGCTTTGGCGCCGCCCTGCGCGCGGCACTGCCGGACTTGCCGCCGGAGGATTTGTCCTGGCGCCTGAATCTGGCCATCGGCGCCTTGGCGCAGACTCTGCGGGGTGGATCGAAGGACCTGGAAACCATCTCAAACCTTCCCCTTTCCGTTTCCCCAGCCAGCGATTCCGAAAACGTCTTGGAGCGGCTGGTTGCTTTTCTGAGCGCCGGCTTCCGCGCTCCCGTGCCAACCCATGCAGTCCAGCAAGCTCATGTTGCAGTTCAGGAGAGATAAAATGCGCCGCTATTTTCTATCGATTCTTTTTTTGGCCGTGCCCTTCGCGATATGGGCCGCGGAAGCCACGCCTCGCGAGCCGTTGCGCCTGAGTTTGAAGCGCGCCGTGGAGATCGCTACTTCTCCGGAAGGCAACACTTACATCCAGCTTTCCGATGAGAACGTCAAGCAGGCCAAATCCCGCTCGGCGGAAGCGCGCTCGGCGTTTCTGCCGGATATAGAAGCTCAAGCCGCGCAAACCACCGCCATGAAGAGCATAGCCGCCCTGGGCCTGGACTTGGCCACCAGTCAGGCGCTGCTGGGCGCCGAGAGCGGTCTAACCGGCCCAGTGGGCACGGCCGAAAAAACTCTGCTGAACGACATCATCAAAGATATCCCCCGCGTGGTGGGTCCCTTCAACTCCGTGGACGTGCGTGCCAGGGTCACCTGGGACGCACTGGATGCCAGCAGTATCCGCCGCTACCAGGCATCCCGCGCCGCGGTGCGCGCCGCCGCCGGCGACCGTGGCAACACCGACGATTCCATTTCGGCCTCCGTGGCCAAAGCCTATCTGGCTGGCTTGCGCGCCGACGCCGATGTGGAAGCCTATCAGGCCAACGTGGCGCTGGCCGAGGCCGTCTTGAAACAGTCCGAAAACCAGAAGAGCGCCGGCACCGGCACGGGTATCGAAGTCACCCGCGCGAAGGTGCAACTTTCCAACGAAAAACAGCGCCTGCTGGCAGTCCAGAATGGACGCACCAAGGCCTATCTGCAGTTGCTGCGAGTCATGGGGTTGAGCCTGGCCACCGAACTGGAACTCACCGACAAGCTGTCGTACGAGCCCACCGAAGCGATTTCCTTGGAACAGGCCCAAGCGGCCGCCCTGAAGAACCGTCCAGACATCAAGGCCCAGGCGGATCACGAAGCCGCGGCCCGCTTGACTGCCAATGCCGTCAAACTCGAGCGGCTGCCCAACTTGGTCGCTTATGCGGACTACGGCACCACCGGCACCACCGGCGATATTGTCTCTCTATTGCCCACCAGGGACTATGGCGTAGCCCTGCGCGTGCCCATTTTCGATGGCGGCCGGCGGGACGCCCGGCGCTCCGAAAGCGCTTCCCAATTCCGCCAGGAGCGCGTCCGCACCAACGACCTCCGCGAGCAGATCGATCTGGATATCCGCACGGCGCTCGATAGCCTGCATTCCGCCGAAGAACAGCTCAAGGTCGCCGAGGAGGGGTTGACCCTCTCCGATAGCGAGCTCACGCAGTCCCGCCGCCGTTACGAGGCCGGCTTCGCCACCAACATCGAAGTCACCGACGCCCAGACCCGGCTGGAACGGGCCCGGGATAACCGTATCGATGCGCTGTACAGCTACAACGTAGCCCGCATCGACCTGGGGCGGGCCATGGGCAATGTCCGCCGCATGATCCAGTAATAAAGGAGCCGTCATAATATGAAAAAGATAATCTTGATCGTGGTCGTGATTGCGGTCCTCGCGGCGGCCGGCATACTGGCTTACCGCAGCCTCCATCCGGAAATTACCAATCGCATCGTTATTTCGGGCAATATCGAATTGACCCAGGTGGATATTGCCTTCAAAACCTCAGGCCGCTTGATCGAGCGCACCGTTAACGAAGGCGACCCCGTGCAGAAAGGCATGGTGATCGCGCGCCTGGACCGTGAGCAGCTCCTGCACCAGCGTGAAACGGCGGAGGCCGCGCTGGGAACGGCACAGGCGCAGCTCGCCGAAAGCATCAGCGCGCTGAAATGGCAGCGCGAGACCATGCAAGCCGACATGCAGTTGCGCAATGCCGATTTGAGCGCCGCCCAGTCGCAGTTGCAGCAATTGAAAAACGGCTCCCGCCCGCAGGAGATCCAGGAGTCACAAGCCGCAGTGGCGGCGGCTCAATCTCAGTACGACCAGGCCAAGAAGGACTGGGAGCGCGCCCAGACACTGTACAAGAACGACGATATCTCCACTTCGCAGTACGATCAGTTCCACGCGCGCTTTGAGGGCGCCGATGCCAACCTGAAACAGGTGAAGGAACATGCCGGCATGGTCCAGGCCGGCCCTCGCTCCGAGACCATTGAAAGCGCGTCCGCGCAGGTGGAGCGCGCTCGCGCCAGCCTGAGAGTGGGGCAAGCCAATGCCATCGAGTCCAAACGCCGCGAGCAGGATATCGTGGCCCGCCAGGGCGATATCGAGCGCGCCAAAGCCCAAATCGCCCTGATCGACTCCCAGATGGCCGATACCATCGCCGTCTCGCCGATCAACGGCATGGTGCTGGTGAAGGCCGCCGATGTGGGTGAGATTCTGGCCCCCGGTACCAGCGTTGTCACCGTGGGAGATATCGAGCATCCCTGGCTGCGCGCTTACATTCGGGAACAGGACCTCGGGCGCGTCAAGATCGGCGACAAGGTCAAGGTGACCACCGATTCGTACCGCGATAAGGTCTACGACGGACACATCTCGTACATCTCCTCGGAAGCCGAGTTCACGCCCAAGCAGATCCAGACCTCCGAAGAGCGGGTAAAACTGGTCTATCGCGTCAAGATCGATGTCGATAACCCGCGCCATGAGCTGAAATCCAACATGCCCGCGGACGCGGAAATCGTCACGGGGAACTGATGGAAGGGATCATTCGCACCCGGGACCTCACCCGGCGCTTCGACGCCTTGACGGCCGTGGACCACCTGAACCTGGAGATCCCCCGCGGCGAGATCTTCGGGCTGGTCGGTCCGGACGGCGCCGGCAAGACCACTACGTTGCGCATGCTGTGCGGCCTGCTGGATCCCAGCGAGGGTCAGGCGTGGGTGGCCGGCCATGACGTGGTCCGCGACACCCAGGCCGTTAAGGATTCTATCGGCTACATGGCCCAGCGCTTCGGCCTCTATGTCGATCTGACCGTCGATGAAAACATGGAGTTCTACGCCGACCTCTTCGGCATCCCCAGCGCCGAGCGCCAGCGGCTCCTGCCCGAATTGCTGCGCATGACCCGCATGGAGCCTTTCCGCAAACGCCAGGCCGGCAAGCTCTCCGGCGGCATGAAGCAGAAGCTGGGCCTCATGTGTACCCTGCTGCACCGCCCGGAGATTCTGTTCCTGGACGAACCGTCCAACGGCGTCGATCCGGTTTCGCGCCGCGATTTCTGGGCTATCCTGTATCAGCTCGTTAAAGACGGGATCACCGTTCTGGTCACCACGGCTTACCTCGATGAAGCCGAGCGCTGCAACCGGGTTGGTCTGATGTACAAAGGGCGGCTGATCCAATGCGACGCGCCGGACGCCGTGCGCCGCCAACTTCCCGAGGACTGCTACCAGGTGGAGGCGCCCGACCCGCGGGGCGCGCGCGAGTTGCTGATCCAATCCGAAGGAGTACTGTCGGTCGAGCCTTCCGGCGCCACGCTGCACTTGTTCTTGAGTGCCGCCCAAACCTCTCCCGAAGTGCTGCGCCGCAAGCTGGAACAGGACGGCCATGGCCCGGCGGTGTTCCAGCGAATCGTACCTTCGCTCGAAGATGTCTTCATCGCGCAGGTGCGCAAGGCGGAAAAGCAATGACGATGTGGTCACAACCCGTGGGGCAGACCATCGTTTTTTGTGGTCTGCCGAACTGCGTCGTCAGCCCTGAATCTGGCACTGGACCAAGCCCATTGCTCTTCCGTGCTCACCAGTCCGGCTTTAACAGGATTGCCCTCGACGTAACTGACTATTTCCTCCAACTCTCGCGGCGAACGAATCCAGTGATCGTAGGACTCATCCTGCCAAAAGGCCTCTCCCTCGCGCCTCAGCACCCGATTGGCGATCCGGCTGGTCCTGCCCTTCAGCCAGCGCATAATAGCCGGCATCGGGATATGCGGCTCCCACACTGCGTGAACGTGGTTCGGCATGATCGCCCAGGCGTAAAGATCGTAGCAATGGCGGACGCTCGCACCGTACTGGATAGCCTCTTCGACAATTTTGGCGATGCGGGCGTCCCGCAACCAGAACGGCCCCGAACTGCACCGGTCCAGCCACTGGTCCCGGACGCAAAACGGTATGCGGCCTGTATTTTCGGCCGTGAGGATCTCGGGTGTAGACGGCGGAGCAGACCCGGCGAGGCGCCACGTTACGAAGATAATGCTGCGATCCGGGAACCAATGCGGAAGATGCCGGTGATAGAAAAGCATGGCAGACCACAAAAAACGATGGTCTGCCCCACAGCAAAAGCTCTCACAGATTCTGAGAGGAAAGCTCTCACAGATTCTGAGAGGAAACCCCTATGACGCCCGCCCTCGAAATCCACGACCTGGTCAAGACCTTTGGCGACTTCGTGGCCGTGGACCACGTTTCCTTCCAGGTGAACACGGGGGAGATTTTCGGCTTCCTGGGGCCCAATGGCGCCGGCAAGTCCACCGTTATCCGTATGCTCTGCGGGCTGCTGACACCTACATCGGGCTGGGGCGCGGTGGCGGGTTTCGACGTGGCCAAGAATCCGGAAGAGATCCGCAGGAATATCGGCTACATGTCGCAGAAGTTCTCGCTCTACGACGACCTCCGGGTGGAAGAGAATATCGATTTCTTCAGCCGGATTTATGGCGTTCCCAAGCACCTGCGCGCGGAACGCAAAGAGTATGTGCTGCGTATGGCGGGTCTCACGGACCGGCGCACTTCGCTCACCCGGCTGCTGGCCGGCGGCTGGAAACAGCGCCTGGCCCTGGGCTGCGCCATCGTGCACTCGCCGCGCATTCTGTTTCTGGACGAGCCCACTTCGGGCGTCGATCCCATCGCGCGCCGCGGCTTCTGGGACCTGATCTATCAGCTTGCCGAAGGCGGCCAAACCATTCTGGTCACCACCCACTACATGGACGAAGCGGAATACTGCCATCGCCTGGGGCTGATTTATCGCGGCAAGCTGATCGCTTTAGGTGTGCCCTACGCCCTCAAACGCGACCTGCATTCACACAAACTGCTGCTGCTCGAAACCTCCGATCTGCTGGGCGCCATGCGGGCATTGGAAGCCAAGCCGGGCGTGTTGGACGTAGCCGTCTTCGGCGCCGGCCTGCACGTGAACGTGGCCGACGTGGCCGCCGGCACGGAACAAATCCGCAGTGCGCTCGACCAGCAGCACATTCAGATCAAAAGGCTGGAGCCGATCCAGCCGACGATGGAAGACGTTTTTGTCGGCCTGATCGAAGCGGAGGAATTGAAGAACCCATGAGCCTGCGCCGCGTCCGTGCCATGTTTGGGAAGGAATTCCGCCATATCCTGCGCGACACTCGCAGCCTCATCATGGCGCTGTTCCTGCCGATGTTCCAGATGCTGCTGTTCGGCTACGCCCTCAATCTGGACGTGGACCGCATTCCCACGCTGATCTTCGACGGCGACCACAGCGCCGACAGCCGCGCTCTCATCGAGCGTTTCCGCGGCTCCCGGTTTTTCGAGATCGAGGGATTCACCAACGGCTATCCCGATATTGAAAAACAGATCGACAAAGGCAAAGTCCTGTTGGGGATCGTGATCCCGCGCGATTACTCCCAGCGCCTGAATGCCGGCGGTAAGGCCGACGTGCAGGTGCTGCTGGATGGCAGCGATTCCAATACCGCCTCCATCGCCTTAAGCTACGTGCAGAGCCTGCTGCAAAACTACGGTCTGCAGGTGCGCTCCAATGGGCAGGACCGCCGCGCCGGTATGCCGATCGTCTCCCCCGTGGATGCGCGCGTGCGCATCTGGTACAACAGTACGCTGGAATCCACCAACTACATCGTGCCCGGCCTGATCGCCGCCATGATGATGGTCATCGCCGCGCTGCTCACTTCGCTCACCGTGGCCCGCGAGTGGGAGATGGGCACCATGGAGCAACTGCTTTCCACTCCCGTGCATGCCTCGGAAATCGTGCTGGGCAAGATGCTCGCGTTTTTGGTGATCGGCGTGGCGGATACCACCATCGCCGTGGTCGTGGGAATCTTCGTTTACGGCGTGCCGTTCCGCGGCAATGTTCTGATGTTGGCCGCAAGCACCGCCGTCTTTCTGTCGGGCGCGTTCTTTTGGGGCATCTTCGTTTCGGCCATCGCGCGCACGCAGTTGTTCGCGTTCCAGTTGGGGTTGGTCACCACCTTCCTCCCCTCTTTCCTGTTGTCCGGATTCCTTTATGCCATCGAGAACATGCCCCTGCCCATCCAGATGATCACGTACGCATTCCCGGCCCGTTATTTCGTCACCATCGTCCGCGGCATTTTCCTGAAAGGAATCGGCCTGTCTATTCTGTGGGGACAGTTGGCCTTTCTGGCGGTCTTTTCGATTCTGGTGTTCTGGGCGGCAGAACGCCGAATGAGGCAGAAGCTCGCATGATAGAACGCATCTTAGCCATCATTAACAAAGAGCTGCACCAGTTGTTCCGCAACCGGCTGCGGCGCGTGTTTCTCTTCGTGCCGCCCATCTTCCAGCTCATCATCTTCGGCTACGCGGTCAACCTGGACGTGGACAACCTCCGCATGGGATGGATGGACATGGACCAATCGCCGCAGAGCCACGACCTGCTGGCCAACTTCCAGGGATCGGGCCGCTTTCTGCTCACCGCCTTGCCGCAAAGCGAGAAAGAGATTCAGAACGTCCTGGACCGCGGCGAAGCGCAGGTGATCGTGCGCATCCTGCCCGGGTTCGGGCGCAGTATTCTGCTCGGCCGCCCCACCTCGGCGCAAATCCTGGTGGATGGCACCAACTCCAACACCGCATCGCTGGCCTCGGCCTATACCAGCCAATTGGTGGGCGCCTATTCCGCCAGCCTGGCCGCCGCGCAAACGCAGTCGCGCATGATGGCCCGCGCGGGCATGGGCACCATGAGCATGAAAGTGGGGCGCATTACCGACAGCGCGCGCGTCTGGTTCAATCCCGACCTGCGCAGCCGCAATTACTTCGTCCCCGGCGTCATCTGCAATCTCATCATGGTGGTCACCGTGATGCTTACCGCCATGGCCATCGTCCGCGAAAAGGAACTCGGCACCATTGAACAGTTGATGGTGACTCCCATCCGGCCCCTTGAACTCATGATCGGCAAGATGGTGCCGGCCGCCATCGTGGGCCTGACGGACCTTACCCTGGTAACTACGGCGGCGCTGCTGATCTTCCATATTCCCTTTCGCGGTAACCCGCTCGTGCTGGTGCTGAGCGCGTCTTTGTTCCTGTTGACCAGCCTGGGCATGGGTCTGTTCATTTCGACCATTGCCAGCACCCAGCAGCAGGCCATCATGTCTTCCTCATTGATCGCCACCCCTACGTTCATGCTGAGCGGCTTCGCCTATCCCATCCGCAACATGCCCATCGCGGTGCAGTATCTCACTTACCTGAATCCGCTGCGTTACCTCATCGAGATTGTGCGCGGAATCTTCCTGAAGGGCACCGGGATTTCGGTGCTCTGGCCGCAGATGCTGACGCTGCTGGTCTACGGCATGGTAGTGATGGGACTCGCCGCCACCAGTTTCCGGAAGAAGCTGGACTAAGGCACATGTTTCGCTGCCGCCGCAACGAGCTCGCGCAATTGCGCCGCGTCCTTGACGCCCTGCGCGCGTTGACCGTTGATGAACAACGTCGGAGTGCCCGTTACCTCGTTGGCCGAGGCAAGGTCCATATCGCGGAACACCAGCCCCAGCGACATCTCGTTATCCAGGCAGCTCTGGAACGCCTTTATGTCGAGATCCTTGGCGGCCTTAGCGTACTCGACGAGCTTTTGTTTAATGTTGTCCTGCGTAATGTCGCCCTGGTTTTCAAAGAGCAGGTCGTGCAGCGACCAGAAGGCGCCGCTGCTCTGCAACTGGGCGCAAGCAGCCCCCTCGGCGGCGGACCGCGCCCACGCGTGGCCGCCTAACGGAAGGTGATGAAAAACGACGCGCATGCGATCCTTGTTCTCTGCAAGCACCTCTCGCAGCATCCGCGCGAACGCGCGACAGAACGGGCACTGGAAGTCGGAGAACTCCACAATGGTCACCGGGGCACCGGCTAGGCCGATAGTCGGAACGTTGCCGAGCGTGAGGCCGTTCATGATAGCTTCGTTCTTGCGCCGCTCCTCTTCAACGGGGTCACTGAGCGTGTCGAACAATTCGCCGGTCAAGAACCGCTCGTCCGGGGACATATACAGCGTTAGTTCCCACGTGCGCACCGGGCTCTTCCCCTGAAGCACCAGCTCCCGATAGCAAGTATCCTTGACAAAATTCTCCCCCTTAAAGACCAGTCCCACCGGGTCAGGCAGCTTGTACCTCTTACGGACGTAGTCCAAGACCGCCTGCCTCTTGTCGTTGGGCAGGGGTGCGCCGCAAGCTGGGGCTCCTGCGCGCGTTTGCGCACCTAAGAAGAGGAGAACCAAGCCTGCCGCAATGGCTGTCAGTCGGCGCGCATTTATCATTGATCGTTACGGGGAGTTGCCTCGATCATCAGGAACACGTCATAGCACATGTCGTGCTCCTGTCCGGCTTCGTCCCAAGCCTTGGCTTTGTACCGGAACTGGTTCCCGTACTGGTCCACGTAGCGGGCGAGCTGATAGCGGAGGTCGATGCGAAAGATGCCGACGTCACGGAGATGGTACAACTCCCCGGGTTCGCTGACCCCGTTGTGATTTGCGTCGATCCAGAGGAGCAGGTGGTCGTAGACCGCGTCGCCCGGATCGATCATGCCGTTGCCGTTCCCGCCGTTGGCAGGGTCGTCGAACACGGCAAGCGCGATATACCCGTTCGGGTCGCCGCTGGGTGGTTGGGGTGTCAGGTTGCCAAACAGCTCGGTGAAGTCGTCAATGCGCCCGTCGCCATTGCGGTCCAACGCCAGCCAGCCATTCCGCCATTTGTCGTCCGTCCAGCTCATTCGGCGCAGGGAATCGTCGGGGAGCAGGCGGAAGCGCACGCCGCCGGCAACGTTGGTGAGGTGGAATCCTTCGCCGAACGCGTCGACGACGATGGGACTGTCCGGGCACACAGGTATCCAGCCCTCGTCCTCGTCTTCACATTGGGGCATCTGCCCCGTGGATTCGCATGTCAAGGCGGACAGGCAGAAAGTCCCGCACGAAATTGTGCAGGTGCATTGCACAAGCGATCCGGCACAATACGGCTGGTTGTAGCCGTAGGGGCACTTGAAGGCGCTCATGCAAGTGGTGCCGCAGCAGGTGGCGCAATTGGGGCTGCAACCGCCGCCACTTGCGCCGCCGCTACCGCCGCTGCCGTTGGCCCGGCCGGAAGTCTGCTTGAGCGCGCACTGATCGGCCGCGCCCACCGCTGGGGAGGCCCCGCCCGAGCAGCCCGGGACGGCGTACCACATATAGGTTGTTGAGCTGCAGCCGCCGGTCGAGTTGTAGTCGTCTGCAAGTCCCGCGCTGTGCATCGCCTCGTGGGCCCCAATGTAACTGAGACCGCACGCTGGAGCGCTCGCGCCCACCGTGCTCATGAACACTGTGGTCACGCTGGACGTCGTGTAAACGGCCGTGCTCGCGCCGCTTGTCCATGCGATGTGGTTCTGGGTCTCGGCGTCGTCGGGCGAGGTGCCCAGCGCGTTGTCGACGATTGTAATTGTCTACCGGGGTAAAGTCGTTCATTAACAGTGACTTGCAGTCGGGGAGCAAGGCAAACCCAGAAGGAGCGGAACATTTCCGCGATTTCCGCGAGAAAAAGCTGGACTTTTGTTCGCGCT
>Ga0224555_1004111_pt1 | contig 13788 bp, 12 predicted proteins | sample 714S23034metaG_FD_180687 | JGI IMG/M metagenome (GOLD analysis project Ga0224555, IMG submission 180687) | Peat soil microbial communities from Stordalen Mire, Sweden - 717 S2 30-34 | ecosystem: Environmental > Terrestrial > Soil > Wetlands > Peat | place: Sweden: Norrbotten County, Stordalen...
CAATCGTCGCCATTACCTGCCACGGCTGCTGCTGACCTTGTCCTCGAAAGGACAAATACAAAAACCACCCCAACGATTCGAAGATGTTGACAGGGTCACACCATATCAACTTCCGGATCGCCGACCTCCATGCAAGTCAGTTGTCAAGCGCAGGCGCAGGTGTTCGGGCACGCTCGCGAGAGCGTGCCCGTTACTGCTTCAGGATTCATCTGGGCGCATGCATGCCTCTCGGCATTCGTTCCTGCTCTCCGCAGAACCGGACATCTATTTGTTGTCTCGGGCTCCGAAGAGCGGTCACAGAAGATTGAGTTTGTGTTCTCTGCCAGTCCCGAAACAATTCGAAGAGAGCCTCGGGAGCATAAGCTCCTTTACTCAGTCGGCAATCGGCAGAACCTGGCAGTCTGCGCGTCGATGATCCTGTTTTCTTTTATTGGGCAGTTTTTTAGGCCGCCCGGCTCCTGCGCTGTTCTGCAGGGATGAACTCTCGGTGCTGGCGATCTACGGCCAGCAGATACGCCACCATCTTCCGTGCCACGGCCAGCGTGGCTCTGTTGCTGTTGTCCTTTTGCTTCTCCTTTTCGTGGACCATGGCCAACTCAGGGCTCAGTCTGGGCGCCGGCTTCGCAGCCTCCACCAGAACGCGCTGGATGTGTTTGTATCGCTGCTTCGACAGCGCATCCGCATCACCTTGTCGGCCGAGCTTCGTTCGTCTCCGCACGGACAGCAGTAGCTGATCCCCTGTTTGGGCGTGTAGAAGCGCGCGACATCGCCCATCTCCAGAGCCCAGGTCAGCGCAGTGATCGGATCGACTCCGGGAACGGTTCGGTTCTGAGCCGCCTGATCCTGGCGGCGGGTAGCAGGTGCACGCGATGAGATGAAGATGGCCTTTGCCGTAGAGGGCCTCACGGAGCTTCGGCATCACCCTCAGTGTAGGGGCTGCAGGCAGCCTCGTCAGGCTCAACTTGCTGAATCGCACCAACCCATGGCCTAAGACCGAACTCGGGATAATCTCCTGTTACTCCCACGAACTGACTCTCCGTGAATTCGAGATCATAGTTTGGCGGTCCTGAGCCTTAGTGCATTCGCGATTACGGAGATGGAGCTGAAGCTCATAGCAGCCGCCGCAATCATGGGGTTGAGCAGCAACCCAAATACCGGATACAGGACGCCGGCGGCAAGAGGCACGCCGAGAGCGTTGTAGAAGAATGCAAAGAACAGGTTCTGGCGAATATTGCCCATGGTGCGCTGGCTCAGCCGTCGTGCTTTCACGATTCCCCGCAGATCGCCTTTGACCAGCGTGATTCCACCAGTCTCCATCGCCACATCCGTTCCGGTTCCCATCGCGATTCCCACTTGTGCCTGCGCGAGCGCAGGCGCATCATTCACTCCGTCCCCGGCCATCGCCACCACGGCCCCTTGTGACTGGAGCTTCTTCACCACGTCCGCCTTCTTTTCCGGCAACACGTCAGCTTCAAAATCAATGCCCAGCTTTTGAGCCACCGCAGCGGCAGTTGTCTGATTGTCACCCGTGACCATGACAACCCTGATGCCGGCCTGCTTCAACTGCTGGATGGCCTGGACGGCTGATTCTTTGACAGGGTCGGCGACCGCGATCAGGCCCGCAAAGCGCCCATCGGATGTCACGAACATGACGGTCTGGCCTTCCTTGCGGAGACTTTCTGCCCTTGCCTGGAGAGTCTCAGAGGATGCACCCAGTTCTTCGATGAGAGCGGCGTTCCCAACACCAATCCGCTTGCTTTGCAAGGTTCCGGTGACGCCTTTTCCCGTGATCGACTGAAAGTCGGTAACCGGAACCAACTCGATTTTCTTCTCTCTGGCTCCGGCCAGGATGGCTGCGGCAAGCGGATGCTCGCTTGCTTTCTCAAGGCTAGCCACGGACTGGAGGAGGTTCGTCGCATCGAAACCCTCCGCCGGGATGACCTCCGTCAGGCGCGGCTTGCCCTCGGTGAGTGTTCCGGTCTTGTCGACAACAAGAGTGTTCACCTTCTCAAAGATCTCCAGGGATTCCGCGTTTCGGATGAGGATCCCCTCGCCAGCCCCACGGCCTGTGCCGACCATGATGGACATCGGCGTGGCGAGCCCCAGAGCACAGGGACAGGCGATGATGAGGACCGACACCGCATTCACCAGTGCATGGGCATAGTGAGGCTGAGGGCCAAAGATGGCCCACACAGCAAACGTGATGGCCGACGAAACCAGGACTGCCGGCACGAAGAACTTTGCGACCCTGTCGGCAAGCCGCTGGATGGGAGCTCGTGTTCGTTGCGCCTCACTCACCATCTTCACGATCTGTGCCAGAAGCGTATCGGCTCCTACCCGTTCCGCCTTCATGACAAAACTTCCGGTTCCATTGATCGTGCCGCCGACTACTTTTGCGCCAGCTATTTTTTCGACGGGGATTGGCTCGCCGCTCACCATCGACTCATCGACGCTGCTGCGCCCTTCGATCACGGATCCGTCCGTCGGAACCTTTTCCCCTGGGCGAACACGGATACGATCTCCCACCTGGACCTCGCTCAGAGCCACATCCGCTTCTTTTCCATCCTGGGAGATACGGCGTGCCGTCTTCGGTGCGAGCCCAAGGAGTGCCTTGATCGCGCTGCTCGTCTGGCTGCGAGCCTTCAACTCCAGCACCTGACCGAGCAGCACCAGCGCGGTAATTACGGCGGCCGCTTCAAAGTAGAGGGAAAGATTGCCGGACCTGTCGCGAAACGTCCCGGGGAAGATTCCTGGCGCAACAACGGCTGCAACACTATATAGATAAGCGGAACCGGCGCCGATCGCGATCAGCGTGAACATATTTGGACTGCGATGAACGATGGAGGCCCAGCCACGCTCAAAGAACGGCCAGCCCGCCCATAAGACCACTGGCGTCGCAAATGCAAACTCCAGCCATGCGAGCCACTGTCCCGTCAGAAGATGTAGTAACGGATGGCCAGGCAGAACATCGGAGACCATGACGGCGAGAAGGGGAACCGTAAGCGCCACGGCAACCCAAAAACGTCTTGTCATGTTGGCTAGTTCAGGATTCGCGGAGCCCACCGATACGTCGCGGGGTTCAAGCGCCATGCCGCAAATGGGGCAATTGCCGGGCTGATCACGGACGATCTCCGGATGCATGGGGCATGTGTACTCGGTACGGTCACTCACGGAAGAGATCTCAACCGGTTCGAGAGCCATCCCGCACTTCGGACAGAATCCCGGCTTTTCTGCCTGCACCTCAGGGTGCATTGGACAGGTGAAAGTCAACCCGGGAGAAGAAACAGAAGTAGTCGCCATAGGCATTGATGACCTCACCGAATTAGGGAAGCGCTCGTGAGTTGCCGCGGCTGCCGGTAGGCTTATACCTGTTGGAGCGAGCTCAAAAACTTTACCGGCTGTGATGTAGATTCACGCCGTGATCAGCCCAGCAGTTCGTGACACATATCTCTCCTGTCGGCGACACCCCCAGTGCGAAATGCTCAAACTCAGCTGTTGATGCTCACCGGCGTGCGAACGATCTCCACTGAACAGGTGGCATGGCGAGCGACGAATTCGGCCACGCTGCCCAGCAGGAATAGCCTGAGTCCACTCTGTCCGTGAGAACCGACGACGATCAGGTCGGCGTGCCACGCTGCGGCGGCGTCGATGATGCTCTCTCGAACATCGCCCGTCTCGACGGCAGTGTCTGTCGTGAATTCCGCGCTACGCAACTCCTTCGCGACGCGCTCGACGAGGTCATAGGCGGGCTTTTCCTCGCTCTCCAACTCGGGTGCGTATCCGGCAGCCATTTCCGGAGGCGCCGAGAGAGCAACCGGCTGCAGAACATGCAGGACCCGGACCTCGGTATCTTTCGGGCAAAACTGATTGACAACGGCCCGGACCAAATCAGCGGAGAACCGCGAATCGTCAACTCCAAGCAGTATCTTCATCGTTCCATTCCTTCATCATGGAAGCAGGCGTCCGGCAGCAAGGGTGTTGGGAAATTTGGGGTAAATCAGCAGCGCCTTCATAATTCACCTCCGGGGGAAGGAGCGCTGGAGAGCGCCGGCAGGGAGCCGCTACGCCGATCGGCAGCAAGCCCGCCGACAGTCTGTCGGGGAATTTCCATTCGTGCAGGTTGCATGTGATTCGAGCAAGCCCTGGCAAAGGTACGCATGTAGGAATGTGCCACCTGATCCCACACCATGGGCCTTGAATGCAGGTAAGCGCGTTTCCCCATCGAATGGCGCGCAGCATCGTTGTCCAGCAGATCGACTGCCGCCTGAGCGATCGCGGCTGGATTCTCAAAGGGAACCAGCGTGCCGCGCCCATTGTCCAGAAGTTCGGCAGCGTGCCAGTATGGCGTCGAGATAATCGCCTTTCCAGCGCCCATGGCATAGGCAAGCGTTCCCGATACCGCCTGCGCCTCGTAACGGTAAGGTGTGACGTAAATGTCAGCAGAACAGACCAGCGAAGCCATCTCCTGAGGACTGAGGAAGCGATTCTGAAAGATCACATGCTCCTCCACGCCTAACTCTCTCGCCAGGGCCTGTAGCTGGAGCAGATACCGATCGCCTTCGATCAGCCGAACATGCGGGTGCGTTGCGCCGGCAATGATGTATACAACGTCGCTGTTTCGAGAAAGAATCTGCGGGAGCGCGCGGATTACATTTTCAAGTCCTTTGTTGGGAGACAGGAGCCCGCACGTAAGCAATACCGTCGTTCCTTCGGTCGAAGACAGCTTCCTGAACAACGCTGGTTCCTCGAAGGGAAGATTGGGAATGCCATGAGGAATCATTTCAATCTTCGTCTTCGGAACGCGAAACACATCCTGCAGAAAACGGGAAGAGTGCTGGCTCATGACAATCAGGCGGTCGGAGCGGGCGGCTATTTCCTGCATCACGACGAGCTGGTCAACATTCGGCTCGCGGAGAACCGTATGCAACGTTGTGACAACCGGTACGGTGAGGTGTTCGAGAAGATGCAGGATATGGCTGCCGGACCTGCCCCCAAATATTCCGTACTCGTGCTGCAGAGAAACGACGTCGACGCCGCTGGAATTGATAAATGCGGCCGCAGCTCGATAGGAAGAGAGATCGGCCTCGGTTAGTTCGAACCTCACCCGCGCCGGATAGCTGTAATAAGAATGCGGATCGTTGACGGCCACGACAAAGACTGCGGCGTCCCCGTACCTTGCAGTAATTGCATTGCACAAGTCGTTCGTGAACGTGGCAATTCCGCATTGCCGGGGAATGTGGTTGCCGATGACTGCTACTGCTGGGTTCGAAGAACCATCGGCCCCCCCGATTGCCACCGATTTTGTTTCGTACACATGAGGACCCGCTGCACCCGGCAATGCGAAATTGCGGCCTGAAATCACCGAAAAATCATTTGCGCTCAATGTAGGCTCCTTTTCGAACGGTCCAGGCGACTTGGAATGCTCCGCAGCGTAAATGTGGCAGGACCTGATGCTGCTTCGATGCAGCTCAACCTTGTGAGACCCATTTGCGGGCGCCCGGATGTGAGATCGCATCAGGCCCCACGCGCGCCGTTGATCGGGCCAGAGGGTTCCTCGTCATTTCGATCATCAAACAGATGCCCCAGGAACACTGAGCAAAACAGCGCACTTTTGCTGGGTCATTCCGATCTTGCGTATTTCGTTGCCGGTGCCGGCAGACGGACTTTGCATCGTCAACTCCAGCTGCCAGGATCGGCTCCAGTCTGAGCAATGCGAACCACGAAGCCTGTTTTGATGTGACGAAACTGCATTTGCCATGCCTGCGCGACGAAGCCGAACCGGAGGCACGACTCAATTGTCCTCGAGGATCTACAAAATTGAGAGGTTTCCCAGCGTTCACCTTGAGTCGGACGCGCTCCCGCTCCCACGTTGTACTGTCCATCGGTGGCCCCGCATCCGGAAAGGGGGTCATCTCATGGTTGACCTTCAGAAAATCCCGTTCGACGTCGAAGCCTTTCTCGCAAGTGCCGGCCTGGGACGAAAAATCGTGCAAATGCAGGCGAAGCAGGTCTTCTTCTCACAGGGAGACCCCGCCAACTCGATTTTTTATCTTCAGGAGGGCCGCGCAAAACTCACCGTAGTCTCAACCAGCGGCAAGGAAGCTACCGTCATGCTTCTCTCTGCCGGCGATTTCGTAGGAGAGGAGTCACTCGCTGCGGTTGCCGGGCTCCGCATGGCATCCGCCACTGCCATCACGAGTTGCACCGCGCTCAGGATCGAGCCGGAGGAGATGATCCGTGTGATGCACGAGGAACACACCTTCTCCAATCGGTTCCTGTCATTTCTGCTGGCACGAAGCATGCGTACCCAGGCCGACCTTGTAGACCAGCTTTTTAATTCGAGCGAAAAGCGCCTCGCAAGAATCCTCCTGCTGATGGCCGAATTCGGCAAGCCCGGTCACCCCTTATCGCAGATTCCGAAGATCTCGCAGGATACTCTGGCGGAGATGGTCGGCACCACCCGATCCCGCGTCAGCTTCTTCATGAACCGATTTCGCAAACTCGGGTTTATCCAGTACAACGGGAGCATCCATGTTCACAAGTCATTGTTGAATGTGGTGCTGCTCGATCAGATGCCCGACCGCAAAGCGTCTAAGCCCCCTACCCTCGGCATTCCTCCGGCCGACTCGTAACCCTGGGCTGCGGCTCTGGCTCGTTTCCCGTTGTCCGGCCGGAGGATGCGACTTCGGCGTGGGCTTTTCAGCGGAAGCCTGGCACGGAATCGCCACCAAACCTCAAAGCTTCCTTGGGTGCCATGGTTCATTCTCCGGCACGCCCACCGAGCCGCCCACCTGGGCATCAGCAACTGGTTCAGGGCCAATCAGATGGATAGGAGTTTTCGGATTCTCTTCCGCATCGGCCTGCTTACCGGAAGCTACACTCTCCGCTTCGGCTGCAGTATCAAGCCGGTTCGGGGAGGGCGACTGCGCGCTTTCTGTGGAGAGATGACTCTTAACATCCGATTTTGTATTGAGACTCATAAAGGCTCCAGTCTTCCTGTTTGCTCACCTGCATTTGCTCGTCTGAGCTCGGCGTGAATGGCTGAAGGCGAGGAAAGAAATTCACGACAACCACCTGAGTATAGGATGGAAACAACTTTGACAAGTGAGCAAAACAGAACAGATCGTTGTTAATGCGCGTGCCATATTGGTATCGCTTACAAGTGTGGAGCTGCATGGTCTCGCGACTCACGCATCTTGCCCCGCGGCTTGCGATTCCTTGCACCCGACATGCCTTCCCTGAGGAAGACAATGTGCCTCTCGGCTACCCCGATGAACGTTGACTGTTACCCAGTAGAACCCCCGCTGCGTCTCTCGCTCTCCTCACGGGTGACGTCGGCCTTTCCCGAAACGTCAACTTGATCCTGGCTTGCTCAAGAAGCGCCCGAGTCCAGCAACCTGCCCATCAAACATGGAGGCTGAGATGGAAGATCATCGGTGCACGATCGCGGCTGTTAAGACGGAGGATCCTCGGTTCGGTAGCTTGCTCCGCGGAGTGACGATTGAGATCGAAGACCCACGGTGCTGTAGCCTGCTCCGTGGTATAGAGATTGAGGTCGACGACCCACGGTGCAGGAGCCTGGAGATTGAGGTGGAAGATCCTCGGTGCAAGGCGATGTTCATGATCTGGTGACTTTTAGGCTTCAGGAGGATCTCCGGTCCCAGCCGAATGGTGTTCGCAGCTGGATGCGGCAGAGAGAAAACATGGTATGAGTCCTGTGCCGCGAGTTGAAAGTGATTCGGCAACTTATCTGATCGGTGGCGGCAGGTGTCCGGCAGCAAGGCTCAAGCGGCTTTGAACTTCTCGGTTTTGTCTGCGATGCACTGCAACAGTTCTTTCCAGGATTTGATGAACGAGGCGGCTCCTTCGTTCTGGAGTCTGAGACCCATGCCCCTGGTGTCAATCCCTGCCCCGGCGAACCTGACCAACTCATCTTCCGCATGAGAATGCAGCGTCTCACTGACAGTCCCATGATCGGCGAGCGCTTTCAAAGTGGCCTCAGGCATGGTGTTGACGGTGAAGGGGGCGGCGAGGGCCTGGACGTACAGTGTGTCGGATGCCTGAGGGTCCTTGGTTCCGGTGCTGGCGAAGAGCAGGCGCTGGGCACGGGCGCCCGCATTCAGGATGCGCTGCGAGCGCGGCGAGTCGAGCAAACCGCGGTAGCTCTCATACGTCTCTCTCGCAATGGCGATGCCCAGCTGGTTCCGCAGCTCCGAAGGGACCGTGTCCGCTACCGCTACATCCCAGCGACTGACGAAGAGGGAGGCGACGGAGCCAACGTTGGGATTCAGACCGGCGGCGATGCGGCGCTCGATGCCGCGCAGATACGCCTCCGCAGCCGCTTGATATTGTGCGGGCGAAAAGAGGAGCGTGACGTTGACGGGCACGCCCGCGAAGATTGCTTCCTCAATGGCGGGCAGTCCCTCCTTCGTTCCCGGTATTTTGATGAAGAGATTCGGCCGACCGGCACGAGCATGGAGATCCCTGGCTGCGGCGAGGGTGGCTGAGGTGTCGTGGGCCAGCAAGGGCGATACCTCCAGGGAGACCCAGCCATCCACGCCGTTGGTCCGATCGTGGATCGGGCGAAAGAGATCGGCAGCCTGGCGGAGGTCCTCGATCGCCAGCTCGAAGAAGAGCGCCTCACCCGACTTGCCTTCCTGCAATTTCTGGTGGATAGCGTGGTCGTATTCGCGGCTGTTCCTGAGCGCATGATCGAAAATGGTTGGGTTCGAGGTGAGCCCGGTGACCGAGAACTCCTGGATGTAGCGGCGGAGGGTGCCCTTCATCAGCAGTCCGCGGGTGATGTTATCGAGCCAAAGGCTTTGACCCATTTCGTGAAGCTGTTGCGTAGCTTTCATTCTCTTCCTCCCGGATCGCTCACGGATTATGCGTTTCAGTGCTGGTGTGTTGGGCTGCGGTCGATGAGCACTGCGCGGCTGCGAAAGCGTGTTATCCGGATGTCTCCTGGGGGTGGGGATTGTGCCAACTGTCGCCTGGAGCGAGGATCGCGTCAGCCTGTTTCGGCCCCCAGCTTCGGCGCTTGTAAGGATGAACCCGGTGGTGATTCTTCAGGACCGGATTAACGACTGACCAGGCGGCTTCAACCGCGTTCTCACGCGTGAAGAGCGCTCCATCGCCAATCATGGCGTCGCCGAGAAGCCGCTCATAAGGAGCTTCCTCGCCCGGCTGTTCTTCGGAGAGGTAGAGCTCTCGTTGTTCTCCGATGAAATCCTTCCCGGCGATCTTCACACGAGCGGCGAGTGCGATCGCCGAGCTGGGAGACAGGCGAAAACGCAGATAATTGGCCGGGCTGGTCGACGGTGCTGAATCGGCGAAGAGTCTCTGCGGAGAGGGTTTCAACTCCACCACGACCTCTGTTGCGGTTTCAGTCAGAAATTTACCGGAACGCAGGTACCAGGGCACTCCCTCCCAGCGCCATGAGTCGATAAAAAGACGCAGGGCGCAGAAGGTTTCGACGTCGGAGTTTTTCGCCACGTCTTTCTCCTGCCGATAGCCGGCGTACTGGCCTCGGACCACGTCGTCGGGTTTCAGAGGGCGCATGGCCTGAAAGACCTTCGCTTTCTCGCTGTGCACGGCTCCAAAGTCTCTGGTAGCAGGCGGCTCCATCGCAAGCAGCGCGACGATCTGGAAGAGGTGGTTCTGAATTACATCGCGCAGACAGCCGGCAGTTTCGTAAAACGCTCCGCGGCTCTTCACCCCAAACGTTTCCGACAGAGTTATCTGGACGCTGGCCACGTAGTTGCGGTTCCAGATCGGCTCCAGAAATGAATTCGCGAAGCGAAAATAGAGGATGTTCATGATCGCTTCCTTCCCGAGGAAGTGATCGATCCGGAAGATGGAGTCTTCCGGGAACACTGAGCGGGCAACCCGGTTGAGTTCCCGTGCGGAGGCCAGGTCGCGGCCGAAGGGCTTTTCGACGATGACGCGGGCATGATCGGCCAGTCCTGCTTCGCCAAGTCCCCTGATCACAGTTTCAAAGAGCGAGGGTGGGATAGCGAGATAGTGCGCCGGGCGTCTGGCGCTGCCCAGTTCATTCTTAATCGCCGCAAAGGTGCCTGGATCTTTATAATCGCCACTCACGTAGCTGAACAGCGACAAAAGAGATTGGAGGGCGCGCTTGTTATCGATTCCACCCGATCGTTCTATGCTGTCCGTCACGCGCTTGCGCAGACGATCGAGGCTCCACTTCGGGAAGGCGACGCCGATGACGGGCGCTGTGAGAGTGCCTCGTTTCACCATGGCATACAGTGCCGGGAAGATCATCTTGTGGGCCAGATCGCCCGTCACGCCGAAGAGCACGAGCGCGTCGGAATGGGAGGATGCCATCAGGCGGCAACTTTCCCGGAGGCGACCTTTTCCTTATGGCCGCCGAATTCGTAGCGCAAAGCAGACAGCAGTTTATCGGCAAAGTCGTCGTCACCGCGGGAGCTGAATCGCTCGTAGAGCGCGGCGCTGAGGACAGGCGCCGGAACGGCCTCGTCGATGGCGGCCCTGATCGTCCAGCGACCTTCCCCGGAGTCGGAGACGCGGCCGGCAAACTTCGCCAGGTCGGGGCTATCGAGCAGCGACGTGGCCGCCAGATCCAGGAGCCACGACGCGATGACACTGCCCCGGCGCCACACCTCGGCGATGTCGGCAAGGTTCAGGTCATATTGGTAGTGTTCGGGATCGCGTAACGGCGTAGTCTCGGCATCGACGGAGCTCTTCTCTTTGCCCGCGTTGGCGTGGTGCAGAATGTTCAGGCCTTCCGCGTAGGAGGCCATCATGCCGTACTCGATGCCGTTGTGAACCATTTTCACAAAGTGACCTGCGCCGCTGGGGCCGCAGTACAGAAAGCCGTGCTCGGCGGTACCGCCCACCTTTTCGCGGCCTGGCGTGCGTGGAGCCTCCTCGATGCCTGGAGCGAGGGCAGAGAAGATGGGTTCGAGGCCGTGCACGACAGCTTCGTCGCCGCCGATCATCAGACAGTAGCCGCGCTCCGAGCCCCAGACCCCGCCGCTGGTTCCCACATCGACATAGTGAATGCCTTTCGGCTTCAGATCGGCAGCGCGGCGGATGTCGTCGTGATAGTAAGAATTGCCACCGTCGATGATCACATCCTCGCGTTCGAGCAGCGGAACGAGGGTCTTCAGCGTCGGGTCGACGACGGCGGCCGGCACCATCATCCAGATGGCACGAGGCTTCTTCAATTTATTTGCGAAGTCTTCGAGCGAGGTCGTACCGACTGCGCCCTCCTTACTAAGCGCCTGCACGGCTTCCGAGACGGTATCGTAAACAACGCAATGGTGGCCGGCGCGCTGAAGACGCAGCACCATATTAGATCCCATCCTGCCCAGTCCGATCATGCCCAGTTCCATGCGATGTCCTTTCGATCAGTTCCGTTTCGAGCGCTTATTTCACTTCCGTGTGATCCGCCAATGGCCTTCGGCGTTGCCGAAGTGAGCGGGCGGAAAGGTCTGGAGGAACTCCCGGACCAGCACCGATCCGACGACTGCTCCGCCACGGCAAACGATATTCGTTCGTTCGCTGCATCGATGCTTCAACGCCGCCGAACCAACAGGTATGGTATTACCGGCCTTATACCACCTTCGCATCCCGCAGAAGCTTACCCCGGCGTTCCTCGTATTCCTCGCTTGTGATCTCACCCGCGGCATACCTCCTTTGCAGGAGTTGCAGCGGCGTTTGGAAGTCCCGGTAGCCAACCCAGTTGCTTCGCCTCACCGGCATCATGAATGAGAAGAACAACATCCACAGGATGACCCAGAAAATCCACCAATATGCATGCATCCCGAACCAGTAAAAGTGGTACATAAACACCTCCCCGGTGTTGTTACGTAATACTGCGAACTCGAACTCACCCGATCCGGCCTGAGAGTCTGCCCGAATTGCCAACCGCATCCCGTTGATCCGGTTGGCAGAAGTTACTGTGGCTGCGCATTCATTGGGCGCCGCTCCATTTCCAGTTACGGATCTCCGGCATGTCCTGGCCATGAGCGTCGATGTAGTGTTTGTGTTCGATGAGCTTGTCCTGCATCTGTTGCTTCAGATAGTCGCCCCTCGAACCCAGATTCGGTACCCGATCCACTACATCCTGCACCAGATGGAAGCGGTCCAGGTCGTTCTGCACCCTCATGTCGAACGGGGTCGTGATCGTGCCTTCTTCCTTGTAGCCACGCACGTGCAGGTTGCGGTTGGTGCGGGCGTAGGTGAGCCGGTGGATCAGCCATGGATAACCATGAAACCCGAAGATGATGTGTTTATCTTTCGTAAAGAGCGAATCGTAATCCAGTTCAGTCAGCCCGTGGGGATGCTCCGTATTCGGCTGCAGCTTCATCAGATCGACGACGTTGACCACGCGGATTTTCAGGTCAGGCAGATGTTCGCGAAGAATAGAAACAGCGGCGAGAATCTCCAGCGTGGGCGTGTCTCCGCAGCAGGCCATCACTACGTCGGGCTCGCTGTCCTGGTCATTGCTGGCCCATTGCCAGATGCCAACGCCTTCCGTGCAATGGACGACCGCCTGATCCATCGTCAGCCATTGCGGAAGCGCATGCTTTCCCGCGACCACCACGTTGACGTAATTCCGACTGCGCAGGCAGTGATCGAAAACGGATAGAAGGCAGTTGGCGTCGGCCGGGAGGTAACAGCGCACGATATCGGCCTTCTTGTTGATCACGTGGTCGAGGAAGCCGGGATCCTGGTGCGTGAACCCGTTGTGGTCCTGCTGCCAGACATGAGAAGCAAGCAAATAGTTCAGCGAAGAGATATCGCGACGCCACGGTAGCTCGCGGCATACCTTCAGCCATTTCGCATGCTGGCTGAACATCGAGTCGATGATGCGAATGAAGGCTTCATAGCTGTTGAACAGTCCGTGCCGCCCGGTCAGCAGATACCCTTCCAGCCAACCCTCGCACTGGTTTTCGCTCAGCATGGAATCCAGAACGCGGCCAGCCGGCGCGAGGAATTCGTCGTTGCTGACTTCGCGCGCATCCCACTGACGATTGGTGACCTCGAAGACTGCCTGCAGGAGATTCGAGACGGTTTCATCCGGGCCGAAGACGCGGAAGTTACGCTTGTCCTGATTCAACCGGGCGACATCGCGCAGGAACGAGCCCAGCACGAGCGTGTCTTCGATCTCTACAGCTCCGGGTGAAGTCACTTTGACCGCGTGATCGTGGAAGTCGGGCATGCGCAGGTCGTGCAGAAGAATACCGCCGTTCGCGTGTGGATTGGCGCCCATACGACGGGTGCCCTGCGGGGCCAACTCAGCCAGTTCCTGGATGAGTCTCCCATTCTCATCGAACAGTTCCTCGGCCTTGTAGCTCTTCATCCAGTCCTCGAGGAGTTTGACGTGATCGGGGTGCTGGGGATCGACCAGCAGCGGCACCTGGTGAGCTCGAAATGTCCCTTCGATTTGCAGGCCGTCGACGACCTGCGGGCCTGTCCAGCCCTTGGGCGACTTGAGGACGATCATTGGCCAGCGCGGCCGAGTCGTGTCATTGTTGCTGCGTGCTTGACTTTGAATCCGATGGATGTCCTCGATGGCTGTGTCGAGAGTGGCGGCCATGAGTTCGTGCATCTTCTCTGGCTGATCCCCTTCCACGAAGTAGGGCGTCCAGCCACAGCCCCTCAGGAATTGCTCCAGTTCCTCATGCTCGATGCGGGCGAGGACAGTCGGATTGCTGATCTTGTAACCGTTCAGGTGCAGGATCGGCAGCACCGCTCCGTCGGTCTTTGGATCGAGAAATTTGTTGGAATGCCACGAAG
>Ga0224555_1004112_pt1 | contig 13784 bp, 13 predicted proteins | sample 714S23034metaG_FD_180687 | JGI IMG/M metagenome (GOLD analysis project Ga0224555, IMG submission 180687) | Peat soil microbial communities from Stordalen Mire, Sweden - 717 S2 30-34 | ecosystem: Environmental > Terrestrial > Soil > Wetlands > Peat | place: Sweden: Norrbotten County, Stordalen...
TGATGTCGTCATTGACGACCTCGGCCTGCAGCGCGTCGCACAGGCTGTCCAGGGCTGCCTTGCTGGCGATGTAGGCGCCGAACCGCGGCGCGCGGGTCTGCACACCGACCGAGGAGACGTTGATGATGTGCCCGAAACCACGTTCCCGCATGCCCGGAATGAACTTGAGGATGAGCTGCACCGCGCCGAGATAGTTCAGTTGCATGGTGCGCTGATAGTCGTGAATGCGGTCGTAGGACAGCGCCAGCGAGCGCCGAATCGATCGCCCGGCGTTGTTGATCAGCATGTCGATGCCGCCGAGGTCGGCGAGCACTGTGTCCGCCATCGCGGCGATGGCATCCAGGTCGGTCAGATCGCACGGGTAGACATGCGCGGTTCCGCCACTGCCGCGGATGTCGTCGGCGACCTTGTCGAGGTTTTCCTGGGTCCTTGCGACCAAGACCACCTCGCCGCCGGCCCCCGCGATCTTCTTCGCCGCCGCTGCGCCGATGCCCGACGATCCGCCCGTGATGAGGGTGATCGTGCCGTCGACGGCATCGTGCAGCGTGCGACCCTGCACCGCGTCGAGCAGATTACGCAGGTAGAACGGTCGGTAGCGGCCGGCCGAGTTCGGGGTGTTGACCAGGTTCGACACGGCGGCGAACGGCTTCTCGACGAGGCCGGTCAGATCGCCCAGATTCATAGATTTCTCGCTCCCGGTGGTGATTGCCCTCGATTTCCAACCGAGTCTGCTACACCGCCGCGATGTTCAAGTGATTCTGCCGCAATCCGGTTGTTACGCCGGGTAATCGCCCGGTGATGGCGCTCTAACGGTCGGGCAATCGTCAGGTGGTCGGCTATCTGCATGGGAATACTCACCCGACTCCGCAAGCCCGGGAGCGCCACGCTGTACGAGAAGATCGGCGGTCACGACGCCCTAGAAGTCGTTGTCGAGGACTTCTACTGCCGTGTGCTTGACGATGATCACCTCGCCAGCTTCTACGCCGGCGCGGACATGAAGCGGGTGAAAGCTAAGCAAGTCGAATTCCTCGGCTCCGTGCTCGGCGGGCCCGGGGCTTACACCGGCTTGTCGATGCGGCAGGCGCATGAAGGCCGCGGGATCACCATGCACCACTTCGCCATGGTGGCTGCGCACCTGGCGGACTCGCTGTGCGCGGCCGGCCTGCACCCGGACACGATCACCGAAATACTCCGCGCCGTTGCGCCGCTGGCCGGCGAGATCGCATCGGACAACGCCAAGGCGGTCGTCTGAGCGCCTTCCTGAACTTCGCCGAGCGTGCGTCGTCTGCGAATTAGCGGCCGGCCTGGGTTCTCGCGTCGACTGCACGCTCGGCGAACCTCACCATCGCGGGCCGGCCAGCTGCCACGCAGGTGCTCGGTTACCGCGGGGTCGAGGGAGCTGCCAGATAGCCACGCGCGGCCTAGACTAAAACCGAAAAGGCTCGTCAGGCGTTGGCTTTGGCAGAACGGAAGCCCCGCATGTTTTCCGGGATCATCCGTCACCCCGGCGGCATGGTTACCGCCGTCGCAGTGATTACCGCCGCCGCAATTGTTCCCGGCGGCACAGCGGCGGCCGACCCGAGCCAGGACGACAAGTTTTTCGCACTGCTCGGTCAAAAAGACATTCCCCCCGTCGCGAACGCGACCAGCCTCATCGAAACAGGCCATAAGGTTTGCTCCAAACTCGATGGCGGCATGTCGGTGGAAGACTTAGTGGAATTGATTAGAAACAACGGGTTTAACGCGAACCCGAGATCGCGCTTGGATCCCCCCGACCGCATCACGCGTACCATAAACCTATTCATCACTGCGGCAGTGCAGGCCTACTGCCCATACGATGCAGGCAAGATAGCCTCCATCGCTGGTTATTCCGTGACCCGATCGAGCGACCCGGCGTTCCGACTCACCGCTTACAAGCACAAAGTGGCTAACGCTGAAAGGGACTCCGATTCGGTTCGGCTACCAGACCGCGACGCGCATGGCCTGGTGCTCGCCTCGCTGATCGGAACGGCTCCCTCCGGAGAAGTCCCTCCGTCGAACCCGCTGCCGATTCCGGCACAACCGCCGCCTGCACCACAAGAGGTGCAGCCTGAACCACAACAACCGCCGCCTCCACCACGACGTGTGCACCCCGTACCGCAACAGGCGCCGCCGCAAAAGGCGGAGCCACCGCCAGTAGCCGAGCCCCCGCCACCGGCCGAGCCACCGCCAGCAGCCGAGCCACCGCCAGCAGCCGAGCCACCGCCACAAGCGGGGCCTCCTGCCACTGCTCCTCAGCCTGGGGGTGGCGCGGACGGCGGTGTCCCCCCGCCGAGCCCGGCGCCGGAGCCACCGAAGCGGCCGGGCTTTGTCCAGCTCGCACCCTGAGCCAACGACGTCGGCAAGCCGCTGTTAGGGCGGCACGGCGGTGTCCTTTCTGGCTCGAGGACGACGACAATGCATCCATGCCGCGAACATTCGACGCTCTGGTTACGGAGGCTGCTGCTGCACCGGTCGACGGCTGGGATTTCTCCTGGCTGGACGGCCGTGCCACCGAGGAACGCCCGTCCTGGGGCTACCAACGACTGATGAGCCAGCGGTTGGCGACGGCGTCGGCCGGTCTGGACCTCGACACCGGCGGTGGCGAGGTGTTGGCCGGCGCGCCGACCTTCCCGCCGACGATGGTCGCCACCGAGTCCTGGCCGCCGAACGCAGCGCTGGCCACCAAGCTGCTCCACCCGCGCGGCGTCGTGGTGGTGGCAACTCGAGACGAGCCGTTCTTGCCGTTCGCCGACGAGGCGTTCGACTTGGTGACCAGCCGGCATCCAATCATGGTGCGGTGGAACGAGATTGCCCGTGTGCTCCGCCCGGGTGGCAGCTACTTCGCGCAGCAGATCGGGCCCGCGACGATGTCCGAACTGGTCGAATATTTCATCGGTCCGCAGCCAGAGAAATGGGCCGAGCTGCACCCCGACGCTCAAAGCGCGCAGGCGCAGTCCGCCGGTCTGCACATCGTCCAGATGCGCATGGAGCGACTGCGCGCGGAGTTCTTCGACGTCGCCGCGGTGATCTATTTCCTGCGCAAGGTGGTCTGGACCGTGCCGGACTTCAGCGTCGACCGTTACCGCGAGCAGCTACGCGCGCTGCACGACCGCATCGAAGCCGACGGACATCTCGTCGCGCATTCCACTCGAGTTCTCGTCGAGGCCCGCAAGCCGTAGCGGCCGATTGGACTGCCCGAACCGCGCCTGGGTGCGACGATCACCCTATGAGCATGGCGACGATGGGCCTCCTCGGTGTGGCAGCAGGTGCATCGACCGCGGGCGTCTTGGGCATCGTGAGACTGATGGCGGACACGTGGTTTCCGTGGCTTGCGGCAAACTCTGAGCACAAACACCAGATGATCTCCAACCTGCACTCGCAGCGGGCAGAGGCGGTTGCCCGGTGGCGCGCAGGCTTGGCAAACGCGCGGGATACCTATCGCCAATGGGCTGCCGGACCTCGCGACCACGACGCGCCTAACGTCGTCGGCGACGAGTGGTTTGAAGGCTTGCGGCCACACCTGCCCACCGCCGGCGAAGTAGCCAAGTTCCGCACTGCTCACGAAGTCCATTGCGACAACCCGACTGTGGCACTGCTGTCGCTGGAGATGGGCCGAATCGAGCGGGGATGGGTCGACGAGGCAAAGAGCTACCCGCGCCGGGTGCGAAACTAACCTCAGCCCTCGGCCCGCAACACATCGAGCGCGTGCTGCAGATCCTGCGGGTAAGGGCTGACGATCTCCATCTGCCGTCCGTCGGCGGGATGGGTGAACGCCAGCGACCGGGCGTGCAGCCATTGGCGTTCCAGCCCAAGCTTTTTCGCGAGTTTCGGGTTGGCGCCGTAGGTCAGGTCTCCGCAGCACGGGTGGTGCAGCGCGGCGAAGTGAACCCGAATCTGGTGCGTGCGGCCGGTTTCCAAGTGGACATCGAGCAGGCTTGCGGCGACGAAGGCTTCGACGGTGTCGTAGTGGGTCAGGCTGTGCCGACCGTCGGTGGTGACGGCGAACTTCCAGTCGTGGCCGCGGTGACGGCCGATCGGCGCGTCGATGGTGCCGCTGGACGGATCCGGGTGTCCTTGCACCAGTGCGTGATAACGCTTGTCAATCGTGCGCTGCTTGAATGCGCGCTTGAGCACGGTGTAGGCCCGTTCGGAGATCGCGACGACCATGACCCCGGAGGTGCCGACGTCGAGGCGTTGCACGATCCCCTGCCGCTCGTGCACCCCGGAGGTGGTGATCCGATACCCGGCGGCGGCGAGCCCGCCGAGCACCGTCGGGCCGGTCCAACCCACCGACGCGTGCGCGGCAACCCCGGCCGGCTTGTCGACGGCAACGATGTCGTCGTCGGAGTAGAGAATCGTCATGCCCTCGATCTCGACGGGCGTGTTCTCCACCGGCGCCGGCGGCTCGGGTAGCTGCACCTGCAGCCACGCTCCCGACGTCAGACGATCCGACTTGCCCGCCGGCACCCCGTCCAGCTCGACCCCGCCGTCCTCGGCCAGCGCCGCGGCAGCCGTGCGCGACACGCCCAGCAGCCGCGCCAACCCGGCGTCGACTCGCATACCCGCGAGGCCCTCCGGCACCGGCATCGACCGATCGGTCATCAGCTTTCGTCGACGCCTTCGCCAGGCTCGTCCGCCGCGTCGCCGGCTCTCCGCCGGCCGACGGTGTCGAAATCGAAACCGAGTGCTGAGAGAGTGACCAGCAGGATCGCGCCGCCGACCACCGACGGATCGGCGACGTTGAACACCGGCCACCATCCGATCGACAAGAAGTCCACGACGTGTCCGCGCAGTGGCCCCGGCGAGCGGAAGAACCGGTCGACCAGGTTTCCCATCGCGCCACCGAGGATCATCCCGAGGCCGACGGCCCACCAGAGCGACACCAGCCGGCGTCCCATCCAGAAGATCCCGACGACGACAGCGCTCGCGATCACCGTGAGCATCCAGGTGTATCCGGTCGCCATCGAAAACGCGGCCCCGGAATTGCGGACCAGCGTCCACGTCACGGTGTCACCGATGATCGGCACCGGCTGCCCGGGCGTCAGCACTTTGACCGCGAGCACCTTGGTGACGATGTCCAGCGTCAGCACGACCGCTGCGACCGACAGCAGCAGGCGCTGGCGCCGGGTCGGCGCGGGAGCCTCAGCTTCCCCGGCCGTATCAGCCTCAGTCACCGGCTCAGCCGCTTCCGTTGGTTGGTCCGTCACTCCTCCATCATCCACTAGCTCGGTTGACGGCGACCCGCCGCGCCCGGCTCCGCCGCGCTTGCGATCGCCGCGCGCGGCATGCGGGATGATCTCAGCATGAGCCGCGTGACCGTCATCGCCACCGGCGGGACCATCGCAACTACCACGGACGCCAAGGGGGTGCGGCGGCCGACACGCGGCGCCGCGCAGTTGACCGCCGGCCTGGACGTGGATGTCGTCGACGTGATGGCCCTTGACAGCTCGCAGCTGGCCCCGGCCGACTGGGATGTGATCGGTGCGGCGGCCCGGGCCGCGGCCGGTGGCGGTGCCGACGGTGTGGTCGTGACGCACGGCACCGACACCCTCGAGGAGACGGCGCTGTGGCTGGATCTCACCTACGCGGGCGACGTTCCGGTGGTGCTCACCGGCGCAATGCGCAGCGCGGACGCGCCTGACGCCGACGGTCCGGCGAATCTTCGGGACGCCCTTGCGGTGGCATCGGATCCCGCGGCCCGCGATGTCGGTGTGTTGGTGTGTTTTGCCGGCCGCGTGCTACGGCCGTTGGGTCTTCGAAAGGTGGCAACACCGGACGGCTTCACCGGCGACCTGCTGAGCACCGTCGACGACGGCGTGGTGCTCAACCGGCCCAAGCAGCGCTCATTCCTCGGCGAGCTGAGCGCGGCAAGTGCCCCGCGGGTCGATATCGTCGCCGCATACCCGGGTAGTGACGCCGTAGCAATGGACGCCTGCGTGTCTGCGGGCGCCCGCGGCATCGTGCTGGAATCCCTGGGTGCGGGCAATGCCGGGGCCGCGGTGGTCGACGGCGTACGGCGGCACTGCAGCAACGGAGTGCTGGTAGCTGTGTCCACCCGGGTCCCGGGTGGACGCGTCAGCCCCGATTACGGCCCGGGCCGTGACCTCGCCGACGCGGGCGCGGTGATGGTGTCGGGACTGCCCCCGAGTCAGACACGGGTGTTGGTGATGGCGGCGCTGGCAGCGCGGCTACCGTTGCGCGACGTCGTCGACCGCTTGCGCTGACGCGGTGTGAGCAAGGGCGGCGACGTAATCGGACCAGTCGAGGCTATCGACCGGGTTCGCCGGCACGATGTCAGCGGTGGCGGACGGACCAGCGGAGAACGTTCGCGCCGGGCCCGGACCCGAGCCGCGCGTTTCGAAGCGCACGGTGACCACGCCGTGGCCGGCGCCCTGTACCCAGCCGTGGCCCAGATCGCGGTGCGTGACGTCGTCGCCCACCCGCCATCCCGCGGTGGCTCCCGTCCCGGGTAGGGCGACATCCGGCGCCGGCTGCGCGGTGTCGGCGCCCGCATCGGTGTCCGACATCGCCAGCTCCAGGTCGGGGAACAACGACTCCTGCCGCACGTTACTCAAGCCCGAAAACCCCACGCCCAGTAGACGAATCGGTCCGATCTGGCGCGGATCGAGCAACAGCCGCCGGGCCAGCGCCGCCAGCGCGGCGCCGTCGGTGGTCGCGTAGGGCAGGGTGGCCGAGCGGGTCAGGGTGCTCATGTCCGATTTCTTTAGTTTGACCGTGACAGTCCGGGCGCCGCGGCCGTCGCGGCACAGCCGTTGATGAGCGTGCTCGGCGATCGGGGCGATCGCCTCACGCAACTCGTCGAGCGTGGTCAGATCGGCCGCGAAGGTGGATTCGGCGCTAATTTGTTTGGCTTCGGCGCGTTCGGCCACCGGGCGGTCGTCGATCCCGCGGGCCAGGCGGTGCAGCGCGGGCCCGATCGTCGCACCCAGGATGTTCGCCGCCTCGGCTTCGCTCAGCGCGGCAAGCTGCCCGATGGTCTCGATGCCCAGCCGATGCAGCTTCTCCTCGGCGACCGGGCCGATCCCCCACAGCCTGCGGACTGCGAGGCCGTCGAGTAGCCGCTTCTCGTCGGCACGCCGGATCACTTGGATGCCATCGGGTTTGGCCAAACCGGACGCGATCTTGGCGATCTGCTTGCCCGAGCCGGCGCCGACCGAGGCGACCAGGCCGGTCTCGTCGCGCACCCGTTGCCGCAACTGCGCGCAGAACTGTTCGACGTCGGTCGCGGATGCGCCGGCCAGTTCCGGCGGCTCCCCGAACGCCTCATCGAAGGAAAGCTGCTCGACGACGGGCACCATGGCGCGCACGGTGTCGAAAACCCGGCGGCTGGCGACTCCGTACACCACGCCGCGCGGCGGCAACACCACCGCCGTCACGCCGATCAACCGGCGTGCCTGGTGCATCGGCATGGCCGATCGCGCCCCGAACACGCGTGATTCGTAGCTCGCGCCGGCCACCACGCCGCGCCCGCCCAGCCCGCCGACCAGCACCGGCCGACCCTGCAACGTCGGCCGGGTGAGCTGCTCGACGGACGCGAAGAACGCGTCCATGTCGAGGTGCAGCACCCAGCGGGAATCCACAATCACCGATGCTATTGCGCTAACGTCTCCGATCATGGCGATGAACTTGTGCCATCGCGTGTTCTGCAGCTCCAACCGCTACTTCAAGACCGTCGAAGACGCGCTGTTGCCGTGGGCCCTGGCCGATGTCGACCTGGGCGACGACGTGCTGGAAATCGGGCCAGGTTACGGCGCCAACATCCGGGTGCTGATCGACAAAGCCCCGCACTACACCGCCGTCGAGATCGACCAGCCGATGGCCGAGCGGCTACGGGCCAGATACGGCGATCGAGCGCACATCATCCACGGCGACGGCGCCGACACCGGCTTGCCGGCAGGGAAGTTCAGCTCGGTGGTGTGCTTCACGATGCTGCACCACATCCCGACGCTGGCGTTACAGGATCAGATGCTCGCCGAAGTGTTTCGGGTGCTGCGGCCCGGCGGCGTGTTCGCCGGCAGCGACAGCGCGGCGTCGACCCTGTTCCGGGTCTTGCATCTTCGCGACACTTGCAACCCGGTGGATCCGCGAACGTTCCCAGAGCGTTTGCGCGCAGCGGGTTTTAACGATGTGCATGTCGAGAGCAATGGCCGCAGGCTGCGCTGGCACGCCGTCAAGGCCGACTGATGGGCGCCGAGACCGGCGACACGTGGGCATCGCCGGAGCATGCGGATAAGCCGAACCAACGACGATGGGCGCGGCTGCGCAAGGAGTGGCACACGCGGCTCGAACCCGGTGAACAGGCCACAGTACTGGCCTGGGCGGCATTCACCTTCACCTTCGCCGGCCTGCGCGGGCTCACCCACTGGATCCGCGCGGGCCACGGTCCGTCGCGTGGAGGTATCAACCTGGGCGGCAGGCACTTTCATCACTACAACATTGGTATCGCGTTGCTGGCCACCGTGGCGGCGGTGGGCCTGCGCGGAACAGAGCGGCAACGGCGCCACCCCGCGGCCGCGATCGCCTTCGGGTCCGCGAATGCGATGATCGTTGACGAGTTGGCGTTGCTGCTCGACCTCAAGGACGTCTACTGGGCGGCCGACGGCCGCGAAAGCGTCGACACCGCGGTCGGCCTGATCGCAGCCGGCGGGACGATCATCGCCGGCATGCCGCTATGGCCGCACGCGCAGCGCGCGCTGCGGAACCTCTAGCCGCGGCTACTAAGTCTTCGCGATCGCCACCTGCACGCCATCGCCGATCTGCACACCGTCGGTCGGCTCGCCGAACTCGAAACTGGTGGCCAGGATTTCCCCGGCGATCAGATCTCGATGGGTCATCGCCCAGTCACCCCGCTGCGCCGGCACCGACATCACCACGCTGATCCGGTCGGAGACATCAAGCCCGACCGACTTACGCAGCTCCTGCAATTCGCGGATGCGGTCTTTGGCCCAACCCTCGGCCTCGAGCTCGGGCGTCACCGTGGCGTCCAACACCACCAGACCGGCACCCCCCGGCAACGGCGCGGTGTACTCGGGGTCGGCGGCGACCAGCCGCGAGCTGTACTCGTCGGGCCGCAGCACCGCCGGACCCGCGGCCAGTGTTCCGTCCGGGTTGACGACGCCCTCACCGGCTTTGACCGCTTTGATCGCCGCCTGCACATCCTTGCCCAATCGCGGGCCCGCGACCCGGGCGTTGACGGTCAGCTCAAAACGACCATAGCTGTCGATGTCCTCGGTCAGCTCGACCTTCTTGACGTTGAGCTCGTCGGCGATCAGATCGGTGAACGGCTCCAGTCGCTGCGGATTATCCACCGCCACCGTCAGTTTCGGCAGCGGCAGCCGCACCCGCAGCTGCTTCGCCTTACGCAGCGACGACGCCACCGAGCACACTTCCCGAACCTGGTCCATCGCGGCGACCAGCTCGGCGTCTGCGGGCAGCAGCTCGGCTGCCGGCCAGTCGGACAGGTGCACTGAGCGCTCGGCGGTGATCCCACGCCAGATGATCTCGGTGGTCAGCGGAAGCAGCGGCGCGGCAAGCCTCGCGGTCACTTCGAGCACTGTGTGCAAGGTGTCGATCGCGTCGGGATCCTCCTCCCAGAATCGCGAACGTGACCGTCGCACATACCAGTTCGTCAGAGCCTCGGTGAACTGACGCAACTGCTCGCATGCCCCGCTGATGTCACAACCGTCCATCTGGGCGGTCAGGTCGTCGCGCAGCACCGCCAGCTTGGCCAGGATGTATCGATCCAGGACATTGAGCGAATCGGCGCGCCACGTGCCGACTTTCGGCGCGTAGAGGGCCAGGAAGCTGTAGGCGTTCCAGAACGGCAGCAGCACCTGGCGCACACCGTCCCGGATTCCCTGTTCAGTCACGATCAAGTTGCCGCCGCGCAGGATCGGCGAGGCCATTAAGAACCAGCGCATGGCATCGGAGCCGTCGCGGTCGAACACCTCACTGACGTCGGGATAGTTGCGTTGCGACTTGCTCATCTTCTGGCCGTCGCTGCCCAGCACGATCCCGTGCGCCACACAGGTTGTGAACGCCGGCCGGTCAAACAGCGCGGTGGCCAGCACGTGCAGGGTGTAAAACCAGCCGCGAGTCTGCCCGATGTACTCGACGATGAAGTCGCCGGGATAGTGGGTGTCGAACCACTCGCGGTTCTCGAACGGATAGTGCACCTGTGCGTAAGGCATGGAGCCGGAATCGAACCACACATCGAAAACATCCGGGATGCGCCGCATCGTCGAACGCCCGGTCGCGTCGTCAGGGTTGGGTCGGGTGAGCTCGTCGATGTAGGGCCGGTGCAAATTGTCGGGCCGCACGCCGAAGTCACGCTCGAGCTCGTCGAGGCTGCCGTAGACGTCGATCCGCGGATAGGCCGGGTCGTCGGAGACCCACACCGGAATAGGGGTGCCCCAATAGCGATTTCGCGAGATTGACCAGTCTCGGGCACCTTGCAGCCATTTACCGAACTGACCGTCTTTGACGTGCTCGGGGTACCAGGTGATCTGCTGGTTGAGCTCGACCATACGGTCCCGGAAGTCGCTGACTTTGATGAACCACGATGAAACCGCCCGGTAGATCAGCGGATTGCGGCACCGCCAGCAGTGCGGATACGGGTGGTCGTATGTCTCCTGGCGAATCAGCACCGCACCGTTTGCCGCGGCCGGGCCGGTGTGATTCTTCAGATCGCGGATGATCTGCGGGTTGGCATCGAAGACGTGCAGGCCCTGGTAATCGGGCACGGTGCTGTCGAATCGGCCTTTGGCATCAACGGGCGTCACCGGCACAATGCCGGCTTTGTCGGCGGCCTCTTTATCGTCCTCGCCGTAGGCCGGCGCCAGGTGCACGATCCCGGTGCCGTCGTCGGTGGTCACGAAGTCGGCGCCGAGTACCTGAAAAGCGTTGGGCGAGTCCATGAAGTACGGGAACGGTGGCTGATACCGCAGACCGACCAAATCGCTGCCGCGATAGGTGCCCAGCACTTGGGGTTCTTCGCCCAATTCTCGTGCGTAGGCGGCCAGTCGAGCCTCAGACAACACGACACGGTGCTCGCCGGCTCGCACCTGTACATAGGTGACGTCGGGGTTGACGGCCACGGCCTGGTTCGACGGCAGCGTCCATGGCGTCGTAGTCCATACGAGCAAGTGCGCGCCCGCCAAGTCCCCGTCGGAGACGGTGAATCCGACCGTGAGGGCCGGGTCTTGCCGGCTCTGGTAGACGTCGTCGTCCATCCGCAGCTCGTGGTTGGACAGCGGGGTTTCGTCACGCCAGCAGTACGGCAGCACCCGGTAGCCCTCGTAGGCCAAGCCCTTGTCCCACAGCTGTTTGAACGCCCAGATCACCGATTCCATGTAGGGCAGATCGAGCGTTTTGTAATCGTTGTCGAAGTCGACCCACCGAGCTTGGCGGGTTACGTAGGCCCGCCATTCATCGGTGTACCGCAACACCGATTCGCGGCAGGCGTCGTTGAACGCCGCGATGCCCATCGCGTCGATCTGAGATTTGTCGGTGATGCCCAGCTGCCGCTCGACCTCGAGTTCGGCGGGCAGCCCATGGGTGTCCCAACCGAAGCGACGCTCTACCTTGTAGCCACGCATGGTGCGATAGCGAGGCACGATGTCTTTGACGTAGCCGGTGAGCAGATGCCCGTAGTGCGGTAAGCCATTGGCGAACGGCGGCCCGTCGTAGAACACGTATTCGGGTGCGTCGGCGCGCCGGTCGATGCTCGCCCGGAACGTGTCGTCGGCCGTCCAATAGTCGAGGACCTCGAGTTCCAGGGCCGGCAAGTCGGGTGCACCGCCGGCAGGCTTCGGATAGGCGTTCTCGGTCACTGTGCGTCGTCTCCATGTGCCGCTATCAGGCCCGGGGACGACGTTGCGCTGGTACGCAAGCGCCGCGGTACCACCCCGCTTGCCACGCCTGGGCGTGGCCGCTCGTCGGTGGGCTGTGACGGGCCTACCCGTTCGGTTCTACTGGACCGGCGACATTGCAGATGCCGGCTGTTCTTCCGAAGGCTCCCCGGTGATGGCCGGATCGATGCCGTTTCACTGATTCTACGGTTCGCGGCAAATCGAGCCTCGGCCACGCGGATCGTGTGTCAACTCAGCACAGCTTTTCTAGACTGCGACTGTGGCATTCGACCCAGCGTTTGCGCGCGACGTGGTTCTGCCGTTGGCGGCGGCGGCGTACACCGTGATGGATGGCAGCCCCGCGACCCTGCCACCCGGGTACAGCCAGACCAACGTGCTGCAGGCTGACGCCATTGTGCTCACCGCGATGACCAACCCGCATCCCGCGGTTGCCGCGATGACCAAAGACACCGACATCTTCGGGGTGATGGGCCGTAACCCGACCAGTCGCACCGCATTTGTGTCATTTCGCGGCACCTCCGACGTCGAAGATTGGGTCGCCGACCTGGACGCCGCACCCGGCAACTACCGCCCGATCGGCGGGTTCGGGCAGGTGCACGCCGGCTTTCAGGACGTCTACGAGCTGGTCCGCACAAGCATCGCCACGAACTTGGCTACCGCGACGGCCGGCTGCGATCAGATCCTGATCACCGGCCACAGCCTCGGCGCGGCGCTGGCCGTGCTCGCGGCACCCGACGTATTCCGGAATATGCCGCCGAACAAGATCGAGCCACGGGTGATCACGTTTGCCGGGCCCCGAGTCGGATTGAGCGACTTCGCCAGCAAGTTCAACGCCGACATCGAAAGCTGTTTTCGCGTCGTGAACTTCCTCGACATCGTTCCCTACCTGCCGCCCGCGCCGTACGTGCACGTTGGCGCACAGATCTCCGTCGACAGCGGCGGGCCGGTGCAGATCGCTTGGCGGCACAGCCTTGCCGCCTATCGCAACGGGCTTACCGCTTTCATAGCGGCGCAGCAGTAATGGCGCGCTCCCGGCACCGAAGGGCGATAGCACCTCGGGTACCGGGAGCGACATAACACCGGTTAAGCGCTCTTCAGGCGCCAACCTCCAGAACACCCGCGCGCCACAGTGCGGCGTAGAGCTGGCGCAGCGGGACGGACAGCAGCCGAGCGGCTCCCTCTACCAATGGGTCACCAGCCAAGAACTGAAGGTCAGGCCGCTTGAAGGTCTTCGGCGTCGGCACTGCGATCGGCGTGGGGGCAGGTACCGCCCTGAGCCGGGGTGCGGGCGTCGCCGCTACTACTTCGTCGTACAGAACAGCGGTCATGGTCGCCTCCTAAGCAGGAATTTCGAACGGGCACAACAGGGTTCGATGTCCGTCCGAAACGGCGTCGAGCGGGTCTGCTACAGACCGCTCTCCGATGAGGCGACGTGCTACGTGGGCCGAAGAAGGCTCAGTTGAAAGCGACGCGCCGCAGGCCGGATCGGGACGGAACGGAGCCCGGATATCGATCCGGACTAGAGTCGGAATTCATTTGTCCCTCACCTCCTCGCGGTCGCGACACGTGCGGCTTACCGCACAATTCACACGCAAGCAGGAATACAGATCCCGAATAATCGGGAAACCGCACCCCACTCGTTAGAGTTTCGGCACTACACGCCGTATCCGGAAATTCCGGAAGCCACTTGGGCTCAACCCTTAAGCCGGGAGGAGCTGTCCTGACCCTGGGCGTCTCTCGACGTTCGGGGTCAGTGGCCTATATCCGTGTAGACGCCTCACCTAACGAGGTGCTTACCCTGTCGATGATGCACGAACATTCCATTGAGGTCAATTCGCCACGCCCATGAAATTCTTCCGCGGGCCGAAGCTC
>Ga0224555_1004113_pt1 | contig 13784 bp, 12 predicted proteins | sample 714S23034metaG_FD_180687 | JGI IMG/M metagenome (GOLD analysis project Ga0224555, IMG submission 180687) | Peat soil microbial communities from Stordalen Mire, Sweden - 717 S2 30-34 | ecosystem: Environmental > Terrestrial > Soil > Wetlands > Peat | place: Sweden: Norrbotten County, Stordalen...
AGCGCGGCGAGCCTCGACCCCGGCGCGATGCTAACCGTATGCGCTTCAACAACTTCCCTTCCATGCCGGTGATTGACTGAGGTCTTCAAGTCCTGAACCAGCGCACCGTTTCGCCAGACATTCAAGGTCTGAGCTCCGTGGCAAATGGCCAGAATCGGCTTGCGGAGGTTGAAGGCGTCCTGCAGCAGCAGCTCGTCGGCAGCCGTGCGGGCTGGGTCGGGCGCGCCGCACTCGGGAATCGGATCTTCGCCATATCTTTGCGGGTCTACATCGAAACCGCTGCCGGGAAGCAGGATTCCCTGAACGCTGGCCAAAAGCCGCGCCACGCGGTCAGGCCGCTCGTGCAGGGGCACAATGATGGGCGTCGCGCCGGCGGCATGAAGGGCGGCAAGGTAGGGCGGCAACGACCGCTGATTGTAGGCCGTATCGCTGCCGGTGGGCTCGGGAATGGCAATATGCACAGACATGGAACCACCAGTGTAATCAGACAGGCTGGGGAATGGACAGCGGATTGTGGGGATCGGTGCTGTTGGTATTCCACCCTTTTCGCAAAGGACGCGAAAAGGATGGTGCACCCAGATTTTGTGGAGTGTCCGGCGCGGGATTCATCACTGTCGGAACTGGGCGCCGGCTGCGGTTTCCTCCGCGACCTGCGCGCTCTGCGGCAGTATGAGGCTCTCAATGGCGGTGCGCAGTTGCGCGGTCAACTCGTCGGTCTGGCGCGGGGTCATTCCCGCCGTCTGGATCGGCTCACCGACGCTGAGCGTGAGCTCGCCCGGATAAAAGTGGCGGGTATGAATCGGCAGCAGATCGTAGACACCGCTGAGTGCAATGGGCACCAGCGGCACCTGTGCGCGAATAGCCAGATAGGCCGCGCCGGAGAGGAATGGCCGCAGTTCGCCGTCGGAGGTTCGCCCGCCCTCGGGGAATACGAAAAGCGGCATGCCGGAGCGCAATGCCCTGACACCCACGCCCAGGCTGGAAAGAGAAGCGCGCGGGTTGGCGGTATCGATAGGAATCTGCCCGGAACGATCCAAGTACCATCCTATGAATGCGATAGGCCACAATTCCTTTTTTGCTAGAATGCGAAATTGGAAGGGCAGCGCGGCAAAAATGACCGGCGTATCCATATAGGAAGTGTGGTTGCAGGCGTAGACGGCAACCGGGGCCTGGTGTAGATTTTGAGCGCCGCGCACGGTGAGCGAGCAGCCAGAGCCCCACACCAGAACCCTCGCCCAGAGCCGCGCAATGCGATGCTGCACGCGGCCGCTCTTGTCAACGAACGAGACCAGCAGCGAAAGCGAACCGCAAACGGCAGTGATGACCCCGAGAAACGGGGCCTGGATAAGGTTTGTGCGCCAGCGATGGAGCCGGGACACGGGATTTGGCCGCCGGGTCATGGTTGTTGCCCCTTTCCGGCGAGCAGCAGGGCGCGCGCCTCGCCCACCAGGTACACCGATCCTGAAATGACAACCACACCGGCGCCGGCGCGCTGCCCGGCCAATTGCAGGGCCTGGGCAACGGAGTCGGCAGCGACCGCGGGGGTTCCGGTAGCCCGGGCCGCGGCAATCAGATCGCTGATGGAGGCGGCGCGAGCGGTGTGGATGGGGGCGATGATGACCTGGTCGAAAAGCGGAAAGAGAATCTGCGCCATTTCAGCGGCCGGCTTGTCGCGCAGGCAACTGAAGATGAGCGTCGGGCGCGCTTGACCAGCCAAAGCGGCCTTGAGCCCCGCACGCAACGCCCAGGCTCCGGCGGGATTGTGCGCCACATCGAGAATCCATTCTCCGCCACCGTCTCTGGGAATGCGCTCGATGCGGCCCGGCCAGCGGGTCTCGCGAATTCCGGTTGCTATAGCCGCCGGCGTGACGGGAAAGCCGTGCTTGCCAGCTAACTCGACCGCAGCGGCAATCGCCAGCGCGAGGTTGCGATGCTGGTGTGCGCCGGAAAGCGGGGAATCGACCTCGATGGCCGCGCCGAGAGCCTGAATCGAATACTGGCCAACCGCGCCGGGGAGCGAGGGCATGTAAGCCGCCGCGCCAACCGTGCGCACCCCAAGCCCGGCAGCAACTTCGGCGAGCACCTGGTCTACTTCCGGCCCTTGCGGCAGCGCGATCAGCGCTCGACCGGGGCGCAGAATGCCTGCCTTTTCGCGGGTAATAGCGGCGATTGTGGAACCGAGCCACTCGGTGTGGTCGAGTGAGATGTCGGTGATGATGGAGAACAGCGGGTCGACGGCATTGGTCGCGTCAAGCCGGCCGCCCATTCCCACTTCGAGCACGGCAATCTGTGCGCCAGCCTCGGCAAAGTACAAGAGAGCCTGCGCGGTGAGGATCTCAAAAAAGCTGGGAAGCTGCGGAAGCCGGCCATCGAGCACCAGTTGCCGAGCGGCACCATGGACGCGAAAGTAAAGGCCGGCAAAAGCATCGTCGGCGATCTCGACGCGGTCAAGGCGAATTCGCTCGTTGACCCGCGCCAGATGCGGGGAAGTATACAGCCCGGCGCGCAGACCGGAGGCCGTCAGAATCGAGGCCAGCGTCGCTGCCGTCGAGCCTTTGCCGTTGGTTCCGGCAATCAGCAGCGCCGGAAAACGGAGCTGCGGATCGCCGAGCGCGGCCAGCAGGATGCGAATCTCAGCGAGAGAGAATTTTCGCCGCAGCAGGCCGGAACGCGTATACAGCTCCGGCACCATGGCATTCAGTTGATCGATGGCTGAAGCATAAGACATGGAAAGATAAGTATAGAAGCCGTATCCCAAGCGGCGTGGGACGCGTTCACCGGCGCAACAACAGTTGCAGCGCCAGACGCGCGTTTTGCAGGCACTCGCGAGCCTCGTCCTCTGAGAGCAAACCTTGATGCACCGCCTTTGTGCCCACGTCGTTCACCTGGTTGGCGACGCGGGGAAAATTGGCATCGAAACCGGTCAGTTGGAGGTTGTTGTTCACCTCATGGAGCAGATTTCCCAGGGTGGCGGTATTGCGGTAGCGGGTTCGGACCAGGCGAGTGAGTGGCGCAGGCAGCTTTTGCCTGACAGCCTCCTCAAGAACCGACCGGCACATGACGGCGCAGGCTGTAAACAAGCCGAAAAAATAGCAACGCGTGGCCTCATCAAGATACCGATCCGCCTCCTCTGAACTGGAGGCGGCAACCACGCATTCGCGCAGGTGCGTGGCCCGCAACACGGCGGGCTCTACCAGCTCGAGCAGTTCGAGAGCAAAGGCCGCGCGAAGCAGGTCATTCTGCTGACCGTCCAAAGGCACACTGAATCTCCTGCCAGGCCGGCGTGGCGGCGGCGCTGGCGGCTTGCTGGAGCCGGGTGAGCGAGGTAAGCCGATGACGGGCATGCTGGATAAAGCCCTGGCGCATCTCCTGGGCCAGCATTCGCCAGCCAGCCACAAATGCCGCGGAGTCCTGGCGGTAGCGCGCCCAAAGTTCGTCGTACACAATGACCGGCAACAGGTCGCGCAACTGCTCGAAGCGCCCAGTATCCGCCAACTCGGAGATTGCCTCGCAGAACTTCCGTCCAGGAGCTCCCTCGGCAGACATTCGCAGGAGTTGGTCAACAAGACGCTCTATTTCAATCGCCACTACCCAACTCCCTCTCTCTACCCGACTCTATTTGAGCCGCACATTTATTTCGGTCTCGAACGCAGAAATCCGCCCACACAACGTGCTGGAATAGGAACCCTCGAAGCTGTAAATCGTGAATGGGAATCGGGGAGTTTGACGGGCCGATTGCTCCCGTTTTCCGCTCGATTGCCAAAGCCTCAAAACCATGACCCTGTGGATGACAGGTCTTCTCAAACCCCTTGCTCCATGCGCCATTGGACCTGCTTTTCACATAAACCAGCGGCTTTACACAGGGCATTTCAGGCACCCTGTGGGAGACGAGGGAAACTACGGCCCGATCTGTCACCCTCAAGGCCGGTTATCCAAAACTCCAGAATTGCACAGCCGGGTTTTGGAAAACGCGACAGCAAGCCAAGTCCATACATCACAATCGTTTCGGAAGAATTTCCACTTTTCCTTCGGCAACTACGGGTACTGTTATCTTTTTTCTAATATTTAATCCTTTTCTTAATACCCGTCGCATCGCTCTGATGCACTTGAGGACACACACTCCGCCGTTCAGTTTCCATACTCGAACCACCCGCGGCAGCTTCTGGCGCAACTGTCCCGGGAATCCAGAGAAGCACCCCTGTTTTCCACGCGCACTTTCGCGTTGAGATGAATACAATCAAGAAGAAGAAAATACAGGCACTTCCGCGCCGCCGCAATTGTGTTGTAGAGTGTGGCCAGTGTGAAATATGCTTTCAATCGGGGTTTTTCAAGGTAGCCGCAAGGCGAGGGTGGGTTTATGTCGATCGAAGAAACAGAAGTGGAGAAGCCGGCCGCGCAGGAGGCAGCGATGGAGATTACCGTAAGCCGCCAGGATCTAGTGAAGGAGCTAACCGCGACACAGAGCGTGGTTGAGCGCAAGACCACGATTCCCATTCTGTCGAATTTTCTCATCGAGGTGGAGGGTGATCGGCTGAACATCACCGCGACCGATCTCGACCAAGCGATCCGCACCAGCACCGAGGTGAAGGTGAAGAAGCCGGGCGCCTGCACGATTCCGGCGCGCAAGCTTTACGACTACATCAAGCTGCTGCCCGAGGGCGACATCTCGATCAAGCTGCTCGAAAACCACTGGGTGCAGATTCGCTCGGGCCGCTCGAACACGAAAATGGTGGGCATGGCGCGAGCCAACTATCCTCAGGTGCCGGAATTTCCGGCCGTGGCGGCCACCAGCATCTCGGCTGTGGCGCTGAAGACGCTGATTGCGCGCACGATCTTCGCCATCTCAAACGAGGAGTCGCGCTACACGCTCAACGGCGCCCTGCTGGTGATCAAGGCGGAGTCGCTGGCAATGGTGGCCACCGACGGCCACCGGCTCTCGTACGTCGAAAAGCCCAACGAGACGCTTGAAGGCATCAGCGGTGAGAAGCGCGTTCTGATTCCGCGCAAGGCTCTCCAGGAGTTGCAGCAATTGCTCTCGGCCTCCGACGCGGAGAAGATTGAATTTGCCGACGATGAGCATACGTTGTTCTTCCGCGTAGGCCATCGCACGCTGAGCACGCGCAAGCTGTCAGGGCAATTCCCCAACTTTGAGGCTGTGATGCCGCGCGACAACACCAAGTTCGCCGTGGTGCGGTCAAGCGAACTCGGGGCGGCCATTCAGCGCGTTGCCCAGTTTGCCGACGAGCGGTCGGGCGCCATCCGGCTGCGGCTGGAGGGCAACGAACTCAAGATCAGCTCCAGCTCCACCGAATCCGGTGAGAGCGAAGACACGATCGATACGCCGTACTCCGGCGACCCGATCATGGTGGGCTTCAATTCTGGTTATATTCTGGACTTTCTGAAGGCCCTGAACAACGAAGGCGAGGTGCGGCTGGAGTTCAAGGACTCCCAGTCCGCCGGCCAGATGCGGCCGGAAGATCCCGATGCCGAGTACAAGTACCGCTATGTATTAATGCCGATGCGGATATGAAAAGCCGACGAGTCAGAGGCCAGGGGCGCAACTCCAGGATTCAGATGGATTTGCGCCCCTGCACGTGAACTTGGCAGGGCACCGCTGAGGGCAAGACGCGAAGAGCGGAAGACGCAACAAGCGCCGGACTCCCCAAAAACGATAGGCGATGCCCATTTTTGGAATATCGATAGTGATTTCTCCGCAATTTCATATTCAATCCATTTTTACACAGTAAACGTAATTTAAGTATCTCTTTTATTTTCAATGATAAACAAGTTATTTTCCGCATCCGCTGGGATTGGCACGTCTCATGCATTACTCATTGAAACAAGTCGTCCCTGAAATTGCTCTGGATCGCGATTTCGCCCTGCGGTTCATAACGGACGAAGCTTCATCTCCTTATTGTTAAGATTGTTGCCATTTCAGGTTTTTGCATTTGACTTGCGGATTGGGCTCACCCCCGACCGAGACACCGAAGCACAATAAGCGGATCGAGCGGTTTCTGCGAGAAGCCTACCGGTTCCCACTTGATTTTGGAGGAGTTCGATGCGATTCATTCGGTTGCAGAGTGCGATCCTGACGATGAGCCTACTGGCCTTCGCCGGATTTGTTGCCAATATGACGGCCCCGCTTGCTCAAGCCCAAACAAACATCTCTGGCGACATTGTTGGAACCGTGACAGATGCCACCGAGGCCATTATTCCGGGCGCCCAGGTCACCATCACGAGCGACAAGTATGCCCAAGTCAAGACGGTAGTGACCGACAAGGAAGGCAACTATCGCGTGCCGTTGCTTGCTCCAGGCAAGTACAAGGTATCGATCACTGCTCCCGGATTTGAGACGACAACCCAGGAGACCGTCGTTTCCGCGGGCGCCATCACTCCCCTGAGCGTAAAGCTGACCGTTGGCAAGGCATCTACGACCGTAGAGGTATCGAGCGGCGCGATCCAGGTTTTGCATACGGACGACGCACAGATTTCCACGAGCTTCGATCTGCAACAGATGCAGGATCTGCCCAATCCGGGCGGCGATTTGACCTTTGTGGCCCAGACGACTCCCGGCGCTGTGATGAATACGCAGGGCGGCTACGGCAACTTCTCCACCAACGGCCTGCCGGGCACCTCGAATACCTTTACCGTGAACGGCGGCTACGAGGGTGACCCCTACCTGAACATCAGCAACTCGGGCGCCACCAACATGCTGCTCGGCAACAACGACGTCGAGACGGTGACCGTCACCACCAACAGCTACGATGCGGCGTTTGGCGGCCTGGGCGGCGCGCAGGTGAACGAAATGTCGCGCTCCGGCAGCAACCAATGGCACGGCAATCTGACCTACAACTGGAACGGCCGCGCGATGAACGCGAACAGCTTCTTCAACAAGTATTATGGTTCGCCGCGCAACTTTGACAACGCGAACCAGTGGGCAGCCGCTGTGGGCGGACCGCTGAAGAAGAACAAGATATTCGGTTTCATCGATACGGAAGGCATTCGGGTCATCATCCCCGTGATCGGGGCCGTTTACGCTCCCAGCCCCAACTACCAGGCTGCAATTCTCGGCACATCTGCCCAGGACAGCGCCAACATCTACGGCTACATCCCTTACGGCAACCTCGCGTACAACGGCCTCTCTTCAGAAGCCCCGCTGTATAAGAAGATCTTCGGCTACTACAACAATGCGAGGAACTTCTCGGCAGGATCCCAGGATCCGAGCGATCCCGACACCTGGATCTTCAACGGCCAGGCCACCAACTTCGCCCAGGAATGGCTTGTGAACCCCCGCCTGGATGTGAATATTTCCGACAAGGATCACCTTTACATTCACTCGAAGGTGGACCATGGCCTTCAGCCGTCGCAGACCAGTTTCCTTGATCCCATCTTCGGCGCGCAAAGCCCGCAGCCTTCCTATGAGGGCCAGCTGAGCGAGACCCATACTTTCACCCCGCAGCTCACCAACCAATTTCTGTTCGCGGCCAGCTATTATCGGGCGATCTTCACCAACACGAATGCCGCTACCCTGGGAGCCTCGCTTCCCTTCGTTCTGATCCCTGAAGGGTTTGCGTCGAATTCGAACTGCCCCACAGACGCAAACGGGAATTGCCTTCGCACCTGGGATTGGGACAACTCGGGGAACACGTCGGACTTTATCGGCGGCGCAGACTATGCCTTTCCTCAGGGTCGTAACGTAACAGGTTACCAGTTCAACGACGATCTGAGCTGGATCAAGGGCAAGCACAACTTGAAGTTCGGCTACACCTTCCGCCGTGACGATATTACCGACTACACCGCGAGCGAGCACAACATCACCTACGGCGGCGGCGAGAACATCGTTCTCGATCAGGGCAATTTCGCCGCCGGCCTGTCCGATGAGTGGGCAGAGCGCTTCCCGCGGCGTCTTACCGAGCCGGTGGCGCTCTACGTTGAAGGCTTCTATGAACAGGATCAGTGGAAGCCGGCACCAGACTGGACGATCACTGCGGGATTGCGCGTGGAACATAACTCGAATCCGCTCTGCCTGACGAACTGCGTCTCGAACTTCTCGCAGGACTTCAGCTCGCTTCCCACCGTCACATCGACCGCGTACAACAGCCTGATGGCCTCCGGTCGAAAGCAGGCCTTCTTCCAGCAGCAGAATTTCGCTGTTGAACCCCGCTTTGGATTTTCGTTCCTTCCTGGAGGGGCCGGCTCGAAGACCACGATTCGCGGCGGATTCGGTATGTTTTCCGATTACTTCCCGGCGCAGATCATGGGCGACCTGGTTACAAACCTGCCCAATGTGGACCGGTTTACCGTCCTGGGTGCTGCCTACGGCAATCCCATCACGGTGGATTCAACCCGTGCGGATAGCGGCCACGCCACGGCGGTCACCTCAAACAACGCGCTGCAGAGTCTGTTCTCGCAGGGAGCCTGCTACAAGGGCTGCGCCGCCGGCCTCAGCTTGTACAACGTGACCAATGGAGTGTTCAGCCGGCCCACCATCACTTCGGTTGCGCATTCAATCAAGCTGCCCACCTATGAAGAGTGGAGCATGGCTATCGAGCGCCAGGTGGCCAAGAACACAGTGGTCGCGGTGACCTACGTCGGCAACCACACCTATCATCAGCCGGTGCAGCGGATGCCGAACGCGTATGACTCCGTTCCGGCAGGCACTCCCGGAGCCAACGCATCGCTGCCAGCTTCACGGCCTAACGCCGCGCTGGGCTCGGTCACCGAGTTCTATAGCGGTTCGAGCTCTAACTTCAACGGTTTGCAAGCCACCGCAACCAGCCGCCTCAGCTGGATCACCCTGCAGTTCAACTACGCCTTTGGCCACGCACTCGACACCAGCTCCAACGGCGGTTTCGACGCTTTCGGCTTAAACGCAGTCGGCCAGCTCAATCCCAACAACCTCTCCCAGAACTATGGCAACGCGGACTACGATACGCGGCACTACATCAGCGCCAACTACGCGATCACCATCCCGCATTTTGCCGGGCCGAGGGTTCTGGTGGACAACTGGCAGTTGTCCGGTACCATCTTCCACAACTCCGGCTATCCGTTCTCAGTCACGGATAACACTGGCGACGTGACTTACGGAATTGTTCCGCTGGCCAAGCAGCTCGACAACAACTTCAACCATCACTGCGGCGGCAAGGCACATGCCACTACGCCTTGCGACTTCGCTTCACACTTTGTGAACTCGACCGACTACGGCCAGCAGCGGCGCAACCAACTGTATGGGCCGAACTACACAGACTTCGACCTTGACGCGTCCAAGGGCTTCAAGATTCCCGGATGGGAAGCGGCCAAGCTGAAGGTTGCGGTGCAGCTCTTCAACATGTTCAACCATCCGAACTTCCAGATCCCGAGCGACGACGTGAATAACTCGAACGACGGCGTACTCACGAGCGCGGCTAGCACGCCAACCTCGATTCTGGGAGCGTTCCTCGGTGGCGATGCTTCACCCCGCCTGATCCAGTTGAAGGCGACCTTGAACTTCTAACCCTGTCGATTTCGGCAACAGAAAGGGCGCCCCGAGGGGCGCCCTTTCTGTTGATCTGTAGACTTTGAAACTGAGGGCTGGTGGACAAACCCAAAGCCGGGAGGCGGTCAAGCCGCTTCACTTGTCTTGCTTGGTGGCAACAACGATTTCCGCAGCAGGTTGCTTTTCACTTCCGTCAGGCGACGGATGCGGGCATGAGGAAATCGAGCGCGCGGATCAGGTAGTACTTCAAATCCCGCCGATGAACGACGGCGTCGAGGAAACCCTTTTCCAGCAGAAACTCGGAGCGCTGGAAGCCCTCGGGCAGCTTTTGGCGGATGGTTTGCTCAATGACGCGGGGGCCGGCGAAGCCGATCAGGGCGCCGGGCTCGGCAATGTTGAGGTCACCCAGCATGGCAAAGCTGGCGGTGACGCCGCCGGTGGTAGGATCGGTGAGCACGCAGATATACGGCACCCGGGCATCATCCAACTGCGCCAGCGCGGTGGAGATCTTGGCCATCTGCATCAGGCTGACCACGCCCTCCATCATGCGCGCTCCGCCGGAGGCCGCGACGACGATGAGCGCCTTGCGGCCCAAGCGGGCGCGATCCACGGCGCGGGCGATGGTCTCGCCCACCACAGCGCCCATGGAGCCGCCGATGAAGCTGTATTCCATAGCGCTGACGACGACCGAGTGGGGGCCTAGCTGGCCTTGAGCGTTCAAGATGGCGTCGTCGAGGCCGGTGGACTCCTGCGCCTTGCTGAGCCGCGCCTTGTAGGGCTTTACGTCGGTAAAGTTGAGCGGATCGGTGGAGCGCAGGCCGCCGTCTACCAGCTCATAGCCGGGTTCGAGCAGCAGATCGATGCGCTGGCGTGCGCCGATCTTGAAATGATGCTGGCACTTGGGACAGACATTGAGGTTGGCCTCGAGGTCGGCCTTGAAGAGGGCCTGGCGGCAGCCGAGGCATTTTGTCCACAGGCCTTCAGTGCGAACCGTTCTGCCGGCCGCATCGGCGCCACTCTCGGGGCCGGAGCCGGACTCGTATTCGCCATTTTCACGCTTGAACCAGGACATTGAAGCTCGCTCTCAAGACAGGTAACCGCCGACAGTTAACAGCATACAGTTGACGGTTCCTGCGGGCCAGGCGACTGACCGCTGTCTGCTATCAATATTCTATGCCGCGCTGGGCCAGAATGCCTTTCTGGTAGGCATGTTTCACCTCGCGCATCTCGGTGACGGTGTCGGCCAACTCGACGAGCAGGGGGTGTGCGTTGCGACCGGTCAGGATGACATGCACCATCTCAGGACGGCCGCGCAGAGCGTCGGCCACCACGGCGGGGTCGAGCATTCCGTAGCCGATGGCATAGTTGATCTCGTCGAGGATCACCATATCCCACTCGCCGGAGTAGATGGCCTCGCGCGCCTCGGCCCAGGCCGCCTCGACCAGGCGAATATCCTCAGGGTCGGTTTCAGCGCCGCCAACCTTCACGAAGCCCCTGCCCATCTGCTTGAGGATGAAGTTGGAGCCGAAGGCCTGAACCGCATCCAGCTCTCCGTAGTGCCATGAGCCCTTGAGGAACTGGAGCATGAGCACCCTCATGCCGTTGCCTACGGCGCGCAGGGCCGTGCCCATGGCGGCGGTGGTCTTGCCCTTGCCGGGGCCGGTGTTGATCAGGATCAGTCCTCGACGGGAATCAGTCATTTCAGTTCTCAGTTGGCAGCTAACAGTTAACAGCTTGCAGTTCAACGCAGTTTGGATTGAGCTGCTAACGGTCTGCTGTCTCTCAGTGGCCTGCGTGATAGGGGTGGCCAGTCAGAATTGTAAATGCACGATAGAGCTGTTCGGCCAGTACGAGCCGGGCCAGCGCGTGGGCCAGCGTCATAGGCCCGAGCGAGAGCAGCAGTTGCGCGCGTCCGCGAGCCGCCTCTGACCATCCGCTGGCCGGACCGATGGCGAAGACAATGTGCTGTGCGCCCTCGTCGCGGCGCGTGCCAAGCCAGGTCGCAAAGGCTTCAGAACTCAATTGCCGGCCGCGGCTGTCCAACAGGACGGGCACAACCGGCGTTCTGCCCTGCTGCCGGGCGAGCCAGTCGATAAATGCTACCTCGGTTCGGAATGCCTCGGCCTGGCAATGCGCAAAGGCAGAACAGCGGTCAAGATAGACTGCGGCGAGGGCATCGAACCCGTCTTTGGAGCTGGGCCGTGCGCCGATATGGGCGAGGGTTAGGCGCATGGGACAAGCGTAGACCTGCGGTTTCCCTAGAAAGCAGAGGAAGCGCCGGTCAGGCCTTCTTGCCTGCTGACTTTTTGGCGGTAGCCTTCTTCGGGGCAGCTTTCTTTAAAGCAGCCTTCTTCGGAGCGGCCTTCTTTGCCGGGGTCTTTCTGGCAGCAGGCTTAACCGCCGCCGCTTTGCCAATAGCAGCCTTGCCAATAGCGGGCTTGACCGTAGCGGTTTTCTTTGCCGCTTTCTTGGGCGCCGCAACCTTGGCCTTGGGCGCTACAGCGGCAGGCTTCTTGGCGGCCTTTTTCGCTTTTGGCGCAGCCTTGGCAGCGGCCGACTTGGGCTTTGCGGAGGCCTTCTTGCGGGCGGCAAGGGTTTTGGCAGCCAGCGCGGACTTCAATTCGGCGTCAAACTCAGCCGGAGTGAGCGGGCGGGCAGACTTGCGCAGTCTTTCAATGTCATAAAACGCGCGCCGTTCGGCAAGAAAGACGTGAACCACAAAATCCACATAGTCGAGCAGAACCCACTGGCCCTGGCGACGGCCCTCGACGGAGTTGGGGTAGACGCCGAACTCCTTTTTTAGCCGGTGCTCGATTTCATCGGCAATGGCGATGGCTTGGCGGTCGTTGCTGGCTGAGGTGACCAGGAAAAAGTCAGACAGGCCGGCGTCGACGGGATCCAACTCCAGGATGCGGGTGTCTTCGCCCTTTTTGTCTTCACAGACCTGGGCGGCGGCTTGAACGAGGATGCGGGTTTGCTGGCGTGCTTGCGTTGGTGTCATTCGGTGGGGAAACTCTCCAATCTTAATCGTAGACCCTCGCCATGATAGCGGCAAGCTATCTGTAGAGGCCGCGGGAGCGGATGTAATCGGAAACGGCAGCGGGCAGCACGTCCAGTCCGGCTGCGCCGCTTGCCAAAGCCGAGCCGGCCTGCACTCGAATCTGGGAGGCGCTGACTTCCACATTCAGCCCCGGCAGCAGATAAAATGGCGTCTTGGCACCGGCGGGGTTGCGCAACAGATAGGACCGAACCTCTATCGCCGAGCCGGCTGCGGACTTATCAGGCAGGGATTCCATGGTCAATCCGGGCGGAAGAGCGGCTTTCAGTCCGTCAAGCAGCTGGCCGGGGCGCGAGGCGACGATCAACGGCGCCACAAAAGGGATTTCCTCGGACCGATGCCAGCGGCGCAGTCCGAAAAACGAGTCGGCGCCCATCAGGCAAAACAGTTGGCCGCCGGGGGGGAGCGCAGCGCGCAGGGCGAGCAGCGTCTCCAGGGTGTAGTTGGGCTCGCCGGAGGGCTGCGGCGCATCGGCCAGGGAGACAGCGAACCCCGGCTCGCCGACAATGGCCAGCCGGGTCATGGCCAGGCGGTCAGCAAAGCCGGCGGCCGAGCCGTGGGGCTTGAGCGGCTGCGCGCCCACCGGGGCAAAGAGCACGGTATCGAGGCCCAGCGCCGCCTGGGCAGCGCGGGCCACGGCCAGATGGCCCAGATGAGGCGGGTCAAAGCTGCCGCCGAAGAAGGCGACGCGACGGGCGGCGGATGGTGGCTGGTCCATGCGTCCATGGTAGCTTGCGCACGGGGGCTCTGGTAGCATCACACACGACGATGAGATATCTGATTGCTCTACTGGCCCTGGCGGGCGTGGCGGTTTCAGCGCTGGCCCTGCACGTTCATTATTCGACAGAAACCGAACCCTGCTCGATCAACGAGAAGTGGGATTGCGGTATTGTGAATCACAGCCCCTATGCAGAGATTGCACATGTTCCGGTGGCGGCGATCGGCATTGCAGGCTACCTGGCGCTGGCCGGGCTGGCACTGGCTCGGCGGCGGATGCTGGTGGCTGGCGCGGCCATGATCGGGCTGGGATTTGCGCTGTATCTCACGCATGTCGAGAAAGACGTTCTTGGCGTCTATTGCCTTTATTGCGTGATTTCGCTGGGAATTATCTCGCTGGTCACGCTGATGGGCCTGGGTTGGGTGGCGGCGGAACGGCTTGGGCGGAGACGTGCGCCGAGTCCCGCCTGATGGAAGCTGGCTGCGGTTTCAGTAATTCTCTGCAAGGCAGTCTGTGGAAAACGTAAATAAAGG
>Ga0224555_1004115_pt1 | contig 13782 bp, 18 predicted proteins | sample 714S23034metaG_FD_180687 | JGI IMG/M metagenome (GOLD analysis project Ga0224555, IMG submission 180687) | Peat soil microbial communities from Stordalen Mire, Sweden - 717 S2 30-34 | ecosystem: Environmental > Terrestrial > Soil > Wetlands > Peat | place: Sweden: Norrbotten County, Stordalen...
TCGACCTGCGCCGCAATATCGTGAAACGAATTGCGAGACTGCTGGAGAGTAAACACATGAAGCGGGTTCTGATCCACTACCTCTAAGAAAAGGGGAAGCTCGACAAGACAGTAATTCGTCAATCAAGCGTTAGCTCGAGTGAGTCAAACACGGCTTCCCCATCCGGTCTGAAGTCTCAGAACTTATCCGTAAATAGAGACAGTCTGTCTCCAGCAGATCATGGCGGCGGCCAGTGACAGAAGAGCAACATAGCTGGCCTCTGTTTTCTCGAAGCTGACGAGTAGTTTGCGAAAGCGATTGATCCATGAATGGGTTCGTTCCACCATCCAACGGCGGGCTTTGTATCCCGGCTCCGTGCGCTTCAAATAAGCCTTTTCACGGCGTTGTTTGATGTGCAGCTGATACTTCCGTTCGATCGCTGCATTCCAGGCTGGCGCGCCCTTATAGCCTGCATCGGCGCAGAGGTTCTGCGGCGCGACACGGCTCGGCAACTCCATCACGACCTGGTCCAGAGTGGCTGCGAGCAGTTTGACGTCATTCACATTGGCCCCGCTGGCGACGAGCGATAGCGGGACGCCAAGCCCGTCGACCAGGAGGCTTCGCTTGCTCCCATTTTTTCCCCCGATCCGTCGGGTTGGGGCCCACGCATTCGGTCGCCAGTGGCGCTTTGTGCATTGCTCCGTCAATACTCTGCCAATCCCAGGCAACGCCCTCCATCTCGTCGTATTCGGCTAATCCAGCCTGCCACAGACGGAGAAAAAAGCCCCCTTTCCGCCATCGCTGAAAGTGCGCATGAACCGCGCTGGCACTGCCGAATTCACGCGGCAACGCCTTCCATTGGCAGCCCGTTCGCAACACATAAACAATGGCGGAAAAAATCTGACGAGCAGGCATCGGAGGACGACCCGCGCCCGGCTTGCGGCGATATTGGCGGCCTTCGGGTCGAGTCACAACCGGAATCAGCGGCTCAACTTTGGCCCAAAACGCATCCGAAACTGTCCAGGATTTCACCTGAACATTATATCATTTATTTACGGATAAGTTCTTAGATGGGTATCACAAAGCGGATTGGATGGCACACGTTCCGCCACACCTACGCAACCCTGCTCAAGTCCAGCGGGGCAGATGTGAAGGTAGTGCAGGATTCACTTCGCCATGCAAACGCCCGGATCACTATGGAGATGTACACTCAGGCACTCACTCAGGACAAACGGACTGCACAAACCAAGGTAGTCCAAATGATGCTGCCCAAAGCTGCTCCGCCACTAGCAAGGGCGGGGTGAAATGGGTTTTTCTCTCGCTTGGACCTTTGTGGACCCATTCTAAAGTGGGAAAATTAGCCGAATCGCTGCACGACTGGATTCGTATCAAACTACAACTATTTATAAATGAGCGCATTACAGATTGTTTGTATGCGTGTACCCCCATATCTACCCCCATTCAGCAGTTTGCGTCCAGTTTCGTCTATTGGGGTCTGTCGCTCTAGGCTGTCTTTGGCCCACGTGGCGACCGGGAGCACGACAGGAGCGCACAGCGCGCCGAGGCATGGGCGCGGGTCGAAGGCAGAGACCTTGCGCACGAACGCTAGGTCCAGCACAACAAGTGCCGCAATATTCCAGAGCGTCGCCGGGGAGACTTTGAGATCGAATGAGATTGCCCTGGCTCACCCAAGCATTCTCGGAAATGGCGGCCCGTCTTCGGCACGAGCCGCCTGACCGCAGATTCTATACAGTCTCTTGAAACCCTACCGGTGAATTCCACTTCCGATCTGCTGCCATCATCGTCTCTGTAAGCGTGCATATCGCTCTGACGAGCCGAGAAGCATTGATTTCACCGTCCTCTTCCAGAGCAATCTGGCCAGCCAAGATGTATGCCTCTCGCAGTTGGGCGAACGAGAAGTTCGCTGTCATGCGGACGCACTCCGTGATGTCTTCTGATTCCAGGGCGGCGCACATGTGCTGGAAATATCGTTGCCTGAGTTCCGCCGGCGGGTTCTTAAACCCGACAACGCGATCAAAGCGGCCGGGGCGCCGTAGAATCGCGCTATCCAGGATACTCGGATCGTTTGCCGTTGCCGCCACGACAACTCCATCCTGACTTCCCACACCGTCCAGATGATTGAGAAGTTGCTGAAGAGGTATTCGCGATTCCGGCTCCAGTTCTTTGTCTAACGGATAGCAGCGATCGAGATCCTCCAGCACGATGATGGCTGGTGTGGATTCAGATGCTTCTTTGAACATCGCCCCCAAAATGTCCTCGTCGAAGCTGCGGAACGGATTGAGCATGAACCCGGAAACGCCCGATGCTGAAAGCATGGCGCGGATCGCGCTGCTCTTGCCGTTTCCGGGAGGTCCGTAGAAGAGATATCCCCTGCGAAACGGCAGCCGATGCCGCTTATACCATTCTTCGCGTTCGAGGAAAAGACGAAAGTCCTCCCTGACCAGGCGAACGACCGATGCATCCAGAATGAGGTCGTCCCATGCGAGCGGCTGGATCATGACGCTGTCTCCGCCCATCACTCTCATCACGTGCTTCCCGTCGAGTGTTTCCTGCATTAAAGCGAGCAGCGCGGGAACGTCTTCTCGTTTGGCGAGCAGCACTTCATGCCAATCCGATCGCTGGCCGGCTCCGCAAACATACACGATGTCCGCCGCGACGACGGCCCCGGAGAAACCCGAAAAGTACAAGGCAACCGGACAGTCAAGCCATTCCGTCAACCATTCCCTCGTTGTAGGGGATAGTGACGTTTGCCTCAATGCTACTGACGGGATTGTTCCGGGAGGAAACTCGATTCTGTCCAGTCTCTTTTCAAGTGATGTGCGGGCTTCGCTCGACATCGGTGTCCGGCAGCGGGGGCCGATTAGCCGATAAGCGGCGAGCATGGCCACAGGATGCTCAAATCTCAATTGGACGAGGCCGGAGCCGTCGTCTGCCGTACAGGTGCGAATCCAGGGCATGTAACGGTCCAGCGTGTTGCGAATCTGGGCCGGTACGCTTGCAAAGTTAATGTCCATGGTTGTTATCATGGAAACCATTAAATCCTGCCGGTACGACACATCCGGTCATACCCCAGAGGGAATTCTAGGGTAATTTACTGCGCGCGACCTGATCTGTCGTACCCCGTTGCCAGAATTACACTGGGAAAGGGCCGTCTGACTATGCGAGGCGATCAGCTAATCCGGCAATGGAAGATCGTGAGCCTCCTCTCCGGCAGGGCCGGGCGCTCGCTCGACCAGATCAAAGGCGAACTTGGTGTGACCAAGCGCACGATTCAACGCGACATCGACGTGCTGGAAGCCGCGGGTTTCCCGGTCATTTCGCAATCGCGTGACGGAACGGTCTATTGGCGGTTGCTGGACTCAACGAAGGAATCGGCTGAGCTTTCCTTCACGCTGCCGGAACTCATGGCTCTCTACTTCAGCCGCGATCTCCTGAAGGTGCTTCGCGGAAGCCCGATGCAGGAAGCATTGGATTCCGCTTTACAGAAGATCGGCGCAAGGCTGCCGGCGTCTGGACATGATCTTCTGCGCCGCCTCAAAGAACAGACTGCCGTGTCCGTCACTGGATGGAAGAACTACAGCAAGTCGTCGGAAACGATCAGCGCGCTCAATCGCGCCATTCGTCGCCAACTCACCGTCCGCATCACGCACAAGCCCCTGAAAGTTCCCGAAGTCCGAACCCGGATAGTGGACCCGTACCGACTGTGGTACACGGGGGGCGGGCTATACCTCGTGGTGTACGATCATGGAAAGAGCGCCATTCGCACCTTCGCAGTCGAACGCATCAGCGGTGTTAGTACCACAAACCAGCGATTCGAGATTCAAGAGGGGTTTGACTTCGAGGCGTTCCAGCGCACGGCATTTCCGGTTCACGGCGGTACTCCCCAGCTTGTGCGAATTCGATTCTCGCCAGACCAGGCCCCGTACATCATGGAGCGGCATTGGCATGACTCGCAGAAGCTTTATCCCCAGGACAACGGCAGCGTCATCTTAGAGCTTCAAGTTGCCAGTCTATGGGAGGTTAAGCGATGGCTTTTCGGGTGGGGTGCTGATGCAGAAGTTCTGACTCCCAAGAATCTCAATGGAGACGACATTGGCTAACTCAGTAAGCATTCGACTTGATTCTCTTCGCGATTTACTCGACTGTCTCGCTGAGCCGCTGAGGGATGCACGCAAGAGTAAGGTCAGCGAGAATCAACATTGCGCATCATCATTTTCGGCCCTTGTCTATTTTGACAAGAATAATAAAGAAACGAAGCAAACCGAGATCATCGCATCGCTCTTGAATCCGCTGGGAAAGCACGGACAAGGAATTCTCTTCCTCCGCCATCTCTTAGCCATGGCTTGGTCATCGACAGAGGCAGATGGATGGAACGAACAAGATCTTCAGCATGCTACGGTTTTTCCGAACCACTACATTGAGAATGGTATTAATGCCATCAAGCGTCACAGGTTCATTGATCTTTGGGTGCAGGTCGGAAGCAGCCATATTCTTGCGATTGAAAGTAAAGCCAAAGGAGCGGCAGATCAACTTGGCCAGATTACAGATTACCTGGGCTACATGAAACGCGCTTGTTCTGCATCAGGTAAGTACAAGCTGCTTTATCTGTCGCCAGATGGTTGTCAACCCTGCGCCAAAAGCATCTCGCCTCAAGGATGGAAATCGGCGTGCGATGCCGACGTTGCAGAGGTGCATGACTATGCCAGCTTTGTTAGGGATTGGTTGACGATATGCAAAGATAATTGTGAAGCAGACAGGGTCAAATTCTTCATCGAAGACCTTCTTACTTTCATTGACCCAAACGATAGGAGGACAGTTGCCATGCCCCGTGAAATCGACCCAGCAATCAGCGAGTTGTTGCTGCATGTACATCCCAAAGACCCTATCTCGGAGGTCCGGCGCGAAACGCTCCTCGCGATTTGGGAAATCTCCGATCAAATCAGTGTAGAGGTCATAACAGTTTTTCAGAATAACCTTTACAAGCAGTTTGCCGAAAGGCAGATTGAGTATGAGCCCAATAATGACGATGGCTTATTGAAGGCGGAATGGGGCTCTATCAAAGGACCAAAGTCAGAATTTATCGTGGACGGCAAGCCACAAGTGGCCTATACGGAAATCCAACGATGCCAAGAGCTACCCCCTTCTTGGCACGGAACATCCGAGCCACACTTCGTCATCGGCATAAAAATCGAGAATTTGGAAGATACGGAAGAGTTAAAGCGTTGGCGCGAACACGCAAGTTCAGTGCTTGGAGCAGGCACGGGTGATAGAAAGTGGACCTGGCAGCAAATCCCCCTCGGATTCGAGGATCTGCATTCAAAAGAAACCGCAATTAGGCTATTAGACCCACAATCGGCCGATGACATTATTGATCGAATGCAGGATGTGTTAAAGATGTTCGTTGAATCAATGCAGGATCTGAAGCAATGATGCACCCGCCATGACAACGCTTGGCAGGTAGCGAGATAGCCAAATATTCATGGAAGTGGCTGCCAATGATCTGTGAGAAGTGTAGTGCAGAACTCGACATTCAACACAAGTTTTGCCCTCAGTGCGGTGCGACTGTGGCACGGGGCGGCGATTCGATTGTGCCTCCAATGTTCTCGGCTGTGAGCGCGGAGCCAAACCGTTGGAAAAGTAACAGGAGAGTGTTAGGGGGGCTGGTCGTGCTCGCCGTCATCGTTCTTGGAATTATGTTGATGGTAAGAGACAGTGGCCCCTCAAAGAACGTGAGCGGGGCAAGTGGTCCTGGCGGCTCGCCAGAAGGGGGAACGTCAGAGACAGCACAGGCAACTATAAAGCCCGCGGAACCTCCCAAGCCGCAAATGCCGCCATTATCTGGCTTGACTTTGCATCCGTACGATCTCTTGAAGAATCCTTATCAGGCAAAGAATAAGCTCGTCCTGCTTGACCTCAATGCACGTCCTGTTCTTTACGGCGGAACTGTGATTCAGTATTCAGGGCCGGTCAATCCCGTCATCGGCGCGCGTTTCGGGTTAATGGCGCTACAGCTTGAGCGGATGGCGGATGAGCATGTTGCGCTGTACAACATCATGGGAATCGAGGCCGGCGAAAGCGACGGCCAGATGCTCGGCCAGTTGGCCGTTGTGCTGCCTGATGGTACGGCGGAGCTGCGACTGGATCAGAACTGGATGGTGGAGCCACTTGACCCTCTCAAGGGAACAAACTATATGGGCGCAGACATACAGATTCCGGCTGTCCGCTTCTGGCGCTATGCGGGTGATGGCGACGAATCGACAGAGTTAACCGTGCCTCCTCAGTCGCATGGAACTCCTGGAGAACCTGTTGAATGGCAGCCTGAAGGGCCACCACCTCCACCGGGTCCAGATGCGCGGCGATTATCAGTATTAGGGCTTCATGGTGGCATGACGAAACAACAAGCCCTAGACCTCCTTGCTAATGCCGGCTTCGCTGAGAATGGCTGTGAGGACAAGGGCAACGGGTTTCAGTGGTGTAAGAGTACAAAGGATGGCGGGAGAGAAGTTAAGACGGTGTTTTTCAGAGATGAACTGGAACACATCGACTATTCCTTCCCAGATTCTGAATACGACAATGTACGGAAGTCATTTCTCGCCCTTTACGGCCCGGCCAACAAACTTCCTAACAAATGGGGATTGGGTTGGGGGAGTATAGCGGGAGGAGCAGACTTAACTTTAGGCGAAAGAGTTGACCGGACTGGTGCATATGTAATGCTAGCTTTCCACGGCGGATTAGCGGATCAATACATGAAGCACCTGACGCAGACGGTTGCTCAATCGGCGCGGTAACGATGCGTTGAGAAGAATCGGGACTGCCATGTTCTGGCTCTCAATTCAATTGTGTCGTCTTCTCCTGTACTGTGACGGCTACCGCGAATCCCTTGCCGGCCTCCTTTTCTCCGTCCCCCTCACGGTTCGATTTTTGTAGTTCATTCGGTTTGAAGCCCCCGGCCTGTTCATGCAATGAATCCACACTCCCCCGGCGCATCATTCGCGTGAACTCTTTTTGCAACAATCGTTTGCAGTGTGGTCTTCCACGCTCATATACTAATGCTGTAAGATACGTATCGACAAGGAAACCACATGCCTGCCGCAAAGAAAGCCACTGCCCGACCGAAGCGCAAAATCGTTTCTCCCGCAGAGACGCGCACTCAACTCCGGCTCACCGTCGATTCCAAATTCACCAAGAGCCATTTCAGTCAGCTTTTTGCCGTGTTCAAAATCCGCAGAAAGAACGCCCTGGCCGAGCACATCATCATGAGTTTCAAGAGCAAGGCCGCTCAAGCGCAGCTTGTTGCGTTCTACAACAACCAGTGGCAGAACATTCCATTTCAGAGTATCGACACCGCTTTCGTATTTCCTTTAACGTTTGAGATCGCCGATGAACTGGAAAGAGTTGGCGGAGAGGTTCTTGGCGGTGTGAATCGGTCCAAGGCATTTCGCGTGATGGTGGCCTATTTCGCCTTCGTCCATAAACTAAAGAATCAAACGCAGACCACTCTCGCATAATCTCTACAGGGCATTTGGCAGGAGGCTACCGGATACACGCGATGATCGTGGACGGATTGCTTGCACCGCGCCGCGACGGCCCGCCAGATGCTCAGAAGGAAGCGCGCACAGAGTGTGGGCCGTTAGTCATAGTTGATAATGTCCTCTATCATTTGTAGTAAGGGGGCAGGGATGGACGATTTGGCAGACGAGAAAAGTATGCACTACCTCCACTCGACGTTGCGCGAGCGGATCGTCGAGCACATATTCGTGGGCGAGGCCTTGCGCTGGCTATGGCAGCGCGGCAAGACTGACGTGGAGGTGCTGCGCCCGGAGTTCGACGCCGGAGGCTATGACCTGGTCATGAGCTGCGGAAAGATCGAGAGGCATATCCAATTCAAATCCACCGTGGTCGGCGGCAAAGCGGCTCATATCAAAGCTAGTCTCAAGCTGATGGACAAGCCAAGTGGCTGCATCATCTGGATCTATGTCACAGAGAAGTTGGAGCTAGATTCCTTCCGTTGGCTGGGCGGCACTCCAGGACAGCTATTGCCTGACATCCAGGATCGAGATCCTGCCAGACATACCAAGGGGAATGCTAAGGGCGAAAAGGCTCAGCGGCCAAATCACAGGATTATCCCTATTAGGGACTTTGGTCAGCCCTGCACATTCGACCAGGTTATGGAGAACCTATTCGGGGTATTGGAATGAACGAAATCATTTCCGTCAACGCGGTGTCAGTTCTCCCGGCTTTGGTCACGGCCTCGGGCGACTGCGCCGACATCCGCTTCTGGAATTCTTTGCGGCCAGCATCCGCAACCCGCACACCCGGCGCGCTTCGGCTTGCTTTCGCACTTCGCAGGCCATGACGGATTTCGTCAGCTATGCGCTACCTGCCCCCTCTTTCATGGCTGGGCGTTTTGAAGTTGTTGCGTGACGCCCAATATGAAGTCTCCCGCAGTTGCGCGACTCGGCCGATGATTTCCTGCCGCTTCCCCTCGTGAATCGATATTTTGAAGGACTGCTGGCCCGTGGGAATCCTGATAAGGGCGATTGTCAGATCCCCGCCGACATCCGCCTGCGGTTCCGGGTGTTGCGATGCTTTCAGGATTTCGAGAAGTTGTTGGGACTGAGCGGTAGGCTGGAGACTTGACAGAAGCAGCCGCGCATCCGCTTCGTCGGCAAAGATCAAGTCGTCGGCTTCCTCTGTTCTGAGCCTGGTTTCGATGGAATGGAGCCGCGCGGTGCGGAGTTGAAGAGGACTCGCAAAGAGTTGTTGTTGGTGGAGGGCGCCTTGCATCTCCGGGTCTGCGAATTGGGCGAAGATGCCGTGCTTAACCGCAGTCATGGTGACCATTCGCTTCCATTGCTCTGTGCCGGTACAGGCAATTCGCGATCCATATTTTTGGACGGCCATCTCCAACCCGAAGACGATTGCCGCTTCTTCTTGGTTGAGAACGCTCACAATGCGCCCGCGGTCGATCACCGAAATCTTCCCATTGAGCGTATACGACACATCGCCGGTCTTCCGATTGATCGTCCAGACTCGTGCCGTGGCGATCTGTTTGGCAAGACTCTGTTCCCTCTGTTGGGCCGAAAGCCTTTGCTGCGCCAACTCTGCCCACTCGGATTTCTGATTGTCCTCGGGCGGCGGTCCGATATGCAGTGCGTTTGGCTCCAGGGTCGCATCGAGCCGCCGCTGATTTCGTTGATCCGCATATCGCCAACCGCGCAGTTGTGCGGCAGCCCGTGCGTCTCCCTCGCCCGCTCTGTCCGCGACCCATGAGCGGAGATTCTTCGGAAACTGTTCGTGTCGTCTCCGTTGCACCGTCACCTTCAGAGTCCTCATGTCGATGACCGATTGAGCCGTTGCCTGGGATAACAGTATCTTCTTGGACGGCCACGGCACAGCCGACGCGCGAATCTCCTTCTTCTTCTGTCTGAGCGATACCATGAGATGTTGGCGCGCCTCTCTGCCCTCTGCTGTGAGGCCCTTGCACACGACCCGTTGCTGGTTCCGGTACTGGTTATAGTCGGCCATCAGAGAGCTACGTTCGGCGTGTCGCTGCGCTTTCCGTTCTTCTCTCAGTGCGCTATTACGAGCATCATGTTGAACGCCATGTTGTGCGGTATGTTGATCGGCTTCATAGCCGGATGTTGAAGCAGGTGTCCACGGTCCAAGCGCGGCCTCAGTGGTCTGACGGTTGATCTTTCCTGCAAAATTGTTGCGGAACACATCGGATGCCTTCACCCGGATGTTGTGGTCAATGGCAAGGACCGTATATCCGCCCGACTCACCTTTCTCAAGTCTGAGATGAGCCTTCGATAGGAGGCGATGAAAGTCATCCCACGTGACATTCTGTCGATTAAGCAGTGTGCGAACACGTGGAGCAATCTCCCGCCGCATATAGGATTGGAATGATTCCTGATCCTGGTAATGTTCAAATTGTGCAGCGGCTCCACTCGGATGTTGCTGGGCAGATCGAGACGCATTGCGCTCGGATATCGATTGCAGTACAGCTTTTTTTGATTCCTCATCCCATCGCATCGGACCCGGCGTGTGTGTCCAGCCATGTTTCGCTTCAAGGAAGCGTACTGCGGCATCCAGAGTGAACCAGTCACGATATGGCGTATGTGCTCTGAGAGTCTCCATGTGAACCTTGTTGAGCATGACGTGGATGTGAAAATGCTTTTTGTCGTCGTGCGCAACGATCATGAATTGATGGCCTTCATATCCGAGCGCCTTCATCGTGTGCAGCGCGCAGTCTACCCATTGCGGTCGAGTCGGACGCTCACCCGGAGGCCATGCCAGTTCATAATGGCAGACTGCATCCTTACAACGATTATTGAGAGATGCAACCCCTTGCATCTCCATCGCCGCTGTGTCGAAGCCGAGAAGATTCTTCGACATGACCACATCTCCTCGCAATAGAAGTTCTCCAGTGTCGGCGTCACGCTCCCTCGTAAGGTATTCCTGAAGCCGCTTGAAGCTGCTTGAGTGTTTTCTAGCTGGCTGCACTTTGGCGATCATCTTCACTTCACCGTGTCCGTCTTGAGCGCTCTCATTGCGTTTTGAACAGCCAACAATGTGGAATTCAGCCCCTTCCGCAGACCTTCCTCATCCGGGAGACCTTTGATCTGCGTGAGCAGATGCTTCTGAAGTCCACCGAGTCTTGCAAGTTCCCCAGCGGCCTTCTGGTCCATCGTCGAAAGGATTCGCTTGCCCAGTGCACTCCGCCGGACGTACTCGCTCATCGTCAGACTCGCACTGTTGGCCTGGTCTCTGAGGATGGCTTTCTCCTCCTCCGTGATGCGGATCTCGATTCGTGAATTGGTGCCCTTTGTTCGTGTTGGATTTGTCATTGTCATCTCCGATTCTGTGGGGTCTCGGGGCGTAGCCCTGAGCAAGATGCGCAACCATTTCTCCGAGTAGCCGAAGGCGGAATGGAGAAATGGTGGTGGCTGGACGAAACCCCGCAGGGGATTTGTACGGACAGCGCCTACCTTGCCATTCAGTGTTTAGCATTCCGACATTTCACCCTTTAACCATCCGTCTTTTCGTTCCAAACCCGATTTCCGCCTCCTTGCCTGTTCAACACAAATATACAATATACTGGCTCTGTCTGCTCCGACTAGTGTAATATCTATTGTATAATGGAATAGTGCAGCCGTGAGGAGGAAGGGCGATGGGAACAGCGGGGCATCGTAAAGTGCAGGTGTTTTCTTCGGAGATTGTTGAGGATGCTCGTATGTTGTTGACTCAGAAAACGTCAGAACCCGTGCCGCAACCCCATTCGTTCATGATGGGGGCGGTGATACGGACGCTGTTGCCTCTTCTCGTGGAGTTGCGGAGAAAAGGCTATTCGCTGACTATGCTGACTCATCTGCTGGCGGAGAAGGGGATAAAGATCAGTCCAACCGCTCTCTCGGGGTACATGGCGAAATTGAGTGGGCCAGTTGAGGAGTCGCCGGTAAGGAGGGCACGGAGAGAGAAGCCGCAAACATCTACAAGTGCCTCGCAGACACGTGGAACTTTTGTGATGAAGCCGGACACACCGCTGTAAGAAGGGTGCTATGTATGGCGCGAATACTCTTTGTGACGGGCAGTGCTGGTGGGGTAGGGGTCGAGAATCTGCAACACCAGGGTGCCCTGCGGAAATCGAGTTGTGGTTCCCGGATTGTGCTCAACTCGTCGCTCATGAGGTCTGCAACGATGACCGCGACGAGTGACGACTTGCACAACGTCCTCCTTGCGAACAGGCCGGACGCTATTCCAGACGACAACATAACCGTGCAGGGCATTTCGGGGAAAAGTCAGACAGTGGGTTCCAGAGGAGCAAAGTTTCCACGGCTGGTTTGGAGGCAAATTCGGCAGCGACTCTGCTCTGTGGATTTGGTAAACCGTGCGAAATTCAAATTCAACTCAACCAATGAGGGAATCGTATGCCGAGAAAGATTTTGAGACTGCCGATTGTATTGGATCGCACTGGCCTTTCACGCAGCACGGTCTATCAGCGAGTCACCGAAGGGAAGTTCCCAAGGCCGGTGTCGCTTGGAGCCAGGGCTGTCGGCTGGATTGAAACCGAGGTCGAGGAGTGGATTGCAGGCCAGATAGAGGCCAGCCGGGAACTCTGCGGCCAGAGAGCTGGAGTGAATCGTTCGTCGGCGAGATGACGTCCGGCGCGGGATTTGAGATTGGCCCCCATCCGGGATTGGATTGCAGCGCGTCCCTGGTTCTCTGTCGGCCGAATTGACTGGATGCCTATGCCGCTGTTCCGCAAAACGGCAACACCTTGCCGTGGCGCTGGGTGCGTTCCAGAAAATCCGCCCATTCCTGCATCATCCTGGCGCGTGGCTCCAAATATAGAGCGTGATTGTAGGCGGCACTCACCTCGTTGCGCGGCGCGTGGGCGAGTTGTAGCTCTATATGCTCATGGTTGTACCCCTGCTCATGCAGGATGGTGGACGCCAGACCCCTGAAGCCGTGGCCGGTCATGCGGCCTTTGTAGCCCATGCGCTCCAGCGCCTTCAGGATCGTCATATTGGACATGGGCTTGTTCCGGTTCTGCTCGCCGGGAAAGAGCAGATCGCAGGACCCCGACAAGTCTCGCAAAAGCTCAAGAACCTCCACCGCCTGCCGGGAAAGAAAAACAATGTGCGGCGTCTTCATCTTCATCCGCTCTGCCGGAATCGTCCAGCGCTTCGCCTCCAGATCGAACTCATCCCAGCGAGCGCAAATCAGTTCGCTTGTCCGAACGAAGGTCTGCGCCATCATTTTCATGGCCAGCCGGGTCAGATGCGTCCCTTGGTACAGTTCAATTGACCGCAAAAGGGTAGGCAACTCCTTGGCGTCGATGCGGGCCATGTTCTTTTTGCGGGTCGGCTTGAGAATGTCCGAGGGACGAATTTCTGATGCCGGGTTCCGTTTGCTGTAGCCGTGCGCAACGGCGTGGCGCAGCACCATGCCGACAATCTGGAGAATCCGCTTGGCCATGTCGGAGGCCCCACGGGTTTCAATCCCCTTGGCCAGCTCGACCAACTCCGTCGGCTCAATCTCGGCAATGGGGCGCGACCCAAGAACGGGGTAGACGTTCGCCCGGAGCCGGTTCCTGGTCGTCGCCGCGTGACGGGCGCTCTTGTTCCCCCGCCAGTGTTCCAACCAGTGCTCGGCAATCTTCTCGAAGGTGTACTCCGTGGCGACCATGACAGCGGTCTTTTCGGCTTTGCGCTCGGCCATCGGATCGATGCCATTGGCTAGCCGCTTCCGGGCAGCGTCGCGGCGTTCGCGCACCTCGGCCAGCGTGATTTCGGGATAGCGCCCCAGCGCCATCAGCTTTTCCGCACCTTCAAAGCGGTACTTCCAGCGCCAGAGCTTGCCGCCTGACGGAGTGACCATCAGGTGAAGGCCGCCGCCGTCTGACAGTTTGAAGGGCTTGTCTCCGGGCTTGGAGCGCCGGATTTCGGTATCGGTGATCGCCATCGGGAATCCCTCCCAAATATCCGAAAGTGGAAATACCCCCACACCCGGAAAATCTACCCCCATCTATACCCCCACGGGAGCATGGCTTTCACAATACACCTCTGGACGTAAAAACACAATAAACCGCTGATTTATCAGCGGTTTATTGTTCATTACTGGATGTCTTCGGATGTCTCTAAATCTAATCTTGGTAGGCACGACTGGATTCGAACCAGCGACCTCTTCCGTGTCAAGGAAGCGCTCTAACCAACTGAGCTACGCGCCTGCAAAGCAACTTTAGGTAGTCTATCAGGGTCGGAGCGGCGGGAAAAGATG
>Ga0224555_1004116_pt1 | contig 13782 bp, 10 predicted proteins | sample 714S23034metaG_FD_180687 | JGI IMG/M metagenome (GOLD analysis project Ga0224555, IMG submission 180687) | Peat soil microbial communities from Stordalen Mire, Sweden - 717 S2 30-34 | ecosystem: Environmental > Terrestrial > Soil > Wetlands > Peat | place: Sweden: Norrbotten County, Stordalen...
ATGAGAGTGTCTTTGGCTGGGATTGAATTGGCCAACCCGGTGATCGCAGCCAGCGGCACCTTCGGCTATGGCATTGAGTTTGAGGAGATTGTCTCGCTGGAGCGGATCGGGGGATTCGTCACCAAGGGGATCTCTCTGGCGCCGATGACCGGCCACCCTGCGCCGCGCATCATCCAAACGGCGGCAGGCATGCTGAATGCCATTGGACTACAGAACGTAGGCGTGGACGACTACATGCTGCGGAAGTTGCCGCCGATGAAGCGGTATCCGGGTTGCAAGGTCTTCGTCAACGTGTTCGGGTCTACGGTGAGCGAGTACATTCAGGTAATTGAGCGGCTCAACCAGGCTGAGGGCATCGCGGGTTATGAGCTGAACGTTTCCTGCCCTAATGTTCACGCGGGCGGCCAGGCATTCGGCGCCGATGGGAGCGAGCTTGAGTACCTGGTGAGGAAGGCCAGGGAAGCTTCGATGCGCCCGCTGATCGTGAAGCTGACGCCCAATGTGACATCGATTGCCCACATGGCAATGATTGCCGCCGAAGCCGGCGCGGATGCGGTGAGCTTGACGAATACTTTTCTTGCCATGTCGATCGATGCAGAGACGCGGCGGCCAAGGCTGAGCAACATTACCGGGGGGCTTTCGGGTCCGGCGATCAAGCCGATCGCTTTGCGCATGGTGTACGAGACGGCGTGCGCGGTGAAGATTCCAATCATGGGGATGGGAGGGATCGTCACGGCGGAAGATGCCGTGGAGTTTCTTCTTGCCGGGGCTACGGCGGTCGAGGTGGGAACGGCCAGCTACGCGGACCCACGAGCCGTGGAACGGCTGGCGCGGGGGCTTGAATCCTGGTGCCGCTCGCATCAGGTGGAAAAAGTCGCTAGCTTGACCGGGGCACTCGAAATTCCGCAAAATTAGACCGTTTCGAAGAGCCTTTCCAGAAAAGCTTCAAAGACGCCGGCGATGGGTAGTGTCCTTATAGTGCGTTACCGATCCGCTAGTGCCGCGACCGCGTGTTTGTATAGTCGCCGGAATGTGGCGCAGGTCTCCAGAACGGGACCCCCGGCGACAGGTCTTCGTCGCTGGGGTGGAAACCGGCTGTAGCGCGGGCGTCCATGCACGCGTTCGCCCACCAGCATCCATGGGGAGAACTGCAGATCGTAGCTCGGAAGAGTTCGCGCAGTTGTCCCGGTTCACCGGAGGCGTTTCAGGCAGCTTACAACTACCCGGAACTTGTTGCGGTTGCCGAAGCACGAAACGCCGCCCCGGCCGAGCGGCTTGCAAGCGAAGTAGCCGCCTTTGCACTGTCTCACGAAGCCGACGATCTTGGCATCGCGTCCATGGACCCGCTCTATGTTTTTGAGGGGTACACGATCGACGAGCCCTGGGTCATCGTGCTTGCTCCCGCGCACAATTATGGGCGGCTCAAGGAAGTTCCTTCGGATGAAACCAACGGTGTCGGCGTCGGCGACGTGGGCGATCAATACGCACGGGGCACGCGCTCTTCTTACGCGCTCGCCAATTGGATTCGCTCCCAGGGGTTTAACGCCCATCCCTATCCCGGCCCCTCCGCGGGCGCATTGGTTTTGATACCGGCGGCGATTGCTTCTGGCCTGGGAGAACTCGGCAAGCATGACTCGTTGATCAGCCGCAAGTTTGGATCTGGAGTGCGTCTGGCGGGCGTCACCACGGATATGCCGCTGGTCCCGACTGCGCCCGATCACTTTGGCGCGGATGAATTCTGCTCCACCTGCCAGGTCTGCACCAACGCCTGCCCGCCCGGCGCAATCTCCGAACAGAAGCAGTTGGTGCGCGGCGTTGAGCGCTGGTATGTGAACTTCGACAAGTGCATCCCATTCTTCGCGGAAGCGGCGTCCTGCGGCATCTGCATTGCCGAGTGTCCATGGACCCGCCCAAGTGTCAGGCCGAAGCTGCTCGCCACCATGGCCGGTCGCCTTCATCGATCTCCCGGCAAATCATGACGGCCGGCTCCGCCCGAACGCGAAACGGCTCGGCGGAAACCGCTCTCCATCTTTAGATGGAAGCGCACGGCCAAAAATTCGCGTAGGATGGGCGCGTTCTGTCTTTCGCAGCGCTTGCTGCCTGTCGGGCAAGGCTGACTTCCCTTCGAACGGAGTTTCATCAATGGCTCATATTCAACTTCCAATCGCGCCCGAGCTTGGCCGCGAGTTTCCCGGCATTCTGGGACCCATGACGTTTCGTCCCGAGACCGCGGCGCCTCTTAACGAGTTGGTGAATGTGCTCTTGCGCGGCGAAAGCACACTATCGCGCGGCGAACGCGAGTTGATTGCCACCCACGTCTCCTGGCGCAACGATTGCTTGTTCTGCCAGTCTATTCATGGCGCGGTGGCCGCGGCCCAGCTTGGGCACGATGAGGCGCTGGTCCAGAAAGTCAAGACCGACTGGGCAGATGCGAATATCTCACCCAAGCTGAAAGCGCTGCTGAACATAGCTGGCAAAGTGCAGCTCGGCGGCAAGCATGTGACCGCGGAGGATATCGCCGCGGCGCGCGACCTGGGCGCGACCGATTTGGAGATCCACGATACGGTTCTGATTGCTGCTGTGTTCTGCTTGTGCAATCGCTATGTCGACGGTTTGGGTACCTGGGCTCCTCAGGACCCCGGTATCTATCGGGAAAGAGCTGCCAAAGTCGTTGAACACGGCTACACGGCAGTAACCGAGACGGCGATTGCCTCAATGCAGGATTGAGCACTTCATATCCCGCAAGCGTCACCCCGTTTCTGCGGGAAATCGAGCAGTACACGCTACGAATATCGTCACCCGAGGCTGCCTCCGCCGATGCCAGAGCCAATACTTCAGTCCGTTGAAACACAGATGGAAGAATCGCGGCTCGCCTACCCCGGCTGGAAGGTCGTTCTCGCCGGTTTCTTCGGCGTTGCGGTCAGCTTTGCGTCCATTGTTCCTTACACCTTCGGCCTCTTCCTGAAGCCGCTCGCGGCGAGCTTCGGCTGGAATCGCGAAGCCACCTCCGCGGGATTCAGCATTGCCGCTCTCACCTTGGCGGCCGCGTCGCCCGGCCTCGGATTCCTGCTTGACCGCTATAAGCCACGACGCATCGTACTGCCCTGCATTGCGGTTTTCTCGGCTGCCTATGCTTCGCTCGCATTGCTGACGCCACACCTGCTGCACTTCTATCTCACCTTCTTTCTCATCGGCCTGGTCGGCAACGGAACAGCCTATATCGGCTACTCCCGCGCCATCTCGACTTGGTTCAACCGTCGCCGCGGCTTGGCGCTCTCGATCATGCTCGCCGGCAGCGCGCTGGGAGCCATGCTGCTTCCCGTCCTCGCTCAGGCCGTTATCACTCGCCAGGGATGGCGCGCCGCCTACCTCATCCTCGGCCTGCTCGCCTTTGCAGTGGGCTTTCCACTTACCGCAGCCTTCGTCCGCGAACGCCCACGTGCCCGGCTGCACCAGAACGTCTCCACCGAACAAGGAGCGTCCGTTGTCAGAGCACTGGCCACGCCCGCCTTCTGGATCATCGCCGCCACGGTCTGCCTCTACGCCATCAGCGTCAACGGAGCCATCGCGCATCTCTCCGCGCTGCTCACAGACCGCGGCGTATCCACGTCCGGCGCGGCCTTGTCCGTTTCCATCATCGGGGCCACAAGCCTTGTCGGACGCCTGCTCACAGGTTTTTTTCTCGATCGCTTCTTCGGCCCACGCGTTTCGCAAACCATGATGCTGATGACCGTTTTCGGCATCGTGCTGTTATCGGTGGCCAACAGCCTGACCACGGGACTTATCGCAGCCGGCTTCATCGGATTCAGCGGGGGCAGCGAAGGCGACATCACGCCTTATCTCCTCGGCCGCTACTTCGGCCTCAAGCGTTTCTCCACCCTCTTCGCACTCACCTGGACAACCTACGCCATCGGCGGCGCCGCCGGCCCGATCCTCGTCGGCCGCGTATTCGATGCGATGGGCTCCTATAGGCCCATCGCCATTCAGCTACTGGCCCTCCCCGCGCTCATCCCATGCCTGCTCATGTTTGCCCTTCCCCGCTACGACATTCAAGGCGGCAGAAGACAGCCTGTCGCCATCGTCCCCGAACCGCAACCAGTCGAGATTGCTCAATAGCAAAGGAGAATCCAATGCCCCATATCACGCTTCCCGAAGGACTGCCCGGAATCACCGGACCATTCGCCTTCCGGCCGGAAACAGCCAAGCCCATGCGCGCCCTGGCCGAATTTCTCCTCCGCGGACCCAACACGCTTTCCAGCGCAGACCGCGAAATCATCGCCACCTACACCTCAAGCCAGAACGATTGTCACTTCTGCCAGACCAGCCATGGCGCTGCCGCTGCGCACCACTTGGGAGGCCCGTCCGAGCTTGCCGGCAATTTCGCGCTGATCGCCGATATCAAACGCGACTTCGAGTCTGCCCCTATCTCAGCCAAGCTCAAAACGCTTCTGAACATCGCCGGGCATGTCCAGCAGGGTGGCAAGCGTGTCACCACGGAAGACATCGCCCGTGCTCGCAAAGAAGGCGCAACCGACACCGAGATTCACGATACGGTCCTCATCGCCGCGGCCTTCTGCATGTACAACCGGTACGTCGACGGTCTTGCTACCTCGGCTCCGCGGGAACTGGAAGCTTACATTCCCATGGGCGCGCGCATGGCCCATGAAGGTTATGTCACCCCTCCTGTGCAGAGCCCGGCGCCGCATCCTGATGCGGTAACCGTCTAGTACTGGTTGCATAAATCGGGCCTTGAAAGGGCACGGCTTCAGCCGTGCCGCAAAACACCAATGAAATCTCGGGCTTTCCAAGCTGCGGAAAAACTCGGCATTGACACAAATCTTCAAGGCCTTGTAACAGGGCACGACTTCAGTCGGGCCGCAAATGTCGCAAAATAAACCTGGGCTTTAGCCCCTGAGGGACGTTTCACCCCCGGACTGAATGGTATTTATGCAACCAATCCTCAGGTCATCGCGGGCGAAGTCGAAATGGGCGAATCCTGCCGGGCTCAAGTGGCGCGCGATGGCTTCAATGCCACACCTTCAGAATCGAGCGGTCAGGCTCGCATAGACTGATCGTCCCCGTCCCGTCAGCGGCGTGATCTGGCTCATCCACATGCTGGCCATAGAGTCGTCGAAGTTCACGCGTGTCAGCGGGTCTCGGAAATCGCAATGCTCCAGTTCAACTCATTTCTGGACGGTCCCTGCCACCCTTACCTTCACTCCAGCCGTCTCAAATACATCCAGATCGACGTGGACCGGCCGCCTCTCGTCGTAGGTCGGGCAGAACTGTTTTCTCAGCGCCGAGTACTTTCCACCTGCCGCGCGGTTGTAGGGTAGCAGATCGACTCGAATCAGGCCGGAGAGTCGATTTACCCCTTTAGCAATTGCCGCCAGGTTTTCGTCAGTGTCTGTCACGCCGGGGATAAGAGGGACACGAATCACAAACGGAATGTCCATCGAAGCCAAAACACTCAGGTTCCTCAAGATCGGTGAATTGTCGACACCTGTGTGACGAATGTGCGCTTTGCGATCCATGAGTTTCAGGTCGAAGTAGACAAGATCGCATCTTTGCACGACCCGCCGAAAATCGCTTTCAGGCGCGTAGCCTGAAGTATCCAGAAGTACATGCAGATTGCCGAGGCTGTCCATCACCTCCGCCAGAAAAGCTGCCTGCGCGAGAGGCTCTCCCCCGGAAAATGTGACTCCGCCGCCGTTATCGCTCAGGATTGACGCCTGTCGGTTAAGGATCGACGACAACTGCTCCGAGGTATAGAGTTTGCCTACGATTCGCTTTCCGGAGGGATTCTCCATGATCTCGGGAATCGGCGACATGCCTTCAGGATTTTGGCACCAGGAACAACGCAGTGGGCACCCTTTGAGGAAAACGGTGGTACGAATGCCGGGCCCATCGTGCACCGTAAATTCGCGAATATCAAAGATCGTCCCCGACTGCATATTCCATCCTTGCTCAATCCCCGTATAGATGCCGTGCGATGATGTGCTCTTGATACTCTGGCCCTAACTCGCAAAAATATCCGCTCCATCCCCAGACGCGCACAATTAGATTTCGGTGCCGTTCGGGGTGTTCCCTCGCATCAAGAAGCGTGCTCAAACTCACAGTATTCAGCTGCAACTGCTGGCATCCAAGCTTGGCGAATATATGGACCAGCATCGCGCACTTCTCTAGCCCTTCCGGATCGGCAAATACTGAGTCGGATAGTTCCATGGTGATCGGACCGCCGTTGCAGATTCGGCGATAATTCAAGCGGCTGAACGCTTGCAGCACGCTGATCGGTCCACGTACCTGTGCTTGAGGCGACGGCGCCAGATTCGCGCTGAAGAACTCCCCTTTCTTCCGGCCGTCCGCGGTAGCGCCGATCGGAGCGTCATCGCAGTCTCCGGGTTTCCCGCGGGTTAGCCAGACGTAGTACATGGCCGATCCTGTACCTGGGCGAACGCGTCCGCCACGGCCGTTGTCCTGAACCGCATCGCATGCGTCTGCCAGTGCATCGAACAGCGTGACAAGCAATTCGTCGGCTTCTGGGTCGTTTCCGGTCTTTGGCGCTTCATGCAGCAATCTGTCCTGCAAAGCCTCATAGCCTTCGAAGTTCGCGGCCATCGCATGGAGTAGCTCCTCTGGCTCCACACTCTTCTCGATGAATACCAAGCTCCGCACAGCAGCCAGTGCATCCGCCGCACTCGATGAAGCGGCGCCGTGGATCCCATAATTGTTGTACTTAAGACCGAATGAAAGATCCCGCCCTGCTTCCAGGCAGCCATCCATTAAGACAGAGTAGTAAGGAGCAGGCGGCAGCAGCAGACGCGAATAACTCTTCACCAGGTCGCGCACCTGCTCCCCGATATTCTCCGTGGTTCGCTTCAGAATGCTCTCAAACGTTTCATGCGCGGATAATCCTGCCCGAATTGCCTGGTCTGCCGCCAGGGGCATGGAGACCGCGCCTATATTGACGACTTCCATGCCTTTACCGGGAATAATGAATTCCCAACACGCAGCGACGGTGTAGTTCCATGCATCCGCTGGATCGTAGCCATTCGCAACGAGTGCTGGGATTACGACCGCATCATTCGAGTATTGTGGGAACCCAAGTCCTCTTCGAGTAAGTTCCGTGGCCAGCGTCAGCAGAGAGAGTTCCGTGTTCTCAGTGATCCGCAAATTCACCTTGGGATCGATCATGTTGGTATAGAGAGCGACTCGGATTGCCATGTGAGTCAGTTCGTTGACGGCATCCCGGCCATCCTGCGTTTGCCCGCCCAGCATGACAGTTTGGCCGTTGTCGCCTTGCTGCACCCCGGGATAAAGATCGCTGTCCTTGTTCAATGAAATGAAAAATTCGGCGAGCAGCTCTTCTGCGCCGGCGATATCGAGAAGGTGGTTCTCCAGGTCCTCCTTCAGATAGGGCCAGAGGTATTGGTCAATCCTCCCCAGGCCGACGTGGTAGTGGCCGCCCATCCACACCACCGCATGCATCAATCTTAGAGACTGCAACGCCTCGTGGAATGTCCTCGGCGGCAGAGCCGGCACGCGCTCCAATATCTCGGCCACCTCGCTCTTTCCCATCCGAAGTGCCTCGTTCGCATAGCGCGCAGCAAGATCGAGAACTGCATCGATAGTTTCGATGGCGCAGTCCAGGAACTCGATGGCTTCCGAATCTCCAGTCAACCGTTGACGCGTCTCAAGCGCTACGCGCCTGCGTTCAAGCAGTCCCTGGGAAAGGACATTGCCCCAGTTCGCACATATGTTGCTGATCGGACCCAGTTCGTGAAGCGTGCATCCATCAGTTCTCTCTTTCCATTGTTCCGGACTATAGATAGGAGGAACAGAGGGCGTCGTTCGCGTGAACACAATTCGCTCATCTGGATGGATGTATGGTTTTTCCGCTTCACACATCCGGCGCACAAGGCGCGCGGCTCTCCGCGGCCAAGACAGGCCTTCGCGCTCGCACTCGGTTAACAGTTCCGGTGACGCCGCCAAACGGACAGTCTTGTATTCCAGGTTGCGAACACGCAGTTTCTGAGCATCGAGACGGGAAGTGTCGAAGTTCGTGGTAGAACACAATACTAGGGATTCAGCGACTAGGCTGTGCACGACAACTCCTGTATTCTTTAATCTATAATATTACGGAAGAGGAACGCCTGGGTCAAGTAAAAGCTCAGATATCAGAGCGGCCACGATCTAACCCTCTCTAGTCCAAATACTTGAGGAGAATTAAGTTATAGCAAACCGACAACAGGCCATAGCCTGACTCTCTGAATGAGCTATATCCATGATCGACTGATCGCCGATACCGCCATCGCTCAAGTCTGGCCGGGTCATCTTGACCTCGATCGTGATCTGCTCCTCTTCAAGCAAAATGTCCATCGGGTTGGCGCTCCCGGCATAACTGGGCGTCCACTCTTCCGGCCGGACATCGACGAAACGAGTAAGAAGGAGCGATCTTAACGCGAAAGTTCCTGAAACTTGTTCAAGCCTGCTCTTTCAGCAACGCCACGCGTTTCTGCGTTTCACTCACGAAGGCCCCGTCTTCGGAAGAGAACAGATTGATCGAGGCCGGATTGATTGAATTCAGGTTGATCGTGACGTTTGCCAGCGCCCCTTCGAGAGCGGCGCCTGCAAGGGCGATGGCGGTGATCAGATCGGAGTTCATGTTGGGATTGGTAATCGGCTTCAGTTGGTTGGCGATTCGGGCCACTTCAGCTGCTCTTTCAGCCACTCCCAAGGGTACGCTGGTCGCCTGTTGGAGTGCGGCAGTGATCGCCCGGCTGCCTTCGCCGGGTTCCTTTGCCTCTTTCGCCGCCCTGTAAGCTTTCATGACTTCCTTGTAAGACTCGGCGTCGGCATCGATTGCGGATGTCAACTGTTCGCGCAGCGGAGTGATCCTGGCGACGGCTTCGCTGAGCTGGCTTTCGTACTGCAAGTAAGCTTTCTTACCGCGCGACATGGACGCCACCATACTCGCAAGTCCGGCGGCCATCGCTCCGGCAGCGGCAGCCGCGCTGCCACCTCCGGGGGTTGCGGTTGGGGCGGCCAGTTGTTCGATGAACGGAGCAATGCCGGCGCTCAGGCCGCCGACGGTGACTTTGCCGCTCATGACTGCGGCGAGACGGTTCTCCAGAATGAGGGAGGAATCGAAGTTCTCCACTTGCAGAAACCACTCGGCAGCCTGCTCCAAAGCGAGTTTGGGAATCAAGCCGACGATCTCGCTTGAGACCGGAGCGACGCCGTAGCGCTGGGCCTCGCGCTTGACAAACTCGAAGACACGGTGGATCGGAGTCTGCTCGAAGTCAGTCAGGTTCATCGAAACCTGGGCCATGCCGCGCACCAGAAATCCCGCTCCCTTGACATAACGCAGGCCGCCAGATGAAAACCGCACCGCCTTGGCGATCTTTTTCGCGATGGCGACATCAGGTGTATTCAGATACACGTTGTAGGCAATCAGTGGCCTGCGTGCGCCAACCGCGGTGACTCCGGCTGTCGGATGCACACACGGCTCGCCGAAATCGGGCTTGCGCGCCGGATTGATCGCGATTTCGTCGCGAATTCCCTCGAACTGGCCGCGCCGAATATTCTCAAGATTCTGCCGTTCGGGCGTCGTCGCAGCGGCTTCGTAGAGATAGACCGGGAGTTGAAAGCGCTTCCACATTTCGGCGCCCACATGCCTGGCCATGGCAACGCAATCTTCCAGGGTCACGCCTTCAATCGGGATGAAGGGAATTACATCGGCCGCCCCCATGCGCGGGTGCGCCCCCTGATGCCGGGTTAAGTCGATCAACTCGGCGGCCTTGCCCGCGCCGCGAATCGCCGCTTCCTGAATGGCTTCTCGCTCGCCGGCAAGGGTTATCACGCAGCGGTTGTGATCGGCATCCATCTCCCGGTCGAGGAGATAGACGCCAGGAACCTTCATGGCTTCGACGATGGAGTCAACCTTGGAGGCATCGCGGCCTTCGGAGAAATTGGGAACGCATTCAACTAGAGTGTTGGGCACAGTACGAAGGATAATAAGTGTGGCTCGATCCGGCAACCCGGCTGTCACAGGGCAATCGCATGAATCCCTTTAGTTGACCAGACTGGTTCTGATCTCTAACGCGCCGGAGGCGCAACGGTGGTTAGCCCCGCGCTTCAGCGTGGGGAAAGGAGCCAGAAGAAGCCAGTCAGCCCCGGAGGGGCGGCGCAAAACGGCGAATTTGTCATCAAGATAACCTTCATGCGATTGCCCTGCCGCCTGTCAGGACGCACAAGCTCCTCTCGTGCATCCGTAGTATGCTGTATATCGGCTTTTTGGGCATTGTGTACGCGTGCAGCAGCGGTTCTTCAAAGGTGGACAGCATATGACGACGACCATGGCTCCGGTGATCCGCGCGCCGCGCGGCAGGCAGTTGCGCTGCAAGGGCTGGCAGCAGGAGGCGGCGTTGCGCTGCCTGATGAACAACCTGGATCCCGAGGTGGCCGAGCGGCCCTCCGACCTGGTGGTCTATGGCGGTATCGGCAAAGCGGCCCGCAACTGGGAGTGCTATCACGCCATCGTCCGCGAGCTGGAGCAATTGGGCCATGAGGAAACGCTGCTGGTGCAGTCGGGCAAGCCGGTGGCGGTGTTTCCTACGCACGATCTGGCTCCGCGTGTGCTCATCGCCAACTCGAATCTGGTGGGCAAATGGGCCAACTGGGAGCACTTCAACGAACTCGACCGCAAGGGCCTGATGATGTACGGGCAGATGACCGCGGGAAGCTGGATCTACATCGGCACGCAGGGGATTCTGCAGGGCACCTTCCAGACCTTTGCATCGCTGGCGGAGCGGCACTTTGGCGGATCGCTGAAGGGCAGGCTGGTGGTCACCGGCGGCATGGGCGGGATGGGCGGCGCGCAGCCGCTTTCGGTCACGCTGAACGGTGGCGTGGTGCTGACCGTCGACGTGGACCGCAGCCGCATCCAGCGCCGCGTCGAGACTCGCTACTGCGACACGATCAGCGAGGACCTCGACGAAGCTTTGGCGCTCTGCGATTCGGCGCGGCGCGAGGGCCGCGCGCTTTCGGTGGGACTGGTTGGAAACTGCGGCGACGTGCTGCCGGAGATTGTGCGCCGCGGCGTGAAGGTGGACGTGGTGACCGATCAGACCAGCGCCCACGACCCGCTCCACGGCTATATTCCACAAGGACTCACGCTGAGCGAAGCGACGCAGTTGCGCCTGCGCGATCCCGCTGAGTATGTGCGCCGATCCACGGCAACCATGGTTGTGCACGTGGACGCGATGCTGGCCTTGCAGCGCGCCGGCGCAGTGGCCTTCGACTACGGCAATAACATTCGCCGCTTTGCCTTCGATGCCGGCTGCGCGGACGCCTTCCTGATTCCCGGCTTTGTGCCGGAGTACATCCGCCCGCTCTTCTGCACCGGGCAGGGGCCGTTTCGCTGGGTGGCTTTGTCGGGCGACCCAAAAGACATCGACCGCACCGACGAACTGGCGCTGGAGCTGTTTCCGGAGAACGAGATTCTAACCCGCTGGTTGCGCCTGGCGCGCGGCCGCTTCGCCTTTCAGGGACTACCGGCGCGCATCTGCTGGCTGGGCTACGGCGAGCGCGCCCGCATGGGCCTGGCCATCAACGAACTGGTGCGCAAGGGCGAGCTCTCGGCGCCGGTGGCCATCGGCCGTGATCACCTGGACACCGGCTCTGTGGCCAGCCCCTACCGCGAAACGGAGAAGATGCTCGACGGATCGGATGCGGTTGCCGATTGGCCGATTCTGAACGCACTACTCAACACCGCATCGGGGGCCACATGGGTCAGCTTCCATCACGGCGGCGGCGTGGGCATGGGCTACTCGCTCCACGCGGGCCAGGTGACGGTGGCCGATGGCACAGAGATGGCCGCGCGCAAAATCGAGCGCGTCCTCAATAACGATCCCGGAATCGGTGTGGCGCGCCACGCCGACGCGGGTTACGAACTTGCGCAACGGACGGCGCGAGAACAGGGAATTCACGTTCCCATGGCGGAGAAGTAGCCGTGCGACCGCATATTGGGTTCCTCATCCTTGTCGTTTTCTTGGCGGAAAGGATCGGATTCCCCTCCCCGCGCTTGCTGAGTTCCTAACCATGGTTCTTGCCATCGTCAATATCGGCCAGCTTGTGACCCTCGCCGGTCCGCACCGCTCGCGCGTAGGTAAGGAGCTGCGCGAGCTGGGACTGATTCCTGACGCGGCGCTGCTGGTCGAAGAGGACCGCATCACGGCCGTCGGACCTTACGCAGAACTCCGCGCTCGCATTCCGGCCGAGTGCACAGTGATCGACGCCGAGGGGCGCTGTGTCACGCCCGGTTTTGTCGACGCACACACCCACCTGGTCTTCGCCGGCAATCGCGCGTTGGAGTTCGAGCAGCGCATCGCCGGGGCCACCTATCAGCAAATTGCCTCTGCCGGCGGCGGCATTCTGCGCACGGTCGAGCTTACCCGCGCGGCCACTGAGGACGAGTTGCTGGCCGCCGCGCGGCAGCATCGCGACTGGATGCTGCGCTCAGGCACGACCACAATTGAAGCTAAATCCGGCTATGGACTGGATCGCGAAACCGAGCTGCGCATGTTGCACGTCCTGGCCCGTCTCGGCGCGGAGGGCCCGGCGCGCGTCGTGCCCACGCTTCTGGCCGCGCATACAGTGCCGCCGGAGTTTTCCGACCGCCGCGAAGAGTTCGTGCGCTGGATCGCCGAGGAGTTGATTCCCGAAGTTGCAGAGGCTGGTCTAGCGCGGTGTTGCGACGTCTTCTGCGACGACCACGCCTTCACCGTAACGGAAGCGCGCACGGTGATGGTGGCTGCACGCAGTCACGGCTTGCGCTTGCGAGTTCATGCCGAGCAGTTCCGCCCCGGCACGGGCGCGGCGCTGGCTGCGGAGCTGGGCGCTCGAACTGCCGATCATCTCGAATCCGTCACTGAAGGGACGCTGCGCCTGTTGCAGGGCGCCGGCGTGCAGCCGGTGCTGCTGCCGGGCTCGGTCTTTGCGCTGGGGCGCACACATTACCCTCCGGCACGTACTATGGTCGACCTGGGCCTGGCGATTGTGCTGGCTACCGACTTCAACCCCGGCTCGTCGCCCATTGCCTCGATGCCGTTCATGCTTTCGTTGGCCTGCCTGCAGATGGGCCTGTCTCCGGCGGAAGCGCTGATCGCAGCCACGCTTAACGCGGCCTGGAGCCTTGATCTAGGCGACCGCGTGGGCTCTCTTGACGCTGGCAAACAAGCCGACTTTCTGATCCATGAGTTCACGGACTATCGCGAACTGGCCTACTACATCGCCGCTCCAGCCAGGCCACGGGTCTTTATCGCCGGAAAAGAAGCGATGCGCTGAAAGTCGTGGCAGGCCCGTCGCCCGCTCCCCCACAAAGGGTTTATAGAAGGTGGGGCAGATCACATTGTCCGGGTGCGTTGTCGAATACCCACCGAGCCTTTGTGATGTGGAATTGCAGCACTTATCCTGCGATGACGGAGGCAGAGCTAAAATTCAAACGATTTAGCGCGGAACAAGACGATGCAAGATGTTCGTCGTCCACCGGCTTCGCCGACACGCGGAGAATGAAACTGTGCCCCATCCATCGGACGCCTTTGTTTTTGTCCGATGGGTGGGAGTCCGTAGAGATCTATGAAGACGCCTTGTTTTGTTGAACTTGCAGTTTTGTTTCTTTGTAGAGAATACTGGTTTGATACTGTTCTGACAGGAACGACGGACCCACCGATGACATTGCCGCGCCTGAACAAACGGCTGGTAGAGCCGGATCGCAGATGA
>Ga0224555_1004117_pt1 | contig 13779 bp, 18 predicted proteins | sample 714S23034metaG_FD_180687 | JGI IMG/M metagenome (GOLD analysis project Ga0224555, IMG submission 180687) | Peat soil microbial communities from Stordalen Mire, Sweden - 717 S2 30-34 | ecosystem: Environmental > Terrestrial > Soil > Wetlands > Peat | place: Sweden: Norrbotten County, Stordalen...
CCTGGCCAGTTTGCTTCAGGGCCTGCGCTCGGCGTTGCCCAAGCTCAGCGTCGGCATGTTTACAGGTTACTCGGAAGCGGAACTCGAAACCGGCCGCTATTTCACGAGGCATGGCGTCGACGCGGACCGGCGGCGGGCGCTCTGGCGCTCAATCCGCAGCCAACTCGATTTCGCCGTGATGGGCAGATACAACCGTCTTCAGCCCAGTCAAGCACCGATGTGCAGCAGCGCGAACCAGGTACTGAGATTATTCAGCGCCCGGCACACGGAAGTGGATTTCGGAGCGCAAACGGTGGAAATCACCATCGCGGCGGACGGGCTGACTCGAACGACGGGCTTCCCCACACTGGGGAATCCGGCCTAATTCACGTCAAATCCCGCCAACTTCAGATCAATGTGGAGGTCTTATGGAACCGAAGGCACTGGTGGAGTACACGTACGAATTGATGCGTGTGCTGAAGGAGGAGCTTGCAGAGCGACGGACTGTTCAGCCTGCCTTTATCCTCTTGCACGACCGACACTGCGAAGTCCTCACCTTCCCATTGCGCCTGTTCGCATCTGCGGAGGGAAAGGCGACCGTCGCAAGGACATTCCGGAATCGCGCCCTGCAAACCGGAGCGCAGGGCACCCTCATGGGGTTGGACAGCTACTGCTTCGTCCCCGACCTCACCGCGATGATGGAAGCGAATCCACGGCTGGTACAGGCTGCAACCAGCGCCGGCATCGATGCGCTGGTCCGATCCGGTTTCGGGAAGAAGAGCGAAGGCATCAGCGTGACGCTCCAGACGCCCAGATTCGATCTGCTGGTCCAGCAACTGTACGCGCGGGGGGACAACAGCGTCGTGTTCGGTGAGATGCGGACATTCGATTCTCGTGAAGACCCAATGGAGGCCGTCGGGCTGTTCAGCATTTACGGCGGCCAGCACGTAGCTCGCGGCTGAACGCCGCAAACCGAAAGAAGGAGAAACAAGACGATGGCAATATACGCGATGCCGCTCCCGGAGATTCAGGAAGCGGGACAGGACTTGGCTCGCCGGACGGTCTGCATCAAGATCCAGAGAAGCCGGTTGGGCAATTCGAAGAAAGTCAACAGCTCCCAGGTCGAAGTCGATACCGACAAGACCATGATCCACGTTTCCAAGAGGCTTTTCGCCTCCAAGGAATACGCCGCGATCCGGAATTTCGACGGTGAGGTCACGCGGTATCTGGAGAGCACGTGTCTGCCGTTCGAGCGCGGCATCCATCTATGCCCGTTACCGCTGCTGAAGCAGGTCGAACGGAAGATGCGCGAGTTTGCCGACCAGCGTATAACCCTGGTCGAGGCATTCGTGGGCGTCTATCCGGAGCTGTGCCAACACGCACCAGGCCAACTGCGCGCACTGCACAATCCGCTCGACTATCCTCCGGTGGATGAGGTCAGGGCCGCCTTCGACTTCACTTGGCGGTACGTTAGCTTCGGGGTGCCGGACCAGCTACGGGAGATCTCTGCGGAGATTTGGGATCAGGAGCGGGAGAAGACAGCGAAAATCATGACCGAGGCGGTGAGCGAAGTCCAGGTTGTCATGCGGAACGCTATGGCTGATCTGGTTCACCATATGAGCGACCGGCTGAAAGATGGCCCGGACGGAAAGCCCGCGCGGTTTCACCAGACGACGGTTTCAAAGCTGGTGGAATTCCTCGACGGCTTCGATTTCCGGAACGTCACGGACGACGCCGAACTCAAGACCCTTGTGGAACGGGCGAAGGGCCTGTTGTCCGGGGTCAGCGCAAGGGATTTGAAGTCGGCCGCCGAACTGCGCAGCCAGGTCCGCGCCGGTATGGACGACATTGCCGCCGAACTCGACACGATGATTGTACGGAAGGGCGCCCGCAAGTTCCGCTTGGACGATTGATCCCATCACCGGAGGCACAACCGGCTATGACGATGCTCCACCCGCTTTTTGTCGCCGACGTCCCGGAGGGATTTGAAGGAACGCTCGACCAGGTGTTCGGGCGGGTCGAGATCCCAGATTTGAACGACGCGCTCGGCGCGTTACGGAGCCAGGTGGCGGCTCTTCGCTTGCGCATCGAGGAGGCCATCAAGCGGACGGAAGCCGGCCAAGTCAAGGCCACTCCTGGGATAGGAGGCTTGCGCTGCCCCTTGCCGGGCTAAGGCGGCCGCAAGCCGACTTATCGGGAGGAGAATTCGGCCAGACTTCCTCGATGCCGTTTCTGAGGCGTTGGCCACGACTGGGCAGTTCTACGAGTCGGAGGCTTCTTGCCAGCTTGGATTGGTAAACACTAGGGGCCGTTACGCAGTATCCAACCCTGAGCGACGAGGGCAATCGACGGAATCGTTCGGATTATGGACGGAAAGCTACAAGGGACAAGCCGCGGATGGGCCGGAAATGTTTAGCGTTTCCTGTGCAAAGGGGAAGACCAGACTCCATAGCCGTGGCTGCGATCAGAGCATCGGCTAGTTGAATCCCGTGGGCGAGAGCGTGCTGCTCAATCAGGGCAACGGCTGCAGCACCGATGGCTTCGGAAAGGGGCAGGATTCGGAATTGGAGTTGGCGAAGGGACTGCTGGATTTGGCGCGCCTCCAGCTTTGATCGGGCGCCCTGAAGAAGCTCCATGAGGGAGACGATGGCCAGGGCGCGATCTGGTGCGGCGTCGATGGCGCGGGCTGCCCTTTCGCTACCGCGGGACGCCCAGATCAGAACATCGGTGTCGAAGATCATTTCGACTTCCGCAAACGCAGTTGCTTCTCGATGCCGGTTTGAGCGAGAGCCCGGCGGGGAAGGCGCAAGTGGCGAAGATAGGAGGCCGGATCGGTTATGTCCTCGCGGTCTTTCCAGAGGCCAAACAGCGGCTGATCCTTGGTTTTAAGGGCGTCGCTGCCTGGCGCCGGCGCGACAGGCGTCAACTTGGCCCTTTCCTTTCCGCGATAGAGTACCGTGACCGTTTCCCCGCGGTCGATGGCGCGGAGCACGTGCTTCATGTTGTAGCGAAGATCGACGATTGTTGCGTTCATGGACTGTCTCTATACAAGTATACATTAAGATAGAACGTACGGCCCCAAGTCGGCGCACGCTTCCCAGATCGCCGTATCTGGACCTCGTGGTGGATTACCGGCGGGGAGAGCTGTTTTCGACAGGAACGGCCTTTTCGGGTTGGGACGCGGAATCTCACCTAACGGAGGGTTGCTTCACGAAGGAGACCCCGCAATCTATGGTTTTTCCGGTGAGTTCCTGTCCTTGTACGAGGTCTCCATCCGTGAAATTGCCGCCAAAGTTTGTTGGTATTGCACTCTTGCTCGTTCCGGGGCTGCCTCCATCATTTCGGTGACAGCGGTAACAAACCCGTCATTCGCCTCATCAACCGTTTTCGGCCCGTCGGCTCTGGGCGTGAAGTCCGGATCGTGCCAGACGTAGTTGAGTTCGTTAACGACCGGCGGAGAAAGCTTCTGGATAACAGCATCCGGGACCGGGCACAGATCGCCGGGCCAATCCTCGCCCATTTCCGCGTCCGGATGGATGAAGATCCGCAATCCCTTCAAGCCGCAGGACTCCGCCTGATGTGCCCGAATGACGCCCGTACCGAGGAATTGCGAGCTGTGGCGTCGGACGTTGTCCGAAATATCGGTGGTCATTCGGAGTCCCCGGTAGCTCCCACGGCCTATCCCCATGCGAACGGGCACCCGAAACGAGATCATGTCGCGCATGAAGGATTGCGAAAAGCCCATAGCCGTATTGAGATCTCGGAAAATGACGAATGCGGAGTCGGAAAAGATGACGGACTGAACCGGGTCGCAGTTGACCAATTCGGAGATGCGAATGTCCAATGTCCGATGGAAGGAGGCAAACGTTCGCGTGAGCGGATCGAGATACTTGTCTTCCGTGAACGATTCTCGAAGCTGAGTGAGCGACATGGTTGAGTAGTGAAAGCCGTCCACTGTGCCAATCTCGGCTTGCGTCGACATCACGAGATCCGAGAAACCAAGGATGTCGGCAAATACGACCGTCGGCTGTTCAGCCCGACCTTCGCAGTGTTTGCGCCAGGTTCGGATTTGCTCAGGCCCAATAAAGGTGTTCACCATGTAAGGCTATCAGGTTGTACGCTACAGGATGTGGCAAGTTCCAACTCCAATATCCGTAGCCCACAGGATCTGGCGGCCCTGCTCAAGGACCTGGGTGGAGAAATAGACCGGCTTCTGGTCGCAGAGGGTATTTTCGCCGTGGACTCGTACGGGTGGATGGATCACGACGAAGCCGACCCGGAATACATCGGGTTCACACGACCCGCCATTTCAGCCTGACTATTCAATCTTCACGGGCGGAGGAATCGTGAGCTATGAGCCAACCCGGCGCGACGAAGCGTTGATTCGGAATGGCGAGGATTTCGTGGCTGTGATGAACGCGGCCCGCCGGTCGATGGGCAATGCGCTTGTGAGATGGAGGATGATCGATTCCGAGGTGATCGACGCTTCTGATGAATTCTGGGAGGACTATTCGGTCTGCACAATGCTGCTCGCGATCGCTTCGGACCGCATGCGAGATTTCCTGGTGATGGCGCTCGAAGACGTTGAGTACGATAGCAGAAAGAGGGAGAGCGATCAGGGGCCGGTGATCAAGCGGGCCATCGAAAAAGTCCCGGGGCTGGCCAAATTCGCGATGCAGAGCCAGAAATATAAGGCGGTGCGAAACAAAATCGTCCACGAGATAGCTACCTTGGCGGCCCGTCGAAGTGTCAATTCCCTGCGGGAACAACGGATGCACGCCATTTCCGGCTATCCCGTGGAAATATGGGAGCCCACCTTCGAAGAACTTCAGGCCGCAATCGGGGAGGCGAGGAAAGACCCTCCCCCCAATACGGAAATCCAGCAAGTGAAGCTCTGGTATCAGTGTCTGATTGAGGCCAGCAACCTCATTTTCAAAGCGGAGCACTCGAACCGGAGGAGGGTTTGATGCCGTTATTCCCTGGGCTACCATTGATCGTCCGGATCTGACGCCGTATTGATCCATCTGACGCAGGACGTCGCGGGTTCGCCCGCCGCCGTTTGTCGGAACTCCCTGGCCCTCCGTTCGGTCGACCTCTGCCTCGCAATCCCAAACCCATCAAAGGCCCGCGAAGTCGCGTTCTGGGAGATCTCGCCGGATTAGTACCGATAAACGCTTTGACCTTATCGGGGCTGCCCCGGCGCGACGGTGTCCGGGTGCGGTTGTTGGTGACGGCCGGGGCAGCTTCGATAAGGTCGTTTGAACGAAGCCGCTGGCGCATTCGCGGCTATGTATTTCGAATGGAATTTGCGAGGCGGCGGGAGTCGGGATAGAGGGTGTGGCCGGCGCGATGAAGGAGGTGGAGCCTTGGTTGGGGCGGTTGGATTTGGATGTGGAGGTCGTGGATCCCGGTGGAAAAGCCTCGGAGAGATGCTCCAAACGGAGTAAGACACACGTCGAGCTTGCGCGCCGGAGTACGCTCATTGTCCGCGGCTGGGTGAAACTCACGAGCTGTCATCGAAGCTCCGCCGGGACGCCAACTTTGACAGGAGTTGGCCAGCCCGGAGCCTTTCGAGGACCTTCATGGGACCGCCGCAGTGCGGACAACGCCACAGGGGCGCTGCTGTGGGTGTCTGTAAAGGAGGGCGCGGATGATCGCCGAGCAATCGGCGGCAGAGCGGTAACAGTGCGCCGCGCCGCCGCGGAGCCAGGAACCCGAAGGAGCGGATGCGAATGAAACCTTTCGGTAGCACGTGGAGCAGGAACCGGCGCAGGAACTCGTTCGCCGATAGCGTCATTTTTCGCTGCTTGCCGCCGTGGGCGTAGTCCTTCCATCGGAACGTGACTTGACCGTCGGCAACATTGAGAATGCGGTGATTGGAAATGGCTACGCGATGGGTGTAGCGCGCCAGATACTGCAACAAATGGTCCGGTCCGCGGAACGGCGGCTTGACGTAAACGACCCAGCTTTTACGAAACAGGGTTCGCAGGAAGCCGCGAAACGCCCGGTCGGTTCGGATGGCTTGGAGCGCTCCAGGAAACTGAAGCGCACCCTGGCGGAATGCATGCTTCAAAGCGTCGATGAACTTCCCGCGAAAGACCTTGCTGAGAATCTTGGCTGGGAGAAAGGCGTAGCGTGGATGGACCCACCGTTGGTGATCGGTCGAAAGCCCGCCGGCGGGTATCACGCAATGAACGTGGGGATGGTGCTGCAGGTTCTGCCCCCAGGTGTGCAAGACGCTGAGAAAACCGATCTGGGCGCCCAGGTGGCGGGGGTCGGCCGCCACCTCCAGCAGAGTCTCAGCGCTGGCGCGAAACAGCAGGTGATAGATGGTCTTCTTGTTGTGAAGCGCCAGCCAGGACAGTTCGTGCGGCAGAGTAAAGACCACATGGAAGTAGCCGACCGGGAGGCATTCCTTGTTACGTTCGGCTAACCACAGGTCGCGCGCGTGGGTGAGGCACTTCGGGCAGTGCCGAGATCCGCAAGAGTTATACGAGATGTCGGCTTGATAACCGCACTGGGAACAACCGTCGATGTGGCCGCCGAGCGCCGCCGTGCGGCAGTGCTCGATGGAATGCAGAACCCGCAGATGCTGATAGGTCAACCACGAACGGTTGTTCTCGATGAAGGCTTTCCCGTATTGTCGAATGATGGCCGCCACCTCGAAGGGTGGCTGGTTCATGATCGCCTCTGCAGCTTTCGTGAGCGCTTCACGTCATCCGGCTTGGAGATTTCGACTTGGTCGAGCGGGTTAGGCACTGCGGTCAGATGTTTTCGCGACAGGTGCAGGTAGACCGTGGTGTGCTCGATTTTGGAGTGGCCCAGCAGGACCTGGATGGTTCGCAGATCGGCGCCGGCCTCCAGCAGGTGAGTCGCGTAACTGTGACGAATGACGTGCGGCGAGACATGTTTGGTGATGCCCGCTCTGTGTGCGGCTTCCTGACAGGCGGCCCAGGGCATCTTATCGGAAATGGGGACGTCCGCCCGCCAGCCTTTCACGGTGCCAGGGAACAGATATGTCTGGGGCTTCATCCACCGCCAGTACACGCGCAACGTGTCGAGCAGTTTTTCACTGAGCGGGAGATCGCGGTCGCGGCCACCCTTGCCGTGGCGAATATGAACGACCATGCGTTGGCTGTCGATGTCACCGACCTTGAGGGCGCAGAGTTCGGCGCGGCGCACGCCGGTGGAATACAGGGTCATCAGCATCGTGCGGTGAAAGAGGTTGCTGGCCGAATCGATGACTTTAGCCATCTCCTCCGGGCTCAGAATCTCCGGCAGCTTATGGTGGCGTTTGGGAAAGGGCAAGCTTTCCACCATGAAGTGCCGTTTCAGAGTCTTGACGTAGAAAAAGCGCAATCCAGCGACATGCTGCTCTACGGTTCCCGGTTCCAGCTTGCGGGCTTTGAAAAGGTAGGCCGAGTATTCACGGATCTGGTCGGGGCCGAGCAGATCGGGAGCGGTGTTGTAGTGTTTGGCAAAATCCCGGACGATCCGGAGGTACGACTTTGCGGTATTCTGGGCGTAATTACGACGCTGGAGTTCCTCCAGCATCATTTGTCTTAAATGGGTCACAGGGACCTCCTTGTGACCCGACAATAACGCCGATGGCGAGGAAACGGTGATGCCTGGCAACCATGGAACAAGGGAACAAGGCTCCTCTCGGCCGCGTGCTGACGACGCTTCGCCGGAAACGGCGGAACGCGCTTCGCTGGAGGCGTTCGTCGAGACCGTGATCGGGGCCGCCTACGAAGTGAGCAACGTTCTCGGAGCGGGCTTTCTGGAGAAGGTCTATGAGCGAGCGTTGATGGAAGAGATCCGTCTCCGCGGCCTACGCGCCATCGCCCAGGCTCCGTTCCCAGTCACCTACAAAGGCAAGGATGTCGGTACGTATTCGGCCGATCTGGTGGTGGAGGGTCGGCTGCTCGTCGAAGTCAAATGCGTAGAGCAGTTTTCGAACGAGCATCTGGCGCAATGCATCAATTACCTGAAGGCTTCGGGGCTGCATCTGGCATTGCTGATCAACTTTCGCCGATCCCGCGTGGAGTGGAAGCGGGTTGTCCATAATCTCTAAATTCGCGTGCATTCGCGTAAATTTGCGGCTCTATAAGTCAATGCCGCGGACCGCTCTACGCGAAGCGTCTGCCGCCAGCGGCTTCGTTCAAACGCGCCAGGGTCTGCGGATAAAAACACTGGTCGCGTGGGCGTCGATGCCATGGTACGTCGTAGGTGCCCTGTCGCGAAAGGGGGCGGCAGAAATGACGCTGGAGGAAGCGCTGGCGGAAATCGAAAGGCTTGGCCGCGGCGGAGTCGCCAGACGACCGGTGGCCGAAGAGGAGGTTTCATGCCGCGACACACAGCAGGCCGTCCGGCTTCTGGCCGTAGCGTACGAGCACCTTCAGAAGCGAGACCCTCTATACGCCGGCCGGCGCAGGTGCGCCTCTCTCGCACCGCCGCCCGCGAGTGTGCCGCCGGGTTGATGGCTCCCGGGCCAGCGTTGCCGGTTCCACGGCTGGCGGCCGGGTGCCTGGAGCCTTTCCAGCCGTCCAACACGTACTCGGGGGCATTGGGATTAGCACGCAACCTGCTGCTCAGCGGAGTCGGGCAACCCGAGGATTGGGCACGGTCGAAGGGCGATCCGGTCGCGTTTATGCTCCAAACAGTGGCGCGCACCGCCGCCGCGTTCAATCGGAAGGCAATCGATGCGGTTGCCCATATGGACATCCTGTTCGGCACCAGCCCCTACATCTCGGGCTGGCATGAGAAGGAATATGAAAACACGGATCGGGTGTTCCTGGCCGTCGAGGCCACTCATATTTCGGTCGTTTATCTGCGGCCTACGCTCGACCTGCTGGCAAAGTCACATCCCCGGCTGCCGGTAACCTTCTACCGGATGCTGCTCGAAAGCGTGTGCTCCTGGATCTTGGCCTACGACGAGTCCGCTTGCGAGGCCTTCTACGAGTGGAACATGGACTCGCATCTTGAAGCCAAGGAGAGCGGTGAGGAGGGGTTGGAGAAGCCTCAGAGCATCGCGAACGCTAAAGGCCCGTGGCTGGCGAAGCGATTTAAGCCTCTGGCGCCGCCCAAAATCGAGGCCGCCATAGCGTCGCTGAAAACAAGATCGCGGGCGCGCCGGATTCTGGAAGCCGCCCGCCGTCTCCAGACTCTGTCGAAGGCCCGTGAACGCAAACGCCCCGACTGCGACGTGTGGGACGAGTACTTTCCCGACGGCAGTTTCTCGGTCCCATTCACGATTCTGGCGTTTCACGAGCAGGACTTGGTCTGCCAGGCATTTCAGAGCGACGAAGAGGACTGGATGAACGGCGGTGAACAGCAGAGTCCGGCCCTCGTGACGCCTTTCAACCCCAGCGACCGCGACTCGATCATCGCCGGCTTCGAGGATCTGCGCCACTTCCTGCGGATGATGGAGGCTCTGGGCGATCTCCTGTCGCTTCTGCCGGGCTGCGACGTATTGGAGGAGCAAAAATGAAGTTCGACGCGCAATTCGGCGACGCCGAAGCGGTTCAGCTAAAAGCCGCGATCCTGCTGTATGGCGGCGCCAAGCGGGTAACGTTCGCCTCCGTACACGAACCCTGTCGCGATCCGCAGGGCGGCGCGCCTTACCTCGACGCGGGCAGGCCCATCAGCACCGACTTTCTGCGCACGCTAGCTCGCGGACTGGGTCTCGGGATGGCGCCGGAGATCCTGCCGGAGACGGTCCTAATGCGAACGCCGGAGGTGACCGCATGGTGGACGCCGGCGGCCGTCAGGCCGATGTTTTTTTCCGAGACGTCGGACGGCAAAACACTCAATGGCAAATCCTACCCGCATCCGCCGCTGGTGTTCTTGGTCGAGGGCGAGCATGGGCTGAGTGTTCGCGCCCTGGTCGAAAACCGCCGGCCGGAGCCGCGGAGCGCCGTTGCGATTGCGCCGTACTGGAACGTAAACGAGGCCGGAGGCGTTTGCCTGGGATCAATGGCGACGCCGCGCTCGGCCGGGTTGGCCAGTCTGGGGGAGTGGGTTGACGGCTTCTTCCAGAGCGAATTTACCCATGCTGGAAGTGTGAAGATCACCCGCCACCCCGAAGGCCAGCTCGGGCTCTGGCGCGACTTGGCGGGACGGCAAGTACTCCCGCCGGAATGGCTGATTCCGGCCGGAACGTTGGAGGAGTGGCTGTGCAGAAGTTGACCGAGCATCTCCCCCTCCTGAATTGGGGGAACCGGCGCATCGTGATCACAATCGTCGGGTGCGGCGGCACCGGCGCGCAGGTCGCCACTGGGATGCCATATCTGCATCAGGCACTGTTGGCCGCCGGGCATCCCTATGGGCTGCGCGTGTTCCTGGTTGATGGCGACCGGATCACCGAAACGAACTGCGCGCGGCAGCCTTTCAGCCGCTCGGAGACGGGACTTTATAAGGCCGTCGTCCTGATTAACAGGTTGAACATGTTCTGGGGCCTCGACTGGGAGGCTGCGCCGCACTTTGTTCGTTGCGGGCGAGACGTGCCCGACTCCGACTTCCTGATCTCCTGTGTCGATACGCGCGCCGCTCGCGCCGTGATCGCCCGCGTGGTGAGCCTGAAATCGCGGCGCTTCCACTACTGGTTGGACGGCGGCAATTTGGCTGATCGCGGCCAATTCGTGCTGGGCCAGCCGTTGCGAAAGGATCGCAAGGACCGCGCCAAACGGTTGCCGTGCGTGCACGAACTCTTCCCATCCATAATTGACGCGCGGGCTGACAAGAGGGACCGCTTGCCGGCCTGTAGCGCTGCGGAGGCGATTCAACGGCAGGAACCATACATCAACGGCACCATCGCCAACCATATACTTGCGCTGCTGGCTCGGCTATTCCGGCACGGACGCATTTCTTATCACGGGGGCTTCGTGAATCTGGCGACCGGGCGCGTTACGCCGTTGCCGGTCGATCCGGCCACCTGGCAGCGAATGCGGAAACAGGCTGAAAAGGAGCGCGCCCATTTGAACCGTAAGTCCCCGAAGGCGGCGGGCATCAGTCAATAGACGAGCGGGTTTCGCCCACATCGGATTCCACTCAACTTGAAAAGGAGAGCCATGTTTGTAGAACTATTGCCAATCCTCAAGAACCGGCCTGTGATGGTCACCCTCGCTCTGGCCGGCAACGAAGCCATCAGGGTAAACGTCATTCCGAAGCGCTTAAAGGACAGCGATTCTGGCGATGACGCATTGACGACGCCGCTAACCGTCACTGGAACGCCTGACGAGCTGGACCGGGAGTTCGCCGGCCAGCTCGTCAGGTTCACCGACGCGTTTGTGAAGCTTGGATCGAACCTCGCCGAGATCGAAGCTGCGCACGCCACTGCCGTCAAGGCGGTCGAGGCGGAGAAGAAGAAGGAGATCGAGAACAAACGAAGAGCGTCCTTCTCCAAGTCTTCCTCCCCCACCGCCGAAGCGAAGCCGGGGCCGGTGATGAAGGACGGTAAGCCGGTATTCGGGACCAAGACGGCCACCGCGGAAACGCCGAGCCTGTTCGACTCGCACGGCACCACGGCGGCATCGGAAGAGTCGCAGCACGGGCCGGCAGTCGCAACTGCCGGGCAACCGACCGAGGCGGAACCGGCGCATAGACCGAACCCCGAAGTCGACACTGCGACGGCACGACTGCCCGGATTGGAACAAGAAGAAGAGGGAGAGGCACATGACCGTCAGTAAGACCACAAGAATATTCAGATATTTAGGCCTTACGTTACCAGATATTTCACCGGAACTCGGGGTCGAAACCGTCCGGTCGTTTTACTCGGCAACCTACCCGGAAATTACCACAGCCGCGATCACGGGGCCGGAGGTAGTGGACGGCGCTCTCGTCTACACCTTTACGAAAGCAATTGGTACGAAGGGGTGAAGAGCGGGGCCGAACAGACTGCACCCTGGGAACGGACTATTCGAAAGGTGATCCGTATGTCGAATCCGCACTGGCGTGAACGCCGCGAAACCTACCTGCGCGAGAGTGGCCGTACCGCGGATTTGATCCTCGAGGGGTTCGTCAAGAGCGGCCTAACGCTGATTGAAGGTGGTGGCCTCCGTCACCGGGTCCGCAAAAGACGCCCCGAACTGGTCATCTTGAACCGTTCCGCGCGCGACCGGGGCTTGTGATGGGACGCAGCGGCCGGTTTGACGGACGGGCAAAATCCTCCTACTTGGTCATGGAACTGAGAGGGAAAAGCCTACCGTTTCACCAATTCGGGAACTCAACTCCCGACTCCAGGTACGCTGGCTGCTGCCGTGCGTCACGCGTCCAATGAAACCGAGTTGTTGCGCCACGTTCCCTCGATTCTTGCGAATGTCGTCCCGGCACGTCGTGGCGTACCGGTTCACAAAGGCGCGGAAATCTACGGCTTTGCCAAATATGTAGGTGGCGTGCCCCAGTTGTGGCACCTCGGCGACTATCGCTCGCGGCAGCAAAAAAACAAACTCGTCCCGGAAGAGATAGACGTTCTGGCTTCGCCTTTTCAACTGTTGGTAAAAGTATGGATCGTAGTCCGGCTTCCAACAGAATTGAGCGATTTCGAAATCTGGCGGTATTCCAAGGGAGCGGCACAAGTCCAACAACTCGCTCTGGGACAGCGGTTCCCGCTGAAGGCGCTCACGAACGTGCTCAATGGCGTCATAGTACTCGCCAAAGCGTTGATACGAGCGGCGAGCCTCGGCAAGAGACTTCTGGGCGTCTGACGGCACCGTCACGCACAAGCGACTGGGCAGAGCGGTATCCCACCTCACCAGGCGCCATTCACCGCTCTCGCGCCGGTATTTGCCGGATTCAACGAAGGCCGCCGTGATCCCAATCTTCGTCGCCACCAGATGCTTCCATTGGTTCCATGTCGGATCCCACCCGAGCGGCAGAAGCGAGGGGTCCAGATAAACCTCTGCCTTCCGGCGGCTATCCCGGTACAGCGCAAGCCCGTCGAGGTACTCAATGCGGCGCAGCGGCGCCCGGAACTTGCGTTGCCGCTGGTCCGGCAGGTAAGACAGCAGATGCCGGACGAAGAAGGTGGTCCCATCCTCGGAAAGTTCGCCAGAAACCACGCACTGGCCGAATCCGCCATAGGGGAATAACGCCGGGGCGTCCGGGTCCCGCAACAGGGCGTCGTAGCAGGACCGGAGGTCGGGATGGGCCAAGAGGTTGAAGGCCCGCTCCGCACTCCGGGCCTCTAACGTGGCGGCGGGATCAGATTCATGCTCCAGGCGACGAATTCTGTAGGAGAGTCGCAAGTCGGCCGGCGTCGCCGTTGGCCTTGTCCGCAAAACGTCGTAGAGCGTGGCCTGTTTCGGGCCGGCGTGCGCCCGACTGAAGAAATAGAAGTAGTCTCGCACGGCGCTGTTCGGCAGATGGAGCCAGTGAACGCCAAGGCTGCTCTCGAGGACTTCCGCGCGCACGAAGTACTCATTTCGTTTGTCGGCTTTCGGTTGCGCCGCATAGCCTATACGGCCGAAATACAGTTGGCGTGCTTTCCGGCGAAGGCCATTCTGCGTGGCCAGGTACTCGCGGATTGGCGAACCGGAGCCGCCGATGCATATGTCATCACCCGGGCGCAAATAGCTGGTGGGTATGCGTGGCGCCACGATATCCCCACCGCTGGTGGCGCATCGGACTGCCGGACCGTCCGGGCGGAGACTGCGGATGCGCAGGAGTTGCCTGGCTGGGCGCGGGTGATCGACAGCCTGGACGTTTGCTTCGGGCACAAACGACCCCTAATTGATCAGCCGGTTCCCAGCGACCAGAACGGGACCTTCTGTAAGCGCTTCTCGCAGGGCTTCGGCGTCGGCA
>Ga0224555_1004118_pt1 | contig 13778 bp, 11 predicted proteins | sample 714S23034metaG_FD_180687 | JGI IMG/M metagenome (GOLD analysis project Ga0224555, IMG submission 180687) | Peat soil microbial communities from Stordalen Mire, Sweden - 717 S2 30-34 | ecosystem: Environmental > Terrestrial > Soil > Wetlands > Peat | place: Sweden: Norrbotten County, Stordalen...
CGTCCAGCGGCACTTCCAGCTCCGGCGCCAGCTTGCGCAGTTCGCTGAACCACGGCTTGTACTTGGGCCGGTTCCACGGATCGATAGCCCCATCCGCAAGGCTCAGCCCTTTATCCGGAATCACCAGGTTCAGATCGAAGTCCACCGTATTGCCAAAGCCCTGGCAGCGCGGACAAGCCCCGAATGGATTGTTGAAGCTGAACAGCCGCGGCTCCGGTTCGCTACCCGGCCGGTGGCAGTTCTTGCACTCGTAAGCCCCCGAAAATCGCAGCCGCCTGTGCTGCGCCGACTCCTCACGAGGAGCCTCATCGAAGATCACCTCGCCGGCCTCGCGGTATCCGGTCTCGACGGCGTCCACAATGCGCGCGCGATTTTCCGCGCTCACCACAATCCGATCCAAAAGGATGAACACTGGAAGTGTAAAGTCCAAATCCAGCAGCGACTCGGGCGTGGAGAACTCCACAATCTTGCCCTGTTGCCAAAGCCGGTTGAAGCCGCTCGCGCGTAACTCGGAAAGCCGCGCCTTCAGCGTCTCGGTATGCGGCGAGTCGCCGCCGCTCACCACCGGCTTGGTCTTGGCCGCCGGCTTTGCCGCCCGCCCCGCAGCCTTTGCCGTCACCGCCGCCGCCGCTTCCGGCGAAGGCGTTGTACTCAGCACCGGGAACAGCACATTCAGCCGCGTTCCCTCCCCCAGCGCAAGAATCCCCTCCGCCGCCTCGTCCACCGAATCCCGCTTCACCAGCCCGTCGCAGTGAACGCAATGCACCGTCCCGCAGCGCGCATACAAGAGGCGCATGTAGTCGTAGATCTCCGTTGCCGTCGCCACCGTCGAGCGCGGGTTGCGCGTCGTGTTCTTCTGCTTGATGGCAATGGCTGGCGCCAGCCCATCGATCTCGTCCACATCCGGCTTCTCGATCCGCTCCAGAAATTGCCGCGCATACGCTGAAAGCGACTCGACATACCGCCGCTGTCCCTCGGCATAAATCGTGTCGAAGGCCAGCGAACTCTTCCCCGATCCCGACACCCCGCTGACCACCGTCAACTTGCCATGAGGAATCTCGCAGGAAATGTTCTTCAGGTTATGAGTCCGCGCGCCGCGGATGATGATGGCATCGTTCAAAGGGAAAGCACCGGGTGAGAAAGTTGTCCAGCCGCATCTCAGTCCCCTCAGCGAGGCTCAGAGCACAACCGGCCATTCTTCATTATAGTCGTCCACCGACGTTGGCGACCCACGGGGGATGAAACCTTGGCTTGGCGATGCCGCCGCCAACTCGCTAACTTGCCATGTCCGCGAAGCGGACGCTAACTTGCTGAATTTATTACCACAATCCTCGCCGCACCTTCCCGCTAATCACTCAATCCAGGTCCATTCGACACCCTGTTTCTTATTAGGGTGAAGCGCACCAGCAGATTTCCACGTAAGCCCGAGCGCGTCCAACCTCCAGCCTTCCGCCGCACTTCCCGCCGTTAAACTGGACATTGAGGTATTTCGTGCTTCGCTTCGCATTTTTCCTCCTGCTATGCGCCTCCATCTCCGGTGCAACCACCGGATTTGCCCAGGACTCCTCTTCGACCTCCGGCGCCCAGCCCTCCGGTATCACTCAGACCGAGCCCGGCGTGCAATCTCCCTCCGCCCAGGTCCTCGCCGCCGAAACCGCCATCGCCGCCTCCGACTGGAAGACCGCCGAAGCCAAGCTGGACCCGTGGCTGGCAACCCATCCCAACGACGCGCGCTCTCTCTTCGACGCGGGCTACGTGGCCGACGCGCAAAATCGCCTCGACGATGCCGCCACCCTCTACCGCCGCGCCACCGCCGCCAATCCCAAATCGTTTGAGGCCCATCTCTCGCTCGGCCTGCTGCTCGCCCGCCAGGGCAACCCTGCCCAAGCCCAACCTGAGCTGTTGGCCGCCACCAAGCTCGACCCCGGCGAGGCCGGATCGGCCTTGAAAGCCCGCGCCTGGCGCGCATTGGCCGCAATCGATCGCCCCGATCCCAGCTCTCCCGGCGACACCACCGCCGCCTCCAACGACCTGCTTGAGGCCCTCAAGCTCTCCCCTGAAACCTCTGCCGACACCCTCCTGGCCGCCAGCCTGGCGGAACAAGCCAGCGAATTCGACGCAGCCGAATCCGCCTACCGCCGCGTCCTCTTGAAAGATCCAAAATCGGAGCCCGCCAACGCCGGACTCGCCCACCTGCTGATTCGGAAAAAGCAGTACCCCGAGGCAGAAACCCTGCTGCGGGCAGCTCTGGAAAAACTCCCCGGCGATCCCGCGCTCACCGCACAACTGGCAACCACGCTCGCCGCCCAGGACAAGGCAGAAGCCCTGCCGCTCTTGCAGAAGCTCCACGCTGACCACCCCGAAAATACCGCCATCTCCAGCATGCTTGCCCAGGTGCTCGCCGAGGCCGGCGACAGCGCCGGTTCCGACCAGCTTTACCTCAAGCTGCTTGCCGCCACTCCCAACGATCCGGACCTGCTCGTCGCCCACGGCCAGAATCTCGTCCGCCTGGGCCGGTTCCCCGAGGCTCTCGCTCAGTTCGGCAAGGCAACCCAAATCGACCCCACCAATACCGACGCCTGGAGCGGTATAGCCTTTGCCGCCTCGCGCACCAATCAACCCGCCGTCACGCTGCACGCGCTTACCATGCGGTCAAAGTATCTTCCCGAAAGCGCATCAACCTATTTCCTCTGGGCCACATCCTACGATTCGTTGCACCAAACCGGGCAGGCAGCGGTCTACTACCATCACTTTCTTGATTCCTCCGCCGGGAAGTTCCCAAATCAGGAATGGCAGGCGCGCCAACGTCTCCAAGTGCTTGAAAAAAAACAGTGAGACCGGCAGCTACGCCATTAACAAACGATTCCGTCCTTTACCATGTCACAAAAGTAATGAGTTAATCCAAAGTTTTCCTATTGCGCCCTTTTTGGATTTGGTCCATAGTCACGTATCGAGGCAATACCGCAACAGCGGAGGTCCCTCATGCGGTCAAAGGTTCCATTGGCGGTCGCATTCTTCCTAAGCGTTTCCACGGTCCCCCTTTGCGCCGCCGGAATCGACGACAAACCTGTGGACATCCAGAGCATCCAGGCCCTTCAGGCGCGCGCCGATCAGGCGCAACCGCGCGAGCAGTGTTTCCTCTACGCCGAGCTGGTCCATCAGATGACCGAGTTGAGCGTCAAGCAATATGCCGCCGGCGACGTCGAACAAGCAACCACCATGCTCCAGCATGTCCAGCAAATGGCCCACAAGATTCACCTCTCCATGGCCGACAACGACAAGCGCCTCAAGAACGCCGAGATCCTTCTCAGTCACACCGCCTTCCGCCTGAAAGAAATGCTGCACGGCAGCAGCTTTGAAGACCGCCCGCTCGTCGAGAAGACCCTTACCGACGTCAACCAGGCTCGGAACGAAGCCATGCTGCAGGTCTTTCGCAAATAACCCTCAACCCGCTCCCGCCCTCGCCGGAAACTCCGCGCCCTCCCTCGCCGCAGCCCTTTCTCAAGCCAAACCCTTTTCCCCTTAGCGCTCACTGTGCTTGAATAAGAGCGCTCCATGAAAACTTCGATGCGCTGCCTTCCCGCGATTTTTCTCTGCCTGCTTTTCGCCGCGCCCTTGCCCGCGCAAAAGCAGAAGCGCGAGCCCCTGACCGAAGCCCAGGTGGAAAAAATCGCCGAAGCCGGTATCGATCCCAACGCCCGCGTCGCCCTCTATACTCAGTACCTCAACGAACACGCCGACGCCATCAAGAGCCTGACCAACCGCAAAGTCTCCGACGCGCGCGCCAACCGGCTCAACGACGCATTGCAGGATTTCACCGCCCTGATGGACGAACTCGGCGACAACCTCGACATGTATTCCGACCGCAAGGCCGACATCCGCAAATCCTTGCAGAAACTCGCTGACGCCACCCCAGGCTGGCAGAACATTCTGCGCGCCCTGGCCGGCGAGCCCGCCTTCAGCCTGGCCCGCAAGGAAGCCATCGAGAGCGGCGAGGATCTCTCCGGCCAGGCAAAGCGCCTGCTTCAGGAGCAGACCGACTACTTCAAGCAGCACCCCGGCGAAGCCGGCCAGGACCGCGCCGAGCCGAAGTGAAGACAGGGATCCGGGGTCAGGGATCAGGGGTCAGGACCTAATTCAGCGGCGGGCCGGGTTCAGGGTGTCCCGGCTGCCCCCATCAAAAATACCGATCGAGCGTTAGCGCCTTCGCTCATCTGCCCTGATCGCTGGTCTCTGATCCCTGACCCCTGACCCCTGACCCCTGATCTCTGTCCTCTGCCTGTAAACTGTAAGCTGTCGTGGTCAGCGCCGATTTTGTCCCCATCTTTGAGCAGGAGTACCGGGCTCTGCGCCCCAGGGCGCCCATGCCGCCCATTAACCTGCGCTTCCGCCGCTTTACCTCGCTCAATACCACCATCCGTCTGCGCGAAGGACAGCTTCACGTCAGCCTCTCCGACCTGCTTGAAGGCGCTCCCGAGAATGTGATTCGCGCCATCGCCCACATCCTCCTGGCCAAGCTCTACAAAAAAACCATCGACCCCACCCAAAACCTGCGTTATAAGCGATTCGCCTCCTCGGCCGCCGTCACTCGTCAGACCGAGCTCATCCGCCACGCCCGCGGCAGCAAGCGCTACTTCGGTCCCGAGGGCCGCTTCTACAACCTCGAAGAAGTCTTCGACTCGCTCAACGTACGTTTCTTCGGCGGCTTGCTCGGCCGCCCCGAACTCACCTGGAGCGAGCACCACGCCAGGCGTTCCCTCGGCCACTACGACGCCGCCCACAACACCATCGTCGTCAGCCGCGTCTTCGACCGTCCCTCCAGCCCCCGCTACGCCATCGAATATCTGCTCTACCACGAGATGCTCCACCTCAAGCATCCAGTCCGTATGCGCGGCGTCCGCCGTTGCGTCCACTCCCGCGAGTTCAAAGCCGAGGAAGCCCGCTTCCCGCAACTGGCTGAAGCCATGGCCTTTATCAAGCGTCTGTAGCAAAACGAGACCATGCTAGCAACGCTGTCACTGCTAGCAATGCTAGCAGGCCTATGCTAGACTATTTCCATGCCGACGATCACTATTCGCAATCTCGACGAATCGGTCAAGCGCAAACTCCAGGTACGCGCCGCCCTAAACGGCCGTTCCATGGAAGCCGAAGTGCGCGAGTTGCTTTCTCAACTGGCGGCAATCGAACCCCCGCTGCCCACGCAGGGTCTTGGGACCGCTATCCATAACCGCTTCGCCGCACTCGGAGGCGTGGAGCTCGAGATTCCACCTCGCCAGTTCTCGAGCCGCCAGGGCAAAGAAACGGTGCAGTCTAATGCCAGGCCACCACTCGAAGAAGACTTCGGAACCGCGATTCACAAGCTGTTTGCCCCGCTGGGTGGGGTCGAGCTCGAAATTCCTCCGCGTCGAAAATCACACCGCCCAATTCCAACATTTGAATAATGATCGTCTTCGATACGAACGTCATCTCGGAGACAATGCGTCCCGCGCCAGAGCCAGCCGTCCTTAGCTGGATCCACTCCATCCCGCGCCGTGAAATCTGGACCTGCACCGTCGTCCTTGCCGAGCTCTTTTCCGGTGTGGACCTGATGGCCGCCGGCAAGCGCCAACAGCTCCTTCGGGAGAAAATGGAGCAACTGGTCCCGGCGCTTTTCTTGAACCAGATTTTCCTCTTCGACCTCGCGGCGGCCCGCGCCTACGGACCCATTCTGGCCGCTCGCAGGGCAACCGGACGCCCCATCGACCAATTCGACGCTCAGATTGCCGCAATAGCAAAAGCCAACGGAGCCACCCTGGTCACTCGCAACACCCCCGACTTTGAGGATTGCGGCATCCAGCTCGTCAATCCCTGGCAAGCAGCCTGAGCTCCTGCTTCTTTCTCTCCTCAAACCCACCGTGCTAGACTTCCCGCGCATCGCTTTCTGCTGATTTCCAGGTCGCCAAGCAACCGCCAGGTGACCCAACCCAGCGCGTAGAAGCCAAGCACCCGGAGACCACCATGAAAAATCCGCTACCCGATTCCCTCGAATCCAATCCCACGCTCCGTTTTCCCTTTTCCCGTCGCGCCTTCATCAAGACCGCCGGCGCCGCTGCGGGAGCTGCCGCCATTCTACCCAGCCGCGTCTGGAGCCAGGCCCGTCCCTCCGCATCGAACCGCATCACGATAGGAGTCATCGGCTGGGGCATGATGGGCCCCGCGAACACCAAAGCCTTTCTCGAGCAGGCCGACTGCCAGGTCGTCGCCGCCTGCGACATCCACAAGGATCACCTTCAAGCCGCCGCCGACACAGTCAACAAGAAGTACGGCAACACCGACTGCAAGGCCTACCACGACTATCGCGAACTGATGGCCCGCGACGACATCGATGCCGTCATGATCGCCGTCCCCGACCACTGGCATGCCATTCTCGCCACCACCGCCGCCGAGCGCAAAAAAGACATCTACGGCGAAAAGCCTCTCGCCCGCACCATCGCCGAACAGCAGGCCATCGTCCGCGCGGTCGAGAAGAACAACATTATCTGGCAAACCGGCTCATGGCAGAGGTCCGTTCCCAACTTCCACAAGGCGGCGGAGATCGTCCGCAACGGCCTCATCGGCCAAGTCGTCCATGTTGAAGTCGGCCTTCCCGGCGGCCATCACGACTTTCCCAACACCACGCCGCCCCTGCTCGCCAAGCTGGCAGCGCTCCCCGAAAAGATCACCGATCTCTCCCTCGTCGTCCCCGGAACCCCGGCCTGGGATCTGGCCGTCAGCGACCCGCCCGCCGAACTCGACTATGAAACCTGGATCGGCCCGTCCAAAATGGAGCCTTACATCGAAACCCGCGTCTACCAAAACTGGCGCTGGAATTACAACACCGGCGCCGGCCAGTTGCTCGACTGGATCGGCCATCATGGCGACATCGCCCACTGGGGTCTCGGCTTCGACCTCACCGGCCCCTCCGAGATCGAAGGCCACGGCGAGTTTCCCGCCCCCAACGCCCTCTGGAATACCGCCACCGCTTACCGCATCGAGTGCAAATACCGCAAGGAAGTCACCGGTTATGGGAGCGACGTTTCTTTAACCATCGCTGGAGGTCATCCCTCTATCGCTATGGGAACAAAATGGATCGGCACCGACGGTTGGGTCTGGGTCGACCGCGGCGCCTTCGACGCCTCCAATCAGGATTGGATCAAGCCAGACTCCCTCCCCGAGCAGCTTCGCAAGGTCAAGCTCTACGAGTCAGCCGAGCACCGCCGCAACTTCCTCGACTCCGTGAAATCCCGCAAGCCCACTATCGCCCCTGTCCAAACGGCCCATCACTCCACGATTCCCGGCCATCTCGGACTGATCTCCATGCTGGTTGGCCGCAAGCTAGAGTGGGATGTCGCCAACCAGAAGATCCTCAACGACCCCGAGGCGAACGCACTCCTGTCGCGCCCCTATCGGGCTCCCTACAAGCTAGCCTGATCCGGCCGGCAAACGGCCGTCTTCCGCAGATTGCAAAGGGCCTCGAAAGAGGCCCTTAGCTTTTCTTCCTGGTCACCGCAGAAAATGCCGCGATCGCCTGGACGACCTTTTTGCCGCCGCAATGCGGGCAAGCCACGCCCCCTTTTTCGACGTCGGCCATGTGCAAAGTCTGGGTAAACTCCTTGTTGCAGTCCTGACACAGAAAAACGTAGGTAGACATAGCCATTCTCCAGCCACATAATAGCTCTACTTGGGCCCTGCGGATACCCTGATCGCAGCTAAATTTTCGACTAACCTCGCCCCGGGTTTCCACCGTCCACTTTTTCCATGCTCCGGATTCAAACCTAATACATGCAAATGTTTATAGAGATTTCCTCAAGTCTGCGCGATCGTCACGGTATGCTGCTGGTAGCGGCCGTTAAGCACCGCCTGACGATAACGGATATCCGGACTAACCACATCGACCAAGTCTTCCCGGTGCTGCGGAAGGCCAAGCCGGTGGATGTCCCCGAGTTCAAGAAGGAACTGAGAACGAAGCTGGCCCGGCGGCCCAGGTAGGTGTTGCTTTGACCTGTGTTCCGGCGTCTAATGGGGAAGGAGATTGCTATGGCCGCCAAGCATTTCTGGACATCGTTCGTTGACGGACTCACAGGTGAGGGAATGTTCGGTGATCTTCGTCCGCCCGGGAGCCCCACCAGGATGTTTCAGCCCGAACCGGCTGGCCAACCTCTTCTTGTGGTTACGGCGCCTCCGGGTTATTCGATAAATCGGGAGGAAATCGCTGCTCTGAAAGTCATACTCCAGCGCGCGCTTGACGAAGCCGCGATGGAACGTGTGAGAGTTGACGCTCCAGACCTATCGAACGAAAGCTGTATGGTCGGATAATTTCCATGCCGAAAGCGAAAGACACTGAGCAAGCTTTCCTGGGTTTGACCCCAACTCAATTCCTGGCGCTCTCTGACACCAAGGCCCTAGCCTTGATGCATGCACAGTCTGCTATCGAATGGCAGCAGGCCGTACACGCGCTGGCAGGTCTAGTGCTGGGCACAATAACCTATCTGGCCTCACTTGTGGTGTGCTTCCACTTAGCCAAACTGGGCTTTCCGAAGCTTGCTGCCATGGCTCTTGGTACGCCTGTACTGACTGTTATCAAGCGTATTTTGGACAGCCGTATTTAGGCCTGGTGCTCGGCGCGCCTGACCCATTAGTAATCTTGCTAAATCGCTAAGTCCTGTAAAAATCAGACATACGCTGGATCACCTGAACAAGCCCTTGAGCCCTGCCACAACTTGCTACCTTTCCTCCAAATCTGCAATCGCCGCCAACCTCTAATTCATCCCATCGAAAACCTCCCGATAGGCGCTTGTCCTGGGGAGTAGACGCAGCGGATGATCACTGTTAACCCATATGGCACAAGCCCGTCTTATGTGCAGAAGTGATTGACAAGTTTTTTCTACTCAAGGGTATCTTCTAAGCAGGAATAACTTTCCGCTCGCGAAAAGAGGTCATGACCTTCAAGCTGAGACTATTCGTCCTTATTCCTTTGTCGCTCCTGCTGCCGGCTCTCCCTCGGCCGGCCGCTGCGCAAATGGGAGTACTGCGTGGCGAAGTCGTCGATCCCAGCGGAGCGGTTGTCCCAAAAGCGCAAATCAAGCTCCTTCATCGCAGCGAGGTTAAGCAGACCCAATCCAGCGCCGAAGGACGATACACGATTCAAACCGAAGCCCCGCGCACCTATACCATCAAGGTCTACGCCAAGGGCTTCGCGCCCCTCACACTTGAAGGCATCTCTCTGGCTGCCGGGCATGTAAAGGAATTGAATCTACCCCTGGAAATCGCGGCCGACCGTGAGGTCGTCACCGTCACGGCCCAGGCCAACAAGGTCGGCGTCAACCCCGATCAAAACTCCAGCTCGCTGGTCTTCAAAGGCGCCGACCTCAATGCCCTTTCCGACAATCCGGACGAGCTGCAAGCGGAGCTCCAGCAGTTAGCCGGTGCCGCCGCCGGACCCAATGGCGGCGAAATCTATATCGATGGATTCGCCGGTGGCCAGCTTCCCCCCAAGTCTTCCATCCTCGAAATTCGCGTAAATCAGAACCCCTTCTCCTCCGAGTTCGACCGCATCGGATACGGCCGCATCGAGGTCATCACCAAGCCCGGCTCTGAAAAATTGCATGGCAGTCTGGCGGGCTACGGCAACACCTCCGCAACCAACTCGCCAAACCCCCTGCTCTCCCAGCAGCCGGACTACGATCTCTACTCCTACTCCGGATTTGTCTCCGGCCCGCTCGGAAAGAACGCTTCCTTCTTCTTCAGCGGCGTCTATGTCAAAAAGCAGAGCCAGAACATCGTCGATGCCGTCAACCCCCAAGACACGACGGCGAGCATCAAGCAGGCGGTCCCCGATCCCTCCAGCGTGACGGTGCTGAACCCGCGCTTCGATGTGCAGGTCGGCAAGCACATGCTCACCTTCCGTGATTACTTCTACAAGTCGTCCGAATCCGGGGCTGGCGTCGGTGCGCTCAATCTGCCTCAGCAGGCCATGAGCGTCAAAGACGAAGAAAACACCTTCCAGTTCGGCGACACCTTCGTCGTCGGCCCGCGTCTGCTCAACGAGCTGCATCTCGAATGGCGCCACGCCCGCACCAATCAGACGCCCAGCTCCCTTTTGCCCACCATCGTCGTCTCCGGCGCCTTCATGGACGGAGGCAACAACGCCGGCGTACTTCAGGACCACCTCGAGGTCTTCGAGCTTCAGGACTATGCCACCGCGACTGCAGGCAATCACACCCTTCGCTTCGGCATCCGCGCCCGCGCCAATCTTGACACCAACTTGTCCACGGCCGGCAGCAACGGAACCTACGTCTTCAGTTCTGTCGCTGCCTACCAGGCAAGCCAGCCAACCCAGTACTCCGCCACAGTCATTAATAATCCTGTTGCTCGCACGCTGGTCCTCGATGGCGCGGCGTTCTTCCAGGACGATTGGCGGATCAAGCCGAACTTCATGCTCGGCCTTGGCGTTCGTTACGAGGACCAGAACTGGATCCACGACCATAACAACTGGGCGCCGCGCCTGGCCTTGGCCTGGAGCCCCGGCCGCCCCAGCAGTTCCCCGGCAAGAACCGTTATTCGCGCCGGCTACGGCTGGTTCTACGATCCCTTTACCGTGCCCTCCTCCTTCAGTGCCTTCGGCGGCGCACCCTATATTATCCAGACCCTCCACGACAATCAAATCAATCAGCAGAGCTACGTGGTCACGAACCCGTCCAGCTCAACCCCGGTGACCGTCCCCTCCTACCACACCATCGACCAGCACTTTAAAACGGCCCTCAACATGCAGGCCGGAGCAGGAGTCGACCAGCAACTCACCAGCAAGTGGACGGCGAACATCACCTATCTCTTCACTCAGGGCGTGCATCAATACATGTCGAACAACGTAACCGCGCCCGCCTTCAACCCCGCCACCTACACCGTCACCGGCGCAACGCCCACGGCTTACAACTACCAGTTCCAATCCGGCGGCGTCTTCAAGCAACACCAGATCGTCTTCACCAGCAGCGTGCAAACCCGGCGATTCGTCCTCAACGGCGCTTACACCTTCAACATCGCCAAAAGCGATACCGATGGTGTCTATTCGTTCCCCTCCGTCGCTCAGAACCCGGGCCTCGACTTTGGCCGCGCCACCTTCGGCGTCCGCCACCGCGTCACATTGATGAACAGCTACACGGCGCCCTGGGGCTTTGTCTTTTCATCCTTGCTCACCGCACAAGCGGGAACTCCTTACAACCTGACCACCGGCTACGACCTCACCGGCAACAATCAGTTCAACTCCCGCCCTGCGTACGGAGTCTGCGGTGCTCCCGGCGTCGTTTCCACGCGCTATGGCTGCCTCGACACTAATCCCTCCGGCAAGGGTGAGCGCATCGTTCCCTTCGGCGTCGGCCTGGGACCGGCAAACGCCCTCCTCGATGCCCGCGTCAGCAAGACCTTTGGCATTGGTCCAAGAATGCAGACCGAGTCCGGCGGCGATACCTTCTCCGGTGGTGACGATGTCAGCGACCGCGGCCTAAGTAGCGGCGGAGCCGCCATCAAGCTCAACGCAGGCGCCCCGCGCCGCTATACCCTCACCCTGGTCGCCGGAGCATCCAACGTCCTCAACATCGTCAATCTCGCCCCGCCCAACGGCGTCCTCATCTCCCCCATCTTCGGCAAGTCGCAATCCCTCGCCGGCGGCGCGTTTCAGAACCCCACCCCCGGTAACCGCGCCATCATCTTCCAGATGAATCTTTCCTTCTAGTCCCCCACCGGCGTTGCCGTCCCGCGCGAGATGAAACTTCTGCCTGCCAATGCCGCCGCCAACTCGCCAACTCGCCATGTCCGCGAAGCGGACGCTAACTTGCTGAATTTATTACAACAATCTACGCGCACTTTCACGCGAATCACCGATAATTCCGGCTCAACAGCAACTTTGTTTCTCTTTAGAAAGTCTCCAGGACCGAGGACGCAATGGCACCCCGGGTACCGCTTGGACTCCCAGCTTACGGAAAAACTCTTATTCTTTAATAACTCTTATCTAGGAAAAACTCTTATTACGGGATTGCTTTGAATCAGCACGATCCACCGCCACCTCACCCCTTCCCGCACAACCCCAGCAGCACCTCCCCAAACTTCTCCACCTTCGCCGGCCCCATCCCTTCAATCTGCAACAACTCTCGCGGACTCCCCGGCCGCGCCTGCGCCAGCGCATTCAGCGTCCGATCGTGCAGCACCACATACGCCGGAACCCGCAGCCGTTTCGCCTCCGCCACCCGCCACTCCCGCAACCGCGCCGCCAGAGCCACACCCTCCGCCGACAAAGTCACCGGCCCCGCCTCCACCTTCTTCGCCGCGGCCTTGGTCTTTTTCGCCCCAGGCCCACCATCGGCCCGCGCCTCAAACGCATCCACAATCCCATCGCTGATCAGCAGCGCCACCGGAGTCGTCCGCCGCACCTCCATCCCCGCATCCGTCAGCCGCGCCTTGCGATACCGAATCGCCTCCCCGTCCTTCTCGAATTCCGCCTCCTCAATCTCGATCAGCCCCGCCCTCACCATCGCATCCAGCAACGCTTCAAAATCGTTTCGGCTGATTCTTCCCACCATGTCTAGATTCCGCTGCAGCGTCCCTGTCGCTCTGTAATCCACCGCCCGCAGCTCGTCCACGATCTCCTGCAACATCCCCCGCTCCGCCGTCGTCGCGTGCCGGAATTGCCTCAGCTCCGCCCCCGCCGGATCGCACACATCGCATTTCCCGCACGTCCGGCTCGCATCCGCCACATCCCCAAAGTGCCGCACCAGCGCCGCCATCCTGCATTCGGTCGAAGTCGTAAACCGCAGCACCTTCTCAAACTGCTCCGCCCGGTACCGCGCCTGGATGGTATAAGTCTTCTTCCAGCCCGTCCCGCCCCTGGTCACCAGGCCCCCAAAGTCCACCCGAGCCCCGCCGTGGATTTCCAGTTTTTCCAGCGCCCTATCAAACTCTTCTTCACCTAGTTTCGAGGCTCCCCGCAGCTCCTCCACCGCCCGCGGCTCCTCGCCGAGCGCCTTGAAAACCTGGTTCAGATTCTCCACCGGCGGATAATCACGATTCAGAAAAAAGTCATGGGTCCGCTGGTCCGCATAACTATGCATCAGGTATGTCCGGCTTTGCGCCCCATCCCGCCCCGCCCGGCCAATCTCCTGGTAATAGCCCTCCAGCGTCGCCGGCAATCCCGCATGAATCACCGTCCGAATATCCGCCTTGTCGATCCCCATGCCAAACGCGATGGTCGCCACCACCACCTCAAGCTCCCCTGCCTGGAATGCCTTCTGCACCCGCTCCCGCGTCTCCGCATCCAACCCTGCGTGGTAAGCCGCTGCGGCAATCTTTCCTCCTCTACCCGCCACTCCAGAAGCAAGGACGCCCGCAAGGGCCTCCGACTGCTTCCTCGAAACCGCATAAACAATCGCCGGCCGCCGCGCCGGATCGGCCAGCAAATTCGCAATCGTCCCCGCCCGCTCCGGCACCGCCAGCTCCACCACCTCAATCGCCAGGTTCTCCCGCCGGAACCCATGAATGAACTTGAGCGGCTTCACCATCCCTAGTTGCTCCAGGATGTCCGCCTGCACCGAAGGCGTCGCCGTCGCCGTCAACGCCACCACGGGAGCCGCATTCTCCCCACCCCGCAGCCCCGGCAGATGCTCCCCCAGCATCCGGTAATCCGGCCTGAAATCGTGTCCCCATTGCGAAATGCAATGCGCCTCGTCAATCGCGATCAGCGCCAGCCGCTTCTTGGCCAGCATCTGCGGAAA
>Ga0224555_1004119_pt1 | contig 13776 bp, 11 predicted proteins | sample 714S23034metaG_FD_180687 | JGI IMG/M metagenome (GOLD analysis project Ga0224555, IMG submission 180687) | Peat soil microbial communities from Stordalen Mire, Sweden - 717 S2 30-34 | ecosystem: Environmental > Terrestrial > Soil > Wetlands > Peat | place: Sweden: Norrbotten County, Stordalen...
GGGGCCGGGTTAATGCCCGCCCGTGACCGTATATCCGGCCCGGCGCAAATCCTCCGCCAAATCCATTTCCATCTGGGCTGCCGCCTCGAAGGGCATCGGGTTCAAATGCTCATACAGGTCTGGCAGAAGGCGAATGCCGTAGCGTTTGACCAACGAGGCTGCTTTGATGCCGGCCTTGTGGTTGGCGAAGCACTCCGCTGCATTCAATTAGTGGGGGCGGCGATCATTCCGCTACGCTTCATTATGGGCGAATTGCCTGTGTCGCGCCCACATGCCCATCGCAACCCAGGCGACATGCCAGCGATTGGCGGGGGCGGCAATGGAGAGCAAAGGAGGTTTTTTGATGCATTTTGGAGCACCAAGAGGCAGCATTGCGCCAGATCATTGAACGGGAAGATACCTCAATCAGGTGGAGTTGCCATGATCACGGACTATCACGCGAAATATTTTGCTCACGAACTGACGAAACGTTGCTCATCGGACAGCCTTGAAAAGTTGGCCGGTGCTGTCGCGGGAGCACAGGTGGACCTCAATCCCCACCAGGTTGACGCCGCGCTCTTCGCGTTCAATTCACCCCTGTCCAAAGGCGCGCTGCTGGCGGATGAAGTTGGTCTGGGCAAGACCATCGAAGCGGGCATTGTGGTTTCCCAGAAATGGGCCGAGCGGAAGCGCCGCATTCTGGTCATCACGCCAGCCAACCTTCGCAAGCAATGGCACCAGGAGTTGAGCGAAAAATTCTTCCTGCCATGCCGCATTCTGGAAACCAAGTCGTACAATGCCGCCATCCGCGTAGGACAATTCAAACCATTCGAGTCCCTCGATTCGGTTGTCATCTGTTCCTACCAATTCGCCTGTAAAAAGGCGTCGGACGTGGCGACGACCGCTTGGGATTTAGTGGTGATTGATGAGGCCCATCGGCTGCGAAATGTTTACAAACCCGGAAATGTGATTGCGAACACCTTGAAGATGGCCCTCAAGGAACGCCGCAAGCTTCTCCTGACAGCAACCCCGCTCCAAAACTCGCTGCTCGAATTATTCGGACTTGTGAGCATCATTGACCAGCACACCTTTGGTGATCTCAAAAGCTTTCGGGAACAATTTGCCAATCTGAGTCAGGAGCACGTTTTTAAAACGCTCAAGGAAAGGCTCAAGCCGGTCTGCCAGCGGACACTCCGCCGTCAGGTCATCGCTTACATTCCATACACCAGACGGTGGCCGCTGTTGGAGGAATTCACCCCGGAAGAGAGCGAAGACCGCCTTTACGAAGTTGTTTCCGAATATCTCCGGCGACCCAATCTTCAGGCGTTACCCGCCAGCCAGCGCTCACTCATGACGCTGGTTCTGCGGAAGCTGCTTGCGTCGTCCACTTTTGCCATCGCCGGGGCGCTCTCCTCCATTTCGCAACGCCTCAAGGACAAAATCAAAAAGCAAGAACCGGCAGAGACAGTGGAGGAGGAACTGGAAAAGGATTACGAGGCGTTGGACGAAACCGCCGAGGAATGGAGCGAGGATGAACCACCCGAGCCGCTGACGGACGCCGACCGCCAGGCCATCGAAGCGGAGATCGGCGACCTTGACCGATTTGCCAGGCTGGCCACGTCCATTGAACAAAACGCCAAGGGCAAGGCTTTGGTCAAGGCGCTGGCCGTTGCGTTCAAAAAGGCGGTGAAACTCGGCGCGGCGGAAAAAGCCATCATTTTCACAGAATCCCGCCGCACCCAGAGTTATCTCGTACGCGTGCTGGCTGACAGTCCGTTCAAAGACGGCATTGTCCTCTTCAACGGTTCCAACACAGATGACCGCTCAAAAGTAATTTATGCGGCTTGGCTGGAAAAGCACGCTGGCACGGACAAGGTGAGCGGATCAAAGACGGCTGACATGCGCTCGGCGCTGGTTGACTATTTTCGCGAGGAGGGCCGCATCATGATCGCGACGGAGGCGGGCGCGGAGGGCATCAACCTCCAGTTCTGTTCACTGGTGGTGAATTATGATCTCCCCTGGAATCCGCAGCGGATTGAGCAGCGGATTGGCCGCTGTCATCGCTACGGCCAAAAACACGACGTGGTGGTGGTCAACTTCCTCAATCGCAAAAATGCCGCCGACAAACGCGTGTATGAATTGCTCGCTGAAAAATTCCAGTTGTTCGAGGGCGTCTTCGGCGCCAGCGACGAAGTGCTGGGGGCGATTGAAAGCGGCGTGGATTTTGAAAAGCGCATCAACGACATATACCAGCGCTGCCGTAAGCATGAGGAAATCAAGGTCGCCTTCGATAAACTCCAGCTTGAAATGAACTTGGAAATCAACGACGCCATGACGAAGACCCGCCGAAAGCTGCTGGAAAATTTCGATGACGAAGTCCGCGAAAAGCTCAAGGTCAGCGATGAAAGTTCCAAGGCGTTCCTGAATCGTTATGAGCGATTGCTCATGCAGCTTACCCGGCACGAGTTGGGCAGCCACGCCGAGTTTGGCCAGGATTCCTGTTTTCGCCTGAAAACTTGTCCCTATCCAGGGGACATTCCGCTTGGGCTTTACGAACTCCCGCGCCGGTCAGGGGAGGCGCATCTTTATCGCCTCGCCCATCCTCTGGCGGAGGCGATTATTCACCAGGCCAAGAGCCGCGACCTTGCGCTTGCCGAGGTCCGGTTTTCTTATGAGGAACATGAGGGCAAAATCTCCAGCTTGGAAGACTGGCGGCAAAATTCCGGGTGGTTGACCGTTTCGCTGCTCACAGTGGAGTCACTTGACCAGCAGGAGGACCACTTGTTTTTAGCCGCCACCACCGATGGCGGCGCGAAACTGGACCAGGAAACAGCGGCCCGGATGCTTTCGCTTCCCGGCAAGGTGGTTGGCCCGCCAGAAGGCACGCCGCCAGTGAATGAACACAATTCACTGCTGGAAAAATCCAAAGCCGACACCCAGCGCAGCATCTCCGAGCGCAACGCGCGCTTTTTCGAGGCGGAGACGGAAAAGTTGGAAGGTTGGGCGGAGGATTTGAAACTCGGCTTGGAGCGGGAGCTAAAGGAACTGGACCGGCAAATCAAGGAAGCGCGGCGGGCGGCGGTTGTCGCCCTGACATTGGAGGAAAAAATCGCCGGGCAGAAACAGATCAAGGCATTGGAGGCGCAGCGCGCCCAGAAACGGCGCTCGCTTTTTGATGCCCAGGACCAAGTGGACAAGCAGCGGGAGGAGTTGATCGCCACCATTGAAGGAAAATTGACTCAGAGAAGTGGACTGCAAAAGTTGTTCACCATTCGCTGGCGACTCACCTAAATTCACAAACGTGAGCCATGACCCAAACTCCAAACCGAGCGAGGAGAAAGAAACGCCTCCTCGGCCAATCCTCACCCCGGAACTCATCAGGTGGCTGCACCAGGCAAAAAACGATGAAAAAGAAGCGGAGGAGGCCACGCCGACCGTGGCAGGACCATCCGAAGACTTCCCGCTCGAAAACGCCGGGTTTGATGCTTGCGAATTCCAACTCGCCAACGGCAACGACGTGAAGGTGGTATTCGCCAAGTTTTGGGAGCGCATTAGATACCAGGATTGGCGTGAGGGTGCTCGGCCCGCGCAGTACTTCGCCATCAAAGTCTATTCGACCGAGGATACCCTGCGGCGCAGCATGGCCATCCATTGCGAGTTCCGTGCGAAGCACGATTTCTCGCTGCTGGCCGTCCCGAACCTATGGGAGTGGCTGAACAACCTCATAAGCGAGCGACAATTCGCCAAATACAACTGGCTGGAGGACTTCATTGAGGAATTTGCTGAAAAGCTCGCCGAATTCTCGGATGCCGGCCAGGATGCCGTTGAGCACGTTGAACACATTCCCGAAATCACCGACCCGGAAAGTTTCGACAAGGTGGACGATTCTATGTTTAATGACCAGAACGAAGGCGAGGCTGACGCTGGCACGAAATGACGACATGCCCTAGACTTCAACGCAAGCGATGAGACATTAATATGAAATCAGCACCCATCACCAAGATTATCATCAAGCGATTCCGGAGCTTTCCGACGGCGACACTCACTTTTGACAACCCGCTCTTCGTCGTGGGCCGCAACGGCTCCGGCAAAAGCAACCTAGCCGACGTGTTCAGCTTTGTTTCCGAAGCCATGGCCTCCCCGCTCCAGGCGGTGTTCGACCGGCGCGGGGGCATTGGGGCGGTGCGCAACCGAAGTTCAGGGCAACAAAGTTTCCCGCCCAATCTTGGCTTGGCCTTCGAGTTTGGTCCGGTCAACGGCCTCGAAGGCGGGCGGTTCGCCTTCGAAGTCAAGGCCCTGCCCAACTACGGTTACCGCATTGTGCGTGAACAATGCCTCGTGCGCAAAAAGGACGGGGCGCGCTGGTGGTTCGACCGCGAGGATGCTTGGAATAGCAATGTGAAGGGTCTGACGCCCGCTCTGGAACCATCCGCGCTGGCCATGCCGCTGGTGGGTGGTGACGAACGGTTCGCCCCCATCTTCCGCGTGCTGGGGGCCATGCGTGTCTATTCCATCCAGCCCGCCAAACTTCGGGAAATGCAGGATCCGGACAGCGGTGTCGCTCTCAAGCCGGACGGGAGCAACGCGGCCAGTGTCCTTCAGGAGTTGCTGCGCGGCCAAGATGCCAGCGCCACCAACGCCGAGATCAACCGCATTCTCGAATCCATTGTCCCGGCCACCAATGCCGTTTTCCCCAAGAAACATGGCAACAAACTGTCCATGAGTTTCTCGCAGGAATGGGGCGAGAAGAAAAAACTGATCTTCGACGCCTTCAATATGTCCGATGGCACTCTCCGCTCGCTTGGCCTCATCATGGCCGTTTTTCAGAAACCCAGCCCCAGCCTTCTCGTCATCGAGGAGCCAGAGGCGACCATCCACCCCGGCGCTCTCGGCGCAGTGCTCGACCTCATCCGCAAGGCCGCCAAGACCATGCAAGTGGTGGTGACGACGCACAGCCCGGAGTTGTTGGATGCCAAATGGATCACGGACGCCAATCTGCGCATCGTTTCCTGGCAGGAAGGGGCGTCTCATTTGCTCCAGCCCTCCGAAGCGACCCGGCAGGCGATGCGGCAGCATCTCATGGGCGCGGGCGAGCTCATGCGCTCCAATGCGCTGCACGCCGATGAATTGTTCTCCGATGGCCGCGATCTTCGCGACGGGAATCTCTTCGAGAACCTGGCATGAAGATTTATCCGATAGTCGAGGGTCACGGCGAAGTGGCGGCGGCGCCGGTTCTGTTGCGCCGCTTGCTCGCGCAGGCGCAATGCCACGGCATCGGCATCGGACGACCCATTCGCCGAACCCAATCCCAGCTTCGGAGCAAGGAAGGGATTCAGGCGGGAGTCCGGCTCGCCTTGCTTCAACCGGAGTGCGCTGCCGTCGTCATCTTGTTCGACGGCGAGGACGACTGTCCCAAGGCACTGGCTGCCAGTGTCCAGGCTTGGGCGCGCGAAGCAGCCGCCGGAAAACCGTGTGATGTCGTTATCGCTTACCGGGAATACGAAACGTGGTTTCTGGCGGCACTCGAATCGCTGCGAGGACGGTATGGCATCCCCAAAAACGCCACCGCCCCGGCGAATCCCGAATCCAAACGCGATGCCAAGGGGGCGCTCGAAGAATTTATGCCTCCTGACCGCGCGTATTCCGAGACGGGCGATCAACCCGCGATGAGTGCTGCCTTTGACATGGGACTGGCGCACCGGCGCAACCGCTCCTTTCGCAAGCTGGTCAAAGCCATCGGTGACCTGCTCACCCAACTCCAGCAACCCTTGCCCGCATGGCCACCAGTACCATGGCAACCTGAATGATTTCCTGACCATGATTTCAAAAAAACAAAAACTCGAACTGACCTGGATCGGGAAGGAGAACCGGCCCAGGCTGGAGCCGCGCGTCCTGCTGGAAGACCCGGAGAAGTCGTATCACGCCCAGCACCGTATCACAGATCACGACCTTTTCGACAACAAATTGATTTTGGGCGATAATCTGCTCGCGCTCAAGGCGCTTGAACAGGAATTTACGGGCAAAATCAAGTGCATCTACATTGATCCCCCATACAATACCGGCAGCGCGTTTGAGCATTACGACGATGGAATTGAGCATTCACTCTGGTTATCGCTCATACGCGATAGACTGTCGATCCTCCACAACCTGCTCCGCGAGGACGGAGCAATCTGGGTCAACATTGATGATAACGAAGCCCACTATCTCAAGGTTTTACTGGATGAAATATTCGGGCGACCCAATTTCGTGGCGAACGTCCTTTGGCAAAAAAGAACATCCCCAGACGCACGCATTCAACTGGGAGCCGCGCACGATCATATTCTCGTTTACGCCAAAACCATCGCGACTGTGTCACTTCAGAAATTGAAGCTGTCGCCCGAACAGACCTCGCAATTCAAAAACACGGATAACGATCCGCGCGGACCCTGGGCATCCACCGATTTCACTGCTCAAGGTTGGCGTCCGAATCAAATGTATAAGATTACAACCCCAGGAGGAGTAACTTACGACCCGCCGGATGGGCGTTGCTGGGCGAACGTAGAGTCTGAGTTCAAGCGACTATTGGCCGATGGGCGTTTATGGTTCGGGAAAGACGGCAAAGCTCGACCACGAAGTAAAAACTTTCTATCTGAATCAGAGGGAATTAGCTCATGGAGTTGGTGGACGAATGACGAGGTTGGTCACAACCAAGAAGCAAAGAAGGAGATTATCGCACTTTTTGGGGCAAACAACGCGTTCGACACACCAAAACCAGAACGCCTTCTCCACAGGATCATTGAAATTGGTTCAACCCCTGGCGACTGGATTCTCGACTCGTTCGCTGGGTCAGGCACGACTGGCGCAGTGGCGCACAAAATGGGTCGCCGCTGGATTATGGTTGAATTGGGTGAGCATTGCCATACGCACATTATTCCGCGTCTGCAAAAAGTGGTTGATGGCACGGATATAGGTGGCATCACCGAGGCCGTTGGATGGAAAGGGGGGGGCGGCTTTCGTTACTACAAGCTGGCAGCTTCGCTCTTGAAAACAGACAAATGGGGCAATCTCGTCATTAACAAGGAATTCAATCCCGACATGCTCTCCGAAGCAGTTTGCAAATTGGAAGGCTACACGTATGCGCCAAGCGACACGCTTTACTGGCAACATGGGCAATCGTCCGAAAAGAGTTTCATCTACGTGACCACTCAGCATTTGGCCCGCGAGCAGTTGACCCAGTTGAACGATGAAGTCGGATCAGGCCGCGCGCTGCTGATTTGCTGCGCCGCGTTTCGTGGCAAACCGGAGCACTATCCACACCTGGAATTGAAAAAAATTCCCAAGGCGGTTCTCTCCAAGTGCGAATGGGGCCACGACGATTACAGCTTGAAAATCGAAAACCTGCCCAAAGCGCCGCCGCCAAAGGGCCAGCAACAACTTTTTTAACCAGAAACCATGCCCAAAAAGAAATCAGATCAATCGCACGTGGTGCTTTATCACACCCCCGATGGAAAAGTGACCGTAAACGTGGTGTTTGCGCGGGACAATTTCTGGCTGACGCAGCGAACGATGGCCGATCTTTTCGGCGTCAAGATACCGGCTGTATCCCGTCATTTAAAAAACATCTATGCCAGCGGGGAATTGACCCTGGCGGCAACTGTTTCCAAAATGGAAACAGTTCAAATTGAGGGTGACCGCGAAATTTCGCGCGAAGTCGAGTTTTACAATCTGGATGCGGTGATTGCCGTGGGATACCGGGTCAATTCCGTCAAGGCGACGCATTTTCGGATTTGGGCGACGAACACCTTGCGGGAATACATCGTCAAGGGGTTTGTCCTCAACGATCAGCTGCTCAAGAACGGGCGGCAATTCGGCAAGGATTATTTCGACGAATTGTTGGAGAGAATCCGGGAAATCCGGGCCAGCGAGCGGCGGGCGTATCAGAAGATCGCGGATGTATTTGAGCAGTGCAGCAGCGATTATCGCGGCAACAGCGAGGAGACGCAGTTGTTCTATCAGATCGTCCAGAACCAGCTTCACTTCGCCACCACCGGCAAAACCGCCGCCGAGATCGTTTACCACAGAGCGAACAGCGAGAAGCCGTTCATGGGTTTGACTACATGGAAGAACTCGCCCAAGGGAAAAGTTCTCAAGAGCGACGTGACAGTAGCCAAGAATTATCTCAACCAGGAGGAAGTTACCAAACTGAACCTGCTCGTCGTGATGTTCATTGATTTCGCTGAATTGCGGGCATTGAATCGCCAGGTAATGACCATGAAGGACTGGATTAACCGGGTGGAAAAATTCCTCAGCTTTAACGAACAACAGGTTCTGCAACACGCCGGCAAGATTTCTCATGAAATGGCCGTGGCCAAGGCGCACGAAGAATACGAGAAATATCGGGTCAAACAAGATCAGGATTACATATCTGATTTTGATCAGGCATTTGCCAAGTATTTGAAGGGAAAAAGCGAACCATGAACCAACACGTCAACGCCATAGCCGGACGTCTCAGTTTACGGCCGCCACAGCGCGAATCGCTGGAAATCCTTGAGCGCATTACGGAGATCGTGCCGCCGAGCAAGACCCCGGACGTTGCCGCCGCGCTGGCGACCATCAAATCCGAGTTCCCCAAAGTCACGGATTTTGAGCGCGAGTTTCCCTCAATTTGTTTTGCGCTGGCAACAGGTGTTGGCAAGACGCGGCTCATGGGCGCATTCATCTCCTACCTGCATCTGGCGAAGGGCATCAATAATTTCTTTGTGCTCGCGCCAAATCTGACGATTTACAACAAGCTGATTGCGGACTTCACGCCAAACACGCCGAAATATGTGTTCTCGGGCATCGCTGAATTTGCAACCGAGGCACCCGAGATTATCACCGGCGACACTTATGACAAACGAAGCCTCTTTGAAGACTTCTACCGCGTGCGCATCAATATTTTCAACATCTCCAAAATCAATTCCGAAGTGCGCGGCGGAAAGGCACCCCTCATCAAACGACTTTCGGAATACATCGGTCAAAGTTATTTCGATTACCTGGCGGGACTGCCCGATCTTGTGATGCTCATGGATGAATCGCACCGTTACCGGGCATCGGCGGGCATTCGTGCCATCAATGAATTAAAGCCCATGCTCGGATTGGAATTGACGGCAACCCCGTTCGTCGAGACCCCCAGGGGCGCAGTGCCGTTCAAAAACGTGATTTATGATTATCCGCTGGCGCGGGCGATGGCCGACGGCTTCGTCAAGGAGCCGGCAGTCGTAACGCAGAAGAATTTCGATCCGCACCAGTTCACTCCTCAACAATTGGAACGTATCAAGCTGGAAGACGGCATCCGCCTCCACGAGTCCACCAAGGTCGAACTGGAAACTTACGCCCGGCAGAACGAGTGCCGACGGGTGAAACCTTTCGTTTTGGTCATCGCCCGCGACACCACTCACGCCAAGGAATTGCTCGATTTGATCCAGTCCGAAAAGTTTTTCGATGGCCGCTACAAAGACCGCGTTATTCAAGTGGATTCCAGCCAGACCGGGGCGCAGGAAGAATTGATGATCGAAAAGCTGCTCAAAGTCGAAGACCCAAGCGAGCCAACCGAAATCGTCATTCACGTCAATATGCTCAAAGAGGGCTGGGACGTGAATAATCTTTACACCATCGTTCCACTCCGCGCCGCCAACGCCCGCATCCTGATTGAGCAATCCATCGGACGCGGTTTGCGTCTGCCCTATGGGGTCCGCACCGGCGTTACGGCGGTGGACCGCCTGAACATCGTGGCACACGACAGGTTCCAAGAAATCGTGGATGAGGCAAACAAGCCGGACTCACCCGTGCGCCTCACGCAGGTAATCCTCGATCCCGCAACGGATTTACAGCCGACCAGAACGGTTATCGCCCAGCCGACCATCCTTGCCAAGTTGGCACCGCCCACGCCCACACCAGCGGGCGCCACCCCTTCCAAAGCAGCGCAACCCATGTTCGCCACGGAAGAGGAGCGCAAGATTGCCGAAATCGCGGTCAAGGTCATCCAGCAGCACGAATCTCTGCCCCAGGTGAACTACCTCCAAAAGTCCGAAGTGCAGGCGGACATTCTCCGTGAAGTCACCGCCGCCTATGTGCCCCCGGTGCAGACGGAGTTGACGGGGGTTGTCCAAAAGCCGGACCTCGCGGCGGTTGTGGCCAAAGCCACCAAACTTGTCATTGACCAAACAATTAACATCCCGCGCATCGTTGTTGTCCCGACGGGGGACGTGACCAGCGGATTCAATTCATTCCAGGTGGATTGTTCCTCCATCCACTTGCAACCCGTCAGCCGCGATTTACTGATTCAACACTTGCGGACGGCAAAGCAGGAGTTCCTGCAAAACCTTGCCGGCCAGGTGAAGGAGGCCCGTCCGGAGGACTACCTTGTCCGCGCACTGATTGATTTCGACGATATTTGCTACGATGACCACGCCGACCTGCTTTACAATCTGGCTGGCCAGGTGGTGCAGCATCTTCGCGGCTACCTGTCCGAAGAGGACGCCATCAATGTGCTGCAATACCATCAACAGCAACTCGCCGCTCTTATCCATTCGCAGATGCAGATGCCGGAGCACCGATGGGAAAAGGCCACCGGCTACAAGGCCACGGTCAGCAAAGGATTCTCGGTACTCAGACCAAACGCTTACACAGCCAGCACCACGGACGAAATCAAACCGTTCCGCATGACTTTATCCGACCCGACGAATATCAAACGCTACCTGTTTGGCGGTTTTGCAAAGTGCCTTTACGATAGCCAGAAATTCGACGTGGACACTGAACGGCGCTTTGCGGTCATTTTGGAAGATGACGGCGACGTGCTGAAATGGTTCAAACCCGCGAGGGGACAATTTCAGATTTATTACAACAAGGACGCCGCCTACGAACCTGATTTTGTCGTAGAAGCAAAGAAACAGCTTTTTCTTTGTGAGCCGAAACGCGCCGACCAGACGCAGAATCCCGAAGTCCTGGCCAAGAGTGCTGCCGCCGGTGAATGGTGCAAATATGCGACAGAACACGCCCAGGAACACGGTGGAAAGCCGTGGAGTTACTTGCTCATTCCACATGACGCCATCACGGGCAACATGACTTTGGACGGCTTGGCATCGCGTTACACGGTTCGGCCAGAGTGAAAGGACGGCATTTTTATGTTGATCCCATCGCCCGCTCAACAAACCGCACAAATTTCGGATTTCGGAACTGTTTGGTCTTCACCCAAACGGCATGGGGGAGGGGCAATCGGAGAAAATTGGCCGCATCCCGCGCGAGGAATTTCAATTCGCCCCGTTTCAAGATTTTTTCCACCCGCCAACCGGTTTCAAATTGCTGGAGGATTTGCCACATCGACACATCCTCCTCCGCAGTTATTGGCTGGGCTGTCAGGTCCACATGCCAACGGCGAAGTCGAATGGATACAAAACGGGCGGTTTAGAAAGGGTCTATTCTTCAAGGATTTTTCACGAAGTTTTATTCCTTCTTCCCGTTCCGTTTTCTTAAAGCAGGACTGCGCAAGCACATCCAAGAGGCAGCCGCCGTGATCATAGCAGGTTGCTTGCCAGAAAACGATCCATTTCCAAAACGCCCGTTTTGACTCACATCGTCACCGCCGTTGACACTGTGTACGCTTGCCTGTAATCAAGCCTTCAAACCTTCACCTTTGAGGTCGCTGACTTGGCCGGAGCCGCAGGGGACAACTTCACCACCGCTTCCCGCATTTTTTTGCCTGGCTTGAACTTGACCACGGCGCGACGGGGAACCGGGACATCGATTTCCGGCTGGTTCGGGTTGCGGCCAATCCGCGCCTTGCGGACCTTGACCTTGAAGACGCCGAAATTGCGCAAATCGACATTGGTGCCATCGGCCAGAGCATGGCAAATGTGATCCAGGGTTTTCTGCACCACATCCCGGATCTGCTGCTCAATCATGCCCGTTTCTTCGATGATCAGTTTTACAAGATCACGTTTTGTCATACATTTTCGCAAGTGCCTGCACTGTACATCCATCCGTTACAATACAACAACGGCATATTTTCAAACTTTACCGGGAGCAATCCATGCCCGGGAGGTGGAACACGTCGTTGGAGAAACGATGGCCTTTGACATCCCGCCCGGTTCGGCTTTTGCTGGCTGGCAGCACGCTGATTGATTCCCATGAACCGCTACGAATTTCACCTCCGCATCACGGCGGACCAGTACCTGGACTATTATCGCGGGACGGCCCGGTCTGTGGTGGTTCGTTGCACCACCGGGCAAAACGTCCAGTTCCCGGCGTCGCTGCTCCAGCAATTTGTCACCACGGAGGGCATCTCCGGGCATTTCGCGCTGACCTGTGACGAACACAACCGGAACTCCCGGCTGGAACGGCTGAAATGATTACCAGGCCAAACCGGAGAGGGTGGGTGGGTGATGCATGCCCGGCAAGATAAGGCGGATTTGGCCGTGTTGATTTGCTGGTTTTCATTGTCGTTGACGCAAAACCATTTCCGGCCTTACCAAATAGTGGTCCATGACCCATAGACTCCCATGACAGCACGGTCTGATTCATTTTCTGATGCAAAGGAACTGAGCCGATTGGACGATCCAATCGTTTGCAAACGCTGTACCAAACTCAAACGGCAGAGCGACGTGCAATCCATCCTGCTTGGTATGACGATCCTGCTGCTCATGGTCTCTTTCTTCTTGTTCGTGCAAGCCGGCTCAACCTCGCGGTCGGGCCGGTATCACCCAGTGGTTCCGGCCTTGATCCCCTACGGCATGGCCTCATTAGCCCTCTCGCTGGCGACTCTGATCAGCCTTCTTTGTTACCGCAATTTTTACCTCCTCGATCCACAGGAACATCGGTTGTATCACCAGTTCCAATTTCTTTGGTGGCAGCGACGGCAAATTGTGTTTCGTCAAGGAGAGGTCTTTGCCATTACCACTGCCGGACGAAAAAAGATCTCGAAATATGGGGCGTATTGGGAGCACCGCTTGACTGCGGTTGGAATGAACGGCCAACAGGAACCATTGAGCGATTGGCGCCGCAACGGGTTGGAGACATGGAACGCCAAAGCTTGCACCTTGGCAAAAGAATTGGGATGCCAGAGCATTTCGTCGCCGCCACAATCCAAACTCTCAGTCCAACTGAAGGACGGGAAGCCGTTTATACAATTCAATCATTTCCGTTCCTTTTCAGGGCGCATTTCCGGGTAGTTTGTTTAATTGGTGCTTTTTGCTGTGATTTGCGCATCTCCGTGGTTGACACCTATCGTCTGCCGGCATTAAACCATTCACCATGACAAATATATCGGATTTAACGACCGGGCAACTTCACCGCATCCTGTCCATCAAGGAACGAATCGAAGCCCTGCAAGGCGAGATCGAATCAATTGCGGGCGGTGGTGGTGGCGGTGGTGAAGTTCCATCCCCGGCCGCCGAAGAAGCCCCTGCTCCCGCCAAACGCAAATATCACATGACCGCCGCCCACCGTCGCAAGCTGATCAAAGCCCTGGCGAAGGCGCGGAAAATACGATCAGCCAAGTTGAAAGGCGAGAAGGCCACATCAGAGCCGCCCAAGAAGCGAAGGAAAATGAGCGCCGAGGGAAGGACAAAGATTGCAGCGGCTGCCCGGGCGAGATGGGCGCGGGTGAAGGCGGAGGGGAATAAGGGGTTGTAATATGACACATTATGAATAAGACCCCAAAACCAGCAATTACAGAGTTCAGCCAAGAGACGGTTGAAGCCATTGATAATTACGTCTATGCGTTGGTTGACCCACGCACACCTGAAACCGACCCAAGCCGAATTTTTTACGTCGGCAAGG
>Ga0224555_1004120_pt1 | contig 13763 bp, 10 predicted proteins | sample 714S23034metaG_FD_180687 | JGI IMG/M metagenome (GOLD analysis project Ga0224555, IMG submission 180687) | Peat soil microbial communities from Stordalen Mire, Sweden - 717 S2 30-34 | ecosystem: Environmental > Terrestrial > Soil > Wetlands > Peat | place: Sweden: Norrbotten County, Stordalen...
GTTTTGGCCCACCCAGTGGCGAACGGGTACTCTGATTCGGGCGCAGCCCGGACGGAGGGGACTCGTTGGACTGGAGAAGCAAGGTGGAGCTATTTGAACGAATCCGTCGAGAATACGAGTTTGGCATTGGGACGATTGCGGGGGTGGCCAAGAAGCTGGGGGTGCACCGGCGGATGGTGGGATTCCCGCTGTTCAGAAAGAGGACGGCCATGTCAGAATCACCGCGGGCGTTCAGTGCCTGAATCAGGGCACTCTCCGATCCAGGCTCGCCCCTCCGAAGAAAGAACTTGCAGGCTCCGACGATCACCGCGCTGTCAGGCTCTTTCAAACCTGCCAGCAAGGAAGCCACAGCACGCGGGTCATTCGCGGGCGAAGCGGAATCGGAAATGCCGTGGGATGCCGCCGTAATCCGAATCTCTCCCAACGCCGTAGCTGCATTACGCCTGATCTGCCAATCAGGGTCCTTCAAAGTGTTGATGAGAGGTTGAACTGCGGACTCGCCGAAGCTGGCTAGAGCCTCGACTACCGTTGGTCCCAAGCGCCAGAACTCGGACGTCGGGAAGTTAAGTGCAGCAATAAGGGGTTGTATGCTGCGTGGGTCTTTAATCCTTCCTAAGGCTTCGGCCGCGTCCCGGCGGACCAGCAGGTCCTCGTCCTTGAGAGCGCTAATAAGGGCATCGACTACGATTGGGCCCTTAATTCCACCCAACGCAGTAGCTGCGGATCGTCGGACATTCGCATCCGCGTCTTTCAGCGCAACCGTGAGGGGACCGATGACGCTGGGCCTCCTAATGGATCCCAGTGCAGAAGCCGCAGACCGTCGTACGCTTACATCCTGGTCTTGCAAGGCCGCGGCGAGAGGATCGAGCGCCAACTCTCCTAATTTCCCCAGAGAGTCAGTCGCCAGTAACCGAACTGAGAAGTCTGGGTCCCTCAAGGCGCCGATCAATGGGTTCACTGCACGTCGATCCATAGTTGCGCCTAACGCCATAGCCGCTTTGGCTCGTACGTGCGGGTCGGGACTCTTCAAGCCCTCGAGTGCCTCACCCGCGCTGTCGAGTTGCCCATACTCACTCGGGGCCAACCACATGACACACAAGCATAAAATCACTACAGCAATTAGGTGTCTTCCTATCGAAGAAGTGACAGGAGCAATCCTTCTCAGCATAATATACCTCATCAACCAGTGGCAGTTCGCAGATTGCATTGGCCACATTCTATTTGATTCTTGCTCTGATTCCAATTTGATTCATTCTTCAATCTACCAGTCAGCACATTTGTGGTGGAGCGGGATGCTGTCTCCGAATGCTGAAAGCACTTCTTGTTGAATCCGCGGTTGTCTTCCGACAGATTTCCGACCCATAAACAATGTACTGTAACCTGATCAAGTATAACAAATAGTCAACTCCGGCCAAGATTCGTCGCCTCAATCTATAGTCTGATCAGCTCGGCCAAACTCAACGGCCCTGATCCCGAGGCGTACCTGCGTGACGTGCTCAACCGCATCGCCGAACTGCTGCTCTGGAACCTCACCGCCGACCGATCCTAACAAAATAGGTTTCCACCTATTCCGTAAGTGAACACCTATTTCATCCCAATCCCAGCTCATCCCGGCTGCCAGGACAAGCTCTAACGGCAGTGACCAGACGCTTACCTGTTAACCTGGAATCCTACGATTTCTAAAATGCCGTCACTTATTTTTTGGGGGCGCTTACCAAGTCCGGCGGCACATCGCATTGGCGCCTTAGAAGCACAAGTTGGAGATCAATGGATCTGATATCATCGCCGTTTGGACCCGTATAGCCAGTTGCTGTCGGACCATCTGTCTCGTGCTGGGAGGCTTGATCCGTTTCGTATCCCTCACGAGGGCCGACGAGCGGCAGGACACCATTGGCTTCTAGTATCCGGTTAACCTCCTGTATTGATAACTGCAAAATGGATGAACCCACAGTACTTCCAGCCGCATCCAATAAGGTCTGCAAGAAGTCGAGCACCTTATTATAGATGACCGGCGCGGACGCTTCACTCTTGGAGACAGACTCGCGATTGACCGAAGAATCTCTCGCTGAGTGAACAAATCCACCAACTGCTGACGGTCCGGGCTTGAGATCGTTGGGAAAGTGAACCGCTCGGGATAGTCGATGGCCTTCCACACAAGTGACATGCCAAGCTTAACTAGCGGATGATCTGGTCCTACGTAGGTCACTTCCCGCGGTGGAGGTGACTGTCGTTCCTCCATAAGCGGTAGAACTATAAGAGCCTGCGCGGCCTTTCCAATTGAGTATCCAATCAGCAGACTGGCATCAGCTGCAGCGTTTTGAATGCCCAACCCAAGCACTTGCGTTAGCGTAACACCAACATTTTCGGCTGCGTCTGCCAATTCACTTTGTGGAAGGAAGCTCTGGGCAAAAACGGAATTCGTTGTTCGAATGGCGGGACGCGAGGACGCGTGCTGGCTGCGCGCAGATGCTGAGATGCGGAGCTCAAACAGGTTTCGTCCGAAATTGCCCTGCTGGACAGTCAACCTGCCAACAACCCCTTGCCGGATCTCCGCCCAGGGTGAGGGCTTTGGCGAGCTCGATGGGGGAAGTACTCGCGGTAGGCCGTCCGGCTGAGGTTCATAGAGCACATCCGGAAGTCGTTCTGCAGAAATTGTCTGATCTGCTAATGTTTGGCGTGCTCGTAAAATATTCTGGATCACTCGTCCCGGCTCCGAGCCTTCCAGGAGGCTGTCCAGCGAAGGGACTTTCGGTAGGCGGCTAAGTTGGGCATAGATCTGCTCGATCTGCTGGACGTAGTCGCCCTGCAGAAGACCGGTGTGCTGGGGAATCAACCGAGCGATGAGAGCCTGATCTGAAGGTGGCATTTGGCTCAATGGGGTGCCGGATTGAATGCGCCAAGATGCCGCTTGCAGTTCTGATGGAGCGACGCCTTGGATCGTCCCGTTCACAAGGAGCGCGCTAATTGCCGCTGCCTGTTTTCCTTCCACCGGCGCGAGCTTGTACGGGATTCCGCCGCCGGGTACGTGGATACTCCATTGAGTACAGTAGGCCCTAACTACTATGCTGTAATCTCCAGGCGGGAGCGGGCGTAACAGATCGGCTGTCGTGGCGACGGTCAATTGGCGCGGGTGAAAATCTTTTGGCGCCGGTGCCTCCCGAAACGCGGCTTTCTGGTTCAACAACAGTGGTGAACCCAGGCCGGCTGCTTCACCGACGCGCTTGAGTAATTCTTGTTGAAACTTCTTATATGCCTGCCGCTTCGCGAGATCAGTCAATCCACCGACGATGTTGCCGCTCGCGGTCGACGGGTTTTCTAACATGCCTTGCAATCCGCCGAAAATGCCTGAGCGCCCCGGCTCCGACGAAAGTGAGCGGTTGCGGCCCGCTAATTCCTCTATCATTGGTGACGGCGCTGATCGAACGGCGGCGACGTAGGCGGGAGCACATCCTTCCGGCGGGCCTGAGTACTTAATGAGCTGCGGGCTGTTTGCGAGCGCGGAGAGCCGATTTTCTGCATCAGTGATTCGCGCCTGGAGCTTGCCCTGCTGAACCTGGCCGCCAATAGCGCCGGCGGATGCGAAAATCGACGTGATCGTGGCAATTGTCCTTGCTCCACCTCTAGTGCTTCCTGCTACACGCGCCTGGCCTGACGCAGTCTGTTGAGCATTCATCGTCCCCTGGACTGTCTGGTAATAGCGTAAGCGCAGGTCGCGCAGTTCAGCTTCCAATTGCGAAATCCTTGTTTGACGGGAAGCTTGTTCCCTTTCCTGCGCGTAATACTCCTGGCATTTTTGGTTACCAAAATCTGCCGAAGTGACGACGCCACGAGCCGGTTGGGCCATCCCTGTGGTGTTGGCGGGTCGGGCCGCTGAAGCCACGGCTGGAATTGCCATGTTTTCCAAACGCTCTTGTGCACGCACGTAGCCCTGTGATGCTGCTCGATGAAACCAATTCTTGGCTTCATCCGTGTCCGTGCTAACCCACCTACCGTTTTGGTAGAGTATTCCCAGAATGTATTGGGCTTCTGCTGATCCGGCATTGGCGGATTTTCGCAACCATTGCAAGCCGGTTTCTACACTTTGGTTTGCCCCACGGCCTTCAAGGTACGAATAACCGAGCATGGTTTCGGCTTCGAAGTCGCCCTGCTCGGCAGCGCGACGGTACCAAGTAAAAGCTCGGCTGTCATCTTTGGGGACGCCCAACCCATTGCGATATAGGGTTGCGAGTTCGCGTTGCGCGGAAGAAGATCCTTTATCTGCGGCCTTTTGATAATACTGAGCCGCTATTGAAGGATTCTTCTCGACGCCAGTGCCGTTGCTGTAGATTCTGGCGAGAGCTTCTTCGGCCGGCGGCAAGCCCTGATCGGCTGCCTTTGTGTAGAGCTTAAGAGAGGTTGCTGTGTCCGTTTTTGTCCCACGGCCCTTCTCGTACATTCCCGCCAGGTTGTATTCGGCAAAAGGGTTTCCTTGGTCGGAAGCACGGGTGAACCAGGCGAAGGCTTCGGCGTCGTTGTTGGGAACACCTTGTCCTCTGAGATATAGCAGGCCGAGCATATTCTGCGCTTCAGCAAATCCTTGCTCTGCCGCGGCACGGAAAAAGCGAACTGCTTCTGCGTCGTTCTTTGGAACCCCGTTGCCTTCAAGACACAGATTACCCAATGCGCTCTGAGCGCCGGCTATCCCGCTATCGGCCGCCTTTTGGAACCACGTGATGGCCTCGGCGACGTTTGCTTGCGTCCCGCGGCCATTGATCAGAAGCTGCGCCAGCAGGTGTTGCGCGAAAGGAAATCCGCCTTCTGCGGCACGCCGAGCCCACGTGAGCGCCTCGCTGTCGCTTTGGGGCACCCCGCCGCCTATTAAGTACAGGACCGCGAGCAAGAACTGCGACGGGGTCGAATCGCGCTTTGCTCCTGCTGTGGCTAGTTTGTAGGCTTCTGCGTAATCCTGCTTGACCCCTTGGCCGAGTGCGTACAGGGCCGCGAGCTCAAATTGGCCGATTGGGTCATTTTGGTCCGCTGATCGACGAGCCCACAGAACAGCTTGTGCGTAATCCTGCCCCACACCCCTACCGCTCGCATACAAGTCCGCGAGGAACGCTTGCGCATCAGACACGCCGCTTTTTGCGGCGGATGTGAGCATGTTCGCAGCGAGCGCATAATCTTGCTTCACGCCCCGACCTTGGAAGTATAAGAGCCCGAGATCTTTCTGTGCGGGAGCGTAGCCCTGATCAGCCGCCGACTTGAACCAAGTCGCCGCCTCAACAGGATCTTTCGGAAGAGCGCCTTCGCCGTTTAAGTACAACAACCCCAGTTGGTGCTGGCCGCCTGCGAACCCCTGTTTTGCCGACCGCCGATACCACTCCGCAGCAGTGTTTTGGTCACGCGTTACGCCTCTCCCGATCTGACAGAGATCGCCGAGCATGGCTTGCGCGACGGCATTGCCTTGCTCGGCCGCTCGTCCGTACCATAGCGCGGCCTGCGCATCATTTTGTGCAACGCCGACTCCGTTCAAATAGAGGTAGCCGAGGGCGGTTTGACCTTCCGCGGAGCCCTGATCGGCCGCGTTCTTGTAATGGACGAACGCCTGTTTGTAATCCAACGGTACACCGCTACCGAAGTAGTAGTCTTCCGCCATCTTCAATTCCTGCTTTGCATCTCGCGGAGCGCCACCCGATTGCGTCTGGTCCTCGATATGGGAAGAAGTGGCTTGCGCCATCATGCTGTAGGCGCAGATGAGAAACGTCGAAAGCCTCAAGTGCGTCATGGGCGGCCTTCCTTGCGTGCCATCATAACAAACAGCATCCGCTGCGCATCCAGCACGCGGAAAAGCGCCGAGCGCAGTGAGCGGTCAATATCCTGGCCAATTCCTCTTGGTTGTTCATGTACGTCCTAGCTTGGCGGAACCTAAAAGTGCAGGTCTCGGCGGGGCAAGATCACACCGACCGTGTCCTCATAGCCTCGCGCTCGGTCGCGCTCGAATTCTCACTCGCTCATGAGCGTTCCGTCATTCAGTTATGTAAACCTCTGCGCGAATTCGCGATTGGCAAAATTGAACCAGTGTGCTCTTCCGTGGCCGGCAATGGATTACGGCTTGTGTGTAGACGACCCGGAATTGCCAGGCGCCCCCTCCGGCCAATCCAGACTGCTTCCCGGAACCCTCCTGAAAGCTCGCCCACGCCTCCTTGGCCCGGAAACGGTGCGCTTGCGACTGCCCAGCGGCTTTGAACGGCGTGGGGCTGATAATCAGTACTATCATAGCCCACCCAATCCTTATTACGGATGGCGACACCTATTACCTCAGGTTGAGTAGGGCAGAGCAGCCCTCGCCTGAAAGAGGTTACGAAACTCCCGGCCCATTTCAAACGACTGATAGCCGAAAAGAAAAGGAAGAATGCAGTTCGCAGGACCAATGGACGGCGGTTTTGGCTTAAACTACTAAATTAGATCTGGAAAATCAAAAAGGGAGATTTCGGTTTAGAATCAAGGGCGAACCTCTGCCTGAACTTCCAACTACGCGTGGGCTACCGTTCAAGAAAACCCGGACACCAGCAGAGGCGGCCGGGTGTACACTGGGAAGCGCGCGTGAGAATCCCGGTTCGAGATGGCCGGGCGCAAAAGGACCGCGTACTGGGATTGTTGATACCGCCATGAGAAAGTCACACTCGAACCACTTGACTTCGGTTCTGCTTTTACTGAGCGTCGTTTGCTGCGCCTCATCGCGCCTTGCAGGCGACACCGTTTACTACGGTACCGGCGCAGACTCAAAAGTATTCGCCGCAAATGTTCTTGTCCGTGACGAGCTCACTCGTCCTGATAGAGTGGCTTTTTGGTATCACGATTTTGTCCAGCCGATTGGTCTCAAGGTGCGCTCGTGCGAGTCGGCGAAATGCCGCGCGGTGAAGTCGTCGCCAGAAGAACGAGATGTTCTAATCGAGTCTTGGAAAGCGAATGGTGCAGCTTCGATTACCGATCACTCGGGGCGGACATCCGCAGTCTACGATTTGGTGCTTCGCGAAACCGCCCCTCCAGGCTATTTCTGTTTCGGCTGTCGCCCCGAAATGGCGTTCGAATCTTTTTGGCTCCGCATAGGAAGAATTGATGGACCTGCCAAGCAATTTCGCTTTGACGCCATACGATCAATTCGATTTGTTACAGCTTCTGATCTTGATGTTGTACTGCGGACGGGTGAACGTGTAGCAGGTTACCTAGTCGTCGAGTCTGCGGCTATAAGGGGCGCGACCGCTTCGAACGAAATTCCATTGCGAGCGACGTTTACGGGATGGCAGCAGCTCGATTCGAATACGTTCGCTGATTTCACGATAGTCGCCGACGAAGTGAACAGAATCGAATTCCGTACTGCCGTCCCCCACTTGGCCAATAGCGAGACTAGTGGCGCATCCACAGGTACCGCCATCGCGCCACCCGTCCGCGTGTCTACGGGCTTGCCCCCGGACGGGCGTGAAAAGCCCTCAGTCAGAGACGAGGTAGATAGGATTCGTACTCACGAACATGTGCCGGCACCTCCTGCGCAACGCGCAAGCGCTACTACTCCGCCGTTATCCGGAAAAACGATAATAACGTTCAAGAATTCCATCGCCGACGAACTACATGTCTTCTTGGACGGCCCGACTTCGGTGAAACTGACCTTGGCCGCAGGCTCATCACAGAAGTTGGATGTGAGCGGCGGAGTGTACCGTGTAGCCGGCCGAGTTGACGCCGCAAATATCCTCCCGTTTTACGGCGAAGAAACGTACGCGAGTTCTGCTCAGTATTCTATGGAGTTTTATATCGCGTTTGGTGAAAAGCGTTAGTGCAACTCGCGCCACGGTTGCACCCTGCACAGCCGCCACCCACAGGACCGAACACCGAACCTCGCTCGGACGCCAGGGGCGCCGAATACAATTGCAAGCCAAGTCAGTCCAAGAGTGCAATCGACAGAACACCGGCCACCATCGGGCACCATGTGTAAGCGTCCGAATCTGGCCGTCTGGTAGCAGTTAGCGTCTGCTGGCATCCTCGAAGGGGGCGCGCTGTGGCGCGACCGAGGGTGAGGATGGACGTGGCGAATCGGACCCCAACTACAAAGCAACTGGCTGCGCCGGAAGTTGACGAGAAGCGCCGGCGGCGGTCGGCGCAAGAGCGGCGCAAGATCGTCGAAGAGACGTTGGCGCCGGGGGCTTCGGTGGCGCGGGTAGCGCGGGCGCACGGGGTCAACGCCAACCAGGTGTTCTACTGGCGCACGCTATATCGCCGTGGGCAGTTGGGTGGGGCCGCGACGGACGCCGCGCTGGTGGCGGTGGCGGTCTGTGAAACGGCGGATGGTGCAGCGCCGCTCAGGCAGGTGGAGAAACCGGCGGTGATTGAGCCCGTAGCGGCACTCGATGCAGAGCGGCGTGAGGCCGGGTCCGGCACAATTCACATTCAACTCCGCAAAGCTCGATTGCGGATCGAGGGCAGTGCCGACCCGGCGGCGCTTCGGGTGGTGTTAGAGGCGCTGCGGGGATGATTACGCCGCCGCCAGGCGCCCACATCTGGATCGCGGCGGGAGCCACCGATCTGCGGCGCGGCTTCACGGGACTGAGCGCGCTGGTGCAGACCGCTCTCGAACAGGATCCCTTCTCTGGGCACGTCTTCGTCTTCCGCGGGCGGCGCGGCGACCTGATCAAAGTGTTGTCGTGGGATGGCGACGGGCTATGTCTGTTTGCGAAGCGGCTGGAACGCGGGCGCTTCATCTGGCCGCAGGCCACCAGCGGCAGCGTTGTGCTGACGCGGGCGCAGTTATCGATGCTGCTGGAAGGCATCGATTGGCGCCGGCCGATGCGTACCGCGGCACCGCAGATGGCGGTGTGAGAAAACAACAAAAATACGAGGAATTGTTTCGGATTTTGCCATCCTGGAATGCGGTTCGGCATCTAAAAAGCATGCCCGCCACGCTACCAGAACTGAGCACGCTGGACGCGGCGGCATTGCGGGCGCTCATCGTCGAGCAGCACGAGAGTTTGATTGAGCAGCACGCCAAACTGCTCTCGCGCGAGGCGGAGATTGAGAATCTGAAATTGCTCATCCTGAAGCTGCGGCGGATGCAGTTTGGGCGCAAGAGCGAGAAGCTCGACCACCAGATTGAGCAGCTTGAATTGCGGCTTGAGGACTTGGAATCGGGGCAGGCCCAAAGCATACTGCCGCAGAGCCAAGCGACGTCCGATTCCCCTCCGCCGGCGAAGCGCACACCGATCCGGCGGCCGCTGCCGGAGCACTTGCCGCGCGAGATCCAAACGTATGCGCCGCGGCATACGGCCTGTCCCGAGTGCGGCGGCGCACTGCGCCAGCTCGGCGAAGACGTCTCGGAGATCCTCGAATTTGTGCCGGCCCAATTCAAGGTGATCCGGCAGGTGCGCCCCAAGCTGAGCTGCACCTGCTGCGCGCACATCGTGCAGGCGCCCGCGCCGAGCCGCCCGATCGAGCGTGGTCTCGCCGGGCCGGGCCTGCTGGCGCACGTCCTGGTCTCAAAGTTTGCGGATCACCTCCCGCTGTATCGCCAGGCCGAGATCTACGAGCGCGTGGGTCTCGACCTCGATCGCTCGACGCTGGCCGACTGGGTGGGCGGATCGAGCCGCCTGCTGGCGCCGCTCGTCGATGCCCTGCGTCGCTACGTGCTGGCCACGAGCAAACTGCATGCCGACGACACGCCGGTGCCGGTGCTCGCGCCGGGCACAGGCAAGACCAAGACCGGGCGCTTGTGGACCTACGTCCTCGACGACCGCCCGGCGGGCGACACTGCGGCGCCGGCGGTCTGGTTTGCCTATTCGCCCAATCGCCAGGGCGAGCATCCCCAGCGGCATCTGCGCGACTTTCGCGGTACGCTCCAGGCCGACGCCTATGCCGGCTTCAACGCCTTGTACGAAGATCCCAAGCAGGGCATCGCCGAGGCCGCCTGCTGGGCGCATTTTCGGCGCAAGTTTTACGATCTCCAACAGGCCCACGCCTCGCCGATCGCGGCGGAAGCGATCCAACGAATCGGGGCACTGTACGCGATTGAAAGCGAGATCCGCGGCCGTCCACCGGATGAGCGCCGAGCGATCCGCCAAACGCGCGCCCGACCGCTGCTCGACTCCATGTACGAATGGCTTCAGGCCACGCACGCCAAACTGTCGCAAAAATCGGCCGTCACGGTCGCCATCAACTACGGGCTCGGGCGCTCGCCTGCGTTTGTGCGCTACTGCCTCGGGGGACACTTGAAAACCGGCCAATGAGGGACGCCTCAAAAGCGGCCAATGAGCGTGAGGCAGGACAAGGTTGTTATACCGCGCCGGAGCCGTCTTCGGCAATTCAATTTCGTGTTTGCTGTTGAAGCTGGCCTATACTGGCAGCACCTGGGCGGAGGATACGGCTCCGCAGGGATGCGACCGGAGCGCCGTCCAGGGGCCGGAATGGCGGGGGTGGTGCGAGCCGCCCCCGCTCCGCAGCCATTCTGGCGCGAAAGCGTTAAATCCCGGGAGCGCGAGGGCAGCGCCCTCGCATTCAGAAGAGCCTCCTTCCTTGTGGCTCTGTTTCCTCAGTCGGCTGTGGCGGTCTTGGTGCGCCAGCTGCGAGGGCCGCATTTGAGCACGTGTCCGTGGTGCAGCAGGCGGTCGAGCATGGCGCTGACGGCGGCCACGTCGGCGAGGAGCTTGCCCCAGTCCTCGACGGGGCGATTGGAAGTGAGCAGGGTACTGGCGCGTTCGTAGCGGCGCATGATGATTTCGAGCAGATCCTCGGCGGCGGTCTGGGGGAGCTTGCGCATGCCGAAGTCATCGATGATAAGCAGGGCGACGGTGGAGACCGATTCCATGTACTGCTTGCGGGTACCGTCGAGCGTAGCGTCAGCGAGTTCTTCGAGCAAGATGTGAGTTTCGCGGTAGAGCACTTTGTAGCCCTGCTGGATGGCGGTCTGGCCGATGGCCTGTGCCAAGTGGCTTTTGCCCGTGCCACCGGGGCCGAGAAACAGCGCATCTTCACGCCGCTCGATGAAGGCCCCGGTGGCGAGGTCGAAGACGACGTTGCGATTCATCTTGGGGTTGAAGGCGAAATCGAAATTGTCGAGCGTCTTGTGAGCGTCGCGGAAGCCGGCCTGTTTGCGGCGGCGCTCGAGCAGACGGCCGGAGCGGCGCATGAGCTCGTCCGAAACCAGTGACGAGAGGAAGTCAATCGGCGCCAGGGGCTCGGCCTGGGCTTGGTGCAATCGGGTTTCGAGGACATCGGCCATGCCGCCGAGGCGGAGCTGGCGCAGGGAGCGGTCGAGTTCGATAAGGTTCATGAGGGGTTCTCCTGGGTCTTGTTGTCGATCAGGTCGCGGTAGAGCGTGAGCTGGCGGATGATGGGGTCGACCTGCCGCAGTGTGAGTTGGGGGCGGCGTTCCAGCCAGCGGCGGACGAAGCGATAGGGGTTCTCACGGACGCCGATCTCCAGGGCGGCGGCACAGCCGTCGCCGGTGAGCGCCGCGCCGTGCTTGCGGGCCAGGCTGAGGATGCCTTGAATGCGGCGAATCGCGACCACACCCTGCTCGCGGTACATGAGCTGGCAGAGCGCGCCGATGTGGCTGCCGGCCTTCTCACAGCGGGCCAGCAGTTGCTGGGTGGAGCGCGGCGCATGGGCGGGTCGGTCCTGATCCTGGATGCGATGGTGGCCGCGCTGTTGGCGCAGGTGTTCGCGTAGCAACTGGCCGGTGCGGGGATCGAGCAGCCGCACGCAGTGCTGATCCCACTGCACTTTGACGCGGCGGCCGATCCAGCCCGGCGGGGCACCGTAGTAGGCGGCTTCGACCTCGACGCAGCCGTCCAGGTGTACGGCGCGCTCGCCGAATTGATAGAAGCGGAAAGGCTCGATGGGCAACTCGATCAGGGCCGGCTTCTCCTCGGCAAACATGGCCGCCACCTGGCGCTTGGTGGTGCCGTGAATGCGCGTGTCGGCCCAGTGCTCTTCCCAGCGGTCGAGATAGGCTTGGGCTTCTGCGAGGCTTTCGAAACGCAGGCCTTTCAGCGGAGTGTTCTTGGCGTGGCCGACGCTGCGCTCGACCTTACCCTTGCGATCTGGGTCCCGCACCCGGCATGGCAACGCCACCGCGCCATAATGGGCCAGCAGGTCGCGGTACAGCGGGTTGAGCGCAGGGTCGTAGATGTCGGGCTTCAGCACGCCCTCGCCGAGATTGTCGAGGACCACCGTGTGGGTGACGCCGCCCAGGCGGCGGAAGGCTTGCTCGTGAAGCTCGGCCCAGATGCGCGTGCTGGAGTGGAAGGTGAGCAGCCGTACGGCCTTGCGGCTCCAGCCCAGGCTGAGTACAAACATCCGCGTGCGGCGGTAGCGGCCGGAGTGCGGATCGCGAACCATTGGCCCGCTCCCGTAGTCGACCTGCGCCTCCTCGCCGGGTGGAGTGACGATGACGGCGCAGGCCTGGGGACCGGGGCGGCCACACAGCTGGCGGACAAAGCGTTTGACGCTCTGGTATCGGCCGGTGAAGCCGTGGTCGTCGACCAGGTCCTGGTAAATGGCCTTGGCGTTGCGGCCCTTGCTGAGCGAGAGCTCGATGAAGTCGAGGTAGGGCTCGCAGGCGCTGGCGGTGGGGCTCCGGCCGGGCACGGGAACCGGCCCAGAGTCGGGGGACACCCCATTGGCCGGTTTTGAAATTGGCGGGGAGTCGGGGGACGCCTCGATGGCCGGTTTTGCCCGTGGCCTGCGGCCCCAACCGCCCGGCAGGCGAACGGGGATGCCGGCCGCCTTTAGATACGCCCCGGCGGTTTCCCGGCGCACCCCAGTTTCCTCTTGGATGCGCCGCAGCGGCCAGCCCAGCCGCCCCAGCGCGATGACTTGTTGTCGCTTCTCTTCGCTCAAGACATTGCTCACATCGACGGAGGGTACCCCTCCCGCCGCAGTCAATGTCCTGCTTCAATTCCGTTGGCCGGATTTCAGCCGTCCCTCATTGGCCGGTTTTGGGTGTCCCCCAAAGGCTAGCCGGAGCCGCCCGAGGCGGTTTGTGATCCGCGCAACCTCCTGCCCGCTGTTTTCGTACGCGCAGGCGAGGTCGTCGAGAATCAGGCTGCGGATTGTGCGGAGGATCGCCAGGTCCTGGGCCGTTGCACTGTTCCCGATGTTCACTTCCGTACCCGATGCAGGATCAATATGGTGTCAGAGGCCAGCTCAACTGCTGCGTCAAACTGCCCGGTCGAATACCAGCAGCAACCCGGCCGCGGCCTCAACCGCCTGAAGATCGACGCGCTGAGCATCGGCGCGCAGGAGCGCAACTTCACCAAAGCCCGAGCGTTCATGGCGCTGCCATCGACCGCGCCGCTGTCGTGGCCGGCATCCGCCGTCGCGTACCTGATCCCCTGGTTCAACGGTGGCTGCCCATGGGATCGCGAAGGGATTGCGGTGACCGATCCCGCGCTAAGCCTGGCGTCGGTCGGCTTTTGGGCCATCGACTACCTTTGCTCCTTCGGCTGGTCCCTTCCACTACCCGTCCGCAAGTCGAATGCCCAGATGTACTGACCTGGGCTCACACCATCCCAGCAACGGCGGCGCTCGCTCGATGCGCAGTCCAGATCCTCGTCACAGCAGTATTGCGAGCACACGAAACCAGGCCAGCATCGACTTGAGCGTCGGGGACTGTTCCCTTGCCGCATCCCGTCAGACAACCAGGTGCCCAGATTCGATTTGCATTCAGGAGCCCGCTCCGGCCCCTGCGCGTTCTGCCGACGTTGCTTTGATACGGCAGCTGCCGTATCAAAGCAACA
>Ga0224555_1004122_pt1 | contig 13759 bp, 12 predicted proteins | sample 714S23034metaG_FD_180687 | JGI IMG/M metagenome (GOLD analysis project Ga0224555, IMG submission 180687) | Peat soil microbial communities from Stordalen Mire, Sweden - 717 S2 30-34 | ecosystem: Environmental > Terrestrial > Soil > Wetlands > Peat | place: Sweden: Norrbotten County, Stordalen...
AATAGCGCTTGCGGATCTCGACCCAGGCCGGGAACACTTCGGGGTTCTCCAGCCAGACGAGCATCCACTGCGCCATCTCGTCTTTCTGTGCCTTCTTTTCAGGCGACGCCTTGGGGCTGCGCCCGAGCAAGCGTGCGCGATCCTTGGCGGCGATCACCTGCCGCCGGCAATAGCGCGCCCGCTGCCGGTCGCCCGCCCGCATGGCCTCCGCATAAATCGGCAGCATCTCGCGCAGGTCGCGCTCCAGATCCGCGAACGATTTCTGGCGGATGCCAGCGTAAGGTTGCGCGAATGGGAGGCCCGTCTGGCGCAGCAGATCGCGCAGGTAACTCTCGGAGATGGGCGCCAGTGTGCGCAGTGCGGCCTGCCATTCGGCTTCCCCGATGGCCGTAATCCGCCCGGCGGCCAGGAATTCCTGCAAACGCTGTTTGCGTGACTTATCCGGCATCGGACGACGGCGCCTCGTCGCGCCCGGCGCCAGCCGCCGCTGGGCGGCGATACAGGTAACGGGGGAATCGGCCCAACAGCCCCCCGTAAAGCGCATGGCCCGCCATCATGGGGCCGCTATGGGTGTAAAGTGGAATCAGTGGATTGATATTGTGCCACAAGATCGCGAACGACAGGTAATACCAGCCGAGACCCACCAGCACTCCGATCAAGGTTGTCCGGAGGCTGGCGCCGCGGCTTGCGAGGGTGAGACCGAATAGAGCGCCGATGGTTCCGTAAAGGACCAGATAGAGCGCGATCCCCGCCACGGTCCGGAATGAAAATTGCCGGCCCAGAGCCGCTTCGCCGTAGAAAGTCGTAGCCATGATGTTGGCCGCAGTCCAGATGGAACGGCGGTACCAGGCGGAAGCGAGCGCCAGCCATCCGAGAAGAATGAGAGCGGCCATGACGCCGGCTTGGAGGCCGGCCAAGAGGCCGTGCGCCTCCCGGTTTATGTTGGGGTCCTCACCATCGCCCATGAAATCAGCCTATACTGTCCTATTGGCAAAGGCAAAACGTCAGCGCAAATGAAACGTCGCGTAGTCATCACCGGAATCGGGGCCGTGAGCCCCAATGGAATTGGCAGAGAGGCCTTCTGGGAGGCCAGCCGCAACGGCGTCAGCGGCGTTCGCCGCATCACCCGCTTCGATCCCTGCGGCTCGCCTGTGCAGGTGGCCGGCGAGGTAGTGGGATTCAACGAGTCCCTATACGTCGATCCCAAGGACCGCCAGCACGTGTCGCGGGTGGTGCCGCTGGGGGCCGCGGCGGTGCGGGAGGCCATGGAGGATGCCGGCGTCGACTCAGGATCGATGAGCCGCGAGGAGTTGCGCCAGATCGGTGTCATCGTGGGATCGGGCGGCGGAAGCCTGGAGTTCACCGAGGAGCAATACCGCCTGTATTATTCCGGCAAGCTGAAACAGTGCAGCGTGTACGTCATCCCGAGCTCCACCATCGGCACGCTGGCCAGCGAGATCTCCATGCGCTTCGGCTTCCGCGGCATGAGCCACATCATTTCCACGGGATGCACCTCTTCCACCGACGCCATCGGCTACGCTTACCGCAATATTCAAGCGGGGGTGCTGGACACCATGGTGGCGGGCGGCGTGGACGCGCCCATCGCGCCGCTGATCCTGCGCGGGTTCGTACTGATGCGCATCATGAGCACGCGCTGGAACGCGGAGCCCGAGCGCGCCTCGCGGCCATTTTCGCGCGACCGCGACGGGTTTGTGATCGCCGAAGGCGCATGGTTCTTCGTCATGGAGGAGATGGAGCGGGCCCGTTCCCGGGGCGCGCACATCTATGGCGAAGTGGCGGGATACGGGTCCACCTGCGAAGCCTATCACCGCGTGCGCCTGGAGGAGTGCGGCGAAGAACCGGCCCGCACCATGACGATGGCCATGGAGGAAGGCGGCATCGGGCCGGGCGATGTGCAGTACGTCAACTATCACGGCACGGCCACGGAATTGAACGACCGCATCGAGACGCGCGCCATGAAACTGGCCTTCAACGGACACGCCTATAAGCTGGCGGGATCGTCGCTGAAGAGCCTGATCGGGCATCCGCAGGGCGCATGCGGCGCGGCCGGCATTGCCGCTACGCTGTTGGCCATGCGGGACGGCGTGGTGCATCCCACCATCAACGTTGAGGAGCCCGACCCGCAGTGCGATCTGGACTACATCCCGGACGTCGCACGCCGCATGGACATAGAGCACGCCGTGTCCAATTGCATCGCGTTTGGAAGCAAGAATTCCGCACTCCTGCTGCGGCGGGTGTAAGTTTGGTGGGGCAGACGATCGTTTTATGTCGTCTGCCAGCGCTCCCCGAAGGCGGCAGACCACGAAGTGCGATGGTCTGCCCCACGATCCTACCAGCTCAGCTCGATCAGCGAGACACCCTGGCGAGGGAGCGCAAACTCCGGATTCGCCGCGCCGCCTTGCACCTCCACAAAGCGGGGAGAGTCCGCAAGCTGCAACTGGCCGGCCGCTTCGAGTTGGGCGTACTGCGCCACCGTCGGATGCTGCGGAGATCCCATGGCCTTCCACGCCGTCCAGGCATTGCTGTGGACTTCATCGATGCGATAGTGGCGCAGCAGCACTCGCGTGAGGGCGCGCGGGACGCCCGCTATTTCCAGCCGTACATCGGCATCTGGCCCTGGCACATCCTCGTCATGATAGTTCCATGCCAGCACCGCGATCCCGCGGTCGGAACGAACCGCCAGCGCATCTACGTCCGGACCGCCGCTTTCGGTCTCCACGCGATCGCCCCGCATCAAGGCGGCCATGCGGAACAGGTTCAGCACCGGCTTGTCGATGCCATTGGTCGCCAGCGTTCGGAAGCCATCGAAGTAGGGCTGATCCTCGAACTCGAAGGCCCAGGTCAGCATGCCCTCGATGTTGGTGTGCCGCCGGTCCGCCAGCTCGAAAATGTTCTTCATCATCGCCGCGGTATACGACGCGTACAGCGGGCCATTGCGATAGGCATTTTGCGGATACACGCGCGCCGAGCACGCCGCGCAGCCTTCCGGATCGGACTCGCTCAGCACGATCGGCAGCGCCTCGAACTTCGGAAACGAGCGCACGATGGCGAATCCCCGGTCGACGTCTTCGGCTTGCTTAGCCATACCCATGCGCACATGACCCTCCACCACGGTGGGCCGGCCTTTGGCGTGATAGGTGATGAAGTCGAGCGGCGCGCCCGTTCGGCCGGTTGCGGAGTTGCCGCCGCGGTCGCAGTGCTCCAGGAACTGGCGCAGGAACGCCGCGGCCTTCGCCTCCGATGGACCCGTCGAGGCCGGCCCGCCGACTCTTGCCGATGGAAGCGCGCGCTTCACTGCCGCAGCCGCGTAGTCGTACAGTTTGTCGTACTCTTGCGGAGTTCCGTGCCAATACGAAATATCGGGCTCGTTCCAGACTTCCCAATACCAGGACTCGACTTGGCCCTTTCCGTACTTCTCCACGCTGTGCTTCACCCACTGATAAACTAACTCGCCCCATTTGCCGTAATCGGTGGGCGGGTAAGACCATCCGATGGCGTAATCGCGGTTCGCGGCGCCGGGAATCCAGATCGGCCGATACGGCTCCGGCTGCGACGAAAGGGCCTGCGGCATGAAGCCGATCTCGACGAAGGGCTTCGCGCCGGCCTTTAAATAGGTATCGAAAATGCGGTCCGTGATGGCGAAGTCATAGACCGGCCTTCCTGAAGCGTCTTCGGTGTAGGCATTGGTGGACCCCCACTTCAACCCGGGCGTTCCGTCTCCGGTGGCCAGCATGAAGTGGGTGCGAATGTACACCGGCGCGCCGCTCATCGCTGCTAACTCGCCGACGAGCTTGCGACCGTTCTTCGTGTAAGTGTAGTTGGGCTCGTCGTAGCCGAAGAAGGCGTAGATCGGCTTGAATGGGCCAACTGTCCGGGCCGCGTTGACGCGGATCGTCACTGTATTCTGCGCCAGCCCGGAAGCCGCGGCCAGCAGGAGAAATGAAATCGGTCGCATGTGCCTCTGCATTAATCGCCTTTTAATGACTACTAACTCTTGACGCTCAGTCACCGCTTAGTGTACTATTGACTCATGGACACCGCAACAAAAACCCGCTTCCTCTGTTGCTCCTGCCTGTCCAGTTACCCACTCTCATCTTTACTGTATTGGTAGGTGGGGCAGGCTTCAGCCTGTCTGTGCCTTCCGCCGAGCTATATATTCGTGTAAGTTCTTTGACATCGGGGAGATCTGGAGGGCGGGCAATCTTGCCCGCAGCCGCCTTTTCAGGCGGCTTGCAGCATTACCAGTATCCCGCCGCTCAGGCAAACTGACCCACTACCGGGAGATGGGTCAGTGGTCGAAGCCGCTGGGTTGTAGCCCCAGTAACCCTTCGGGAAAACCTCGCAGGTTCAAATCCTGCTCTCCCCACCAGTGTGCTCCGGATGCGGATGGTGACGCAAGTGGCCTCCAAACCCACGATTGGCTGTTCGAATCGGCCCCGGAGTGCCATGGGCCTGTGGTGGAATTGCATACACACCAGTCTTAGAAACTGGCGTCTTCGGACATGAGAGTTCGAGTCTCTCCAGGCCCACTCGAGTTTCTGGGGGGCGGGATTTATCCCGCGCGGGGCTTCAGCCCCGCACTCCGCAGCTTAATCCTACGCGTGCCCGGCAGCTTCCGCCGCGCGGCCGATCCACTTACCCTGGTGCGTGTAAGCGCCGCGGGCGATGTCAGGCACCCGCTCGATCGCCTTATCGATGCCCAGGTCTCCGATACGCAGCATATACGGCAGGATGGCCTGCGCCACGGCCACGCTGGTGCTGCGTCCCATGTCGGCGGTGAGGTTGGGGACGCAGTAGTGCGTCACGCCGTGGTGTACGAAGGTCGGCTCGGCGATGGTGGTCGGACGGCTGGTCTCGACACAACCGCCCTGATCGATAGCCACGTCGATCACGGCCGAGCCCGGCTTCATGGTCTCCACCATGGCGCGCGTGACCACGTGCGGGGTGCGCTTGCCGGCCACCAGCACTGCGCCGATCAGCACGTCGGCCGCGGCCACACATGCCGCTACGGATTCGCTTTCGGCCAGGCCGGTCTCCACCGCGGGGAGGCGCTCCATCAGCTTGCGCAGCTTGTCGGCATCCACGTCCAGCACCGTGACGCGCGAGCCGGCCGCGCAGGCGGTGCGGGCGGCCCAAGCGCCTACCACTCCGGCGCCCAGGATCACCACGTTCGCGGGCGGAATGCCGGGACTACCGCCCAGCAGCACGCCGCGTCCGCCCGAGCTGGAACGCAGCAGGTGCGCGGCGATGGGAACGGTCATCTGGCCGGCAATCTCGCTGACCGCCCGCAGCACCGGCAAGGTCCCGTCGTCGTGCTGAATCATCTCCAGCCCGATGGCGGTGATGGATTGCTCCAGCAGCCGGTCCACCACCACGCGGTCGGCCACGGCCATATGGTAAAAGGCCATCAGGATCATGCCGTGCGGACACTGCCGCAGCTCCGACAGCACGGGCGTGGAAATCCGCGCCACGATGTCGGAGCGGTGCAGCACATCTTCCTGCGAGTAGACGATCTGCGCGCCGGTGCGGGCGTACTCGGTGTCTTGAAACCAGGCGCCTTCGCCCGCGCCCGATTCCACCCACACGGCGTGTCCGGCTTCCACCAGATGGCGCACCACTGGCGGCGTGAGCGCTACACGGCGATCAAACGGCCGGCCTTCTCTGATCAACGCAATATTCATAAACTTTTCGGGCGGCGCGCTCCACTCCGCGCAGCACGGCCTTGGAGGGCGGCTCGCCCAATTCGAAACGGCGGGCTTCGATCCCAAACAGCATGAGCCGCCGCGGCAGCCCCCCAATGGTGCGGCTCAGCGCGATGGCCTCCGCCAAACCCAACCCATGCGACGAACCCACGCGCGGCCGGCCGGTCATCGGCGCCGTCAACGCGTCCCAAACCGAAACCGTCCCCGGACGTTTGCCGGTCACCACCGCATCCACCAGCACCACATCGTCCGCGTCCTGCCACGCGTCGATCAGCGACAGCGCGTCGCCATACTCCTCGCGCGCCTCGACACCCATCTCCCGCAGGCGGCGCGCCACCAACGGCCCGGCTGCGTCGTCGCCGCGATCGGGATGTCCGCAGCAGAGCACCAGCATATCAGGGCACGCGCTCGACCTTCACGAAGTGCGTGGCGCAGGAGATGCACGGATCGTAATTGCGCACGGCCTGCTCGCACTTGGCCGTGATCTTATCCAGCGGCAGAGCGGCGAGCTGCGGCACAAAATGCCACAAGTCGTCCTCGATGCGCTTCTGATTCTGCGCGGTGGGCGGCACGATCTGCGCGTTCAGGACCAAACCGCGATCGTCGATCTCGTAGCGATGATACAGCACGCCGCGCGGCGCTTCGGTGGCCGCGTGCCCGATGCCCGCGCGCACCGGGGCTTCCACGCGCGGCGCGGCCGGCGGCTCGTACTGTGCGATCAGCCGCAGCGCCTCCTCGCAAGCGAACACCAGCTCCACGGCCCGCACCACGATGCCGCGAAACGGATTCAAACACGGCGGCGCCACATCGCACTCGGCGGCCACCTGTTGCGCCGCGTCCGGCAGTTTGCCGAAATTGAGATTGAACCGCGCCAACGGCCCCACCAGGTAGGACGCCCGTTCGCGCAGCCGGCAGTGCAGCGCGTTCGAGTGCTTCACGTGCTGCTCCATGAACTGGCTGCCGAACTCGGAGACGTCGATATCCAAACCTTTATTAGACACCAGCCGGCCTTCGTTCAGGGCGTATTCGTCGGGATGCGAAAGCGACACGAACTCGTAATCCTGCTCGAAGTCCGGAAACTCCAGGCCTGCCACGATGCGCGCGGCGGCGATGGACGTATCCCGCGCCCAGGCCAAATCGTCCACCATAGCCCGCAGAGCGGCCTTGGTGGGAACTTTGTGAAACCCGCCCACCGTCACCGAAATCGGATGGATCTCGCGGCCGCCCAGCACGATCATCAACTGGTTGCCGATCTTCTTCAAGCGCAGCGCCATCTCCACCAGTTCGCGATGGTCGGCCGCCATGCGGATGGCGTCGGGGAAGCCTAGGAAATCCGGCGCTTGCAGCATGAACACATGCAGCGCATGGCTCTCGATCCACTCGCCCAAATAGATCAGCCGCCGCAACAGCCGCACGGAGGGGTCCACCGTAATGCCGAGAATGCGCTCCAGGGCATGCACGGCGCTCATCTGGTAGGCGATGGGACAAATCCCGCAAATGCGCGCGACGATGTCCGGGACTTCCAGGTAATGCCGCCCGCGCAGGAAGGCTTCGAACAGCCGCGGCGGCTCAAAGATCTGGAACTGCACGTCCTGCACCTGGTCGCCCTTGAGCTTGACCGCGATAGCCGCCTCGCCTTCCACGCGCGTGAGGTAGTCCACCTTTATGCTGCGGCTGTTGCCGGTTGTCGCCTTGGCGCTCATGATTTTTCGCACTCCTCTCCGGCCTGGCGGAACTGCCAGGCCCAGGCGCTATAACTCCGGAAGGCGCGCACGATGTCGTCGTCGCTGCGGCCCAGGACACGGAACTGCTCGGTGAGGGAAGCCGTATTGGAGCTTTCCATGGGGCCGAAACAGCCGTAGCATCCGCGGTCGAAGCCGGGACAAAGCGCGCCGCATCCGGCCTGCGTGACCGGTCCCATGCAGGCTGCGCCGCGGGCCACCGCCACGCAGACGTTGCCGCGGCGCTTGCATTCCAGGCACACGCTGTAGGTCGGGATGTTGGGCTTGCGTCCGGCCAGCATGGCGCTAATCAACTCGAGCAACTGATGCTTGTTGATGGGGCAGCCGCGCAGCTCGAAATCCACCGGCACGTGCTCGGCCACCGGCGTGGACATCTTCAGCGTGCGGATGAAGTCGGGATTGGCGTACACCATGCGCACCATGCCGCCTACGTCTTTCCAGTTGCGCAGAGCCTGAATGCCGCCAGACGTGGCGCAGGCGCCGATGGTCACCAGGGTCCGGCATAGCCGCCGCACCTGCTGGATGCGTTCCGCATCGTGATGCGTGGTGATGGAACCTTCCACCAGCCCGATATCGTACGGGCCTTTCAGCATGATGCTGGTGGCTTCCGGGAAATAGACGATATCCACCGCCTGGGCCACGCCCAGCAATTCGTCTTCGGCATCCAGCAGGCTGAGCTGGCAGCCGTCGCAGGAAGCGAATTTGAACACAGCCACTGAAGGGCGGTGGCTGGTGGCTGGTGGCTGGTGGCCGGTGGTTTTGTCTTTCGGGACAGATTTGGATTTCATTGAAGGCACCTACAGCTCGTATCTTCCAAACCAGGACCGCACCTCGTGATAGGGGAAGATGGGTCCGTCTTTGCAAATGAAGTTGGGGCCGTACTGGCAGTGGCCGCAGAAGCCGATGCCGCACTTCATATTGCGTTCCAGGGACAGATACAGGTCGCCGGGGGGCATGCCGCGCGCCTCCAACTCCCAGATTACGTAGCGCATCATGATCTCCGGCCCGCAGATCATCGCCACGGTATGAAACGGCTGCAATCTCACCAGGCGGAACAAGCCGGTGACCACGCCCACATGGCCGCGCCAGCTTAAGCCGCCATAGTCCACCGTGGAGAGCACCTGCGTGTCGGGCAGGCGTCCCCAGTCTTCCAGTTGTTTGCGAAAGATGAGATCGCGCGGGCTGCGCGCGCCATACAACACAATCAGCCGGTTGTAGTCGGCGCGGTGTCGCATGATGTAATGAATGGCCGGACGGAGGGGCGCCAGGCCGATGCCGCCCGCCACAATCAGCACGTCTTTGCCGCGCGCCACTTTCAGCGGCCAGTGCGATCCGTAAGGGCCGCGCATGCCCACGGCGTCGCCCGGCCGGCTGCTCACCAGGGCTTGAGTGGTCTTGCCCACCGAGCGCACCGTATAGAGCAGCCGCGCGCGGTCTTCCGGATCGCCCGAAATCGAAATGGGCAGTTCGCCGTTGCCATACACGTACAACATGCTGAACTGCCCGGGCGTGAAGCCGGGAAAGGGCTCGCCGCCGGATGGCTCCAGCGCCAGCGTGAAGGTGTCGTATGTTTCCTTGCGCACCTGCGCCACGCGCGCCATGGCCGGCGTCATCTCGCTGCCTGTAGTTTGTTCGCGTTCTAATTCGGCTACTGGCATATTAGCCTCCTACGTCAAAAAGGGGGCGGCCTGGGGGTCCGCCGCAGGCTGGGAGCCTGCCCTCCTTCATGCAACCGGCGAATACATATCCAGCAGTTGCAGGCGCGTCGACTGCAGACGGTTCGCCACCACGCGCAGCATGGCGGTCATCAGCGTGTATCCGAAGCGGCAATCCTCTTCGCAGGCGTGCTGCAGCCGGGCCCCGTCGAAAGCCAGTGCCTGGGTCTCTTCCAAAGACCGCGCCTGAAACTGCTTGCTGTGGCTCGGGGTTAACGACGACCAGCCCAGCTCCTCGCCGGGCCCTAACGTAACGATGCGCACGATGCGGCCGGGCGTATTGGTTTCCAGCGCCACTTTGCCCGCCAGCAACAGGTAGAAGAAACTGGATTCGTCGCCTTCGCGGAAAATCAGCGCGCCTTTCCCAAAGCGAACTTCGCTGGCCATGGCAGCCAGCCTGTCGATATGTTCCGCAGTGAAGCCCTGCAGAAACGGATGCTCGCGAAGGGTGTTGGCAAGGTTCTCCAGCGTCATGGTACTCTCCTCAAATCGGCGGGAGCCGCGGCTGGAGCGGGCTGCTCCCAAAGCGTGGCCACCTCCTGGGTGATGTCGATGCCTGCCGGGCACCATGTAATACAACGCCCGCAGCCCACACAGCCGGAACTGCCGAACTGATCGATCCAGGCAGCCAGCTTGTGCGTCAGCCATTGGCGATAGCGCGACTTGATGGACATGCGCACGCTGCCGCCGTGAATATAGGAAAAGTTCTGCGTGAAACAGGAGTCCCACTTGCGCCATCGCTCGGCGTGGCTGCCATCCACGCTGCTGACGTCTTCGACCGTGGTGCAGAAACAGGTCGGGCAGACCATGGTGCAATTGCCGCAAGCGAGACACCGTGCCGCCACTTCGTCCCAGTGCGGATGTTCGAAGGCGGCGTACAGCATCTCCCGGATACCGCTGGTGCGGAGCGTGCGCTTGGTTTCGGCCATGGCAGTCTTGATGGCCTTTTCCGCATCCTGGCGCGCGGTGGCGTCGGCTTCTTTGGCGCCCAATTCCGCGAGCACCTCCGCGCCTTGCCGCGTGCCCGCTTCCACCAGGAAGATGTGCCGCTGCGCATCCACCAGTTCGGTCAGTGCCAGGTCGAATCCAGCCTGGGCTGGCGGTCCGGTGTGCATCGATGCGCAGAAACAGGTGGGCGCGGAAACGGTGCAATTCACCGCGACCAGAAAGACGCCATGGCGGCGCGCCTGGTAGACCTGTTCGCTGTAGTGCTCGCCGAGCAGCACGCGATCCTGGATGGCCATGGCGGCCAATTCGCAGGCCCGCATACCCAGGAAGGCGTAGCGCGGCGACGGCGCATCGTCGTTGAGAATGCGGAAGCCATGGCCGTTGCGCTGGGCCGCGAAGACGCGCGCCTCGGCGGGATACAGGAACTTCTTCCAGCCGTGCGCGCCGACGGCGTATCCGAAAAGCGCGCCGTCGTTGCGCCGCTTCAGCCGGTATTGTCCGGCTTCCTGCTCGGCGGTCCAGCCCGCCGGCAATTCTTCGAAAGTATTCAGGACGTCGTAGACGATGGCGCTCCCGCGGACCGCCGGACCCACCACTTGGTATCCCCGGCGCTGCAGCGAAGGAAAAAGCTGCGCCAGTTCGGCGGCCTCCAAAACGAATGGGGCGCCGATGGAAGGCAGGTTGGTAACCATTCAGGTTTCCCTCGTTTAATATAATGGCATATTTAGACCCGATTGTCTTGTTTGTCAAGGTGGGGCAGGCTCTCAGCCTGCGGCGGCCTCTCAGGCCGCCAACGCGCCGAAGGCGCGCGAATTTCCTTGAGGGTGTAAGACCATGTCTCCAGTCAACCGTGAAGAGCCGGCCGTCGTGGTCGCCAAGGCGTACGACCTCGTATTGTGGCTGTTGCCCAAAACCGAGACCTTCTCGCCTTCGCATCGCTTCAGCGTGGGAGAGCGCGAGGTGGCGCACGGCCTCTCGCCTGCTGCTGGCGCTGGTGGAAGCCGCCTACGCCGCCAATAAACCGCCTGGTGCGCGCAAATGTGGTAACATTTCGCAGAAGAATGCGCTCGCTCGCGGCGGAATACGCGCGCGGCGCGGCGGGATGGGACCAGATCCATCCCGGAGTTCGAGCGTGGATTGCCCACGCGGCCCACGGGGACACCTGGATGCCGCGGCAGCAAATTCTTGGGCAGTTCGCGTTCCGGAAAGGGCGTGCGGTCTAAGGTGCGGGTGTTGCGCGGGGGTTCGTTCAACAATGATACGAGGAACTTGCGCGCCGCCAACCGTAACAGGAACGCGCCAGGCAACAGGAACAACAACATCGGTTTCCGTTGCATCCGGGATGTGGAGCGGAGCCGCGCAAGCGCTTCCGCAGCCAGAGCCGCGGTGGTCACGGCCGCCGCGGGAGTGCGTGCTCTACCTCGGGACCGCGCACCTGGCGAGCGAAGGGCAGCCTTCGGCGCCGAACAACAAAAGGGTCCCGGCCCCCTAGTAGCCCAAAGCGAAACGCGGCCGGGGCCTTCCATGCGATGAGCGACATCTTCATCAGTTACGCTCGCGAAGATCGCCCGCGCGCCGAAGCCATTGCCAAGGCGCTGGAGGAGCATGGCTGGTCCGTGTGGTGGGACCGCGACATCCGGGCCGGCAAGAATATTGCGTCGGTCATCGAGGAGGAGATCGGCAAAGCACGGTGCGTTGTAGTGCTTTGGTCGGCAACATCGGTCCGCCGCGACTGGGTGAACGATGAGGCGCGCGAGGGGAATGAGCGGGGCATCCTGGTTCCGGTCCTCATCGAGAACGTCAGGCCGCCGCTAGGCTTTCGGTCCATGCACGCGGCGGATTTGACCGGTTGGGAGCGGGATGCCGGTGCGCCCGCATTCAGGAGGCTGTGTTCGGACATTGAAGCGCTGATCGGAGCCCCGGCAAAGGCGGCAGGGGCGGCCATGCCGCCCGCCGCAGGCCTGGTTTCGGCGCCCGTACCGGAGAAGGCGAAGCCTCTCCAGCCGCAACATCGTTTCGTCACCGAGTGGATGCGGGCGCCAGCCCCGGTCTTCGGGCGGCGCTGGGTGCTGGCCGTCGTGCTGCTCGCCGCTCTCGCGTGCGCCGGGTACCTGGCCTCCAGGCCGCCGGCCAGCAACAAAATAGCGTCCCCACCTTTAACCCTGCCGTCGGACGCGCAGACAATCCCGAAGGAAACCTACGTTCGCATCGAACCCGGACAATTCCAGATGGGCACAACCCCCGGAGACACCCAGGCCTCCGAAGACGAGAAGCCGCGGCACCCCGTGCGCATCACCAAGCGCTTCTGGCTCGGCGCGACCCCGGTGACCGTCGCGGCGTACATCCGGTTCACCAGCGAAGAGCCGCAGTTCAAAATGCCGAATGCCCCGAGCTTCAACCCCAATTGGAGCAAGCCGGACCACCCGATTGTCCGCGTGACCTGGGACGAAGCGAAAGCATACTGTGAATGGGTCGGCGGCAGGCTCCCGACCGAAGCCGAGTGGGAATACGCGGCGCGTGGTGGCAAGGACGGGCTGAAGTATCCGTGGGGGAATGCAATCACGCCCGAGAATGCTAACTACAGCGGGAGCAAATGGAACGGCACTTCGCCGGTGGGGTCTTATCCTCCGAACGCCTGGGGGCTCTACGACATGGCCGGTAATGTTTGGGAGTGGGTGGGGGACTGGTATGGCGAACACTACTACGGGACCATGCCGCTGGATAAGCCGGTGGACGATCCGCGGGGATCGCAATCCACCTTGCGGGTGTTGCGCGGGGGTTCGTTCTACATTGATACGGGGTACTTGCGCGCCGCCAACCGTGACAGGGACGCGCCGGGCTACAGGTACAGCGTCATCGGTTTCCGTTGCGTCCGGGAAGTAGTCCCTTGATCCTTTTTCTCTCTTTCCCTTTCAAACGCGCCGAAGGCGCGTCCCGAAAATTTTTCGGCGCAACGTCCGACCGAATCACGCAATGCGGTTCCCCTATAAGTAACTGAAAACAATCCCCAACCACGCCCAATCCCCCGATCCCAAGAAAACCTCGTGCTACTCTGATGTCGGGAAACAGATAACCACGCTGCCCAAGAGGCTCCCCGCACTCGCCGCAAGGTGTTCTGTCGGGACCACCCGTGTTCTTTGACAATTTTCAACCGCAGCCGGAAGCGGCGAGCGCCAATTCAGCTACTCCGGCGCAACAAATGCAACGCGATGCAACATGAAATCGAAAAAAACGCGCCGTGTAACAGCCGCGGGAAGTTGCAGCCCTATCAGACGCTCAAGGTCGGCAACCCACCACCGCATTTTGCAAAGCGAACCCAATTTCCATTGAGCCAAATGGCAAGCGAAGCTTTAACTAAACTCAGCAACTATAACCAAATGCATCGGGTTATTTTGCCAATTTCTGACAATTGGGTGCGTTTGGCACATTTCGCTTTCTCCCCGCCCCACTCGTGTTCTGGTTACTCCGACCTCAAAGCTGCCAACAGCGGCGACCGCAGAGCCGCGCGCGTGGCGGCCAGCGATGCGCCGATCCCTGTCGCGAGCACCGCCGCCAGCAGCAAGCCCAGCGACGCGACGGGGAACTGGCCGCCGCGCAATGAAACCGCCGGCGCAATCGCCAGCAGCGCGCA